>Ga0308410_1001474_pt1 | contig 13616 bp, 15 predicted proteins | sample HotsprOSTMatCore_FD_203467 | JGI IMG/M metagenome (GOLD analysis project Ga0308410, IMG submission 203467) | Hot spring phototrophic mat microbial communities from Octopus Spring, Yellowstone National Park, Wyoming, United States -... | ecosystem: Environmental > Aquatic > Thermal springs > Hot... | reverse complement strand
TGCATTGCAAGCATTCAGTCCGGTAGAGCCCGCGCAGGCGGGCTTCGCCTTGCATAGCCGAGGGCTTATGGTCTTTGAAGAAATAATCCGCTCTCGCCCGCGCAGGCGGGCTTCGCCTTGCATAGCCGAGGGCTTGAGCCCGACGGCAAGAAGCGCATACCGGATTTAATGCTCAATCTTCATCAGCCCGACGGCAAGAGGCGCATACCGGACTTAATGCTCAATCTCCATAAGCATCGGGCTGAAAGCACGACGGGCGCTGCCGCGCCCGCGCGGGTGCGTGCGGATGCTCCGCGCCAGCGGGGCTTCGTGCGCTCAGCGCGGACGTTCACGTCCGCGCGGGCGTTGCGCGCTCTGGGGATGCGCATGCGGCGGAACCAGCCCCGCGCCAGCGGGGCTTCGTGCGCTCAGCGCGGACGTTCACATCCGCGCGGGCGTTGCGTGCCCTGGCACATGCGCATGCGGCGGAACCAACCGTCCGCCGCTCTACCCGACGCTCAAGCGTCGGGCTGAAAGCACGAAGGGCGCTGCCGCGCCCGCACGCAGGGGGATGCGTATGCGGAGCGCTCACCTTCTTGTCAATGCATGACTGCACCCGCACCCCCGCGCCGTATTTGACGCTGCTCTTCTGGTCTGATATAATAGCACGAGTGAGAGTGAGAGAGTGGATTCACCACTCTCTTCTTCTTGTCTGTAACTTCGGGCGCGAGCGCATACGCCCACAGGGTCGAGGAGCAGAGCAGTGTACGCTATTGTGCGTGACCGCGGGATGCAATACCGCGTCGAGGAAGGGCAGACGCTGACTATTGCGCTGCTAGATGCCGAGCCGGGGAGTGAGATCGAACTTGGAGAAGTGCTGTTGATCGGCGGCGATACGCCACTCGTCGGCGCGCCCACCGTGGATGGCGCAAAAGTGCTGGCGACAGTGCTGGGCGAGGAAAAAGGCGAAAAGATTATTGTGTTCCGTTACAGGAACAAGAAACGCTACCGTCGCCGCACCGGGCATCGGCAGGAATATACGCGCGTGTCGATCGACAAAATTGTGGTTGGCGCCGATGAGCAGCATATGACGAGCACACCGGAAGGAGAAACCGATGGCGCATAAAAAAGGTGTCGGAAGTTCGCGCAACGGTCGCGACAGCAACCCGAAAATGCTGGGAGTCAAGCGCTTTGGCGGTGAGCGCGTCAAGCCAGGGACGATCATTGTGCGTCAGCGCGGGACGAAGATCAAGCCGGGCGCCAATGTGGGACTGGGGCGTGATTACACCATCTATTCGTTGATCGAGGGGGTTGTCACCTTCGAGCAGCATTCGCGCAACCAAAAGCGTGTCAGCGTCTACGCGGCGGAATAGGAGTGTTTCCGTGAAGAAGGGCATTCATCCAAAGAACTACCACACTCAGGTGGTCTGTGGAACATGCGGATCGGTCTGGCCCGTGATCAGCACGCGCGAAAACATGCGCGTCGATGTCTGTTCAAATTGTCATCCGTTCTACACTGGCGAGCAGCGCATCGTTGACACTGCCGGGCAGGTTGACCGCTTTATGCGTCGTCTGCGCACCAGCCAGGACCAGCAGGCGGAAATTGCACGCCGACGCGCTGAACGTGAGAAACCGGAACCGAAGAAGCGCAGCCTGCTGAAGGAAATCTACGGCGAGGATGTGTGAGAGCCAGGAGCCGAGAACTGAGAACTAAGAACTGAGAACTAAGAACTGAGAACTAAGAACTAAGAACTAAGAACCGAGAACTAAAAATCATTCTTAGTTCTCGGTTCTCGCTTCTCAGTTCTCGCCCCTCGCCTCATCCCCTCTCGCCTCTCGCCTCTCGCCCCTCGCCTCTCGCCCCTCGCCTCTCGCCTCTCGCCCCTCGCCTCATCCCCTCTCGCCTCTCGCCTCTCGCCCCTCGCCTCATCCCCTCTCGCCCCTCGCCTCATCCCCTCTCGCCCCTCGCCTCTCGCCCCTCGCCTCATCCCCTCTCCCCCTCTCGCCTCAGTTCTTCAGAGGCAATTCACCCGCAGAGTCCAGGAGCGACACAACCTCGCCGGGGTTTTCGACGATTGCGTCGGGATGGATGTCGGGCGGCAGGGGAAATTCGGAGCTGCGTATCCAGATAGCGCGTATGCCAGCCTGCTGTGCGCCGCGAATGTCTTCCTTCGGACTATCGCCGACGAATATGGCATCCGCCGGGTTCACGCCAAGGTGTTCGAGCACATTCAGAAAGATCTGGGGATGGGGCTTCCAGATGCCAGAATCGCCGGAGAACACAGCATATTCGATGTACTGCCACAACCCCAGCGCTCTCAGGTCTTCACGATGCAGGTCACCGGGCCAGATCGTGTTGGAGATCAGACCGACGCGAACGCCCCGCGCGCGCAGTTCTGCCAGCGCCGTCGCTGCGCCCGGCATGGCGGTGACGCCGTCACGCAGTGGACGGGCATAGTGGTGGACTGCCTCCACCAGTGCGCCATCGGGGAGCGCCAGATCGTGATCTGCGGCGCCTGCGGCGATCCAGTCGATGGCGCGCAGATTGATGCGTCCGCCGGTCGCCTGTTCCCACCCCTGCGCCAACCGCTCGAACATGCGCGCGACAAACGCCTCTTCCTCGGCGGCAATCGGATGCCCCTGCGCCACCAGATAACGATACAGTCCACGGATGCCGCGCTCCTCGAACTCGCGCCAGGTGCCGTTGCCAGGGCGCGGAAATTTGAGCAGTGTTCCGCCCATATCGAAGATAACCGCCCGAATCATGGCTTTCTCCCTGCCGCCTCGACGATCTGCCGCAACCAGTCCTGCCAGACGCGCCGGTTTTCGATGACAATCTGCCGCACTCGTTCCAGATCGCCGTCCTGCGCCGCCTGATGCGAGAGCGCCAGCGATTCCTGGAAGGCGCGCGCCATGTCGGCGACGGCGCGGCGCATGTCGGCATTCAGCGCACGCTGACGTTCGAGTTCGGACTGCAAATAGGCAATCAGGCGCCGTGCTTCGTCGAGCGTAAGGTTGTCCTCCGGTTCCATCGCCTGTTCCTCTATACTCCCATGCGTCGCCGCCAGAGCGTATACAGAAGCGGAATTCGCACGTAATCATACGCCGGAAGGCAGCGTCTCGTCAGGCCGCCAAAGCCTTTTTTGAACCGATAGATGCCGTAGAGCGGATCGTTCTCCGCCTCTGCCTCGAGGCGCGCGCGCGCGGCGGGGTCGGCGACTGCGGCTGCCTGCCCCAGCGCGTCGGGGATGCCCCAGAAATCGTAGCGTACAGCGCCGCGCGCGCGCGCCCATTGGATCGCGCGCCACTGGATGGCATGCTGTGCGCTGCACTGCAACCCTGCGGTTGTCGAGCCACTGTACAGGTAGATGGCGGTTGCGCCCCACGCCGCCGTCATCGCAGTCGCCACGGTTGCGCCGTTGCGTTCCGCCAGCCATAGACGCACCGCATCGCCAAAGAGTTCCAGGACGCTGGCATAGTAGGCGCGCGCGTGGATAGCGAACCTGGCGCGCGCGCCAGTCTCCTCCAGGATGGCGTAGAAGGCATCGAGATCCGACAGCGTGTCGCCTTCCCGCACCACCACCCCTTCCCGCGCGGCGCGTTTGATGTCGGCGCGATGTCCTTTGCTCATGCCTGCCAGCAAACGATCAGGCTCAGGCGCCAGATCGAGATGAATGGTGCTGCGCGGCTGGATCGATGCCGCCGGTTGCATAGCGCGCGCGATCAGAAACTGGTGGAGCGCAGCAGCGCGGGGATCGTCTTCAGCCAGATTGGGTTCGATGCGAACAAACACCGCGCGGCGACGGCGCCCCAGACGCGCCAGTTCTTCCAGCAACAGCGCATCGATGGGCGCTTCACCGCTCCAGAGCGGACCTCGCGGCACGTACAGCGCGCTCAAGCCAAACCGCTGTTTTTCCAGCGCCAGTGCGCCTGCGCGCAGAACACCCCCGACAGCAATGGCGCGCAGGTGCACCTTCCAGCCGGATCGCTCTTTCAGCGCCCCCCACTCCCATGATTGGAGCAGATGACCGTCGGGGTGCGCCAGAACAAACGCATTCCAGGACACGTGCTCTGGCGTGACCACCGTTGGCGCGGCGGCGGCAACGGTGCGCTCTGGGCGTTGCTCAATCACATGATCCGCCATATGCGTTCGGCATACCCGTTGCGATCCTGCGCCAGCGCTGCGTGGTGCGCGGTGATTGCCGCTTCCATTGCGGCTGTTCCGCCGAACAGCGCCGCCATCTGGCTGTGATAGGCGGCGATTGCGGCGATTTTCATCCGCAGCGCCGATTCGTCGAACAGCACGAGTTCAGCGACCAGCGTTTTTCCAATGTCCGCCAGGCGTCGCTCGACGGCGCCGGGAGTCAGGGCATAGTTGATGTCGTCATAGAATGCGATGCGGTCAGGCGGGCAGGCGCTGGCAGCCTCGAAGACCGCCAGGTGATCAACGTGATTGCCGACGCCGAGCGGCGCGTAGATCGTTGCGTGCGGCGCGCGTTCGATCAGCATGGTCAGCAGGTCGCGCACCCGCGGTAGCAATGGATCATCAGGAACTGGCGGGCGGTAGAGCGTGGCGCGACTATGGTACGCCTCCGGGACGCGGTAGATGGCGTCGAGCCAGTCGGCATAGACATAATCGACGCCAAGGATGGTCATAGCGGCAGCATCCTCCGCCAGCCGCACACGCAGCACGTCGTCCGGCGCGAGACCCCACCCGGCATGGAACTCGACCGCCACAGCATTGAAGATCGTACCGGGCGGCGGGGGCGCTGTGCACAGCGTGATCACCAGCGTTCGTTCGGGAGACGCGGCAATTGCCCCGCCGCACGACAACGCGGCATCGTCGAGATGCGGCGAGAGATGCACACGAGTGTAGCGCGTCAGATCGACGCCAGGATCGATCAATCGAACGGTCATCTAGTTATTGCGCCAGTCGCCGCCGGAGAACCCTTCTTCGAGCGTCAGTTCGTCGAGCGCTTCGGCGGCGGCCTGGCTGCGCGCCTCGTCGTCGCTGCCACTGATGCGTTGCAGCGTGCGGCGCGCCGTTTCACCGCCGATCTGACCGAGCGCCCAGATCGCCGCCAGCGCCACCTCGGTATCGGCATCGCTGCACAGGCGAACCACACGCGACACCAGTGAGCGCGCCAGGTCGGCCATTTCGCCGGCGGCGCGCGCCGCTTCGTAGCGAAGCGCCGGGGAAGGACTCTCGAGTTCGCGGCTGACAATCGGGAGCCAGCGCGGAAGCATCGAGCGTCCCATCGCCGCAAGGGCGCTTTCGCGCATCAACTGATCAGGACTGGCATACGCCAGTTCGATCTGCTGCTGCACTTCATCGCTCCTGGCAAAATACCCTGCGCTTTCAATAGCGCGGCGACGCACCTCAATCGGTTGCGACGCATCGCGCATAAGCTCCAGCAACGCATCATGCACCTGCTGACCATGCGTGGCGTCGATCTCATCAATTTCCGCCATATAGGCGAAGCGCCCAAGCGCCAGCGCTGCTGCGGCGCGCACCTGATCGGCAGGATCGCGGAGCAGCGCCAACATCCGCCGCAGAATCGGCAGACTGTCGCACTCCCACAACCCCTCGATCGCGCTGACGCGAACGGTTGCGCTGGCATCGTCGAGCAGCCACTGGAACATCACCGTGAAATCGAGGTCGATATTGTCCTCGGCAAGTTCGACCATTGCGTGGGCAATCTCGATGCGCCGCCTGACGGGAATGCGCCGCCATTCCTCCCAAACCGCAGCATCGCTGTGGGGGTCAAGCCCGGAGAGCGAACGCAATTCACGCATCGAAAGATGCTCGCGCGCCGCGAGGGCGCGCAGATGAGCAGCAAGATCCATCGTCGTCGTCTGTCACTCCTCGTCGTCGAAATCCTCTTCGTTCAGATCCTCTTCTTCCTCCTCATCCGGCGATGGCGGCGGCGTATAGAACCACCACCCGGGACGGCTCTCATCCGGGGAGAAATGGTCGCTTTCGGCAAGAAGATGGGTCAGGTACTCGCGCGATGCCGGACGCAGCACATTGAGGGCGACGAACAGCGTCTCGAACGAAGCGGCGTACTTCGGTTCCGCGCGTGTTCCGACTGGTGCGCCGATCACCTCGAAGACATGCTCGAGCATCAGGTCGGCTTTCCGGCGCTCATTCATCGGGAACGCCTTGAGATTGCGCAACCGCCCGTACTGCTGCTGATTGACCAGCATATCGGTATCGACGACGCAGGCGTAGGAGATGTTGGCAAATGTGAACTTCGGCGTCTTCTTACTTTCGTCGAGCACCAGCAGTCGATCCTGCGTCTCCTCCTGTTCCTCAAAAGTAATTGCAAAGGTGCGCGGATCATCGGTGCGCATCAGTGTTATCAAGGCGCCGGGCGCCAGATAATCGTGGAACAGATCCTCGAGCCCCTGCAACCACCCGCCGCGATTGCCCGTCGGATAGCGTAGCTCAACGAGCGTACTCACAAAGTGCTGCGGCAACTCGAAGCGCAACACCGCGCTGCGCTGATCGGAGAGCAGCGGTTGCGGCAGAATCGCCGACAGGGCGCGCGTCAGCGGCAGGATGCCATACTCCCACTCGAAGAACGTCAGCACGTGGCTGACCTGTCCGCTCTTGCGGATGGATTCGACACTCTGTTCAGCCAGGCTATCGTCGAACCCCTCTTCGATATAGCCAGCAAGCTGCCCCATTTCGCTCGCCTTGACTCGTTTCGTGCCAATGGCGGGCAGGTTGCGCACCGACCAGAGACGCGCACCCTCCACGCCGACGAACTCGAAGTCTTTTTCACGGCTCAGGCGATAGTTGAGCGCGAAGCGAAAGACCTCATAATCTCCCTGGCGCGGATTATGGTAGAAGATATCGGCGATGATCTGCGTATCGAGCAACGGCTCGCCGACTTCCTTAATGTAGTCGCTGATGCGGCGCAGGTCGTTCTTGCCAAAATTCACGAGCGCCGCTTCGGGGAACGCCTGATTGCCGAACAGCACCAGTCGGCGGAGCGGGTCATTTTCGACAGCCGCGCGCAACTGCGACATGAGCGTATTGCCGTATTGCGCCATCAACTCCTCGACCGGTCGGCGCAGGTCGATCTGCAGCCCATTGGGCAATACAATCACCGTATTCACCTGTGTCGGCTCGACCGGCGGAGCGACGCTGCCTGCCGTCTCAACCGGTTCGCTCACGCTGACAGGTTCCGCCACTTGCGGCGTTGCGACGACCGGCTCGACCGGCGTTTCGACCGGCGACTCGACGACGACAGGGACCAATCCCGCCTGCTGCTGCCAGTATTCAGAGATGAACACCGGTTCGACCGTCGTCAGCGCCGGGCGCGTCGTCGTCACCACCACGCTGATGTCGTCCACGGGAAGCGGGTTTTCCGGCTCGTACAGGCGCTGCTTGAACGTGTGCGCGGCATCGACCTGGGGGGGAACGTACCGACCGCGACGCGACGTGATGAACACAACGTCGCCGTTGCTCTCCTGTCGTGTAAAGACCTGATCATTCATGCGCAGCGCTTCGTCGATCAACTGCGCCGCCTCAGCCGGATCCATCTGGCGCTGCCGGGCGTAAAAGTCCGCCAGGTTTCGCAGCGTCTGACGGATAGGCGCATCGAGGGCGAAGAGGCGCCCCTGCGCCGCCATCAACTGATAGATCTCTTCTGCCAACGCCTGCTGTTCATCATTGCCGGCAAATGTCGGACGCTCAATGATGCCTGCTGTCATCCCTGCTGTTCTCCTGCGAGCACCAGCTCGCGCAGAATTTCCAGATAACGCTCCGTCAGGCTCTGGATATCTTGCGGTTGGCCCGTGGCGCGCACCTGCTGCGCCAGTTTGTCCATCGCCGTTTCCCCGTAGATGATGTTCTTCCCGTCCATCATGTCGTCAATCCTGATCTCGCTGAAATTGAAACACGCAATGCGCAGCCCGAAGCCTGCGCCGATGCTGCGCTGGAGATGTATTATACCACAATCACGCGCGACGCTCTGAATGGTTTGAAGCGTTTGACTTTTGCCGTCCTTTGTGCGACAATGACCGCGTCCGGTACACGAACAGTTCGGTATTATCGTCGGTCGTGCACTAGTCTGTCAGGACAAGATCAAACCGCAGCGCTCCGGTCCATTGATGATCGGCAGCGCATTGTATTGCGTGAACGTTTCGTAGAGCGAATGCCATCAGAGCGGCCAATCTACCCATTCAGCGCGCTGGTCGGTCAGGAACGCCTCAAGCGCGCCCTGATCCTGAATGCGATCAATCCGCGCATCGGTGGCGTCTTGATCCGCGGCGAGAAGGGCACGGCAAAGTCAACCGCAGTGCGCGGGCTTGCCCGGCTCCTGCCGCATATCACGGTCGTCGCCAATTGCCCCTACAGTTGCCCGCCGGACCGCCCGACCATGATGTGCGAGATGTGTGTGGCGCGGTTGAGTCGTGGCGAGGAGTTGCCGGTCGAAGAACGACCGACCCGCCTGGTTGAACTGCCGGTTGCCGCATCGGAAGACCGGGTCGTCGGTTCGCTCGACCTGGAGCATGCGCTGACGGAGGGGCAGCGCCGGTTCGAGCCAGGGTTGCTGGCGCAGGCGAACCGTGGGTTGCTCTATGTGGACGAGGTTAATCTGCTTGATGATCACCTGGTCGATGTGCTGCTCGACGCAGCGGCGATGGGAGTCAATACGGTCGAGCGCGAGGGTATCAGCGTTTCGCATCCGGCGCGGTTCATCCTGGTCGGTACGATGAACCCGGAAGAAGGTGAATTGCGTCCGCAACTCCTGGATCGCTTCGGACTGGTGGTCGAGATCAGCGGGTTGACCGACATTGCCGGGCGGGTGGAGGTCATCGAGCGGCGCCTGGCATACGAGAGCGACCCGGATGCGTTCGTTGCGCAGTGGCAGAAGGAAGAAGAGGATCTGGCGCAACGCATCATCGCGGCGCGCGCGCTGCTGCCAGCAGTGACGATTTTACGCGGCGATATGGCGGCGGTGGCGGCGCTGGCGCTGGAACTGAGCGTCGATGGGCATCGCGCCGACCTCGCCATTCTCGAAACGGCGCGCACCCACGCCGCATGGGCAGGACGCACGCGCCTGACCGTCGAGGATATCCGGTTGGCGGCGGAACTGGCGCTGCCTCACCGGATGCGCCGCCAACCGTTTACCGAGGTCAAACTCGACGAAGCGCGCGTCGGGCAGATTCTGGAGCGCGTAAAGGGTGAGATCGGCGATGAAGCGCCGCCATCCACCGGGCACGTAAAAAAAAAGTTGATGGCATGACCGACGGGCGACCGGACGGCGACCGACGCAGCAGCGATGAGGGCGATGCGTCGCCAACGGCGCACGCCGCGACTGAGACCGATGCGGCTTCCCGTGGCGGCGACAAAACGCAAGGCGGCAAAACGTTTATGAGCGACCCGACATTCCGCCCGCACAAGATCGAAGGCGCACGCGACCGGTTGCAGCGCCGGGCGCCAGGCAGACGCAGTCGCACCCGTACAACCCGTAAACAGGGACGTTACATCACCAGTCGTCCGGCGGAGCGGATCACCGACCTGGCGCTGGACGCGACCCTGCGCCAGGCGGCGCCCCATCAGCGGCGGCGGCGTGCAGAGCGGCGTGGTGGCGAAACCAGGCGGCAGGTCATTGTGCGCCGGAGCGATCTGCGCCAGAAGGTGCGGGTGCGCAAAACGCGCAACGCGGTCTGCTTCGTGGTCGATGCAAGCTGGAGCATGGCTGCGGAAGAGCGGATGCGCGCCACAAAAGCGGCGGTGCTTTCGCTCCTGCGCGATGCCTACCAGCGTCGCGATCGGGTCGGTCTGGTGTCGTTCCAGCGCGATTATGCGACGCTGCTGCTGCCGTTGACAAACAGCGTCGAACTGGCGCAGCGTCAGTTGCAGCAGATGCCGACCGGCGGCAAAACGCCGCTCTCGCGGGGGCTGTTGCTGGGGTATGAAGTGCTGGAACGTGCGCGCCGCCAGGACCCGGAGGTGATGCCGTTGCTGGTGCTGCTGACCGATGGGCAGGCGAATGTGTCGATGGGCGATCTGCCGCCACAGACCGAAAGTTATGCGCTGGCTGATTTTATCGCATCGCAATCGATACCGGCGGTGGTCATTGATACGGAGCATCCAATCTTCGAGCGCGGGCTGGCGCGGCAACTGGCGTATCACTTGAAGGGCAGCTACTACCGGCTCGAAGATGTCCAGGAGCGCGGACTCGCCGATCTGGTGCGCGCAGAGTTACGTGACCGCATACGCTAGTGTGCGGTTGTGATAGACAGGGTACAGGCAACTAAACCAGGAGGACGGTTGGTCATGACCGATCAGGAGCGTCCCGTCGAAGAGCGGAATGAACTGCTGGGCGATCTGGCGCCGGCTGCGCAGAGCGTAGCGGTGGCGGATGCGGAAACTCAGCAGCAGTCGATAGAATCTCCCCCGGCGGCTGAGGCGGCGGATGGCGCTGCGGCAGGAGAGGCGGCGGAGGTGAGCGGTACGGTTGCGCCGTCGGATGGCGGCGCTGGGGGTGACCCCCCCCCTGCCGCCGATGAGTCAACCGTCGCGGCGGTGAACGCTGCGACAGACGACCCTGCGCCCACTGCAGAAGCGCCGTCTGCAGAGGATGTCGCCCATGCGCCGGAAGCGCAGACGCCTTCTGCTGGCGCTGCCGAGGCAGCCAGTTATCAGGCGCCCGCCGGGGAGCCAACCGGACGCCCGCGACGGGTGAAGGACCTGGCGCCCGGTATGGAACTGGAAGGGCGAGTCACCTCGATCGCGCTGTATGGCATCTTCGTCGATATCGGGGTTGGACGCGACGGTCTGGTGCATATTTCGGAGATGAGTGACACCCGGATCGAATCGCCGAGCGATCTGGTCAAGATCGGCGATACGGTGAAGGTGCGGGTGAAGAGCGTCGAACCCGATGGTCGGCGGATCAGCCTGACGATGCGCACCAGGGAGCGCAGCCCGGAACCGCGCGGTGGTCGCGGCAAGAAGAAGCCCGAAGTGGATCACGAAAAACTCGCTGCGCTGCGCGTCGGCGACAATGTCGAAGGTACGGTGACTGGTCTGGCCCCCTTTGGCGTGTTCGTCGATATTGGCGTCGGCAAAGATGGACTGGTGCATGTGTCGGAACTGGCGGAGGGACGCGTCGAGAAGGCAGAGGATGTTGTACAGGTCGGTCAGACCTACACCTTCAAAGTCCTGGAAGTCGATGCCGAGGGTGCGCGCATCAGTTTGAGCCTGCGTCGGGCGCAGCGCGGTCAGAAAATGCAGCAACTGGAGAAGGGGCAGATTCTTGAAGGAACGATCAGCGGCCTGGCGCCGTTCGGCGCGTTCGTCGATATTGGCGTCGGGCGTGATGGTCTGGTGCACATTTCTGAGTTGTCGAACACGCGCGTGGCGCGGGTGGAAGATGCGGTCAAGGTTGGCGACAGGGTGCAGGTGCGGGTGCTCGACGTCGATCCGCAGAGCAAACGCATCAGCCTGAGCCTGCGGCTGGAGGATACGCCGCGTGAGCCGCCGCCGCGCGAAGAGCGTCCCCGTGAGGAGCGGCCGCGCGAAGAACGTGGGCGTGACGAACGTCCGCGAGGGGAGCGTGTCCGTGGCGAAGGGCGTCCGCCGCGCGAAGAGCGTCCGCCGCGCGAAGAGCGTCCGCCGCGACGTGAGCGCGTCGGTGATGCCTACACCCCGGCGAACGACGATGATTTCAGCGGTAATGCCACCCTCGAAGATCTGATGTCGAAGTTCGGTGGACCGCGCCGCGGCGAACGACGTCGCCGCCAGGACGATGACGACGATATGGAAGACCGCAACCTGCGTCGTCAGCGCGACGCCATTCGTCGCACGCTCCAGCAACTGGACGACGATTAAGATTCTTGACATGCCATTTCCAGAACGGGTATAATTGGCGAGACCGGCGCGGCAATGCCGCGCCGGTCAAAGTGTTGCGCTGCATTCCGAATATGCGGCGAACCTTCAGGTGGACAGGATTGAAAGGCTGGATGCTCGACAGAATCCGGCCTGTATATGTTGCGAGGTTGGTACCGATGCCCAAGCGAACATGGCAACCCAAACGTATTCCGCGCCGCCGCAAGCATGGCTTTCTGGCGCGCATGGCAACGAAAGATGGTCGCGCAGTGGTGCGCCGTCGGCGGCTGCAGGGGCGCTACCGCCTGACGGTCAGTGACGAGCGTCGTCAGATCCGTCGCGGGCATCGGTAGTCCTGCCGATCTGTGGGCGCCGGGCATGAATCCGACTCGCCAGAATCATTCGCCCACAGCCTGCGATGAAACGTGCCTATCGCCTTCACACACCTGCACAGTATCAGCGGGTACGCCGTGATGGTCGAACCTGGGATGCAGGGATGCTGATGCTCAACGCCGCCCCCAACCGACGCCGGGTTTCACGTTGTGGCTTTGTGGTCGCCAAACGATTGGGCGGCGCCGTTGTGCGCAACCGTATCCGTCGCCGGCTGCGTGAAGCAGTGCGCCTCCGGTATCCGCAGATCGCGCCGGGTTGGGATATGGTCTTCATTGCACGCTCGCCGGCGCTGGCGGAGATTGCATTCCCTCAACTGCAGGCGCTGGTGCAGCAACTGCTTCAGCGCGCTGGCGCGTTGCAGGATTCGGTGGGTGATCCGTCCGACAGCGAATAGCATACGCAGTTCATGCCTGACAGTTGACCAAAAATGCGCTAGAATACACACGATGTGCGGGTGTGTGTGGTAAGGACGTGTTGTTATGCCAATCTGGCTCGCTTTCGTAGAGTTCCTCGAACGGGTGCTGCTGACCTTCTATACATGGACGGGCAGCGCCGGGCTTGCGATCATTCTGTTCACGATTGTTGCCCGTCTGTTCATTCTGCCGCTGACGATCAAATCGCTCCAATCGTCGCGCAAGATGCAGGAACTTCAGCCCCACATGAAGGAACTGCAGCGCAAGCACGGCAAGGATCCGCAGAAACTCCAGGAAGAGACGATGCGTCTCTACCGCGAGTATAAGATCAATCCGGTCGGCGGATGTCTGCCGATGCTTTTGCAACTGCCGATCTTCCTCGGCGTCTATCAGGCGGTGATGAATCTGACGCGCGTCTCCCCTGCCGAGCATGCCGGCAGCGCCATGCTGCGCGTGCTCAACGATCAGGGGATTGCATTCAGTGCAGCAACGTCGGCTCTTGGGCAACCGCAACTGGCGGGCAGCTTCCTCTGGCTGCCGGACCTGGGAAAGACGGACCCATACTATATCCTGCCGATTCTATCGGTCATCTTCCAGCTCATTGTGCAGTTGATGGCGACGCCGCGCGTGCAGGATCCGCAGCAGAAGGCGATGATGCAGTCGATGCTGATTCTGCCGATCGTGTTCGGGTATATTGGTTTCATCTTCCCCAGCGGCGCGGTGCTTTACTGGGTGGTCGGCAGTATTCTGTCGATCATTCAACAGTATGTCTTCTCCGGGTGGGGGTCGCTGGCGAATTATCTCAAGTTCCTGCCGACCGATGGCGGTCTCTTCCCGCCTGTTCCGCCGCCGTCATTGCAGGCGGCAGCGTCCTCAACCGGCAGTGGAAGCGCATCTGCGACAGACGAACCGGCGCAAAAGGTCGACTTTTGGGATGTTCTCCGTCCGCTGACCGAACCGCGCAGCGGGGCGGGGGAGTCACC
>Ga0308410_1001467_pt1 | contig 13640 bp, 9 predicted proteins | sample HotsprOSTMatCore_FD_203467 | JGI IMG/M metagenome (GOLD analysis project Ga0308410, IMG submission 203467) | Hot spring phototrophic mat microbial communities from Octopus Spring, Yellowstone National Park, Wyoming, United States -... | ecosystem: Environmental > Aquatic > Thermal springs > Hot... | reverse complement strand
CTAGGTAAACGACTCTCAATTCTTCAGCCGAACCCGGAAAACTCACCAGGCAAAATGTTACACCTATTATCCACCGGATCCACCGATATATGGGAATTATCCAGTGCATCCACCGATACATGGCAAAGGGCCCTTCGGAGACTATCGAGAGGAAATTCCTTGCTTTTTGGCGACACCGGTCTCCTTTGACTTTGCCAAGACCAACAACAGGCCATCCCGAAATGGGGAGCCCGGCGGCAGTTTCAAACCGTTTCCAAACCCCAAAAATCACACAAAATGCCTGGGCTTGTGGCAGTGTGCGCGCCACCGGTTCGTGGTACCTCCGCCCAAAAACACAATTTCCGGTAACATTTTAGCCGAATGGAAATGTGCACTTGTCAGGCCCGCAAAAGCGGTGGTCGAAGGCACATACCTTCAAAGGATCGAACCTGAGGGTAGCTCAATGGTTCCCGAAGCAAGTGGTCCGGCCCCGCTCCCCGCTTCCTGCACCACCGCCTGGGAAATGGGCTTTCGGAGGTAATGCGGGAGATGCCCCGGGCTGGCTCCTTCGGCCGGCAGGTGCGGAATCGGCAGGAAAGCTCAGTCCGGCCAGCACAGGCGACCAAGCAGCACGCTACCGTCGCCCCCACGGGGGTCGGGTTTGGTACGGTTGGCGGTCCGCCAAGGGTACACATATTCACCTACGGTAATCCACCATTGTCCCGGCTGAATCTCCGCCGCTCCAAAATTCCCCATTTGTGCTCCCCGCTCCGGCAAGACTACCTTTTCTGTTGCCCGGATCACACAAAGCCTCTCCCGATCTACCTGGGCGATAAACAGGGGTGCCCGATGCCGCATGATGTGATCGTTCTGGGCACCGCGACGGGTGTACACTAGATACAATTTATCGCCATGAGCGACCCAGTGTTGCTGGGTATTGTAACTGCCGAGCTCGGATCCGTCATCGAAGGTCCAAGGCCGAATCGGTTCCCAGTGGAGCCCGTCGGAACTCCGCGTTACATATCCCCGAAGATCGTTGCGAATGGTCAGATAATAAGTACCGGCACAACGAATGATGGAAGGCTCGCACAGGCCGCGTTCCACATCCAAATAGAGCTCGTCGCCATGCTGCTGATATGTCATCAGTTGGCCATCAAAAAGGCAGCGGACTTCCGTCACAGCAAAGGGTTTCCCCGGCTTGGCAAAGTAGATGGGCACAAGAAGAGTTCCACCATCCTCCACAAGCCACTGGCCACAACCGTTTCGAGCAATATACCCAAATTTTTCCTGCTCGCCCATCTCCAAGATTCGCCAAGAGGACCACCGATCGCTCTGGGGATTGTAAACGGCATAAGCGGTCTGAGAAGGGCGATCAAGCCGCTGACGTCCCTGGGGATCATAGACGATCGAACCCCCAATGGCCAGCAGTTTCCCCGTGGGTGGGTGATATCCAGGGGTGACATCGCAAACGGCCAAAACGGTTTCATCGGGCTGAGATTGCCAAGCCAACTCGGGAATCTCAATCGGACCTTGCCAGCTTTTGCCAAGGTCATCCGTCCGCATGTAGTATAGGCCAGAGTAATAATCATCCACCACAAGATGCTTCTGCAAGGTGAGGATGACTGTGGGTAGTTTATCGGGAGCTGCCGTTGGTATCGCGGCTGCCCGCGGATGAAACCACAAAAACTCGGGGCTCAGTTCCTGGTGGATTGTTTCCATCCGCACAAGCGGCGGCCGACTGTTCCACGGGGTTTTCTCCGCCAGCAAAGGCGGCGGTACCGTAGCGGTGGTAATGGGGACAGCCATCACTTGCCGCAATACTTCGACAATGGGCAAGTCCGTCATCGGGGCTACCCAACAATAATCGTCGTTATACCCCTCCTTCCAGCACTGGTCGGTGGGAATATAGCCGGGAGCCCCATCCCCGAAACCTGCTACCATCACGAAAGTCTCTGGCCGGAGCTCCTGGGCGGCCAATTGGTATCCCACGAAACTTTCTGCCGGCAGGATGAGAAACTGGGCCTGTCCATCATTCAAATCTAGACAAGGGACATCGATCAGACGACCCGCCGCCACACGCTCCCGCCAGCTGAGGCCCAAGGCCGCACAGATCCGCTCCCACCGCGAGGCCCCCGCGTTGCCCAAGATCTCCTTCATCTTGGTAATGGTGAACTTGCCTTCATCTCTGGGCGGCAAATAAAGGGGTACCGAGCGAAATTCCACCTTCTGCAATGGATAACGCGAAGTTTCCTTCCAAGCGGCCAACATTGCCCGGTAAAGTCGGTGGGCTAGAACGGGCCGATTCTCCGGTTCCCCCCGATTGTATTTCCCCGCCGTAACATCCCCCGCACAACCGGTGAAATAGATTTGCAAAACTCGGAGATCCTCCTCCTGCAGCCGAGCCCGGGCCAACCCGGGAAAATCGGCAGACACCTGCCCCTGCCCGTAATAGCTCATGGGGTGGACAGCATACGAGCTCCAGGCCACCACCGGGCTTTCCCCCTCCCAGAGGCTGATCATCTTCAGCCACGGGTCAATTAGTCCCTCGGGAGCCCCGTAGATATCGCCACTTCGGCTCCCCCGCCCCCAGTGAATTTTGCCTTCCGGGGTGACAACCCGCCGGTTGGAAGCAATCCGTTCCACCTTGGCTTTCCCCAGGCCTAAATGGGTGACCCGCCTCGGACTTTGCAAGGCCTCCCGGAGGGCCTGCACCACCCGATCCAAAGCTGCCTGAAAAAATTCGGGATCGCAAATCCAACCTTTGCCCCCGTAGGGATCCACAAGCTCCTGGGCCCGGAGATCGAAAATCGGGGCATCGTGTTGATGGACGGTCGCTAAAAAGATCCTTTGCCGGGTAGTACCTGCAGCCTCGGCCAATGCCTCGCGAAAACGGTCGTAGGCATCGTTGTTGAGCTGACACCAATCAAGGGCCACTACCACAATTGGAAATCCGGTACTCTTGCCGGCCGGAAAGGACGATCCCGCGGGACTGCCCGGTTTGCCACTGCCACCAGGCCGCAACACAAACCCTTTTGCCCACAGCGGGTCAAGGATTTCTCTTGCGTTTTCGACCCCTCCCCCCATGCACGGATGGCCAAGAGGGATGGTAATCTCCGCCTGAAATGTAGCCACCTCCCAACCGTCGGCCTCGGCCCGCTGGCCAGAAGCTAGGGCCACCACCGCGACTGCAAAAGTGTACATAGTTACAGCAACGAGCTTCGCGAAATCTTTGCTCACCGGCTCACCCTCCATCTTCTTGCCAATTCTCCGCCCTAAGAATTCTCCACCATTCCCCGTCAACCTCTTAGTACCCTCCCCAAAATCTCCCGAGAACCTGAACGCCTGAAAACCTCGCAGAACCGGGCAAGCCGGCACTATTTTCTCACAACCGGCAAAATAGGCACTTCCTCCGAGAAATTAAAGCCCGGAAGAGCTGCATTGGAATTGGTTTCCCCTTCTTGATGCCTGTATCCCCGGATGGACTGTCCTTGGCAAATTTTTGCGAGTTTTCAAAAACTTGTTCAAAGGTTTCCCCCTCACCCTGAAATCCCGTTTTCTATGAGATCCAAGCAGGAACGCTTCCCCCGAGGCTGGGACCCCTGGGTGGTAGGAGTTGCTTGACACCCCTTCGGGGTTAGATGTATCTTCGACTTTGTGAGTCAAGTTCTCTTGCCATAATAATTTGGGGGTAGCTAATTGGAAGTATCGCTCTTTGCTGGGCTTCGAGAGTTTCGCTGCCGATAAGCTCGTGGGTGATTTTGCCCGGCCAAAGCATGCCGGTTTTCTCGAAGTGTTATTTTCGTCGAGCGGAAAGGCGTGCTTGCCACCCCCGCCCCCGGGCAATCCTCCGCTCAAACCTGCCGGGTTATCCAACCTGACAAGGAAGTCCCCCCGCGGGCTTCTTCCTTTGGCTAACATGGTACATGTGCAGGAAAAGATGGGAAGTCGGCCATGGCTGAGGCACCCTCGGCAAAGGATATCTTTCAAGCGATTCTGGATCGGCATAAAGATGATCCCTCTCAGTGGGAGGGGGTGATCCGCGAGCTCTGTGGGGGGAATGAGCGGTTGGCCTCCGAAGTGCGGCAGCTCCTAGAGGCTTATCGGTCGGCCCGGCGCGAGGGATTTTTGGAGGAGCCGGCCCGGGAGCTTTTAGCCGAGATCGGTGGCCAAGCTGCACCTACCGTCTCTCTGGCTCTCGAGGACACTCATCTGGAACATGTGGGCCCCTATCGGGTCAAACGGTCTTTAGGTTCGGGCGGGTTTTCGAGCGTTTATTTGGCTGAGCAGCGTGACCCCATTCATCGAGAAGTGGCCCTCAAGGTCTTTCGGTGGTCGGGGGGGCCGGAGGCTCAATCTCTGATTGCTCGCTTCTTCCAGGAGCGGGAAGTGCTCGCGCTGATGGACCATCCGAATATTGCCCGGATTTATGACGGCGGAGTCTTGGCGGATGGCCGACCGTTTTATGCTTGGAGTTGGTGCGTTCCGGCCGGCCCATCACGAAGTTTTGTGATGATCTTCGCCTTTCGATTCCAGATCGGCTGGAGCTATTTTTGGAGCTTTGTTTGGCTATCCAACATGCTCATCAAAAAGGGGTGATCCATCGGGACCTGAAGCCGGCCAATGTCCTGGCTTACGAGGAAGATGGCCGGCGCCGGGTAAAGGTGATCGATTTCGGCTTAGCCAAAGCATTGCAGCGTCGGCTTGGACCACAAACTGTGGAAACGATGTTGGGGGCTTTTTTCGGCACCCCCGCTTACATGCCTCCGGAGCAAGCTTCGGGGGATCCCCTCCGAATCGACACTCGGGCGGATATCTATAGCTTGGGCGCCATCCTATACGAGCTGCTGACGGGGTTGACACCGCTGGAGTTAAGTGAGGCAGAGGGAAACCTAGTGGCTCAGGTGGAAATGATCCGGCGGCGGGAGCCGGTCCGGCCGAGTCAGCGGGTGCTCCAGCAGCCTGGTGCAGAGGAGCGGGCTGCTTGCCGAGGCACCACTCCCGCGGCCCTGGCCTATTGCCTCCGGGGCGATTTGGACTGGATTGTGCTGAAATGCTTGGAAAAGGAACCTGGCCGGCGGTACCCCTCGGTGGGGTCGCTGATGGACGATATCAACCGGTATCGTCGCCACGAGCCGATTGTGGCTGCCCCGCCCAGTTGGACCTATCGCGTGCGGAAATTTACCCGTCGGCATCGGGGCCTATTGGCCGGGGTGGCAGCAGTGATTCTCGCCCTAGGTCTCGGCCTGGTAGGGAGCACTCGGGGATTTTTGGAAGCACGCCGGCAAGCCGCCGAAGCCGATCGCCAACGCGTGCAGGCGGAGCTACAACGGCAAAAGGCCCAGAGGGCTGCCGCCGAGGCCCAAGCCGCTCGCCACCAAGCCGAACGCCGCCTGGTACAGTTTCAAAAAAGTCTTGAAATTCTCGCTTCCTTACTTGCTTATTTGAGTCCAAGAAGTGGCGAGAAAAAAACCTTTCCCTGGAAAAACAGCTGGCAGAAGCCGCCGGTTGGGCAGGTAACCAACTGGAAAAAGTTTCCGCGGAAGATCCATTAGCCATCGCTTATCTCCAAATGATTCTGGGAAACACTCTTTTGGAGTTAGGAGAATTCGACAGAGCCATCCAGATATTGGAACAGGTCGTTGCCCTTCGATCTGAACAGCTAGGAATTTTGCACCCCGATACACTTATCGCTATACATCTTTTGGGCAAGGCATATCATTCGCGGGGGGACATAATAAAGGCTCTCACCCTTTATGACCAAGTGCAGAAAAACTACCCAACTGAACGCGCTAATTTTGAAGCTCACCAGGAAATCGCTTTGCTTCACGACATTGCCGTCGCCTATCAGGACGCCGGAAGACTCCCCGAGGCTCTCCTCTTATACCGCCAAATTGGACAAAGACTTTCCAAAATCTTTGGAGCTGACTCGGTCGAGACTTTAACCGCACTGAACAATCAGGCTCTGGGTTATCTAGAGGCGGGATGGTTTTCCGAAGCCACTTCGTTATTAGAACGAGTTGTTGACTCACGGAAACGAATCTTGGGGGAACAACATCCCGACACATTGACCAGCTCAGTAAGTTTGGCAATTGCCTATCAGGAGTCGGGAAACCTTCCAAAAGCAGTTGAATTGCTCCAAAGAGTTTTGAAAGTTCAGCAGAATCAGCTTGGTTCGGCACACCCGGATACCGTTGTCACCCTTGAACATTTGGCTGGTACGTGTCTCGCGGATGGTAAGCTCGAGGAAGCCCTTCACTTGTTCACGCAGGTTCACGAGGCGAAGATTTCTAAGTTCGGATCAGATTCAACCGAAACGTTGGGAACCCTTATGAATCTTGCTTTAGTCTATGATGAATTGGGAAACGTTTCGGAAGCCACTCACATCTTAGAAAAGGTTTCTTTCGAGTTCGCCAAAACACTTGGGCCGCAGCATCCCGACACACTTTTGGCCACTTACAACCTGGCCATAGCCTGGAGCCAAGGAGGCGAGGCGGAGAAAGCCCTCGTGTTGTGCGAAAAAGCCGCTTTAGTCTTCGAGGCATTGGACTTCCTCCATCGCAGTGCATACCCTATGGTCCAGACCTTAATTCGGTGGTGCCGCAGATCCGGAAAGTTTTCCCAAGCAGAAGCATGGCGAAATAAATGGCTTGCAAAAACGGGAAAGACTATCCCTAGTGAAGAAGATGGAACAAAGGAAAGGATGCAGATATGGCGATCTCGATGGGGGTTAGAGTTGATGGGACCTCCAACTTTAGGGCTCCTTTCTGTCGGGGTCGGCGAAGAAAAGTTTGGCGTTGTTCCTTAGTTTCCCGCTCGGTCCGAGAAATCAAAGACAGCCGGCAGCTGACCTGACCGACGCCACACTTGGCTCTCGGCTAAGACGTGCAGAGGTCTGGATTTTTTTGCCAGGAACAGGATTCACAGAAAATTTCTCGGTCAAAGGAGCTCAATCACCACTTAGCGAAGCAACTGCCAGAAAGCAAGTTCTAAGCAACTACGAGAAAGCAAAATATCCCTAGTTCGTGGAACGACTAGTCACTTGTTACCACCACCGCGAGTTGAGGACAGCTTCATCCTGATACCAATACACGCTAAACAATTGGAGCTCCACCTAGATGTATGTCACCCCCCATCCCATTACGCAGCTTCTTAAGCGAATCGGGCAAGGGGACGCCCAAGCCAAGGAGCTGCTGTTTGAAAGCCTCTATAGTGAACTACACAGCTTAGCTGAGGCGAAAATTCGCGGTGGACAATATGACTGCCTTCTGCAGCCCACGATGCTGGTGCATGAAGCTTATCTACGAATTTTCGGCGAATCGCCAAGGGGGGAGAGTTTTGAGAACCGGCGGCATTTCTTTGCCGCGATGGCTCAGGCAATGCAACAGGTGTTGGTGGATTACGTCCGGCGGCGGTTAGCCAAAAGCCGGCAAGGCCCAAAAGCACCATCGTCAAAAGGAGTCGCTCCCCCCTCAGAAGCCGGCATCGAAGCCCGATGCCAACAAATCCTGGACGTGAGTGAATGTGTGAAACGTCTGGAAAAGGAAGCCCCGCAGGCGGCCAGAATAGTGCAGATGCGTTTTTTTGCCGGCTACACTATGGAAGAAGTGGCCCAAAGCTTGGGGGTCTCGCTGCGAACGGCCCAACGCTTGTGGAGCTTCGCCCAGGCCCGGCTCCGTCAGTGGATGAAGGAGGATGAGTAACCTTCTTAAATGAATGAGAGCCTAGGAACTTGGCTTCAAGCCGGATAATCCCCGTAGAGGAGGGAACTTTGTTCTTGACAATGGAAAGAACAATGGCTACCACTCCGCTGTCTATCGTCAACCCACGGACACGAAGCCGTGGCCGTCACAAGGAAGCACTATCCGAGCGATTCGCCGCAGGAGCAATGGCAAATTCTCCAACGTTTGCTCCCCAAACCTTCGAAGGTGGGATGGCCTCCCATCGACCGCGGCAAATCCTCAACACTATTCTCTAGGTCCATCATACCGGCTATCAGTGGAAGGTCTTGCCTCACGATTTCCCCATCTGGAAAACCTCCTATACGGGCTTCTGCCGCTGGTGAAAGAGTGGCCAGGGGAAAAACATTTACAATGCCTTGCAGGAGCAGGTAAACTAGGCGGCGTAAATGAAGAAAGCTCCCGCCACTGCCATTGTCGATAGCCAATCGGTCAAAACCACCGAATTGGCCGGTTCAAAAAGGGGTTATGACGCAACCAAGAAGATCCGCAGATGCAAACGCCATCGGGCGGTGGACACACTTCAACTGGTGTTGGCTGTGGGGGTTCATCCAGCCGCATTGCACGATTATGAGACTGCTGGTTTGGTGGCCGCACTCGATCAGCAATCCCAGGCGTCGAAGGTGATTCTCGCCGACTCGGCGTACGATCGCAACGGATTAGCCGAATGGGTCAGGAGCACTTTTGGGTAAGTCTTGCAAACAGTGCTCCGGCCCGGCGGGTCGAGGGGTTCGAGCTTCTTCCCAAACGGTGGGCTGTGGAACAAACTTCGCTTGGCTGGACCGCTGCCGACGCCATAGGAGAGACTACCAAGGGGATCCTGAATCCAGCAGGACGATGATCCCGATTCGCACGATCGGCCTCGAGTCCCGAGGCCTCACCAGAGGCAAAACATGATTTGAAGACAGGCTCTAATGTTACCGGTGACAGGAGCCCGCGTGAGAGAGCACCGTCAAAATAAACACTGCTGCCGAAACATCTGGCCCGAAGGGAGAGTGACGAGTGACTGTCCTGGTTGCAAAAAGGGAAAAATGATGCAGCTGGCGAGGCTTCTAACAGTGGTGGAGGGGGAAGGCCCCCTGTCGAATGTTCTCATCTGCTTAGTACTGGCGGTCGTCGTTGGCGGATGGGGATGGGAAAACCCGACCTATGGAGTAAGTCCGAGTCCGGAGGAACTGGAAAAGGCTCGGGAATTTGCCGAGGCGGCCTTCGATTCGAAATCACCTGCCCAATGGCCTTTCTCGTTTGTCTTCGGCGGCAAGCCCTCTACGGAACTTTTGCCCACATGGCCGTGCAAAGAAACCTGCGAAGCCTTGGACGGTCAGCGGCTTCGGCGGCAATTGGTCTGGACCGACCCGGCCAGTGGGCTGGAAGTCCGCTATGAGGGGATTGTTTATCAGGATTTTCCGGTGGTGGAGTGGAAACTCCGGTTCCGGGCCACTGGCCAAAAAGAAACGCCCATTCTGGAGGCAGTTTGTGCATGGGATACCCGGTTGGAGCGTGCCGAGCACGAAGAAGAGTTTTTGCTCCATCATGCGGCCGGTTCGCAGGCTAACCGATCGGATTATGCCCCGCAAGAGACCCGGCTAGGGCCGAGGGCGGAGTTTCGGCTGGGCGGGGCGGGCGGAAGGCCAACAAATGCCCACTGGTCCTATTTCAACCTCCAGTGGGGCCAACAGGGGGTGATCGTGGCCGTGGGTTGGCCGGGCCAATGGTTCTGCCAGTTCCGCCGGGATGAGGGCCGCACGCTGCAGATTCAGGCCGGTCAGGAAGCGGTCCGTACAAAGCTCCTCCCCTCGGAAGAGTTTTCCACGCCGCGGATGGTGCTCCTTTGGTGGCAAGGGGATTATCTGCGGAGTCAAAACCTATGGCGGCGGTGGATGATGGCCCACAATATGCCCCGACCCGGCGGTCGGCTGCCACCGCCGCAGTTTCTGGCCTCCAGCTCCCGCGCCTATGCAGAAATGATCCACGCCAACGAAGAAAACCAGATCCTGCATATCAACCGGTATCTCGAGGAGGGCCTGCAAATCGACTATTGGTGGATGGACGCCGGTTGGTACATTCAGGAGCACGGCTGGCCGCAAGTCGGTACCTGGGAGGTCGATCCGAAGCGTTTTCCCCGGGGCTTGCGGGCCATCAGCGACTACGCCCATGCCAAGGGTGTGAAAATCTTGGTTTGGTTTGAGCCGGAGCGAGTTGCCCCCGGCACCTGGTTGTATCAGCATCGACCGGAGTGGTTGCTCCGGTCTAAACCGGCCGAGGAGTACGAAAACCTAGCAGGTTTGTGGTCCTGGAGGTCCAAGGCCTTGGGTGGGCCAGATCCTTGTGTTTCCTATAATTCCACCCCCTATGAACGCCGGATGCCGGGCATCCGCTGGGCACCGGGCCGGCTTTCTTTCCATCCCGGCCCCAAGGGAGAGTACAGTGTGGTGCGGTTTCAAGCTCCGGAATCGGGCCGGTATCAGGTCCAGGCCAAGATGTTGGGCATCGACCAAAGAGCAACAACAGATGTTCACATTTTGGCCCGTACCCACTCCCTTTTGGACGGGCAAATCGACATGGCCCAAAACAGGACGGAAGTCCTATACCAAGGGCAAATCACCCTTGAAAAAGGCCAAAATTTGGATTTTGTTGTCGGCTGGGGCAATGGCAACTATATCTGCGATAGCACGGGCCTGGAAGTAGAAATCCACGGGCCCCACGGGGAAATCTTTGACCCAGCCAAACAGTTCCGGGCGGATAAGAACCCTGCCGGCCTGTGGAGTTACGGTTGGCTCAAACCCGGTCCGAAGCCCGACCCGGCTACCTTCAGCCTTTACGACTTGTCGCGAGAAGCCAGCGAGGATGGTCCCCGGCTGCTCAACCTGGGCCTCCCTGAAGCCCGGCAATGGTTGGTCGAACACATCGACCGCTTGCTGACTGAACAGGGCATTGACCTGTATCGACAGGACTTCAATATCGATCCGCTGCCATTTTGGAGGGCCGCCGATGCCCCGGATCGCCAAGGGATGACCGAAAACAAATATGTGTGCGGCTACCTGGCCTATTGGGATGAGCTCCTTCGCCGCAGGCCGAACATGCTGATTGACTCCTGCGCAAGCGGCGGGCGACGCAACGACCTGGAAACCATGCGGCGTGCAGTTCCCCTGTGGCGGAGTGATCACGCCTATGAGCCAATCGGCCACCAGTGCATGACCTACGGTATTTCGCTTTGGCTTCCCTACCATGGGACCGGTACCGTAGCGTTTGGCGGGGCCCCCTATTACGGCAGTGGACCAACGCCTGTGGAACCGTACGCGTTTTGGAGCAATGCGGCCCCGTCGCTCGTCTGCGGGATGGACATCCGAGTCCGAGACCTGGACTATGAAACCTTCCGTCGGCTTTATCAGGGTTGGCGGCGGCTCAGCCGGTTTTATTACGGCGACTTTTATCCCCTGACCCCTTACAGTCAGGACGAGGGAGTCTGGATCGGCTGGCAATGGCATGATCCCAATTCTGGGGAGGGGGCGGTCCAAGCATTTCGTCGGCCCAAAGCAGAGGAGGCGGAAGTTCGCTGGAAACTTCGAGACCTGGATCCGTCGGCGGTTTATGTGCTGGAATTCTTGGAGCCGCCCGGCCTCCCAGAACAAAAACTCACCGGTCGCCAGTTGATCGAAGAAGGCCTGCGGATATACCTTTCGGATCGGCCTGCCGCCGCCGTGGTGCTTTACCGCCGGGCGGAATAGGTTTCTTCAGCGGTAACATCTCGGCCAAGCGGCAAAAACTTCCCCGAAGCTCCCTTCGAATAGCAGCCCACAAAGTACCGGAGGACCCTCCTAAGTCAGCAGACAGCTGCCCAGCCTCGAAGATCATGCAGGCCTTGAGCCGGAGTCGTCGGGGAGTTTTGCGTGTTCTCGATCTGCCAAGATAAATGTTTGGTTGTGCCATGATAAATAATGTGGGAACACTTGCTTGATTCCCCAGCTCGAGAAGAGCCGGAGTCAGAACTCGCTTGGATTTCCATCTTCGGAAACGAAATATGGAGCTTTGGCAGAGGCATCCGCAAGGTACAATTGTGCCAACTCCAGTGGCCGGGAGCCGGGGAAACGAGCTTCGGGAGGCACCGCACGGCCCGCTCGGCTTCTAGCTCACTCATTCGCCAGAAGAGGGCAAGGCCCACAAGGTTCTATTACAACTGCTCCCCGGAGCTCTGAGAATCTGCAAATTGCTCGTAGAACTTCTTTTCGGCCACCACTTGTCCCAAAAGCGTTTCCTTATCCACCCCGGTCGGGAATACCTCCGGAACACCACGCTAAGGTAAGGAACCCCACGAGGAATGCCCCGATCTCCCCACACCCCGCCAGCCTGGCGCGGGCACCCGTGGGGCTTCCGCTGTCTCCGTAACCCAGCGGTAAATTGACCAGGCCCGACTCGGGGATCGGTCTCTGTCTAAAAAGCGTTTACTGGCCATCCAAAAGAGCCGTTTTTGTCCTCGAACCTAATAAAATGCTGAACCACAACTGGCAAAAAGACCGTTCCCCGTCACACCCCGCCGGTCCCGCGGTTGCTCCGTGGATAGTGAATTTCAGTACACATCTGGCCAAAAAGAATCTACCGATGTTTCTTCTTGGTCAAAGGGAACCTCTAACCAATTGGCTGGTCGACAGCCTAGACTTTGGGAAGGTCTGAACAATTCAAACCCGCGGAGGCTACGGCACAATAAATCGAGGACGTTTTGGCTTTTTTCTTTTCTCTTTGACTACAGGAAACTCTCAACAATTCATGCCCACAAAAGGTTGTACCCCAAGATGTCGAAGATGTATTCGTTTTTGGGACCTCATGTTGTACTTATGACGGACTCCTAAGAGGCTCCGAAGTAATTATTGAGAGGTTCCCACCTATTGTGGGAAACAGTTAAAAGGTGGAGGGAGTTTTTTAGAGGTTCCTTTGGTCTATTAATAACCTTCCGTCTTCGCTGTAACTAGACCTCCCACTTTGCTTTCTTAATAAGCTTGCCATCGTTGTGCCTAAGGCATCGCGGCTCCGGCCGTTTATTCGAACTACCCCGACCATGATTGAGATGGTCCTCTGAGCCGGAAATCCTGCCAGAGCGTGGCTTTGTGTCGGCAGTAAAAGCCGCCCAAAAAGGCAAAACGTATTCGGAGAGGGTCCCCTGGTTTTTTCCCGCGTGATCCCCATCCTTTCGCGGAGGTTCTTGCCGGAATTCTGTAAAAGTGGCTTTGCTTTCCCGCGGACCTCCGCACGAGTACGAAACTAGCTCAGCGGAAGGAAACCTCCGGATAGTTCCGCCAAACCATGGTAAATCCGTCAAAATTAGGGTACGGGCACACACGAACAATCACCCGCCACAACTTGGCCGTTCGCTTTCCCGGCCCTGAATTGGTTAAAGTCTGCAAAGCGACATTTTCGGTGACTGCAAAAAAGTCCGCCTGCCAAGGGTCTTTAGAAATTTGTGGAGAAGACTTAAAATCCACTACGTTCAAGCTGCCAGGGGACCTATGGTAATTTCGGGAGTGCCGAGGGAGCTTACAGGAATAGGGCAGTAAACCAACCATGGTTTACCGGATGGCACGTCCTTCGGTTGGCCCGTTCTGGATTTATTTAAACCTGCAGGCATCTCGCAGGAAAACAATGGAAAGTAAAAAGCAGGGACTTAGCTAAACGTCCAAATTTAGGGCGAGTTGTCGGGCCAGGTGCACCGCTGGACAAACCTTCGCCTTTGCCGTCCGGATTGCCAAAAAACAACCGCACATCTATTTTGGAAGGAAAGGGCCTCTCGCCCCCCTGTCGAGAATCGCACTTATGTTTAGGGCGTTCAAAAAGGCAGGGGCTGGCAGGGGGGACACTCAACGATTCCGCACGTCCGGTATCGCGGTGAATTTTTGCCAGCTCATCTTCTCGGATTTAGGAGAAAATGCATGG
>Ga0308410_1001461_pt1 | contig 13665 bp, 14 predicted proteins | sample HotsprOSTMatCore_FD_203467 | JGI IMG/M metagenome (GOLD analysis project Ga0308410, IMG submission 203467) | Hot spring phototrophic mat microbial communities from Octopus Spring, Yellowstone National Park, Wyoming, United States -... | ecosystem: Environmental > Aquatic > Thermal springs > Hot... | reverse complement strand
ATTGTGGCGTTCGATGATCATTATGAGGTCTCGTTCAAAGTCGAGACGCACAACCATCCCTCGGCGCTCGAGCCGTTCGGCGGCGCAAATACCGGCGTTGGCGGCGTGGTGCGTGATGTGCTCGGCGTCTCTGCGCAACCCATCGCCAATACCGATGTGTTGTGCTTTGGTCCGCTCGATCTGCCGGAAACCGACCTCAGTCCCGGGGTGCTGCACCCACGACGCATTGCTGCTGGCGTGGTCGCCGGTGTACGCGATTACGGCAATAAACTCGGCATCCCCACCGTGAATGGTGCGGTGCTCTATGACCGCGGGTATGTGGCGAATCCGCTCGTTTACTGCGGCACGGTCGGGTTGGCGCCGCGCGATGCACATCCGCGCGCGGTTCGTCCGGGTGACGCGATTGTTGTGATCGGCGGACGCACCGGGCGCGACGGCATCCATGGCGCGACGTTCTCGTCGGCGGAGTTGACCCATACGACGGCTGAGGATGTGGGCAGCGCCGTTCAGATCGGCGATCCGATCACGGAAAAGAAGATGATGGATGTCATCCTTCAGGCGCGCGACCGGCGGCTCTATAGCGCGATCACCGATTGCGGCGCCGGAGGATTGTCGTCGGCGGTCGGCGAAATGGGGGCGGAGTGCGGCGCCGAGGTGGAACTGGCGCGTGCGCCGCTGAAGTATGCCGGTTTGCAGCCGTGGGAAATCTGGCTCTCCGAGGCGCAGGAGCGCATGGTGCTGGCAGTGCCGCAACCGCGCCTGGCAGACCTGCTGGCGCTCTGTGCCAGCGAGGATGTGGAAGCGACCGTCATCGGACGCTATACCGACACCGGTCGCCTGGTGGTGCGCTACAACGATATGCTGGCAGTCGATCTGGCGATGTCGTTCCTCCACGAGGGACGACCGCAACGGGTGCTGGAGGCGCACTGGCGCAGCGGATCGCCTCCTGAACGACAAATCGACGACGATTCGACAGGCGTAGACGCCGCAGCGCTGCTGTTGGCGTTGCTGGCGCATCCCAACATTGCATCCAAAGCGCCCATCGTTCGCACCTACGACCACGAGGTGGGCGGACGCACAGTTGTGAAGCCGCTCATCGGCGATGGACCGGGCGATGCCGTTGTGTTGCGACCGCTGCCTTCGTCAATGCGCGGGGTCGCCGTCGGGTGCGGCATCAACCCGCGCTACGGGCGGATCGATCCCTACTGGATGGCGCTGGCATGCGTCGATGAGGCATTGCGCAACGTCGTTGCCGTGGGCGCCGATCCGACCCACGCGGCCATTCTCGACAATTTCTGCTGGGGCGATCCGCGCCTGCCGGACCGCATGGCAGGATTGGTGCGCGCTGCGGCTGGGTGTTATGATGCCGCAGTTGCGTATGGTGCACCGTTCATTTCCGGCAAAGATTCGCTCAACAATGAGTACCGCGACGCCGAAGGGCGCCGCACGCCGATCCCGCCAACCCTGCTGATTTCGGCGCTGGCGCTGGTTCCCGACATCCGACGCGCCGTGACGTCGGATCTCAAGGAAGCGGGCGACTACGTCTATCTGGTCGGAACGACAAAGGCAGAGTTGGGTGGCGCTCATCTGCTTGATGTGCTGCCGCAATCATCGATCTCTGCGGCAGTGTCGCGCGCGCAAACGCACCTGCCCGGCGTGGATCTGGTCCAGGCGCCGCGCCTGATGGCAGCGCTGCACCAGGCGATCGCCGCCGGTCTTGTGCGTGCCTGCCACGATCTGAGCGAAGGCGGGTTGGGTGTGGCGGCAGCGGAAATGGCGCTTGCCGGCAACCTTGGATTGATGCTGGACCTGCGCGCCGTTCCGCGCGAACCCGACGTTGACGATGATCTGACGCTGCTGTTCAGTGAATCGCCAACCCGTTTTCTGGTCGAAGTGCGTCCAGCCGATGCCGCAACATTCGAGGCGACGCTCGCGGGATACACCTATGCGCGCATTGGGATGGTGACAGAAGCGGATGTGCAGATCACCGGGTTAACCGGCGTCACGACGGTTCATCTCACACTGTCCGCAGTCACATCGGCGTGGCAGGGCGCGACCGTCGTCTGACGCGACGATGAGGGAGAGAGTGATGCGGAACGGTGACACGCCGCGTATGGAAGCCGATCGGTTTGCTGCGTACATCGCGCGGCGCCTGAGCCTGTATGATGACGTGATCGAGATGCGTGAGCGCCGGGGGTCCTCGCTGGTCGTGCATGCGCGAGGCCGCGATGTGACCATCAATCTCGACCGCTTCTATCAGTCCTATATGCACGATCCTGCGCAACTCGACGCCATCGTGCAAACTATCGTCAGTGTTGTGACCCGTGACGTCCCAGCGCGTGAACGGAGCGATTTCGCGCTGCTGCGTGAACGTATCTTTCCCATGCTCAAGCCAATCGGTCTGCTGATGTTCGTGCGTGAGCGCAATCTGCCGATGCTGGTCTATCGTCCCTTTCTGGCGGATCTTATCATTACATATGTGATAGATGAACCGCAAAGTGTTGCCTATATCAACGAGCAGCACCTTGAGCAGTGGGAGGTGAGCGAGCGTGAGATTCATGACGTGGCGCTGCGTAACTTGCGGCGGCGCACCGATGAGCGTGCACCATATGTGATGATCGGCGAGGATGAACAGCGACTCTTTATTTTCAACAGCAACGATGGATACGATGCCACGCGCCTGTTGTTGACCGATATGCTGGCAGAGTGGACGAAGCAGGTATGCGGTCAACTGGTGATCGGCGTCCCCAACCGTGATTTTCTGATCGCGCTGGGTGATGCCAACCCCGATATTGTGCGCAGCGTGGCGGCGCAGATCCAGATCGACGCGGTTCAGCGCGATCATGGTCTGACTGATCGCCTCTTCACACTGGTTGATGATCAGATCCGCGAGTACGAGATGGCTTGATGGAACTCGGCATTCTGTTGTTTACGATTGGCGCGTTTGGCGTTGCGGGCGTGCTTGCCTGGCGTGACCGCCATCTTCACTATCTGATCGCCCTGGCGTCCGGGCAGATCGCCACGCTCCTCTCCCCGCTCTGGCAACGCCTGTACGGATTCTCCTACGATCTGTCGCTCAACTCGTTGTTCAGCGCGCTGGATCGTCCGCTGCCGACAGCCGTCTTCCTGGCGGGATGGACCCTTATGCTACCGCCGCTGGCGATTTTCTTCCTCTATCAGCATCGCTGGTGGCTCTCCGGCTATTTTACGGGGGCGCTGACGTTTGTGCTCTTCACGCTCTACCATATTCTGGTCGAGACGATCGGTGTGCGCGCCGGTTGGTGGCAGTACGCCGATGGCGGCGCACTGCCGTTCGATATCAGCGTCACGGTGTTGGCGGGCTTGATGAATGGACTGGTATCGCTGGGGGGGCTGGCAGTGCTGCTGATCACGCGCCACTATGCCTGGCCGATGCTCCTGGCGGTCGTGCTGCCCACGCCGATCCTTATGAGCGCGCTGGTGCATGGTTTGCTCGGCGCGCCGCTATATACCGTCCTGCTACTGCGTGCTCAATCGTGGGCTGCCGCAATCGGAATGATCGGCACCCTGGGATTGATCCTCTGGGGCGCGCATATCATTGCCAGTGAACTGGGCCGCCGCCCGATCATCGGTCGAACGGCAGTGTAAAAATGGAACGCCAGGGACGTAGCGACGCTACGTCCCTCCTGCCCCCACACCCACTGCATCAATCGCGCTTGCGGCAAATGCCCACGCCGTCGCGCACCGGCACGATGACCGACTCGAGTTGCGGGTGGGTCATGATCGCGCGGTTGAACTCCTGAATGCCGCGCACAATCGGCGCAGCGTCATCTTCCAGCACCAGCGCGTTGCACAGCGCATTGTCGGCAATTAACAGACCGCCGGGTCGCAGGCGAGAAACGCAGAGTTCGAGCGCGCGCAGCGACTCGCGTTCGCCGGTCAGATGGCGGAGAATGTCGAGGAAGACAAGGTCGTAAGGACCTTTCATCTGTTCGAGGGTGCTGAACCATTCCCCTTCGATAATATTGAAATGATCACTGTAACCCGCGTGCGCGACATAGGTGCGCGCCAGTGCGATACGCTCCGGGTTGCGCTCAATCGCTGTCAGGCAACCGCCGTTTGGCGCGATCGCCCGCAGCAGCCAGATGGCGGCGTACCCGGTTGCCACGCCGATCTCCAGCGCTTCGCGCGCATTCTGCATCTTTGCCAGCAGGTAAAGCAACTGCCCCTCAACCGGTCCTACCAGGGGCCAGCCATGCTCATGCGCCTGACGCTCCAGTTCCGCGAGCGCCTGCGGTCGCGGCGGCATTAGTTCGACCAGATAATCTTCGATGGCGATGTTCGTAATATCGTCACGCATAATGCGCCCTCCTTGCACGATGGACGTGTTCTACGTTGCCTGTCGATGAGCGCGACAGCGGTCGTCACCCTTGCCCACCGCGAGAACGCGCTGCATGGCAGCATGAAAATTGTACCATACATGAACGAAGAATTGACAGGCAGCGCACGATTACGGTATTATTGCGAACCACGAAACACGCACACGAGGCATGCACGCCTCTGCCGCCATGACGTCGGCGCCGGTTGCGCCTGATGGCGTGCGTGCTCCCTCGCACAACGGAGTCTTCATGCATCGCGCATATCATCGCTGGGAAAGCCCGGCGCTCGGCAGACCGATGGAACTGCTGGTGTTCGGTCACGCTGGCGCGCCGGTCATTGTATTTCCAACATCGCGCGGTCGATTCTTCGAGTACGAAGACCGCAGGATGGTGGCTACGCTCGGTCATCATATCGAACAGGGATGGATCCAGCTCTGCTGCGTTGACAGTGTGGATGCCGAAAGCTGGTACTGCGGAGGGATCCATCCGCGTGACCGTTTGCACCGTCACGATCAGTATGAACGCTACATTCTCAATGAAGTGCTGCCGTTCATCCACAACCAGAACCCAAACCCCTTCATCATGGTGCATGGGTGTTCGTTTGGCGCAACCCATGCCATGCTCTTTGGTTTGCGCCATCCGAATCGCTTCCGTCGTATCCTGGCATTTTCCGGCTTGATGGACATTCGCTCGTTTATGGACGGCTACCACGACCAGGAGGTGTACTTCCACAACCCCGTCGAGTTCATCAGCGGGCTGCAACCAGGTCAGTACGCCGACGATCTGCGTCGGCTGGATATCATTATGGCAATCGGGCGCAACGATGAACTTGCGCCGAGCAATGCCGCGCTCTCGGCGGCGCTCTGGCGCAAAGGCATCTGGCATGCTATGCGCTGGTGGGACGGTTGGGCGCACGACTGGCCCTACTGGCAGCAAATGATACGTATCTACATCAATGGTGCAGACTGATGCTCCGCGCGTATGCCCAAGGAGTGAGGCGTGACCCTGAAAATCGGCATCCTGGTCGGGCGGGAAAATACCTGGCCCCCCGCATTCATCGAGGAAGTCAATCGGCGCAATGCGGGCGTCACGGCTGAGTTCGTCAAACTGAGCGGCACGTATATGGCGGAAGAGCCGCGCTATGCGGTCATTGTTGATCGCATCTCGCACGAAATACCGTACTACCGCACCTTTCTCAAAACAGCGGCGATCAGCGGGACACACGTCGTCAATAACCCGTTCTGGTGGAGCGCTGATGAGAAGTTTACCGGCGCCACGATCGCCACGCGTCTCGGAGTCGCCCATCCACGGACGGTCGCACTGCCCTCACACTCCTACATCCCCGCCATTCATCCGGTCGAGTCGCTGCGCAACCTGGAGGCGCGCATTCCATGGGAGCGGCACGTCGAATATGTCGGCGGCTTTCCCCTTATTCTGAAGCCGCACGCTGGCGGCGGATTCAAGCAGGTTTACAAAGTATACGATCTACAGGGGCTGTGGGCGGCGTACAACGAGAGCGGCACCGAATGCATGATGATGCAGGAGTTTATCCACTGGGAGAAGTATGTGCGCTGCCTGGTCATCGGTCGGGAGCACGTGCTGGTGATGAAGTTCGATGTGAGTGCGCCGTATCCGCACCGCTATTTCGATGAGCCGGACTATCTGACTCCCGAAGAGCACGAGCGAGTGGTGCGTGATGCGCTGACCCTCTGCCGCGCGCTTGGCTACGACATGAACACGGTCGAATTCGCTATCAAGGAAGGCGTGCCGTATGCCATCGATTTCACCAACCCGGCGCCGGATATGGATTACTGGTCGCTCAAGGAGAAGTTCTTCCGCTGGGCAGTCATGAAAATGGCGGATATGTGCATTGCAAAGGCGCTCTCCGGTCCGGCAACGCTCGATGAGATTCACTGGAGTCGCCTGCTCAACCCGCCTGATGTCGTAGGAACGAACCAATCACAGCAACATGATCCATAGACGGGAGCGCCTATGTTGGAGCAGGCGATTGCCGATTATCACGCGCTGCTGGAAGACGAGGAGATTGCACGCGCAACCTGGGAGGCGCTGACCGAAGGGCAGCGTGAGCGCCACCTCGTCTTTGGCGCCCGACCGCTCGCCACGGTGATGCGTCCGCGCTTTCTGACCCGGCAGCAGTACGAATTGTTGCAGCACGGCGTCGGGTTGGTGGTTGCAGCGCTGCAACGCCTCGGCGATGCGCTGCTCGCGGATGCGACACTACGCGCCCGCATTGCGCTGACGCCGCAGGAAGAGGCGCTACTGGCGCGTGATCCCGGTTATCCATATCACAGCGCCCATTCGCGCATGGATACGTTCCTGACCCTCGATGGCGCATCGCTCCAGTTCGTTGAATACAACGGTGAAAGTCCGGCGGCAATCGCCTACGAAGATGTGCTGTCGGAACTCTTCAGTGCGCTCCCCGCCATGCAACAGTTCTCCCGGCGCTACACCCTCACGCCGCTGCCCGCGCGCCACCGGCTACTCGCCACGCTGCTGGACGCCTGGCAACAGTTTGGCGGCTCAGGGTCGCCGCGGATCGCCATTCTGGACTGGCGCGGTCTGCCGACCCATTCGGAGTTTGTGCTGTTTCAGCGGTATTTTCGCGATCACGGCATCGACGCGGTGATCTGCACACCCGACGACCTGGCATACCACGAGGGGCGTCTGATCGCCACACGCTTCGAGGCGACTGAACCGACTGCGGCGACTGAGTTTCCTGTTGATCTGGTGTACAAACGGGTGCTGACCGGCGAGTTGCTGGCGCGCTACGGCGACGCGGCGCTCGACCATCCGCTGGTACGCGCCTATGCGGACGGTGCGATCTGCATGGTCAACTCATTCCGCGCCAAACTGCTGCACAAAAAAGCAATCTTTGACCTGCTGACCGACGAAACGCTGCACGACCTCTTCACACCCGAAGAGCGCGCCGCGATCACGGCACACGTGCCCTGGACGCGCATGGTGCACCCTGGGACGACGACGTATCGCGGTGCGCTGATTGATCTGCTGACCTTCGCACGTGCTGAACGTGAACGTCTGGTGCTTAAGCCCAACGATGAATATGGCGGCAAAGGCGTGGTTATCGGTTGGGAAACGACCCCCGACGAGTGGGATCGCGCGCTGGGTGAAGCGTTGCGCACGCCCTCCATCGTTCAGGAGCGCGTGACTATCGCATATGAGGAATACCCTGCAATGGTCGATAGCGCCGTCCATATCGGGCGACGCCTGGTGGACAGCGATCCGTTCGTGTTTGGCGGCGAGGTGCATGGGTGTTTGTGTCGCCTTTCGACGGTGACGTTATTGAATGTGACCGCTGGCGGCGGATCGACGACGCCGGTCTTTCTGGTGGAGAGAGGGGCAGATCTATGACAGCATATAATCCCGCGTCGCCCGATTTTCCGTTCACACTTGGCATTGAGGAAGAGTATCAGGTCGTAGATCCGCAAACGCGCGAGTTGCGTTCGTACATTACGCAGATTCTCGACCGCGGGCGAATGATCCTGCGCGAGCAGATCAAGCCGGAACTGCACCAGAGCATGGTGGAAGTCGGCACACAACCGTGTCGGACCGTCCAGGAGGCGCGCGCCGAGGTGGTGCGGCTGCGCAGCACGATTGCCGGTCTTGCCCGCCAGCACGGATTGACGATCATCTCCGCCGGAACCCACCCGATCTCATCGTGGATGAGCCAGGAGATCACCCCCTTCGAGCGCTACAAAGGCGTTGTGGAGGAGATGCAGCAACTTGCGCTGCAACTGCTCATCTTCGGCATGCACGTCCATGTCGGCATGCCGGACGACGAGGTCGCCATTGAACTGATGAATGTGGCGCGCTACTTCCTGCCCCACATCCTGGCGCTCTCGACATCGTCGCCGTTCTGGATGGGGCGCAACACCGGTTTCAAGTCGTACCGCTCCGCCCTCTTCTCGAACTTCCCGCGCACCGGCATTCCGCCGAGTTTCCACTCCGCCGCCGAGTTTCAGAACTATGTGAACCTGCTGATCAAGACGAACTGCATCGACGATGCGAAGAAAATCTATTGGGACCTGCGCCCGCACCCGTACTTCGGCACGCTCGAATTCCGCATCTGCGACGCTGCGACGCGGGTGGACGAGTGCATTGCACTGGCGGCGCTCATGCAGGCGCTGGTCGTCAAACTTCACCTGATGTTTTCCGAAAACACCACCTTTCGCGTGTACCGGCGCGCAGTAGTTATGGAGAACAAGTGGCGCGCGCAGCGCTGGGGGCTTGACGGCAAACTGATCGACTTCGGCAAACGCGCCGAAGTGGAAGCGAAGGCGCTCATGCACGAACTGGTCGCCTTCGTCGACGAAGTGGTCGATGAACTGGGCAGCCGCCACGAAGTCGAATACCTGCTCAAAGTCGCCGACGGCGGCTCAAGCGCCGACCGGCAACTGGCCGTCTTCCGCGAGACGAATGACCTGCATGCTGTGGTCGATAACCTGATCACCGAGACCCTGGAGGGGGTGCCGGTGTATCAGGGGTGAAGGGTTGAACATGGAATGTTGCAGGTGTACAGGTGCAACGGTCATTGGTAGAGACGTTGCGCCGCAACGTTTCACGAAGGTTTGCACATCCCCGCACATTGCACCGTAACGTCACAGCATACGACCCGGAAAATGTCGTAGCGACTACTGCACCACCATTGGCAGATGCACCCTCCGCTCCTTCACGATATCACACGCCTCCCGGTATAGGGCAAACCGGTAAGACTCATGCCTGCCAGGTCGGTGATAGCAGCGCCGGGAAGGAGCGGACCGCGCTCACTCGTGCCGCCAGGCGCGTGCCAGCGGGTTCCGTTCCAGCTGCCGCACTACTCCGCGCTCCAGCGGATCACCGCCGACGCCCAGGTAAGTCCCCCGCCAAATGCGGTGAGGAGCGCATAGTCCCCCTTGCGCAGTCGCCGCTGCTCGACGGCTTCGACGAGCGCAATGGGGACGCTGGCGGCTGAGGTGTTGCCATAGCGGTCGAGATTGACGAACACGCGATCCATCGACACCTCGAGGCGTTTAGCCGTCGCCTCGATGATGCGCAGGTTCGCCTGATGAGGAATGATCAACGCAATGTCGTCGGTGGAAAGCCCGGCCGATTGGATAGCATCAAGCGAGGAGGCAGCCATTTCTCGAACGGCGTGCTTGAAAATCTCGCGCCCGTTCATATAGACATACTGGCGTCCCTGTTCGAGGAGTTCCGGCGTAGCGGGGAGGCGCGTCCCGCACGCATCGACCGCCATCAGGTCCTCCTGTTCACCATCGGCGCCGAGCACACACGAAATGAGACCCGCCGGTTCATCGGAGGGCTGGAGCACCACCGCTCCCGCCCCATCGCCGAACAGCACACAGGTATTGCGGTCGTTCCAGTTGATAAAGTGGGTGAAGATATCGCAGGCGACGAAGAGCACATTGCGCGCCGCGCCGCTGCGGATCATACTGGTCGCCACCTGCAAGCCATAGACAAAGCCGCTGCACGCCGCCGCCACATCGAAGGCAGCGGCGCGGCGCGCGCCGATACCCGCCTGAATAGCGCAGGCTGTGGCGGGAAACGGACGGTCAGGGGTGCAGGTTGCCAGGATGACCATATCGATCTGACCGGCATCAAGACCGGCGCGCTCAAGGGCGGCGCGTCCAGCCGCGATCGACAGCGTGGATGTATATTCGCCAGGACCTGCAATGCGTCGCTCACGAATACCGGTGCGGGTTTGAATCCACTCATCCGACGTTTCAACCATCCGCTCAAGATCAGCATTGGTCAGCACACGTTCAGGAATCGCCATGCCCCAACCCGTAATCGCTGCAAAGTTCGGCATACCCGCCTCGATAATACAAAAAGGGTTACTGACGCGCCAGGATGGCTGGTCAATAACCCCTCACGACGCACCCGTGACGTGTTATTCCTCCCTGGCTTCGCTCTTCGGCTCAACAACCAGGCGGCCCCGGTAGTACCCACACGACTTGCAGACGTAATGTGCACGCATCAGTTCGCCGCAGCGCGTGCAGGGCACGAGCGTCGGCATATCGATGCGCTGGTGTTGGCGCCGATTGCCGCGCCGATGGCGAGAAACTTTTGTTTTTGGTACAGCACCCATGACACACTTACCCTTGAGAGATTGGCTATTCTGGCTTCAAAAGCGCACGCAGCGCAGCGAAACGTTCATCGACACTGGATCTGCCACACGAACACTGCTCAACATTCAAATCCGCGCCACACTCCGGGCAAATGCCGCGGCAATCGGGACGACAGAGCGGTTGCATGGGCAGTTCGAGCAGGACATACTCGCGCAGCATCTCACCGACATCCGCCATGTGCAACTCATCGAGATAGAACGGATCTTCCTCGTCGGGTTGCGGCAGCGGCGTTCCGGTCGTCACATCGATCCGCGAATGGAATTCATCGCGGAAGCGCACCTCGATATGCTGCACCGCCGGATTGAGGCAGCGAACGCACTCCATCGCCACGGTTCCGTGGGCGCGCACGTCGACCAACACCCCGCTGGCGGTGCGGGTGAACCGCACTTCCCCGACCATGTCGCGCATCGCAAGAGTATCATCGAGGCGCAGGAGAGGCTCGGCAAAGTCGTACCTGCGCGATGCGCCGACATACTCGCGCAACAGTTGGGCGACATTGAACTTCAAATCGGTGATCGGTTTTGACATGTGCATGATAGTAGCGCCCTCTGCGCTCACAGAGGCTGCATTATAGGTCAGCGGCGTCCCGCTGTCAAGAAGCATTACCTGCCGGGCGAACGCGGTTCGCGCGCCACGCCCAGTTCTTGCAGACCGTTTTGCACACTGGTGATGACCTTCAGCAGGCGTTGTTCAAGTTCTTCGAGCACCTGGCGCGCATACTCATCGGCGCCGGCGCGCACGGCGCGCGCCTCGCGCTCTGCCTGTTCCAGCAACCGCGTGCGTTCCGCCTCGATCGCCGCCAGCAACCCCTGTTCCTGCAACACCTGCTGCACCCGTTCCTGCGCCTCGCTGATCAACCGCTCCTGCTCGTTGATGATCCGCCGCGCCTGGCGCAACTCTTCTGGAACCGCCACACGCATGCGATCAATAATGTCGAGCACGCGATCCTCGTCGATCAACAATCGACCGCTGAACGGCACCCGTTTGCCCTCGGCGATGACATCTTCCAGTTCATCGATCAACTGATCCAGTTCGATGGCTCATCACCTCCTGCCATAGACACGCCTCAGCGCTTCCACTACCGGACCGGGAACCAGCCAGGAAACGTCGCCGCCAAGCGACGCGATTTCACGCACGGTGCTCGAACTGAAGAAGGTGTAACGATGACTCGCCATAAACAGGACGATATCGATGTCGGGCGCAAGCGTCTGATTGATCTGCGCCAGTTGAAACTCCGCCTCAAAGTCGCCGACGGCACGCATACCGCGCACGATGACCGACGCGCCGACACTCCGCACATAATCGACCGTCAACGTCGAATAGGTATCGACCTTCACGCGCGGGAGGTGCCGGGTCGACTCGCGCAGCAGTGCGACCCGTTCTTCGGTGCTGAAGAGCAACTGCTTGTTGGGACGATCAAATACGGCCATGATCACCGTATCGAAAATGCGCGACGCGCGCGCAGCAATGTCCAGATGGCCATTCGTGACCGGATCGAAGCTTCCTGGATAGACGGCAATCGTCACCCCTTCTCTCCTTCACAGGTGCAACGCGGATCCGCAGAATACTACGCCGTTCAATCAGTGCTTCGCCGGCGACACGGTGGACTGACTCATCTCGTCGGAATCGGAGGCGGCATCGTCCGGCGCCAGTTCGTAGATCGAAAAGCACGAATCTCCCAGACGGCGGAATTTACGGCGGCGGAAACGCTGGTAGCGATCACTGAGTTCGACTCGCGGCGAATGACCGACGACCAGAATGCCAGCGTCGGTTAGAAGGTTGGCGTCGTCCACGGCGCAAATCGTCGCTTCAATTGCAGGATCAGCATAGGGCGGGTCCATAATGATTATATCATACTTCTCGCGGTGGCCGTGAATGCGCAAAAAGCGTTCGACCGGCATATGGAAAACGCGCGCTCGATCAGCCAGACGGGTATGTTCCAGGTTTTCGCGAATGATCCGGCAGACATGCGCCTTGTGCTCGACGAAGTCGGACCACGAGGCGCCGCGGGAGAGGCATTCGATCCCCAGTGATCCGGTGCCGGCGTACAGGTCGAGCACCCGCCCACGAATCGGTCCGTACCCTTCGAGGACCGAGAAGAGCGCTTCTTTCACCCGATCCAGCATGGGGCGGGTGCCGAGACCCTCCGGCGCTTTCAGGCGGCGACCTTTTGCTGTTCCGGTAATCACGCGCATTGTCTATGTAACGATCTGGGTGTCATCCTGGGTGCAAAGCGGAGGAGACATGTATCCCTCAACTTCTCCTGTTACTCCCAAAATAAGGACAGGAATATCGATGTCTGCGACCCCGCGTTGCTCTAAATCCCATACAAGCTGCTCGAAATATGAAACACCAGTGGACATTTCATCTGCAAATGTTTTAATCGGCACTATCTCGACCCCAATGTCTATTATACCACTTTTATGAAAAATAGTCATCTTTGCACATACATTATAGACCATGAAGGCATACTTTCCAAACTGGACTTCAACGCCCACACGGTTCTTAACAAAATCGATCTCACGGAATGCTCCACTTATTTGATTAGTTGGTTCAAATCCTTTTACATAGTGTTGTGTTGAGTATTCGCAGCGAACCCTGTGACTTATCCATCCATGTTTGGTGAAAGCATCCTTGAAAGAAAGGTTAAGTTGCTCTGGGGAATAGAGCTCTTTACCAGGCATAGTCTTTTCCTTACTTACCTTGGTTTTCGCTTGGGCGCTATTGACGCTCTCAATAACTCGTTGCACCTCATTGATTTCTTTCAAGAATGTGCAAAAATTCTCCTTGTTGCCTTTGAAATAGTAAATTGCTGCGATTATCATTCGTAGCCCCCTTGCTTTTCCAGGAGCCGATCCTGAGTTTCTTTCTTCCATTCTTCAGGCAATTGAGATACCTTCTCGTTTCCCGTTGGTTGGTATACTGGTCTCCCAAGAGGACGGTAACGAAGAGTACCATTATAGTAATCTCGTATTCTTTGGAGCGCTACCTCTACATACTCTGGTTCTCTTTCGCAACCCATGGCGCGCCGATCATGCATCACCGCCCCAATAAGTGTAGAACCGACCCCCATGTAAGGATCGAATACCCAGTCTCCTTCATTGGTAAGCGCAAGAATGCAACGTTCAACGAGTTCAATCGGA
>Ga0308410_1001460_pt1 | contig 13666 bp, 13 predicted proteins | sample HotsprOSTMatCore_FD_203467 | JGI IMG/M metagenome (GOLD analysis project Ga0308410, IMG submission 203467) | Hot spring phototrophic mat microbial communities from Octopus Spring, Yellowstone National Park, Wyoming, United States -... | ecosystem: Environmental > Aquatic > Thermal springs > Hot... | reverse complement strand
AACCTGTCCCGGTGGAACGCGAGCCGGTGTTCATTACCCGTCTCTCCGTGCCGGTAGCCGTATGAGTGAGAAGCTTCCTCGCATAGATTGCCAGGAGTTGATTCGGGCACTGGAGCGCGCTGGTTTTGTGAAGAAACGGCAAAAGGGCAGTCACCTGCATATGTGGCGAGAGACAGATAAGAAACGCGTGACTGTACCTGTTCACCAGGGGAAGACCGTACCGCTGGGGACGCTGCGTGCTATTCTTCGTGATGTTGACATCAGCATTGAAGAGTTCCGTAAGTTGCTCTAGCAGGCGCTGCCTGACCTGCGCCTGGAGCGGACGGGACTGTCGAACTGCCGCTCAAGCGCGAGCCGTTGGGTGGCTCTGACACCAGTATCACAGACTCTCGGATGATCGTGTATCGGCTATCGGTTATCGCTTATCGGCTATGTTTCAGCAATTTCGGCTCGTTGAAGAGCACTGAAACGCAGGAGAGAGAGTGAGGAGTGAGGAGAGAGATATGATTTCAGCGACTTGCGTTGAAGGTCACCGCAATGCGCTCTCTTTCCTCGCTCCTGCGCTCTCTCTTCTCATTTCAGCAGTTTCGGCTCGTTGAAGAGTACCGATACTATTGATGCCAGCACAACCCGTGCGATGTGTGGGTGACCGGGTTAAGTGGCAGGTGAGTGCCAACCGATGCCGAACGTGCCGTCGCTGCTCACCTGAGCAGCCACGTGATCCAGACTCCGCGAATCACACGAATGCACCCCCGATCTGCGTGCAGATCGGGGGTGCATTCAGGGATGGACTTACGCGGTGGCTGGGAGCGTCTCTGCGGGCGCCTCCACTCGCTCTTGTTGGGTCTTGATTCGTGCGATCGCGTAGATCAACAGACCATAGGCCGGCTTCGCCACAATATCAGCGATCGAGTATCCGACCTGACGCGCAACCAGCGCAGTCGCCGGGTCAAGACTCAGGAGCGGCAGCAGGTACGCGATCGGGTACACTCCCCAGCTTGCGAGCAGGAGCAGGCGCAGATTCCGCAGCAGAACGCGCACTTCTGCTGATTCACGCTCCATCACCACACCCAGATCGCGCCAGAGCACATACAAAATGTAGAGGAATGGGATGCTGCTCAGTGTGCCCCACACAAGCCGCGTGGTGACGTCCGACGAGACCTCGCCGGGGTAGCCCAACACGATCATCAGCACCGCCGCAATCACTAGCCGCGCGATCATCCCACTGCGCTGCCGGCCGGTGATGTGCAGGACCGCGACGAGCTCGACGAGCAAGAGCGGGACAGTCAGGAGCCAATCGGCATAACGGTATGCTTCATTGAACGGCTCGCCGGTAGGCGTGTAGATCGCGCCGCTGACGGTGAAGGCTGCGCTCCAGCTGGTAAACATCCGTACATAGTGATACGCAGCAATCCCGACGATGATTGCCGCGAGCACCATCGCGCGCTGATAGGTGGATGCTACGGTGTTGCGCGCGAGCAAGAAAAATACGAACGCCGCGCCCATCGCCGCGATGGTGAACGATAGCGCGTTGTAAACCAGGTCATACTGAGATAGCGTAAGGTTTGGCATGACCAGGAACTCCTATCTAATACGAACATAGTGATTTTTGTCGAACGACACATTGCCAAACGTGGTTCTTGCTCATAGCGCCGATATCGGCATGATCCTATCTAGGTTGTGTGATGCTTCGAGCCAGCGCATCGCCATGACATACGGTGAACTGGCTTGTAGTCTGGCATCACTACCGCCTGAGCGCCCCTGCGAACCGAGCCACCCGGTGGTGAGCCGCCAGATTGTTACCTACATCACAAAGTATACATACTTTTCAGCATTTTGTCAATGTAATGTTCAGCTTTTATCACGATTTTGCACACAAACTGGCGAACACCTCCTCCAGCGGAACATTGACCAATGACGAGACAATTGCCCGGATGTTGTTCGCACCGCCCACTGCCACGACAACTCCTCCCATAGGCTGCTGCCCGCGTATGCGCGAAGCCCACTCTGGATTCCTGGCAACACTCGCGCAGGGCGGATCGCCTGTCTGGGCGCGCGGTTGATCACGTGATGTCATTGGGCGCCTCTCTTTCAAGCCATGGATGGGCGCCATCACACGGCGTTGTGTCGAACAATCCTGGTCGTTTTCGGGCAAACCCCCACTCGCACCGTGCCATGAGCAGGTGGCATAGTAGCGGCGGGTATGATGTTTCTGCGCATTCCAAAGCGCAGCACGGCTTCAGATCAAAGGCTCTTCAACGAAAGCCCGGCGGCGACTGTCGAAGGGCTTTTTGATTCCCGAAACCTTCGGGCACACCAACGTATGGCGGCATCGCGTCCCCCTTTCCCGAATGGGCGGCAACACACCACGGCGCGTCACGCCACAGCGCAGCAGCGAGCGCACAGCTATCGATAGACAGCTGCGATCGCGGCGACGTGTGGGGGACCGCGCCAGGGAACGACGCGATGCGTCAGTATGTGAATGTTTCAGGAGGTGCTGCTGGGGTGCGCCGCTTCGTGCGGGAATCGGCGCGGACGCGCAGCCCGGTGGGTGGACGCGCCAGCGTGACTGATGACGCCGGAAACGGTGTCGCCTGGAGATGACCAGGGGGACAAGCAGGCGGGGCAACGCCAGCGCGCGGCGCACCAGCTCCGCTGCGCCGACGCTCCCGTTCGTCGGTCGAGTGAAACCGCAGTGCAATGGGCTATGCTGCGACTTCTTGCCAGGGAACGTACCGACGAGGGATGGTCGTTTTCGTGAAAGAAAGAGTGCACGTGCTCCGGCTGTTCACAGAGGCTGGCGCCAATCGAGAAGATGCACTCCCGTGGCCGGTAGAAGCGTGAGAACGCCTCCGCGCTGCGCGGCAGGTCGCGGCGCCAGTACTCGTCGAGCAGAAAGACGTAGAAGCTGCTGATTGCGTAGTGTCCGCCGCGCTACTCTTCCTCAAACCCGGCCTGGTCGAATTTGAGCGTCCGGCTGTTCTCCGTCACGGTGCGCACCACATGTTCCGGCGCACCGTCAGGAATATCAGCGCTAATCTCAATCGTGATCCGTACGCTCGTGCCGACGAGACTGGTCAGGTGCTGAACGATGGCATCAGCAATGTCCTTTGAACGACTTGCCAGTCGGTTTGGGTCACTGAGTGTCGCGCTCCCATAGAATCGCCGCGGACGCTTCACTCCTGGAAGAGGTGGCTGCGGGCCAGGACCAACGATGGGTGGCTGCGGGACATGACCAACGATGGGTGGTTGTGGGCCGGGGACAACGATGGGCGGTGGCGGCTGCACCATGTCGAGTTGGCGACGTGCTGATGCAGGTTTTACCAGCACACTCTCTGCATCAAGGACCGCTCGGACACTTTGCCCAGCCTGAAGTCCGCGATATGCCTGCCGAGTGGCATCCCAGCTGTCAGCATAGGCGAAGGTTTCACTTTCCCATGTCAACTGCCCAACCCCTTGCTCGATCGCCCCCACGAGCACATCGGTGCTGCGCAAGCGGGGCAGGTAGAGATAGCGGGCAAAGTCATCGGCGAGCTGTTTGACACCGACATGATCCCCTCGCCAGAGTGGGATGCGTTCGATCTCCATCCGCAGGCGTGTCCCGGCCATCTGCGTGACGAGCAACTCCTCATTCCGTAGCTTTTTCGCAGCTCGCACCGCCAGAGCTTCCTGCGCTGGTCCCTGATTCTGGAGCCGTATCTCAGTCCAGGTCACCGTACCCTGCGGATCTGGCTGTTCGGGAATCAGTAACCAGATATAGGTCTCGGGAATGCGCTGCTCCACCGTATCATCAAACTGCTCACGCCGTGTTTTGGCCTGATTGGTCTGGAATGAGTCGAGCCCCAGCGAGTCACGTTCATCCTCGATGGACTTCCAGGCCAGGTACTCGCGCACGGCCTGCTCCAACTCCTTGAGCCGGGCGGCATCAGCGGCGAGAAAGGTCAGGGCATTGCGATAAGTGCGCGGGCCGGCCCCACGTGAATCGAGCAGTTGCTCCGCGTGTTGTCGGGCCGCGCTCTCGGTCGCTTTGCTGCTGTGCGCATGGACGGGATCGAGGAGTACCAGCCGTGTTTCACGCTCATCGGGTACGTCGCTCCCACCAGTTGGTGCTGGATGGACAGCAGCGAAATCACCGCGCTGGCGGGCAGCGTTGCGCAATCGCCGCAGCAACTCGTCAAAGACACTATTCCATTGCTCCCACATGATGCACAGGAGCGGCGCGGCATCGAGGCGCGGTTCATCACCATCCCATGTCAGATCATTCGGCCAGTGCTCCGTGACCTTCGTCACCCAGTATTTTCCATGGACAGGGAGCAATTCGCGCTCGACAAATGGTCGCAGGCCGGCCTGGAGTATTTCCAGTCCCCTGTCTACACGGTTTCGGTTGCTGAGGTCCATAGAAGAATCTCCAGCGGTTTGTGTTCGATACCAATGTCATTCATTATGAGTGCAGTGGTGCTGCCAGGGATCGTTAGCGCGCCAAGCTTTCGACCGGGCTATGGAACGCGGAACCCTGCTTCTATCTCATGCGACGGCTCAGGAACTTGATACGGTCATCCAACGTCCGAAGTTTGATCGCTATGCAACCCTGGAACAGCGCCTCCGCTTTCTGACGACCTTTATTCTTGCTGCTACACTCGTGACTATCACGGAAGCAATCACCGACTGCCGCGACGCCAAAGACAACAAGTTTCTCGGACTGGCTGTGAGTGGTAAGGCGACCTGTATCGTCAGCGGTGACGACGATCTCCTGGTGCTGCATCCCTTTCGCGGTATCTCCATCCTGACCCCACGCCAATTCCTTGATCAGGTTGATAGGCTGTAGCGGCAGATGGCTCATAGGTATTCTCGACGCGCGCCGCCTGGCCTTCTTCCACGGGCAGTGGCTCGACCACGTTGCGATGCTGTTCCTTGTTGATCGCATCGAAGCACACCAGTGGTCGCCGCGGGGCGTGCGGGCGCATTGACGTCGAGCACCTCTTCCACCTGCGCAACAAAGCCCGCATGCTGCTTGGGCGGGATCTTCTACTCGCGCTTCAGCCACGGCTTGATTTCGTTTTTTTGAGCGCGACGCGGATGGTATCACGCGCGATTGAGTCGACCACCTGGAGTTCGACCAGTTTGTCGGCCAGCAAGGCCAAACTCCAGCGCTGGTGGACTTCAGGTGGCGAAGAACACGCCAGGGCGGCGAGTTGCGCTTCCTGGTCGCCGTCGAGCTTGCGCCGCGATGGTCCAGTCCAGGCTTTGCGGTGCACGGCGGCGTCGAGACCGCGCGTCGCAAACGCTTTTCGCACACGCTCCACGGTTGGCCGGCTGACCTCGACGGCTGCAGCAATCGTCGCATCATCGCAGGCTGGACCGGCAGGTCCACTATCAGCCTTCAACAAGATGCGCGCGTGGGTTTGGACGTGGACCGACGTCGTGCCAGTGCAGATCAGGCTCGTTAGTTGCGCTCGCTCTTCTGCCGTGAGCGTGACCAGGTGTTTCGGACGTGGCATCGGGCGCCTCCTTCCACAGCAGCGTGTGGTCCCGAGTCTACCCGATGCCTCGTCTTTCATCGATACTGCTCGGACGGGGTACCAGGGGGAAGGTCGCAGTACGCTGGAAACCCTAACGGAATACCCGCGTTCCCCGCGTACGCGAGGACAGGCGTGACCTGGTGCAGCGGTTGTTTCTGTACAGGTGAGAATCCATAGAGGTGAGCAGGGCGATTGTACTGGTCGGGCGTTCAGGAAATGCGTTGGTATGCGGAACATCGCCTGAACCCTGGCTCTAACCCCTGACTCCTGCTGCAGGCACGCCGGGAGCAATGACAATGCAGTCCGCATCGTGCGTGAACCGATGCTTACGCTCGCCGCACCCGGTTGGTCGCAAGGATACGCTGGTCGTGTATATGCTGTCCATTACCCCATGCAGGCAACCAGAATCGCTCGTGATCGCCTTTGCCAATCGTCTTCAGGGCGCCGCGCAGCCGGAGATCCCCCAGCAACCGGGTCACTGTTGAGCGAGTTGTGCCAATCGCTGTTGCAAGCTGTGCGTGCGTGAGTCGCACGTCAATCAGGACACCACTATCGTGAGATACGCCAAATTGCTCAGCAAGCAGGCTCAGCAAGCCCAGAATGCGCTGGTCAGCATGCTGGCGCGCTTGCACCGCTGACCATGCCTCCATCAGATGCAGGCGCGCGCGCAACCGTTCGACAAACTGCGGAGTAGCGACAACATCACGCCAGTTATGTGTTGTTGCAATAACCTCTGTATGAGCCAGCAACTGAATGGCGCAGTCATCATTGGGATGCGCCAGAAGCAGTTGACATGGCCCGTGCAGGCCAATCAGCGCCTCGCCGCCATCGGTGCGTAACACGATCTGCGCCACCACGCCACGCACAATATCAAGGACGCTATCTGGCTCCAACGGAATCAGCGCTCCCTGTTGATAGCGCTTCTGGCCAGGTCGAAAGCGGATGTGCTGCTCGTGTGCGCCATGTTGGGATTCACCAAAAAGAGTTCGGATAGCCTGAATCAGTACGCTGGCTGTCAACTGACGGGGAAGAACCGCCAATGCACCATCGGTATAGGCTTGTAGGGCTAACCGCGCGTCATCGGTACGATTCCAGGCAATCCAGGGTTGCTGTGAACGGTGCTGCTTTTGAAGGCTGGCGACGCGCGTCTCGTCGGGTTCGAGGCTTACGATGATGAGCGGCTCGCGGTGGTGTCCAATGCTACGTTTCGGTTCAAGGTGCTGAACAAGGGTGAGGGAATATCCTGCCTGGATCAGATCTGTCAGGAGCAACGCATCTGGGAGCGTTCTACCGAGAAAGACGAGATCCATCATAAGAAACCTTATGGATCTGAGAAAGCACAGATGTTAACGAGGAGTCAGTCTATCTGCCCACTCTGATTGATATAATCTACCATTTATAAACTACACAATACCATTTCTGAACGCGGTTGTCAAACACGACGCCCCGCAGCCCCACATCAACGCATGCAATCGCAGCCCCGATACTATTACGCATATGGGAGCGGTGGCGCCTGCCTGGCAATCGCAGAGGTGTCACGTTGGGATCGCCGCAGCGCCCCCAACAAGGGGAACGCTGCCGGCGTGTTCAGACACATTCCCGGTGCGACGACTCGCACGACAGCCAGCCCGAGTGGGGCGATATCGCAGGTTGTCACATCCACCGCAATAGGGGAGATACCCTGGGCCAGCAACCGTTCCAGGTAGCTCTGGCGTGACCGATTGGGTGCGGAGGCGATCTCGTCGAGCTGTATCGTCGGTGCGGGAACGAGCCATGCGTCCAGATGCCTGCGCATGGTCGGATCAAGATAGAGCTGCAGTTGACAGAGGAGATCCGTTACATCGCTCCAATCGGCGCGGTAGGATTGGCGATACGCCCGGTCGCTGCGCCACGGTTTGAGCGGCCCCCGACGACGCTGTGCTGCCTGCATCAGCATACTCTGCGGATCATCCAGTGTATGTGCAACCAATTGAAGCTGGATGGCTTCCGCGTAGGCTTTGCAAAGCGCCTCGCGAGGAGTTGGGCGACACGCGGCGCCTAACGTTGTAATACCGGTTGTTGCATCATACACAAATGCGCCAAGAACCGGCATGCTATACGGGTTGGGGAACAGTACAGCAGTAGTTTCCAACATTCCCGCCGGTCCGCATAGCAGCACTGCCAGATCCTCTGGCACATGAATTCGAGGCAAAGGGGTCTGGGTGAGCCAGGCCACCATCACGGCGTCGCGCTCGATCAACTCTTCCAGGGCGGCGCACTCGGCTGCTTCCTGGGAACAGCCCGCAGCAATACCTGCAACCATCGGTGGATTGGTCGGCAGTTCGGAATAGGTTGGCCCATCAATCCGGGGATACGTGACATATACGAGTGCCGCAGGCACCAGGCAGGCGGTTCCCGTCGCCATCTCCCGACCAGAGCTCCAGTGGATTGGCGATGTATCGGTCAGGCGCATAAAGGGAAAACCGATACGCCTATACTGTTCATCGGTAAACAAAGGGATCGATTCCGGTGCGAGGGCTATGTAACCCGCCGCTATGCAATCTGTAAAACTGGCGTACAGCAGATTGCCGGGCACAAGGTTGCCGCAGTAGCGCTCAACAGCCTCGCCCAGCGCTGCATGCTGCGCTGCTGTCGCATCCCACCAGACACAACCCGTTGCGGTAGGATCGGCTGGCCACGCACAAAAGCGAGTGGTATCGGCAAGCTGCGCAACGATGCACACGAGTTCAGGCGGCATATGGGCCGGCAGGGAGCGCTGTTCCATGCGGCGCACGATCCCCATCCGCTGATCGTAAATCCGCGAAAAAGGCATGCAGACCAGCCTTATGTATGTGGCAATGGTATGCGGACAACCTTATCTGCAGTGAGCGGCGCAGGTATCCATCCCATTTCATATGGTTCGCGATACAATCGATCGCCGCCGAGAAAGGGAAATCCCGCTGGCGCATTGGGGTACAGTCCCGGCACGACTACCCGCACAACATGCAACCCGACCGAACGAATATCTGGTGTTGTCAGATCGACGCTATAGGCGCGAAAACCGCGTTCTGCAAGGCGACGTAGATAAGCGGAACGCAAATCATCGGCTTGAATGGACGGAATGTCAGCCAGTGATACGACACGCTCAGGTTTGGTGATCCGATCAAGATACGGATGCATCCGCGGATCAAGATAGATCTGAGCCTGCGAACCAAGATCAATCACATCGCGGAAATCAGCGCGAAACGCATCACAGTACCGACGGTCTGCGCGAAATGGTTTGTATGAGCGCGAGTCAAGCACCCCGACCCGGATTCCTTGCCACACGTGCCCATTTGGATCGAGGAGGCCCTGGGCGAAAATTCTCAGGTGAATTGCCTCAACGAGCGCCTTTAAGCTCGCTGCGATGGGATCAGGGCGACATGCCACACCCAGCGCCATGATCTGCAGCGCCGAATCTTCGATCAAAGCGCCAATCACGGGTATGTCAAACAGGGTTGGGATCTGAATGAGATGATAGCGAATAGCGCCAGAATCCTGCGCAAACAGCGCAGCCCGAATACGTGGTTCCGTATTCCAGTGAATGCCGTGCACCGGACTGCCGCTTAACCACCAGATCATGGTCGCGTCGCGCTCAATGACCTCCTCAAGCGCAGCCCGCTCAGCGTCGGCACGGGTAGGACCGCAGGCGATGCCGGAATAGATCACAAAGTTCGTTCGCGGTTCGTTGGCGTAGATTCCGAAATAGTTGATGTACACCAGGGCAGCGGGCAACCAGGTTTCGCGCCCGGTCTGCATATCATTTCCCGCAACCCAGCGCACAGGCAGATCACGGGTGAATGGCACGAATGGAAAGCCGCGCTGCTGGTATTGTGAGTCCGCATAGAGCGTGAGGATGGTGGGATCGATCGCGGGGATACCTGCTGCTACGAGTTCATAGTAGCTCGCACGGGGTAGCCCCTCGGGGATGATATTGCCGCAGTAGCGCTCCACAGCCTCGCCGATAGCCGCCATACACGCTTGTTTTGCATCCCTAAACGCGGCCCCAAGCGCCACCCGGTCGGCTTGATAGGGACCAAAACGGCGCGTATCGGCCACTTCTGCCGAAAAAGAGATCAATGCAGCAGGCAACTCGGGCGGGTGATCATACCGATGCAACCGTCGGATCAGGCCACAGCGTGGATCAATCAGGCGATTTATTGGTGATTTATCCATCACTGCCACCCTCAGGCATGATCGGCAAGAACAGACATGTCGGGAACGGCTCACCGTAATGGATAGTTTGTGTTGCGACCCTGATTTCTGCGCTGGTGTAGCGATCCGCACCAGTTTGGAGGTTACGTGCATATTCGGGAAATGCGCTGCTTGCGATCTCTAGGCAAAGGCGACTGCCTGCTGGAATAGTGATTGCCTGGGGTTTGAGTGGAATATGGTAGATCTGCATGCGATTAGGCGCGAACGTACCGCCACTGGCCCGCACTGCGTCAACCAGGCCGTGTCCAAGGTAAAGCATGCGCCCGTCCGGCAAGATTTCATGGAGCCGCACAACCCAATCGGCGCCCGGTGCATCAGTTGTGGCGTACAGTGTCACGGTTGGAGTGCCTGCCCACGTCAGCGCTGTCGTCAGCGGCGCAGTGGTGTAACGGATGGCGTCGGGGCGCTCGGCCAGGTCACGCTGATCCACCGGCAACGAGCGCGAGGGAAACGGGTTCGCCGGGTCGCTCGTGAACGTGTCGGCGCCGCCCAGGGCTTCAGCAGTTGGTATGAGCCGCCCGGCGCTTGCAGCAAACAGGGAGTATGCTGCCGTTGGTGGCGGCCAGGTCGGTAGTTCCTGCCAGCGGTTTTCACCCATCATGAAGATTCGTACATGTGGTAGCACGGGTGTGACGGCATCATCAAGCACTTGCCGCAACCACTGAACCTGGAAGCGCCCAAGCGGTAGGCGTGCAGCAGTTCCGTATTCACGCTCACCAACGGCTGTTCCGCTATTAAGGGCCAATGTGTGGGTCCACGGCCCGACCAGCAATGTCTGCTGCGGACGTGGTGTGATCGCCGATCCTGTCAACAGCCATTGGCGCAAGGTGTGCGCAACAAACGGATCGTGCCAGCCGCCAAGGTGCAGCACTGGAGTCGTGAGTTGGGTCAGATCTTCCTCGGTAATCGCATATGGCGGGATGGCATCCGGTCCGTGACGCAGCCGCTCACGCCAGCCAGGAAGATCGACCCAGAGCCTATCCACAAGATCGATCACCGGCAGGTGACTCAGGATCGTGGGTTGTATCTGTTGCATTGCCTCAAACAGGCCCGGACGCTCGGTACGTCCATCACCATAGGTCATCCACCACCAGGTATGATCGGCGAGATTCAACACCCTGGCGGGATCGAACATCGTGTGATGGCTGCCCATCGCCGGCACAGCGATGATCGCAGCGCGCACTGCCGGATGCCGACTTAGCGCGGCAGCCCAGGCGGCAAATCCGGCATAGGAACCGCCCACGACAATCACTCGCCCATCGCACCACGGCTGCTCAGCAAGCCAATGCAGCGTTGCTGCGCCATCGCTGCGTTCATCCGTATAAGGGCTCCAGACGCCCTCGGATTCATAGCGCCCACGTACATCCTGGGCAATAAAGGCAAAGCCATGCTGCGCCCACCCTAAACCTTCTTTGAGGTGACGCATGCGCCCATAGGGGGTACGCAGCAGGACGACGGGGGCCGGGGCGGATTGTGGACGAACCAGCAACGCTGCGAGCCTCACGCCATCAGGCAGAGGAACCATAATCTGCGCCTGGACAACGGGTGATGTCTTCATGACCCTTGCCCGCGGAGCCGTTGTGTTGCCTCGATTAGATTGGTACCGAGCAGATCCAGTTGGCGCATGGTCTGCCGCGCAAATGGGCGTTCTGGTTGGGTAAAGGTTGCCTGGGCAAACGGCACTGCTACCCCAAATGGCAACACCCATGCGCCCTGAAGCAAGCAGATGTGCTGGAGCGCGCTGAGCGCCCCATGCGCCGCCCCCCCTTCAGCCACTGCGAGTACACCGATCACTTTGCCCATTAGCAGATTGGGGCTAAGCCACTCGATCACGTTTTTGAGTACAGCGGAGAAGGTGCCGCAGTACTCCGGCGACCCAATCAGGAGCGCGTCTGCGTGTTGCACCTGACTACGCAGGTTGAGGACATGCGGATCGAGATCTTCATTACGACCGTCACAGAGTGGTAGGGTGACCTCCGCACTACTGCACAGCTTTGTCTCAGCGCCCCGCCGCTGTGCGGCGGCAAGCGCAATCATGAGCGCCTGTCGCGTGTATGACGCAGTGCGCAGGCTGCCGCAGATCCCCAATGTACGAATCGGTGTCATCGCGCTCATGCGGCTACCTTATCGCTCAGCAACGGATGCGGGAGCGGCAGCACCGGATGATGCTGCCAGGCGCCGCTTGCCGGGTCAAATGCAAGCTGATACCCAAGACTCGGAGGGGATTGACCGGCAAGCACTGCCAACACATCGGCGACAAGCGCGCCAGCAAGGATTGCCAATCCACCAGTGTTGGGCCAGCGGACTGGCGGAACACGCCCGCCTTCCAGATAGCGCCAATATGCTAGCAGTTCATCGTGGAACGGCGCAGCGGCACACCGACGAGCGCGCGCATCGGCATAGCTCGGCGCCTTCCCCGGGATAAACAACGGCCCGAGATAGAAGCGGGTCCCCTCAGCATAGCAAGTGTGCCACACGACACTCTGCTCTCTGCACCAGGCATCGAGTTGCAGCCAGTGGGTATCGGGCAACCAGTCAGCGCACGACACCAGCATGTCTGGCGTCATACCTGGCCGCCCAGGCTGCACCTCGCGTCGCACCTGTGCTCCTGCCTGCGCCAACAGCTCGTGTACCATCGCTGCGAGCGGGTTTGCCCCACTGATCAGCACTGTGCCTGACGGCAGATCAGAGCCATCAGGCGGCACAACAGTGTCGAGCAGACCCTGCCGACCAAACTGCTCCAATATGGCAATGAGCGGTGCTGCTTGTGCATCTTGAAGTGCTTCCTTCGGTGCTACATGCCCGTCAAACACCGGTAAGAGCGCCGCCATCTGATCAGGTGGTACACGCAACCGAATAAATTGGTCATCGGGAGTGGCGAGCATCCATCCGCCGCTATCGTCAGGGTACAGATGGTAGCCATAGCGGAGGCGCACTGCTGTAGGATATGTAGCCCAATGAACTACGGTCGACATAGAATCGTGCTTTCTGGAGCACAGGCAGGCGACGTACCGCCTACCTGTGCTCACTCAGGCTCACAGCGGCTCAGGCTTTTTCGTCTGCTTCGCTCGTCTCGGACTCCTCACTCTCCGCAACATCATCTTCCCACGCGAATGGATTCTGGACCAGCGCGTGGTTGTGATTGCAAGGCGCGATCACAATCGCTTTTTCGTCCAGCACCTCGAAAATGTCCTCCATAGATCAACCTCCTTGTATGCTGTTCCACGAACATCCCTGACCTGGCGCAGCACGTTGCGCGAGGCCAGGATAGATGTTACAAGGCATCGTAAAGCTCGGTTGTTCGATTTCACGCTTCCCCATCGGTGCGAAATTGCACCGATGGGGAGGTGTGATTTCAGACAACGCTTCTGCCTGCACCTCGCTATCATGCGCTCCACGTATGGTGCAAAAAGTTGAGGGAGACATACGCCATGATGCTGCATCGCCGCTTGTTCGCGCTCATTGCGGAGGTGCGCAGCCACGTGGCGCTGATGGTGCTGATCGGATTGTTGATTACTGGCACGTATATTGGGCAAGGCCTGCTCACGGCGCAGGTTGTAATTCGCATATTTGAGCGCGCCGCCTGGCCCAGTGTGCTGCCGCTGATCGGCTGGGCGCTGGTATTCGTGGTCGTTCGCGCTGTGCTATTGTGGTTGCGCGAGATCGGTGCGATGGCGACTTCCGCCGCCGTGAAGCAGCGCCTGCGCCACCGCCTGTATACCCATCTCCTGGCGCTTGGTCCGGGATACCTGGAGCGCACGGATACGGGAACGGTGCGATCAACGCTGGTGGATGGCGTCGAGGCGTTGGAAGGCTATCTCGGGTATTACATTCCACAAGCGTTTGTCGCACTGGCGACGCCGGTGCTTATCCTCGCAGTGTTAGTCGTGATCGATCCGTTGATCGGTCTGTTG
>Ga0308410_1001457_pt1 | contig 13676 bp, 13 predicted proteins | sample HotsprOSTMatCore_FD_203467 | JGI IMG/M metagenome (GOLD analysis project Ga0308410, IMG submission 203467) | Hot spring phototrophic mat microbial communities from Octopus Spring, Yellowstone National Park, Wyoming, United States -... | ecosystem: Environmental > Aquatic > Thermal springs > Hot... | reverse complement strand
CTTCCGGGCCTTTTTCCGAGACTCAAGTATGCCTCGGTCGTCTTTTCGCAGCCTGCTGGAGGTACCACGGCTGGTCTACCCATTCCTCCATTTCTTTCCAAACTTCTATGATACTGGCTGGTAGCCCGATCGGGATAGATCGGATCACCTCTTGTCCTGGTCTACTGGGCCGCTCGGATATGGCCAAATCGGGAGTGGAAGGTTTTATCCGCGGCCGAGGCTTTTTCCGCCGGGTGCCTAGGTGTGGGTCGGGTCGTTTGTGATTCGAGGCCTCCCACGGATTCCAGAAGTTCCGGACAGGGAACCCCGGCAAACTTTAGGCCGTCACAACTGCGGCAAGTATATTTACTTTCGCATATCCCCCCTTGAAAGCGGCTTTTTCTGCGTCTATAAGATGCCAGCAACCTAGATGTGATGAAGTTGGCCTGGGACTTCGCGGGGATGAGCCAGCACAAATGGGAGGAGATCGGAAAAGCTGGCCTTCCGAGTAGAGAGTTTTCGCCGGCCAAACTTGCGAATAGCCACGACTCGAAGGAAAATGCGGTTTTTCTTTGGAAGTTGGGACTTTTTTGGGTTTTGACGGGGGGCCTGCACCGGTCGATTTGGCAAGTTGGGAGCGTTCCGACGGCAGATGGCCGGGAAATTGGAAGCCGGGTCAGAAGCACATGATCCTACAGGGAGTTGACCGGGAGAGCCGCCAGCTTGTGGGCCTTTATTAAGGCGGATTTAGCTTTGTAGCCGTGGGGCTCTGATCGGACTGGAACATGGCCTACCCCTGGATCGGTCCAGCTTAGCCAGCTATTTGAAGAATGGTGGGTTTGGAGGGCCTGGTGGCCGGCTCAAGCCGCCACCTAAGGCACAAAGCGTGGTGGAAGGGATTTCCCTAGACAAGGTGGAGGTTTGTAGCAGAGGAGAAGAGGTATGCAGACGATCAACGTGGCACTGATTGGCCAGGGCTTTATGGGTCGGGCTCACTCCAATGCATGGGGCCAGGTGGCTAAGTTCTTCAAGCCGCCGATTCGCCCGGTGATGCACACCGTATTCGGAGAAAAAGGGGTGGATCCCGATCCGGAAGGTTTTGCCGCCAATTGGGGTTGGCAGAAGCTTTCCACCGACTGGCGGGCTACCGTCCGTGATCCGGAAATTGGTTTGGTCGATGTGGTCACTCCGAACTATATGCATGCTCCGGTGGCCAAGGAAGCTTTGGCGGCAGGGAAGCATGTGGCTTGCGAAAAGCCGCTTGCCGGCACCTTGGCCGATGCTCGCGAAATGGCAGAAGCAGCCCGGGCAGCAAAAGCTCGAGGGGTGAAGACCTTCGTATGGTTTAACTATCGGCGTTGTCCCGCTGTGGCTTTGGCCTATCGGCTTGTGCGGGATGGAGCAATCGGCGAAATTCGGCATGTCCGGGCCACTTATCTTCAGGATTGGGCCAACGAGGATGTGCCCCTCCTTTGGAGATTCGACAAGAAGCTTGCCGGATCCGGGGCTCATGGAGACCTGAATGCCCACATTATCGATATGACCCGGTTTGTCACGGGCTCGGAGATCGTTGAAGTGGTCGGAGCAATTGCCGAGACGTTCATTAAGAAGCGTCGGCTGCCACGGGGCCCGGCAGGCGAAACCTTAGGGGCGGGCACTGCCGGAGAAGAATGGGGGGATGTCACCGTCGATGACACCGTCCTCTTCCTGGCTCGGTTTGCCAATGGAGCAGTGGCCAGCTTCGAGGCTGCCCGACAGGCCACCGGAAATCAAAACCGCAACACCTTCGAGATCAACGGTACCAAGGGAGCACTGAAGTTCGACTTCGAGCGGATGAACGAGCTCCAGTATTACGATGCCACCCGGCCTCGAGCAGTCCAAGGTTGGACCACCATCATGTGTACCCATGCCCCAGATCATCCCTACATCTCAGCCTGGTGGCCGGATGCACACATCATCGGGTATGAGCACGGGTTCGTAAACCAGGCTTATGATATCCTCCGGGTGATTGCCGGCGAGGAACCGGTGGTGCCCATCCCCGATTTCGAAGATGCCTACCAGACCCAGCGAGTTTTGGAAGCGGCACTCATTTCTGCCGAGCAACGTCGGCCAGTAAAACTCGATGAGGTAAAGTAACCACCGATTTGAGGCTGACCAATCTTTAGATCGGCAGGGCGGAAAGGCCCCGGTAGTAATTCGCCTGGGTCGAGCGGTGAATTACTGCTGGGGCCTCCCAGTCGGGGTGTATACTTCATGCCTCTCCCAAGTTATGTGAGATTCGGGAAGTCGCGTCGTCAAAACTAATTCGGCCGTTTTGGCACTGCTGGCGGAGTCAGTTGGCTTCGGGAGAGAACCTTTTCGAAAAGTAGCTGGCCATCCTCGTGGAATAGGCGGAAGGTAACGGTTGGCTCGGTGGAACCCAACTCAAACTCGAACTCACTAAACGCATAGATACCTGAAATCCCGTATAGCTGGGTAGTCCAGTCCGGTTGAGTAACCGGCGGACCACTTCGGCCGCCAAGGCTTGCACCCTCGAACTCATAAAACTGGAATCCACTAGGTCGCGGGATAGTAAATCCCCGGGCTCCGTGCCGATCACCGGAAATCAGGAGTACACCTCCGATCCGGTTGTCCTCGATGAAGCGGAAGAGTTCCTCTCTTCCCTCTGGGTCGAAGACACCCCACGAGTCCTTGCCGGCCGAGACGTAATCGCTCCACATCGTGCTTGAAGCAAGAATCACGAACGCTCCTTTTGCCTGGCGAAGTTCCTCCTTAAGCCACCGCAGCTGATCGCTGCCCAGAAAGTTACCCTTTTTCCGGAAGAAGCGACCGTCGGTCATGATCACATCGCAGGGGCCAACTCGGGTGGCGAAAAATACCCCACCTCTCCCCGGACCAAAGCCATAAGCCGGGTTGTTCCAGCTTTGCCGGAATACCTCCCATACCCCCTGACGATCTTCTTCGGTGAACCCTTTGGGAATACCCCACTTATCGTTGTTGAAGTAATCGTGATCGTCCCAAATGACGTACACGGGGATTTCCGCCACGAGTTCCCGCCACGCGGGGGTCAGGTCCCGGACCAGATAATCGAACCTGTGAAGTCCCAGGTGATTGTCGCGGTCCTGAACCGCCGTGTCACCCAAAAGCAGCAATGCCGCTGGTTTTCGCCGCCGAATCTGATCTGCTAATCGGGGATTTCCTAATCCCCAGCGATGCATGCAACTTCCGAAGATGATCCGTACCCTAGTTGCAGATTCCGGCAAGGTCCGGATGACGGCACTGTCCGGAATTTCCACCGGCCGACCATCTATCAGTACACGATAGGGAAAAACACCCCCAGGTGGTAATCCGTTTAGAGGAATTACCACCGAATAGTCCGCTTCGCGGGTGGAGCGAACCGGCCCAAACTCTTTCCACTTGCCATCCACCTCCACTTGAACGCGGATTTCCCCCGGGCCGAGGGTTCGCAGCCAGATAGCCACACCCTCAGAAGATAGCGATCCAAGCATTGGGCCACCGAGGTAACGCAGTCCTGCCTGGTGGCAAGCTTGTCGAAATTCCGGATCCTCCACCAGTTCAGCCACTGTTCCTGTAGGCCGGCGTGATAGGAATTCGTAGGCCGCTTTGACTACTTGCTGTTTCGGTCCAGGTTGTTCCCCCCAAAGATTAAAGATCTCGAGGGTAGTGGCCAAATCCCCCCGGCTTAGCCGCTGGTGCTCTGGCTTCTCTTGAGCCGCTGCCGGCGGCAGCCCAAAAAGCAGGAAGGGAATCGTCCCCATAACCCAGGTTAAGCTTCGCTTTCGCCTTTCTTGGAGTGTTCGTGGGAACATGGCAGTAAGCTCCCTGGACCATCGCGAATCACACCTCGTTCCTCTGTGCCTTCCTTCAAAAGCCGGGACTGGGAAATCAAGCTTCATTATTTGAGCAAGCGGCTTCGGTTCAAGTTTCTGCAGAACCTTTGCTGGCAGCTTTGGCCGGCGAGGAGGTGAGCATTTTTTGTTCGAGGTGCCAAATGGCACGGAGGGAAGTGCTTCCGCAACGATTTGGAGAACGGTCTCAAGCGAGCATTCGGCAGATATGACCTGCAAGACGCCGAAATCGTTACATTCTGTGGTGCAAACATGCGATTAAGCAGAAGGGGCAAAACGAGCCCGGAGTTCTTCCCGGCAGGTGTGGATTTTGCTCCAGGGAACTTCGGCCGGGGGATGCCCAGATTGCACGGCAAGTGCCGCGGCAACCCCGGCAGTTTCTCCCATGGGCACTGCATTACCGGTGACCCGATAGCTGGAGTGAGCAATAAAGTCGCCACTGATACATCGCCCTGCCAAAAGAAGATTGGACACATCTCGGGCCACAAGAGCCCGGTAAGGGATATCATATGGCTGGGAGCGAAACGCCGCCTTTTCGATCCCTTTGTCTCTTCGGGGATCAACCGAGTGAACGTCAATGGGAAAGGTAACCCGGCAGACGGCATCCTCGTGCTGTGTGCCTTGACGGAGGTCTTCGGCGGTTACTTCATAGAGGCCACGGATTCGCCGTCCTTCCCGCACTCCGATGTGTTCGCTGGTGGCAACGATCTGAACCTCCGACCAAGGATCTCCGAGCAAGCGGAGGGCTTCCACTAGGCGATGGATTTCTGCCCGAGCCCGCAAGGTAGCCTGGGTGATTTCCTCGGCGTTGGCTGCAGAAACACCATATTCGTGGTTAGCCATAAGGCAGAAAAGTCCATGGCCAAGGTAAAACAGGGTGGGCAATTGGTAAGAAGGGTCCACCCCGGCCCGTTTCATCTCTTCAAGAAGGTGCCTTTTGGGATCTGGCTGGCCGAGGGGCTCGGCCAAACCGCGAACAAACGGAGCGACTTTTTGGGGATCGAGTCCGACGAGGATGGCCAGCATGCTCATCGGTTGACAGCGACCATCTTCAGGCCGACCGAGTTCGAAGGCACAGCCTGCTTGGGCTGCCAGATCGCCATCGCCTGTGGCATCGATAAAGATTTTCCCGGCGAACGCCTCCCGACCCGATTTGGAATCGGTCACAACAAGGTGGATTCGGTTGTCCTGGGTGTAGGTTGCCGAAACCCGTGTGTGTAGCCGGATCCGCACGCCTGCCTGGGTGCATAGTTCTTCCAAAAGAAGTTTCATCCGCTCTGGAAGGTAGGCGAGGCTATTTCCGTACACTTTTGCAGATTGGCTTTGAAGAAGGCGGTGGGCTAGCTCGGCCATGAAGCCCGGCTTGTTCTGCCAATCGAGGATCCAGCTGAGCAGCCCAGCCGTCCAAATCCCCCCAAGGCAACCGCGGGCTTCGATCAACCGGGTGCGAACGCCCGCTCGAGCTGCGGCAATTGCCGCGGAAACCCCCGCCGGTCCTGCCCCACAGACAACCACATCGACTTCCTCGACAATCGGCACCGGCCGGCTCGGCTCCACAAAAACCTTTTCCCTTCCCTCCTGGGAAGTGACTTCTCCCATCGGCTTCTTAAGCCGTTCTTCCCGCCCAGGAGGGCTTTGCTGATTAGCCTCTGCCCGCTGACCCAACAAGCCCCGGGCAGCTAAGAGTCCACCGATTCCCAGGCGCGCTCCGCTTGCCAAAATCTTTCGTCGGGAGAAACGCATCCATTGACGACTCTTCATGCTCGAACTCCTATGAAAATGGCTACCCTCTTGTTGGCAAAAACTCGCGTTTTACGACGGCCAAAGCGATGCTTTTTTCCTGGTGAGCCTCTCCGGACCTCGGACCTGGTCGAACCTAATGGTGAGTTGAGCTAAAAAACCCTGTCGACCAAAGTTTGCCAAACTCGAGCACGTGGACCCGGGACTTACACCGAAACGATTGCAAAGTGAAAACGGCCCCGCAGTTCTCCCGGACCGGTTCCTCCGTCTGGAACAGGGATCCTTCCATACCCGATTGGACAAGAAATGTCCAGACTGGGCTCCGCCGAAATGCTTTCTCGAAGAACTCAACGATTTATCGCTCACGCCGTACCCCGTGACATATTAGACTGTTAGACTATGGGGAAAGCGAAAACCCCATAAGAGAGCGTCAGCAACGCGATTCGAACAATAACTCCGGCATTTTTGGGCAAGGAGCCCTTCGCCTCTCTGTCGCCGACGGTTTTGTTTTTAAGCTGTGTTACCTCCGTTGCCTGCGTTAAAGGTTGGCCAGGTTTTTGCGTGGTCCTGTGTGCGTTTAGACCATGCACTCGGAGATGTTTGTTCACTCGGAGGAGGCAACACAATGCTCACAACGTGTCCAGACTGCGGACGCCAGGTTAGTACTAGGGCCAAGATGTGTCCACATTGTGGACGTGTTAAGCCCACGTTAAGCGGATGTGATGGGGCATGTCTCGGGTGTTTGTTATTTTTCCTGTTAGTGCTTTTGATAGCCTCGTGTTAATATCATCCCGTCCTATGTAGACCCGCCGGTTGGGATTTGTGAAAAAAAGCGATACAGCTCGGAATCGCACCTGGAGCGTTGCAGAGGACGGGGACTTTTCGCTCGGAAGAACAACTGAAGCCTGAGGGCGCTCATGTCCACTCATATTTGGCTGATTGCCTTGTTGGCAGTTTATAGCGGAACATCGTTCTGCAGAATTGTTGGCATCGGATTTGACGTCCTTGTAAAAAGGGGCAACGCAACGGGGCTGGTATGAGAGCGTGGTGGAAGGAGCGAGCAAAGCCTCTTGGACGCACCGCTTTTGTACTTCCGGAAAACTGGTTTTGTCTTTACGACCAGTGCCTGGATAAGGGGTGCGGACACGCGGGGAAAAGACCGCCGCAAAAATGCCCCACTTTCATTCGCAGCTTAGAGAAATGGATTCGGTTTCCGTCAATTGAGGAGGATTTCTCCCAAGCCCACGCCCCAATTGAGGGTGGCCACCCTCTTTTGGACGAACTGTGACTTGTGGCTTCAAAGCTGTTTTTTGTGGCTTGGCGAGTGGAATAGCCCAGCGGGGAGGGACTTTATTGGCAGGCACCTGATTGCTAAGCCAGATTGGCCTGCGAAGCAGTCCCATTTAGCAGCTACGTGCGTTCCCTGGGTCCCCCGAGATTTCGGGTGGAATCTGAGTACTATGGGGAAGGGATTCGCGATAAATTGGGGGAAACGGAAGGGGCGGGGAGGCGATCTTGCGTTTGGTAGCAGGCGAAAACCGGGGAACTGAGCACCCCGAAGCTTGGGTGCACCGGGGGGCCTGGATGTCTGGGCTTTAGGCAATTCCGAGCCCCTCCTTCGAAACGATCAGGGGAGGCTTGGCGGTGGATCCTGTTATTCGGTCATTTCTCGAAGATCAATGGAAGCTGCAGCTTGGGCCCCGGTTGGGCAGGGGTGCGTTTGCCGAGGTCTGGCAGGCGGAAAGTCCCCAGGGCGTGCCCTGTGCCGTCAAAATATCTCTGGAGCCCCTCGATCCAAACCATCCCGCCCTCGAGCGGGAGCTGGAGAATCTGCGTCTGGTTTGTGCCATTGGCGGTCATCCCCATCTGGTAAGTTTGTTCGATTTTGCCGTCGTCGGGGGATATCTGGTAAGCCGATGGGAACTGGCCCCGGATGGGACGTTGGCCGACCGCCTTCGTCAGTGCCAGCAGGCGGGCAAGCAGGGGATTCCTCTTCAGGAACTGCTTCGCTACATGGCTGATGCCGCCGAGGGAATCGATTTCCTCAATCGCGATAAGGGCATCCTTCACCGCGACATTAAGCCCACGAACTTGCTTCTCTTCCACGGCCGGGTTAAAGTGGGAGATTTGGGCCTAGCGAAATTGGCCGGGGCCACGACGGTCTCTCATTCCCGCGTGGGTACCCTGGGCTATCTCCCCCCGGAGGCTTACGAAGAGGAGAGACTTCATCCGACGGTAGATTTGTACAGCTTGGCCGCCACTTATGTGGAACTTCGGACCGGAAGAAAGCCTTTCGGGGAAAATCCCGTAGAAATCGTTCGGCGGCAATTAGCCGGTCAGGCGGCAGTGGAGCCGCTGTTACCCCAAGAGCGGGAGCATGTCCTGTGGGCGTTAGCTCCGAAGCCTGAGGTTCGCCCTCAAGACGGGGCCCGCAAATGGGTAGCCCAACTGGCGGCAGCTTTAAGCCATCACGCCACGAAAACCGAACCTTCGGCAGCCACCTCCCCGTCTCCTTGGCCGGCGGGGGCAAGTCTGCCACCCGCGCCGGGTCAAGCCGGTGAGTTGGAAACACCGGTTCCGCCTCCAGTCTGGATCGTCCCAGCAGGAACCGAGCATGAAAAACGGAGGGGACCAGCCGTGACCCCGGAGCTCACCGCTGTAATCGTCTGCTGGCATTGCGGCCAACAAGTCACGGTGCTACGCGAGCAGGTAGGTCGCAAGGTGCGGTGCCCTCATTGTGGGGCTCTCATGGAGGTGCCAGCCTCAGCCTTTGGGTTGCCCCCGGAGGCTGTGCCTGGCGGGAGTTCTTCCTATTCGGCTTCTGGAATCTCCGGTACGCGGAAGTCCCCTAGCAGTGCCGCCGTCCTTAATTACCTTTTCTGGGGAGCTGGATATCTCTATGCTGAGCGGGGGTGGGGGCTAATCCTTTTGGTCCCCTTCCTTATCTTGACGGTGACCACCCTGGGTCTCTTTATGATCGTGGCGTGGTTTCTCCTGCCGATTGGGATAGCCCTCGCTTGGCATGCTTATTCGCTGATCTTGGAAGATCAACAGTGGGGAAAACCATCTGAGAGACGGGTCCGGATAAAATCCCCGTCAACGGCTGCAACCCTCAATTACTTTCTGTGGGGAATAGGCTACGTTTATGCTGGACGCATCTGGGGTTGGCTTGTATTTTTGGCCTCGATCGTGATTTACCCCGTTATTGTCTTTCTGTCTTTGCTTGGCGTAGTATTCCCGCTATTTTGGGTGCTTCCAATTGGTCTATCCCTTTTATTGGCTTGGCATGCACACAGTATGGTTAAAGAGGATCTCGAACTGAAGATGTGCCGCTTGAAGTGAAAATAGCCGGCAATTGTTAATTTCCGCTGTTAATCTCCACAAAGCGTCGAGAGCAAAATTTCCGACCCTTAGCTGAGTTTGCGTTTCCTGATATTCCGAAGAGAATAAGTATTGGTTTCGCGTGTAGCTCGATGACCCTATAGAATCCTGCCCAGTGGCTATGTTCCTTGGGGGTGAGCGATGAGCGTAGGTGACTATGCGATTATCCGCTGCTGGCGTTGTGCCCAGGAGATAACGGTGCTTCGCCACCACGTGGGGCAAAAGGTGGGTTGTCCCCATTGTAAGGCAGTCCTGGATGTTCCTCCCGGAGCATTTGGCTTACCAGAAGTTGCCTCACCTGTTTTACCAGTGAGCCCCGCTCAGTTTGGCGGCCGAAGACGCAGAAAGTCCCCGGGGTTGGCAGCTTTTCTGAACTTCTTCTTTTGGGGTTTGGGTTACATCTACGCCGGCCGAAGTTGGGGGTGGTTCATCTTTATTCCGTGTATTCTATTGAGCCTGGCGGCCTTAGGGGCTTTAGCGGCGTCTGAACCTTCAGAGCTTGACCCAGCTGCAGCAGCTGCTGCATTTTCGGCTGCAGTAACTGCTGCATTTTTGAACTTGATTATCTTGATTATCTCCATCGCTTTGGCATGGCATGCCTATAGTATGGTGAAGGCTGACGAGGGGCAGTAATTCCGGGCTAAAAAGCCCGCCAGCCTACTCGTCCTGGGTGTTTAGTCTTGGAGTTCACGTTTGAAGACCACGTTGAAATGTTCGGTTGTTGTTGGTAGCTAATTCGTAGTTCTCGTCAGGGTTTTCGGCGGCATAGGCTTGCTGCCGCTTTTCAGGATTGTTCCTTTCTGCCGGCAGCCAGCAGGCTTCATTTCACGAGCTTTTCCGCGATCGATAAAAGTTGCCCTAAAGCATTCTCTTTCGAGCGGAGGGGAAAGTACTTTTTCAGCCAGGAAGATGGGCGAACACTGGGGGAGAGATTTGCGGGTTGTGACGACTTTCCTACGACGTAGCCTCAGCCCCTTGGCCAATCCAATTTTTTGAAAAATTTGATTCAGCGGATCATCTGAAGAATGGGATTCGCTGTTGCGATCAATCGGCGGAAATCTGGTGCCGGCGCGCGAAGTTTAAGTAGAGTCTTGCGTGGTAAATTAGAGAAGCTATGGTATCTAGTAGTTGAGGAATGCAATTTGCCGAGTATGATTAGGATATTAGGCCAGCTCGATAGTTGTACAATCAGAGTAGTAAACGGAGAGAAGGAATATGACTGGCGAAACCAAGGATCTATTCGCAATTTGCAGCGAAATTGCAGGTAAATTGCGGGAGTTGTCGGAAGAAGAGACTCGCTTGGTACTCCGCTGGATTGAGGAGGCGCGCACACTGGAGAAAGGTGTGCCGACGGGTCCGGAACCCGGACAGGTACACGAGGCAAAACGCCGGCGATCTCCCGCCCCACCGGTCGCTGCCGCTCCCGAAGTTGCCGAGGGCGAAGCGGTCGATTTGCGGAGTTTCATTCGTCGGAAGAAGCCCAAGAATGATGCCCAGTTTGCGACTCTCGTCACTTATTACTATCAGCATCTCGTGCCGGAGGAAGAGCGGCTTCAGGTGGTGACGCCTGAGGACGTGGACCGGGCTGCCGAAGCGATCAAATGGCGTCTCCGCAAAAAGGCCAGCGTTCCCATGAGTAGTGCGGCCAGACTGGGCTATTTGACCCGGATAGACCGTGGCCAATTCGCCCTCGCGGAAAAGGGATTGGCATTAGTGGAGAAACTTCCCCCAAAGGTGAGACGCCCAGACAGACGACGAAGAGCTGCCGAGTAACAGTTTGCCGGCCAAAAATCCTGCCCTTTGCGAAAGAGCTTTCGTTGGATCGCGGCCTATCAGGAGGAGGACTAATCAGTTCATACCATAAAAAGCCTGAAGAGATACCAATACTATCGCGGGGCAAGCATGGCTTTGCCCCGCTTTTTTGTTGTTTGCAGAAAGGACTTCTCCGGATTTGGGTCGAGCGGAGGGTCTCAATAAGTCGAGCGGATGGTCTCAGTAAACCAGGGACGAATGATACCAGAAGTTTTGTCCTTGGGAGACCAAGCGATAGAAATGAAGCGACCAGCAAGCCCCGGTTAACCCCGACCCGTTTCGATCTCTTTGGGAGGCGAACCGGCCAAGCCGGTACCTAAGAGGTTTATTGTCTTCGGGATTACTTGCAATCCGGGCCCTTCATTTTGAGGACAGTTCGAAGTTTGCCTCTTTGGTTCCACCTGCCGGCACGGTGAATTCAAGTTGAGGATTTTGTGGATCAAGGTATTTTGGAGGAATCGGCGAAGCCGGTTTGGGAAGTTCCACAGTTCCCGCTGCCAAAGCTGTCTCGTCGACACCTGGGGGTAGCTCTTGGACTACGGAGAAATAGACTTTGTTTACCCCCGGAAGTGCTCCATTTTCCAAGGTATAAGTTCCATCGGGACCGGTTCTACCGGTTCCAACGTGCTTATCCCCCAAAGCGATGAAGTGAACTACTACATTAGCAACCGGCTGCCCGTCCACAGTCACCTTACCTGAGACCGGCACCGGTTTAGCTCCGCCCGCCCCACATCCGGAGGAGAAAACGATTAGCCCCCCGACCGCACAGAGCACCAAGATCCGACTAGTAGCAAACATTTTGACTCCCTCCCGATTTCGAAGCACAAGGTTACAGTCAGCACGGGAAACCAAAGGAGATCCCAGTGGATCCGAGTGCAGGAGTTTGCAGGCCCTGCAGCCCGCGATTTGTTACGGGGGCGAAACGGGTTCGCCATCCCGTACATAGGCCAACCGGCAAAGCACGGCGTAGTCCAAGGTTTCGGACAAGAACCTTACCGACCCGTCTGCCAAGCAAAATTGGGCACCACCGGGGTGGGCGCTATTGAAGTTCCACGCATAGGATCCTGTAAACCACTGTCCAACCCAAGTTGCATAGAACCGCTTGCAGTTGATGGACCAGTTATTTGCCTGATCCCACGTATAAGAGATCGGCGGGCTTGCGCTTGCGCTAATGATCCGCCCGTGACAGCAAGTATGGATACCGCTCAGGCCATACGGACCGTAAAGAGAGCTGGTTTTTATCCGGGCACCACCGAGCCCTTCACCTATGGCCAGCGTGTTGCTGGTTCCGTCAGTGATCGACGAGATCCGAGCTGCCCCATTGTTCCCAAAGACCCCCTGGCGAATGTCTGAATTGTAGCGATCATATGGGGCACTTCGGTCCTCAAAGTTTCCCGTGGAGAAGAAGTAATTGGTCCGATATACCCCCTGAGGCGGGGTGCTGTAATAGTCGCTCGAACTTACGGCATTTCGAAATAACTCCCCGAGGGTTGGTGCCGAGGGACATTCGAGTACTGCCAAACGAGTGGCAATGAATGGGCCGTTGATAGTGTCTGTGCCGATCACCGGCATTCCTGTGTTCTCGCCAGGCGGATTGGACATGCTAAAGCACACGTTGAAATTCAGGCTCTTCCAAAGGGCTTGTTGTTCCAAGAAGGGCAGGAGCATTGCCCAACCCGGGGTATTCAAAACTCCAGGCTGATAATAGTTGTTGGCAGCCGCATTTTGCATCCTTCCGGAGTTAAGCAATGCCGGCGGAAACACCTGATAAGTGTCGTGATAGTTATGGAGCGCGAGCCCAATCTGCTTGAGATTATTAGCACACTGACTGCGCCGGGCGGCTTCCCGGGCTGCCTGAACTGCTGGAAGTAGCAAAGCGATCAAAATCCCGATGATCGCAATAACCACGAGCAACTCGACCAGAGTGAAACCACCTCTCTTCATGATTAGACCTCCTTCTTTCTAGATGAGGCCGACCCAACCAAACGTTACGTTGTGACAACCTCCCAAGCCGAGTTTCGCCTGCTATTGTACACTTTCAAACGCTGTTGTCAACGATTTGGCCTCGGTTGGCAACGATGATTCAGCCTCGACTTCGTTTGAAAAAAACTTATCAGAGAGTCCGGTCAGTGAGTTCGGAGTTCCCTTCCAATGCTGGGCCTCCGGTTGACTGCGAGCCTTTGCCGTTTTCTCGCCGAAGCTTTATGCACCGCCCCTGGGTACCCAGGTTTAAAACCGGAGGTCTTTGTTGGGTTTTCCCCCAAGGAGTGGTGTGATGGGACCACCAATAAACGCCAATCTGAGAGCCTTTAACGCCTCCTTCCAAACCGACCCCAAAAAGCTTCCCTCCTGGTCTCGTGTTAGCCCGAAGGTAAAACCTTTTTTACCTGTTGGATTTTACAGAAATGGACAAGTGGGGAATTCCAAGAATCGATCTCGGGTAGCCCTCAGCAGATGGCGGGCCACTCTTGGGGGAAGTAACTCCTCGCAGGTTTCTCCGCCGGTGGTTGCCTGCCCAGATGCTTGCATGAAGTTAGGAGATTAAACCCTCAAATTCCCGGGGATAAAAACTTAGGTCCCCATGGTTCCTCAGGACCTTGGAACTCGACAGGGGTTTTGCCACGATGGGATGAGCGGGTCACGAAAATGTCTCTTGGGCATGGTGGGCAGTAGTCATGTCCCGGGGTCCTAGCCCCTCGTTTTATGCCACGTAATCGGAAAGATCCTGGCTAGAAGGGCAGATCTTGGTGTGGGAATTTTATTTAAGAGGATCTTGCCTTCCAACCTGGTGCTGGGTGACATCTTTTGGGTATTTGGGGGACAATCCTTTGGGTATTGATGTGGCGAGATCCCTCGGTATTTCTGGGAAGAGTGGCTCGCCTTCATATATTCTCA
>Ga0308410_1001455_pt1 | contig 13684 bp, 7 predicted proteins | sample HotsprOSTMatCore_FD_203467 | JGI IMG/M metagenome (GOLD analysis project Ga0308410, IMG submission 203467) | Hot spring phototrophic mat microbial communities from Octopus Spring, Yellowstone National Park, Wyoming, United States -... | ecosystem: Environmental > Aquatic > Thermal springs > Hot... | reverse complement strand
TGGCCACCTTGCCCCGCTTCCGCGAAATGGAATGCCGTTACGGCAGCTTGATCCGCGCCATGCGCGCACAGCGCCGCCTGCACCCGCAGACCACTGGCGAAAGCGGTGCACGCTACAGCATGTTCGTTACACTGCGCGAGGGGCTGACCAGCCTCGTCGATGCGCTGGCTGCTCGCCTTCCGCCGGGCAGTGTTTTCCTGAACACCCGGGTTGTCGGGCTGCAAAGAGCCGACAATTCCTGGCTAGTGCAATTCGCCCCAGGTACGCAAAACACGGCACTACCGGAAAGCGGTTGCCGGCCGCAGTCATCCCCCTGGCCGCTCGTCGAGAAGTTCGACGCCGTGCTGCTGGCCGTTCCGTCGTACGTTGCTGCCCGGCTGGTGGCCGCCGTCGATGCACAACTGTCCGCCGCGCTGGCCCGGATCGAACACTCAGGCACGGCCGTGGTCTCGCTTGGTTTTAAGCGCGAGCAAATCGAGCATCCGCTGGACGGAATGGGGGCGGTAACGCCGGCCGTGGAAAACAGCCCAATCTTGGCCATCAGCTTCAGCAGTCAAAAGTATCCGCACCGAGCACCCCCCGGGCACGTCTTGTTGCGCGTCTTTCTCGGCGGCGCCAGACGACCAGAACTGGCACAAATGCCCGCCGAGGAACTCTTGCCTCTGGTGCTGGACGAGTTGCATCGCCTGCTGGGCACGCACGGAGATCCACAGTTGGTCGATGTAGCCCATTGGCCCAACACGATGCCCCAATATCACGTGGGCCACAAGCAGTTGGTGGCATCGATACACTCGCGGCTGGCCACCTTGCCGGGGTTGGCCCTGGCCGGTAACGCATACTGCGGTGTTGGCATTCCCGACTGCATCGGCAGCGCCCGCCGCGCTGCTGAGTCGCTCCTGGCGAGCTGAACCTTGCCGGACATCTTTTTGTGTGGAATGCAGGTCGGCTTTTGCTGTGGCCGGCGTCGATGTTTTTGACGTTGGCAATCCGTGTGGACACCAATCAATAAGAAAAACCTTATATCGGTCGGTCGCTACCTTTGGCGAAAGTCAATAGTAGCACGGAACTGGGTGGTCCGGAGGTCGCTTTCGACTTTTAATGCCCCAGTTTTGCCAAACTACCACAATGCGGCCAGTTTACCGATCACATTGCGATTTTCCCGTATTGACATTCTTGCCTTCGCCAACCCATCCAAAAGCCCAATTGCCCGGCCTGTGTGCCATCAGTGTCGCGGCCGCATGCGATCAGCAAGAAACCGGCATTGCAATGTGCCGACATTCCGGCAAAGATATTGCCCACCGTCCACTAGATTATTGACGTTGGCAACACGTGGGGACATGGAGCACTAGAAAACGCAATACCAGCCGGTCACTATCTTGCGCGAAGATAAACTATTGGAGGCAACGGAATGCGCTTCTCTGCCAAGAAACTAGCCATCGGATTGGCACTACTGGCTTTGTTTGCCTCGGGCTGCGGCAACAGCAGCCAGTCGGACAACTCAAACACAGCAGCCATCAAAGGCGAGGACGGCGGGCAGGCATCTTCCAACTCGCAGACCGCCGCTGCCACGGGAAAAAACGCCCAGGTTGATCGACTTCACCCCAAGGTGATCTTCGAGACCACCAAGGGCAATTTCATCGTGCAGCTTGATGCCGAGAAGGCCCCGGCCACCGTCGAGAACTTTCTGGCTTATGTCGATAGCCGGTTCTACGACGGTACGGTTTTCCACCAGGTCTTCAAGAATCAAGGTATTCTCGGCGGCGGCTACACCCCCGAGATGACCGAAAAAACACCTACTAGGCCCCCAGTGCGGAATGAAGCGCACAACGGGCTGAAAAACCGTCGCGGCACCATCGCCATGGTCCGCATGAGCGAACGGATCGACAGCGCCCAGAGCCAGTTCTTCTTCAACCTGACCGATAACGCGATGCTCGACCACCGCGATACCACTCAGGAAGGTTACGGATATTGCGTGTTCGGACAGGTTATCTCCGGCATGGAAGTGCTCGACGCTATCGGCAACCTGCCCGTAGAAGACACCCCCCAGTTCGATCGCAAACCTGTCGAGCCGGTGATAATCAAATCCGTTCGCCGGGTTAGATGAGGCTGCGTAATCCCGGCTGGCGACGACCGGCGACGGCTTTTCGGTTCATGTTTTGCGCGGGCTGAAGTCGGACGTTGTTTCCACTGAAAACGCGGCGCCGCTGCACCCGCAAAGAATGGTCGCTCCGGCTTTTTGGGCCGCTGCCGCATACCACTGTCGCTGGCCCAAGGGTTGACAAGAACCGCCTGGCTGGTAAGATTCCTGTCGTCAATGGACTCCGTATAGGCGTACACGGAGGTAATGGATGGCCGGCGCCACATATTACATTCAGTCCTGTCCGATCTGCGGCAGGCGGTTGCAGATCCGGGTCGAGTACCTAGGCAAGCAAGTCTCGTGCCGACACTGTGGCGGCCAGTTCGTCGCTGCGGATTCACCTATGCGCCGGGCTGATTCTGGGCAGCCGACCAGCGACTTGCTTCAGCGCGCCGAACAGTTGCTTAACGCTTTGACAGCCCAGAAACCTCGCGGGCGATAGCCCGCTGACACTTGCCAGCTACTCGGCCCTTGCGATCGCCAAAGGTGTCGCGGCGTTGGTTTGTCGTGCCCGGCTCGGGCGGCTCGGCCGCTAGCAGCCCACCCCCTGCTACTGCTGCTGTGGCTTGGCGAACCACGGTCTGGCCAGCGGATCGCTGGTGAAGAAATCCAGCAGCATTCGGACGACCTTTTGCCGGCCGGTGCCGGAAGGTTGTGGTTCGGCACGACGGGCCTCGATCGCCCGGCGAACATAGGCCTCTTCTTCGGCACTCAGCGCTTGGCCCCGCTATCGTTTCTGTATCAATTGCCGTGCACGGTCGAAGTCGATCGGCTGCTGCGTCTTGTCTGCCGGTGCGTTGTTGGTCGCCACAGCCGCAGCCGGCTCTGCCGCAGCAGACGAGCAAACGCCTGCCGCGCAGCCGTAAACCGGCCAGCCATCTACCGGGCAGATGCCAGGCTCTCCCGGCCAAAAAGCAACTATTGACATTCGCAATACTTGGTGACACGAACAACTAGGAAAACCTTAAGGCGGCCTATGGCCGCAATCAAATGGAGGGACGCGCTGCGGTCCCCTCCGCTGGACCTGGGAGCACGGCCACGACGGAGCGTGGCCCTCCATATCACCCGAAAACATGCGCGCAAAACGCGCGCATGTTCCGCCATAAGGGACTACATCAGCCGGTCACTACCTTTCGCGAAGATCAATAGACACATCAGAAGGCAGCAAATGCTCGTCCAGCCGACACGCGGGCTGCTGCGAGACGTCTTGTGTGCTGGTCCGTTCATGCTTGTTCCCTCCGCTGTGGGGCACTTTGGTAGCTTGAATTCCCCCTAGGCCAGAAACGCACGCAGTACAGTCCGCCGAAAAGAATCATTGCTATCCCCCACCAGACGTCGGCGTGATACTCGTACAGCTTCACCCGTGCCTCCTCCGGCGGGGGCACGATCCACAAATACACCCCGGTAGCAGACACTATAAGTCCGTAGACCAACAGCACGCAACCGATGAAAAACCAGATCGGCACTTGATGTTCCGATTCCATATTGCCCAGGCCTGTTTGCTTTCTGCCAGACTGCACGGCTACCAGAACAGTATGTTTATCGCCACTAGCACTGCTGCCACAACCGCTGCCCAAAGTATCGGCCGCTCGTACCAGGGGCAGGGGCCTTCGTCGGGCAGCGGGGTCAATCCCATCACCAGGTTTTTCAGTTCCGATTCCGGTTTCGGCCTGGTAAACAGACTGACCACCACAGTTACTATCACGCAAACGCACAGCGTCCAAAAGGCGCTGTACATGTTGACGGCCATCTCCTGAGCTTTCTCCGAGCGCGCCACATAGCGTACGTGTGCCGGGTTGAATACCGCCGGATTGAAGTAGTTGACTATTTCGGTGGCCTCGACCTGCACGCCGGGCTGAAGCACCACTGGCACGCCGTCAACGCCAAATCGGGTCTCGTGCTGAGTACCTGCCTCGATCACTCTCGGCGCTAATACCCGCAGATCGGCGGATTTCTCTGCGCCTTGCTGGCGGACATGGGCAGGCAATTCCGCGGCTTTCTGCAAGATCCACCGACCGGAGAGGAAGAAAACGTCTTGAGAGTCGCCCGCAATGGGCACGTTGGTTGTATGCACCTTGCCTTGTTCCACGACGATACGGGTGAGCTTTTCCTGTCCTCGAGAATCTTTCTGGTGTTGAAGTCTGACGATCGCCGGTTCCACCCTAAGCAAGCGCCCGTCTTCCTTGATCTCCGACTGCCGGATGATGATCTGGGGTTGCGGTCGGTAGCCGTCAGGGAAAGTATGAACGAAGATCCACATGCCGACGGAGAACAGGATCGCCACCAAAAACCCCCAGAAGCCCGCCGCCGGCGTGGCACGTTTCCACAGCATTCCCAATATCACCACGCCGAACAGGGGAACGATGAAGAAGAAAACCAGCACCTGCAAGAAAGCCAGTATGTTGCCGAACCAGAACAGGGTGTAAGCAGTGCCGATAGAGGCCAGCACACCGACGATCGCGCACCAGCGGCCCATCTTCACATAGTGTTGGTCCGAGGCGTTGCGGTTCAACAGCGGGCGATACACGTCGTAGGTCCATACGGTAGCGAATGCGCTGACGTTGCCTGCCATTCCCGACATGAATCCGGCAATCATTGCCGTCACGCCCAGGCCGAGTAGTCCCGGACCAAGGTACTGCCCCATCAACAGCGGCAGCACGTCGTTGAAAGTGCGATGGGTGATCTCTGCCCGGGGATCGTTCTGCGGCACAAGAACCATCAGCGAGCCGTCGGGATTGGTCAGCACGGCCAGGCCGAGCAGCCCGGGAATCGTCACTATCAGGGGTACACACATTTTCAGCACGGCGCCGATCACCGTGCCGTTTTGCGCCGAGCGCAGGCTTTTGGCCACGATTACCCGCTGCACCTGCAAGAAGTCGGTACACCAGTATCCGAAGCTGACGGCCAATCCCAGGCCAAAGACCATGCCGAACCAGTCGATGCCCATCGGGTTGGCATCGAACGAGCCTAGATTGCGCCACAAGCTGGTAAAGTCGGCCTGTTGGAGATTGGGATGGATAGTGCCGACGTTCTGGTTGATTTTTTCCAGCATCCCGCGCCATCCGCCGGCGTGGATCAGGCCCAGGATGGGAATCAGCAGCGAGCCGAACCAGATCAGGAAGAATTGCAGCACTTCGTTGAATACAGCCGAGATCAACCCACCCAGGGCCACGTAGATTGCCACGGTCAGCGATGCCACCCAGATGCTCGAGTGGATGTCCCAGCCCAGCAACAGTTTGAGCACCTTGGCCATGGCGAACATGCTTGCGCCGCTGACCAGCACGGTCATGAATGCGAAGGAAATGCCGGCCAGCAGCCGCGCGCCTTCGCCGTAGCGGAGTTTCAAATAGCCGGGCACGGAGTGCGTGCGGCAGATGTAATAAAACGGCATCATCACGATGGCCAGAAAAAGGATGGCCGGTATCGCCCCGATCAGGTAGGCATGTGCGGCCAGCATGCCGTACTGATAGGCCATCGCCGACCAGCCCATGGTCTCCAGCGAGCTGAGATTGGCCGAAATGAAGCTCAGCCCGGCAATCCAGGCGGTCATCTTCCGGCCAGCCAGGAAGAAATCCTCGCCGGTGGCGGTGAACCTCTTCAGATAAAAACCGATGGCCAGCACGACCACGAAGTAGATGGCGATAATCAGCCAGTCGACGCCGCGGACGGGAAGCAGCCTTTCGGACTGGCCGAGACTATCGCTGGCAGCAAGCAAGACCGCGTGCAAGTTTCAGCTCCTCGAAGCGTGCCGACGTTCACCCTGCCGGCAAAGGTACAGTTGCCACCCATGCGCCCGGCAGCGCGGCATAGTGCTCTTGGGGCAGCACTGTTGTTTGGGCAGCACAAGCCATGATTATTCCGGAAAAGCGGGCTGTTGCAAGCCAGGCGGCCAGTGAAGCTGATCGGAGTCGTCGGAAAATCACACCGGTACAAGCCGAAGCTGGGGTACCGAAAACCGAAGGCGCAATACCACTTTGCATTGTTAGTGAAGACTACGGGGCCAGCCCGCACAGGAGCGCCTACTCGCCCGGCGGCATGCATAGTAGCATACGCCCTGACTTGTGTGCGTTATGCGCGCATGGTTTCAAGTCATCTGGAGCGACTGTGTTGGATGTCAACTGGAGGGCCACGCTCCGTCGTGGCCGTGTTCCCGGTGATTGCGGACGCGACCGCAGCGCGTCCCTCCAATTTGGTTGTGGCCATAAGTAGCGTTACATAGCTTGCAGCATCGGATGCCCGCAAGTATTGAGCCGGAATCTGGCAATTGTCACAAGGAAAGTTGCAATTGTCTTTTCTGTGCACAGCCATAAACTGTTATGTATCTTGACGCCGCTCTATCGCGGCAAATGCAGTTTAGGGCGGATGTTTGCTGATGCACCCTTACGTTTCCATCAGACGGGATTGTTGCGTTTATGCAGCGGGATTTGCGAAAACTCCGGCGCAGCGACGAGGAAGCGATCAAAGAAAGAGGGCTGACGCTCGACTTCGACGAGATCGTGCGGAAAGGCTCGATTTCCCGGGAAGAAATCGTCGTTTCGAAATGGTACGGGATTTACCAGTCGCGGCAGCCGGGCACGCACATGGCCCGGGTAGTGATTCCCGGCGGAAAGTTCACCTCGGTGCAGGCCCGCGCACTGGCTGAGGCAGCCCACAAGTACGCCGGTGGAAAAATCTCCTTCACCACCCGGCAAAGCGCCCAACTGCACAGTCTGCGGCTGAAAGACTTGCCGCAACTGCTGCGCGATCTGAAGGCGGCGGGGTTGACCACCTTCCACGGCTGCGGCGACGTAACGCGCAACGTGGCGGCCTGCGCGCGGGCTTCGGTCTGCCCGTTTGCCCGATTCGATGTACTGCCCTTCGCACAAGCCACTGCTGCGCGACTGTCGGCCTGCCGCGACTTGGATAATCTGCCGCGGAAGTTCAAAATCACCTATTCGGGTTGTCCGGGCAATTGCGGGCAACCGCACATCAATTGCATAGGCATCGTGGCCATCACCGCGCGAATGCCCGACGGCCAGCAGCGGCACGGGTTTCGGGTGTTCATCGGCGGGGGAATGGGCTGGAAACCCTTCATCGGCCAGTTGCTTTACGGTTATGTGCCGCCGGAACGCATCGTCGATTTGTGCCGGGCGATCGGGCTGCTGTTCCGCGACTACGGCGACCGGTACATCCGCATGTATTCCCGGCTGAAGTTCGTCGTCGACCGGCTGGGCATCGACCGCTGCCGCCAGTTGGTCCAGCAGTATCTGGATCAAGAGGGCATCGACCATAGCCAGTTCCAGCCCGAATTGGTCGATGACTGCGGGCCGCCGGTCGGAGTGCGCCCGTTGTCGGAAGCCCCGCTCCTGGGCACCGACGGAAATGCGATACTGGGAATAATGATCCCCAAAGGCGAGATGCTCGCCAGCCAACTTCTCGGGATGGCTAAACTGTCCGAAAAATACGCCGATGGCTTTTTGCACAGCACCAACCGCCAGAACCTCGAGTTGCATGGTGTGGACCAGCGCTGGTCTGCCGAGGCCAAGGGGCAAGTCGCTGCATTGGGCCTGGCGACCGATGGCCTTCACGGGCTTGCCGACGTGGTCAGTTGCGTGGGAACGACCTATTGCCCGCTGGCCGTCAGCCACACCCACACCATGTTCGATCTGCTCCAGCCGGTCGTAAAAGACCCCAAGTACGACCCGATCAGCAAATATGTGCTGATAAACATCACCGGTTGTCCGAACTCCTGTTCGCCGTATCGCATTGCCGACATAGGTTTGCGCGGCCTGCGAATCCGCGAGCACAGCGGGTCCAGCGAGGGTTACCAGATAACCGTCGGCGGCGAGGAGGATCGGTTCGGAGAAGTGATCGGCCAGTTCAAACAGCACGATTGCGTGCGCGTGGTGCAGGCGATTCTCGACAAGTTTCTCCAGGTGCGCCGCCCTGGCCAGACGCTGGCCGAAAACGTCGCTGAGCTGGGAATCGGGCCGTACCTGGAAGCGGTGCAGGCGCTGGAAATCAAATACGAAATGGCGCCCAACCCGCTGGAACTGTCCGTCGATACCGGCAAGGCGCAGACCAACGGCGACATGAACGTGCTGCTGCGCGATGTGCCGTGCCGAGCGGCCTGCCCGGCGCGCACCAACGTCCCGGAGTACATCCGGCTGATCGCCGAGGGCAAGTTCGACGAAGCGCACCTGGTGAACCAGGAAGATAACGTGCTGCCCGGAGTGCTGGGCCGAATCTGCTCGCGGCCGTGCGAGGCGCGCTGCCGCTACCAATGGACAAGCATTCTTGGACCGGTGCGCATCTGCCATCTGAAGCGCTCGGCCGCCGACGGCAAGACGGGCAAAAGCCGACCGTTGCCGCCATATTTCGGCCCCAGCGGCAAGCGGGTGGCGGTTGTCGGCGGCGGCCCTGCCGGACTGGCCGCTGCCCGCGAGCTGAAGCGCTACGGACACGAAGTGACGATTTTCGAGCGCGAGCCGTACCTGGGCGGACAGGTGCGCATCGGCGTTCCCGCGTTCCGTTTGCCACGCGAAATACTTGAGGAAGATATCGAGGCGATCATTCAAAGCGGTATCGAAGTGCAACTGGGCACGGCAATCGACGCCTGCCGCCTCGATCAACTCTGCCAGCAATACGACGCGGTGGTGCTGGCAGTCGGCGCCAACAAGCCGCGGCGGCTCGAGTTGCCCAATCTGCCCGAGCAGGGAGTTTTCGAGGGCCTGCATTTCATGAAGTGCTTCAACGACGGCATACCATTGCCGGTCGAGCCTCCGGTGATAATCATCGGCGGCGGATACACGGCTGTGGATTGCGCGCGTTCGGCACGACGTCTGCTCGGCCCGACGGGCCAAGTGGCCATCATGTATCGTCGCAGCCTGGCGCAAATGTCGGCCAATGAGGAAGAACTACACGAGATGCAAGCCGAGGGCATCGAAATACACACTTTGGTCAGCCCGGTAGAGGCTTTGTGCAATGACGGGCGGATCGCGGCAGTCGTCTTCGAGCGGAACATCTTGGAGTCCGAGTACGAGGCCGGAAAACCGCGCATTACGCCTTTGCCGGGCAGCCGTTTTGTGGTGGAATGCAAAACCTTGATTGCCGCCATCGGCCAGACGCAAGACACAAGCGTGTTGCCCCCCGGCGTACAGCGAAAAGATATATCGGCATTCCGCAAAACCGATCCGCTGCCGCACCAGACCAGCCGTGCGAATCTTTTCGTAGCGGGCGATTTCGCCTTCGGCAACGCCACCGTGATCGAGGCCATCGCCGACGGCAAAGAGGTTGCCGAAGAAGTTGACCTGCTGCTGATGGGGCGCCGGCGCCGCGAGCGTTTCGTAGATGTAAAACCAGCGGGGATAACGGGCCGGCTGCGCGATCACGACCTGGTCGATCCGCCGCCAATGCCCGTGCTGCCGCTGCGGCAGCGCGGAATGACCGACGAGGTGGAGTTGGGCTTCACCGCCGAGCAAACCGACATCCACGCCTGGCGCTGCTACCTGTGCAATTACAAGTTCGAGATCGACCAGGACAAGTGCATCCATTGCGATTGGTGCATCAAGGTCTCGCCGCGCAATTGCATCCTGCGGCTCGGCGCGCTGGAAAGAAAGGAACAGACCGTTGGCGAAGATGGCAAGCGCTTCGCGGTAACGGCTCCCCAACGGTATTATGGCCGCAGCTCCCCCGACGCGCTGAAGTTCGTCCGCCAGGAGGTGCCTGCCAGCGAGCCGGAACGGGCAACCTACATCTGGATCGACAGCGACCAGTGCATCCGCTGCGGCAACTGCATCAACGTGTGCCCAACAGGCGCAATCTCCGTCCGCAAGTGCGACTGTGTCGCTGAGAACGTGTAAGTTGCACTGCTGCGGACTGTCGGCCTCGACGAGTCGCCTGTACCTTTGGCAGTACTCCTGGAAACAACTATACTCCCGCACGGGTTGAACTATACTCCCGCACGGGTTGAAATGAGATGTTTTTCCCAGCGTCAATGATTTTTTCTTGCCCGCGGTAAGTATAGCTCAGGGTATTACGGCGTATCATGTGAATTGTGCGCCGATGTTGTCGCCCGATCTGGAGGGCCACGCTCCGTCGTGGCCGCGTTTGGCGCTGGTGATTGGATGGCCAGCGATGGCCAGCGACGGAATCGCAGACGGAAGCGCAACGGACGCGACCGCAGGGCGTCCGTCCGTAACACCATTCGGTTGCGACCGCAGTTTGCGTTAAGGAATCGCTATTGGCAAACAGCATAGAAAACATACTGGACAGAGCTGTGGCCGGTCAGCGCCTGGCGCCTGCCGAAGGACTGCAACTGCTGGGGTGCCGGCGGCTGGCATCGTTGGGAAAAGCGGCCGACGCCGTGACTGCTCGGCTTCATCCGCTCGGGTATCGCACCTACAACGTCGACCGCAATATCAACTACACCAACGTGTGCACGAGCGGATGCTTGTTTTGCGCCTTTTCGCGTCCGCCGGGCGACGCCGCCGGTTACCTGATCAGCCGCGACGAGTTGTTCGAGAAGATCGCCGAGACGGTCGCCCTGGGTGGCGATCAGATTCTGCTGCAAGGAGGATTGCATCCGCAATTGGACCTCCGCTGGTACGAGCAACTGCTGCGCGACATCAAGCAGCAGTTTCCGCAGATCAACATCCACGGCTTCAGCCCGCCCGAAATACATCATATCGCCGCCGTCAGCGGTTTGTCGATCGAAGCGGTACTGGGCCGGCTGCGCGATGCTGGCTTGGGCACTCTGCCCGGCGGCGGGGCAGAAATACTGGTCGATCGCGTCCGTCGGGCAATCAGCCCCTGCAAACTCTCGACCGACCAGTGGCTCCAGGTGTGCCGGGTGTGGCACCGGCTGGGTGGACGCGGATCGGCAACGATGATGTTCGGCCATGTGGAAACCCTGGCCGAGCGGATCGAGCACCTCCACCGACTCCGCCAACTACAGGACGAAACCGGCGGCTTCACGGCGTTCATCTGCTGGACGTTCCAGCCCGGAAACACACGCCTGGCCCACCTGCCCAAAGCCGGGCCGGTGGAGTATCTGTCCACGCTTGCCGTCAGCCGGTTGTTCCTGGACAACTTCCCTAACATCCAGGCCAGTTGGGTAACGCAGGGATTGCGCGTGGCCCAACTGGCCCTGCGTTTCGGAGCCAACGACTTCGGCAGCGTGATGATCGAAGAGAACGTGGTGGCCGCTGCCGGCGCCCGCTTTCGGGCCACCGAAAAACAGATTCGCGAGGCCATCGCGCAGGCCGGATTCATCCCCCGACGCCGCAACGTGTATTACGAGCTGCTGGACTGATCGCGCCGGCGTGGCATCCGCCCCAACAGCACCCAGCCTCCGCAGGCGCCATAAGCTAAACTTTTCTAAGGCACCGATGACCGCACGACAGGGGCACTGGAAGTGCGGTTTCGGCCCATGTACACTTCGGACAAAGGCACTGCCGGCGCTGCCCGCAGCAGTCGCGCTGCACACGGTCGCTGTCGGTGGTAGCGGCCGCCTGATCAAAGTGCCCGGCCGGCAAACACTTCGTCAATGGATGACTGCCCAGACCAGTGGCAACAGACCAGCACGTTCAATCGGAAGCCGACGCCTCTCCCGCCGGCCCGCAGCGGCCGATGATCGATGTTCGCGGGCTGACGAAACACTACAGCGATCTGCGTCGGGGCCAGTTCGTGGCCCTGTGCGACGTGAGCTTCCAGAGTTGGCCAGGCGAGATATTCGGGCTTTTGGGGCCTAACGGTGCGGGCAAGACGACGGCTTTGCGCATCCTGAGCACGGTGTTGCGTCCCACGGCAGGCACGGCGCTTATTAACGGCTTCGACGTAGTGACCCAGCCCGACCAGGTTCGCCGCTGCATCGGCTTCGTCTCGGCCAACACGGCCGTTTACGATCGGATGACTGGCTGGGAGATGGTCGAATACTTCGGCCGGCTGCACGGCATTCCGCGGAGCGTTTTGCGCCCGCGCATGGAAGAACTCTTCGCCCGACTGAACATGCACGACTGCCGCGATGTGCTGGGCGCGAAAATGTCGACCGGCATGAAACAGAAGGTCTCGGTGGCCCGCGCACTGGTGCACGATCCGCCCGTGTTGATCTTCGATGAGGCTACAGCCGGGCTGGATGTGCTGGTCGCCCGGGCGTTGCTGGAGACCATCGCCGAACTGCGGCAGCAAGGCAAGTGCATCCTGTACTCCACGCACATCATGCGCGAGGCGGAGAAGCTTTGCGACCGGATCGGCATTTTGCACCGCGGGCGGATTTTGGCTCTGGGAACTCTGGAAGAGCTCCGCAGCCAGAACGGGCAGGACGACCTGGAAGAGCTGTTCTTCCGCCTGATTACCGAACACGACCGTCAGTCAGGACAGCCGCGCTGCGACGACATTGGCGATCAGATAGCGCTCAGCACCGAATGAAACTTTCCAATGTAAAGCTGATCATCGGACGCGAGATCCGCGACCAACTGCGCGATCGGCGCACAATGTTCATGATCTTCGTGCTGCCGGTGCTGCTGTACCCGCTGCTGGGCCTCAGCCTTGCGCAGATTTCCCAGTTCGTGCAGGAACAGGTGGTCGCGGTTATTGTCGTCGGCGCAGAGCAGCTTAAGGATTTGCCCCCGCTGCTGGAAGACAATCGTTTCTTCGGCGAGTTGTTCGATCGCCCCGAAGAATCGCAGCAATTGCGGGTGATGGTTTTGGCCGAGCACTCGGACGTTGCCCAGCAAGCCGAAAACACCCAACAATCCGAAATCACCCAGCAGTCCGCCGAGCAGACCTTCCAGCGTCTGCAAGAACAGGCGCAGGCAGCCGTGGCCAGTGGAGAATGCGACGCCGCGTTGCTGTTTCCTCCCGATTTCGCGCAACAGTTGGCCTCGTTCCGCAATTGGGCGACGCAGCGCAACCGCAGCGGTCGCGGAGGGCGGCCCACTGGTCATGCGCCTGCCGCCAATGGCGCTGGGCTTGGCGTCAACGATGCTGCCCCTGTCGCCCCTGTCGCCGATCAGGATGCTTTGCCTGTCGGTTCGCATCAGCCGGCGCGTGCTGAAGCGACGCCTTCGCCCGACCCGCCGGCCCCGCAGTTGCTCACCGGCGCCAGCGAAAGATCGTTGATTGCCGAGCGGCGTTTGTTAGACATCCTCCGGCGCTGGAGCGAACTGGTAGGCCGGCGCAACCTGGAAGCATTGGGCGTCGATCCGGCGGTGATCCGGCCCATCGCAGTGCGAACCATCGACCTGGCCGACAAGCAGCAGGTTCGCAAAGCCGTAACCTGGGGGAAGATACTTCCGATGCTGCTTGTGCTGTGGGCGATGACCGGGGCTTTTTATCCGGCGGTCGACTTGTGTGCGGGCGAAAAGGAACGCGGCACGCTGGAAACGCTGCTGAGCAGCCCGGCGCAACGCAGCGAAATCGTAGTCGGCAAACTGGTGACCATCATTCTGTTCAGCATGGTCACTGCCGTGCTGAACCTGGTAAGTATGGCCATTACCGGTCTGACGGTGCTGCACCAGATGCCCGGCATGGGGCCGCCCCCGGCGGCAGCAGCACTGTGGCTGGCAG
>Ga0308410_1001450_pt1 | contig 13696 bp, 15 predicted proteins | sample HotsprOSTMatCore_FD_203467 | JGI IMG/M metagenome (GOLD analysis project Ga0308410, IMG submission 203467) | Hot spring phototrophic mat microbial communities from Octopus Spring, Yellowstone National Park, Wyoming, United States -... | ecosystem: Environmental > Aquatic > Thermal springs > Hot... | reverse complement strand
CCTCTCGCCTCTCGCCTCTCGCCTCATCCCCTCTCGCCTCATCCCCTCTCGCCTCGCCCCCTCTCGCCTCATCCCCTCTCGCCTCGCCCCCTCTCGCCTCTTGCCTCTCGCCTCTTGCCTCTCCCCCTCACATCCCATGCCTCCCGCGCGCACTCTACGCACCAGAGGGCGCAGTTGTGCGCCGACCAGCGCCTGCCGCCGTGACGCGGATGGACAACATAGTAGACTTCGAGCGGCACTCCTGCAATTCCACAACGCTCGCACCTACCCTGCGCCCGGCGATGGACGCGCCAGTTATAGCGCGGCAGGTGCAGATCGAGCGCCAGATGCACTGTCAACCCAACGGCAAGCGGGCGCAGCGGCGGCCAGAGAGTCGCCGCGAGCCAGACCAGCGACAGCGTGACCTGCGGCTCATGCGCGACTGATCGAAGCGATCCGTACCGCGGTCGCGTATCGCCTGATCGGGGAGGTCGGTGACGCCACCGGTCGTAGCGCAGCGCACCGACCGGGTTCCAGTCGCCGCTCCGCAGTGCGTACAGCAAGAAATGATCGACATCCAGCGCCACCCCGCCGAGCGTCGTGAGCGCAACGCGCAACGGTGAGCGCGGGTAGAGCGCCAGACCGGTCGCCGCAGCCGCCAGAAAGTGTTCGCGAAAACGCACGATTTATGAACCTGTCGATCCAACCGCACCCGGCGAGTTGATCAAATCCGAAACAGGGCGCCAGTCACATCCGGGCGCCCACCAGGAGCGCCCCCATGGCGCGACGGTTCCGCGAGAGCCACCGACGCTCTTCACGCCCATCCAAGGTCATCGGGTCCAGACGAACTCTTCTTCGCGGCGGTGGACGATGCAGTTCCATCCTCTTCCTCATCAGTTTCGGCTTCTTCGCCTTTTTCTTTCCGCTGCAATTCTTCTTCCAGCATCTCATCCACCATCTCGTCCCAATCGTCACCAGCCTCTTCACCGAGTTCCTTCCCCAACTTCTTCGCCCAGCGCGCAATCGAGCGCGGATCATTCTCATCGAGACCGGCAAGCATCGAGGGGTCGGCAAGCGATTCGATGCGCGCCTCCTCAGATTTGAGCACCGCCACCCGCGAGATCGCGCGCCGCACGTTGATCGAACCGCAGCGCGGACACGCCAGCCCTTCAGGATCGCGGAACCCATAGACCAGTTTCTGGAAGCGCCCGTTGCACTGCGGGCAGAGATATTCATAGATCGGCATGGCTACGATTCCTCCGATGACTCCGATGACGTCTTTGTTTGGGCGCGCTTCGCCAGTTCGGCGCGCAGACGCGCGATCTCCGCTTCCAGTTTTGCAGTGCGCGCTTCCGCCGCCAGGCGAGCGGCTTCCGCCGCCAGGCGCGCCTGCGATTCAATCATCAACTGACGTTCCGCCGCCAGACGCACCGCTTCCGCCGCGCGACGCGCCAGCGCCTTTTCGTCCGACGTCGGCAGACGCTCGCCGGTTTGCGGATTGTACAACCGCAGCATCGCGTCCTCCTGCCGCAGTTCCAGATTCAGCACCTCGCTGCGCAGCGGAAAGGTCCTGATTCGTTCGTACACCCCGTTGACCAGCCGAAACCCCTGCAACTGCGGATCGAGGTAGTCGCCGTTCGGGTCGAAAATGAAATGCTCCGGCACGCCCAGCGCGGTGTAGATCGCCGGCTTGCGCTCGCGGTCGTCCTTTTGCGTGCGTTTGGACGTAATCTCAATGACTACGTCCGGCACACGCCCCCCTTCCCGCCAGGTCTGAAACATGCGTCGGCGCCGCTGCGGTATCCCCAGCGCCACGAACACATCTGGCGCAACAACTGCGCGCGGATTGCCCTCTTCGTAGTAGATGAACAGGTTGCCCGCGACATACGCCAGCGTCGAACTGAGGAACCACTTCAACGCAAAGATGAGATCGGTCATCAGATCGCGGTGCAGGTCGGTCTCCCCCATCGGCTTGCCGTCGCTCTCCGGGTAGTGGACGCGCCGGGAGCGAGCGGATCGTTCCAGCGTCGTCATAACTGCACCTTCCTTCACGACTGTTTTAGCGCGCGGATCGCCAGCGGCAGGCGCGGCAGCAGGTCGCCGGCGAGCGCGCCCATATCGCCAAGTTCGTCGCGCACCAGGCGACCGGCAGCGCTGTGGAGATAAACGCCGAGCGTGGCGGCATCGAACGGTGCAAGCCCCTGCGCCATCAACCCCGCGATTGCGCCCGCCAGAACGTCACCGGTTCCGGCAGTCGCCAGCGCCGGGTTGCCCCCATCGTTGACGCGCACCCGCCCTTCCGGTTCGGCAATGACCGTCGTTGCGCCCTTGAACACGACGACCTGCTTCCAGCGCGCGGCTGCATCTTTCGCCGCATCGACCGGATGGTCGGCGATCTGATCGACGCCAAGCAAGCGCCGCATCTCGCCGGGATGCGGAGTCAGCACACACCTGCCACGCGGCAGACGATCCCAGACCGTGCCGGGCGCGACATCGGTTGCCTCCGGGTGATGGATCAGGTCTGCCAGGATATTCAACCCATCGGCGTCGATAACGGTGAACGGCAGTTCCGGTCGCTGTTTGACGGCCGCCTTCTCACTGCCAGCCGTGGCGATGCGGAACCCGATCTGCCCGCGATGACGCGGCGATTGCAGCCCCAGCAACCGCTCGAAGAAGGCGCGCGTCGCCTTTTCGCGTCCTAAACCGGGACCGACGAGCAACACCTGATAGTCGCCAAGGATGGTGAGCAATTCATCGGCGGCGGCATCGCCCGGCACGCCCCATTCGGCTTCGGGCAACGGATGCAGCGTGATTTCGGGAAGGCGACCCGGACCACTCACCTGACTGCGCCCGACAGCAAGAGTAACCAATCCGGCGCCGACGCGCGCAGCGCCAGCGCTCGCCAGGGCTGCGGCGCCGGGATAGTTGACCGATCCGGCAACCACGAGCACCTTGCCAAATGTACCTTTGTGCGAGTCCGGCGGGCGAGGAGGCAGGAGCGAACGCGCCAGATTCCCGTCGATCAATTCGGTCATGAGACCCTCCAGGTCGGCTGGCGAAAGCCCGATATCGACGCTGCACAGTTCACCAGCATATGCGCGCGCCGGAAAGAACAGCAACCCACGTTTGATAGGACCGGTCGAAACGGTCAGATCGGCGCGCACCGCGTCGCCAAGCAGTGCGCCACTATCGGCGTGGACGCCGGTGGGCACATCGACCGCAAGCACGAATGGTCCGCCCGACCGGTCTTTTTGCGCTGCAACGGCATTCAACGTTGCGATGATCGTTGCCAGTTCGCCTTCCACCGGACGGTTGGCGCCGTACCCGAGGAGCGCATCGATCACCAGATCGCTTTCGGCAAGCGCAGCGCGAAGCGCATTGCCCTGCGGGTCGGCGGCGGCGCACATTTCGGGAATAGCGCGTTCGCGGCACAACCGCCAGTTTTCGTCACCGGCGGTTTCGCTCCGCCGCCACAGGTAGAGCGTCACGCGCATGCCGGAGTCGTGCAGCAGGCGCGCCGCCACAAGCCCATCACCGCCATTGTTGCCCGGACCGACCAGCACCAGCGCACGGCGACCGGCGTGGATGCCGGGCACACCGAGCGCCACGCGCGCCACCCCTGTGCCCGCCTGCTCCATCAAGCCCGACCATGTCGCGCCGCCGGCGACTGCCGCTTCTTCAATGGCGCGCATATGTCCAGCAGTGACGATCTTGCTCATAGCCGCCAGACAGAACACGCTTACTTGATTCGCTCGATATACTCGCCGGTGCGGGTATCGACGCGCACATAATCGCCCTGATTGACGAAGGCGGGAACCGAGATGACCGCACCCGTTTCGAGCGTCACCTGCTTGTTGACATTGGTCGCCGTGTCGCCGCGCACCGCGACGCTCGCTTCCGTCACCTGCAACGTCACGAACAGCGGCGGCTCGACACCCAGAATTTTGTTGTCATCGTAGAACAGAATATCGGCCATGTCGTTCTCTTTGAGGAACTTCGCCGGTTCGCCGATCAGGTCTTCCGCCACCTCGATCTGCTCGAACGTTTCGGTATCCATAAAATGATAGACGTCGCCCTCGCGGTAGAGGAACTGCATCGGACGTTTTTCAACGCGCACGATCTCGATTTCGGAACCGGCGCGCACCCGCTCTTCGATTGTCTTGCCGGTCTCCAGGTTCTTCAGTTTCATGATGACCATCGCGCGCCAGTTGCCGGGGGCATGGTGGTAGAACTCCATCACACGGTGCAACTGACCGTTGTAGCGGATGATCATGCTCGTGCGCAGATCTGATGTTGTCGCCATACTCCTGATCTCCACAGAAAGCGCCGCTCGCCTCTGAGCGGCGCCACATTACGGGCTGATACACGATATATGTCAATTATAGCACAGGACGTATGCGGTTGTGTGCATCGGATGCGCGCTGGCGCACGATCAGGGTCTGCCAGCCGTCTCTGAAATGGCTGAACTCCGGGATCGCGTAGAATAGTCGCACTTCCCGCCTGTTATCGAAGGAGAACGTCATGAGCGCACCAGCATCTGCACGTATCGCCATTGATGAGGAGCGCGTCATTGGTCGCATCTCGCCGCTCCTGTTCGGCGGTTTTATCGAGCATATGGGTCGATGTATCTACCAGGGCGTATTCGATCCCGAATCGCCGCTGGCGGATGACCAGGGACTCCGCACCGATGTCCTGGCAGCGTTGCGCGAACTGAACCTGCGGATTATTCGTTACCCTGGCGGTAACTTTCTCTCCGGCCACCACTGGCGCGATGGAGTGGGACCGGTCGATCAACGCCCGCGTCGCCGCGAACTGGCATGGCAGTCGATTGAAACGAACCGGTTCGGCACACACGAATGTATTGCGCTGTGTCGCATGATCGGCGCCGAACCGATGCTCGGCGTGAACCTGGGGACCGGCACAATCGAGGAGGCTGGCGCATATGTTGAGTACTGCAACGCGCCAGCCGGCACGGTCGAAGCTGATCGGCGAGCCGCCAACGGTGCGCCGGCGCCGTTTGGCGTGCGCTACTGGTGTCTCGGCAATGAGATGGACGGTCCCTGGCAGATCGGTCACATGGACGCGCATACCTATGCCGTCAAAGCCCGTGAAGCGGCGAAACTGATGAAGTGGCACGATCCGTCGATCCAACTGACGCTCTGCGGTTCCTCGAGCAGCCATATGCCGACCTACCCCGAATGGGACAGGATTGCGCTCGAGGTCTGTTGGGAGTATGTCGATTATCTGTCGCTCCACTTCTATGCTGGCAACCGTGACGACGATACGGACAGTTATCTGGCGCTGGCGCGTCAGTTCGAACAACATCTCGATGCGCTCGCCGGAACGTTGCGCTATGTGAAAGCGAAACTGCGCTCGCACCACAATGTCTATCTGAGCTGGGATGAATGGAATGTGTGGTACAAAGACCAGACGATGCAGGGTGGATGGCGCGAAGCGCCGCACCTGATCGAGGAGGTGTACAACCTGGAAGATGCGCTGGTCGTCGCACAGTGGCTGAATGTATTCCTGCGGCGCTGCGATGTGCTGAAGATCGCCTGCCTGGCGCAACTGGTCAATGTCATTGCACCGATCCTGACCCGATCCGACGGTATGTTGCGCCAATCGATCTTCTATCCGTTCGCCCTCTTCAGCCGTTATGCAACTGGCGACTCGCTCGATCTGCACGTCCGGTCGCCGATGTATGCCACCCGCGCCTTTGGCGAGCAGCCCTTGATCGATGCATCCGCGAGCTACGACGCTGAACGCGGCGAGGGCGCCGTGTTTGTGGTGCATCGCGGACGACACGCGCCGCTGATGGTCAACCTGGAGTGGCAGGGACGTTCGCCGCACCGTATCACGAGGATCTATCAGGTAGCCGGTGATGATCCCAAATCTGTCAATTCCTTCGATTATCCCGATGTGATCCGCGCACGCGAGCTGCCCGGCGCTCCGGTCGCCGACAGGCGGTTCAGTCTTGAACTGCCTCCGCTTTCGTTGACGGTGGCATGCGTGCAACATTCACGTGATCGATGATGCCGCGGCGCGTGCTAGGGGAAGAGCCATGACCACCCGCGCCATCCGCGTTTATCGTCCGCCTGTGTCCGCGCCGGGATGACGATGCCACGTTCACGACGACACGACGGGCAATATTCGAGGTTCCACGCCACCTGCGCAGTAAACAATCCGCCACACGCAACGCATGGTCGGCGATGGAACATTTCGGGCAAGTGATAGGTCTGATGCACCGCGCACCACACGGCGCGTCGCCGACACGCCCGGCACAGATGCCTGGCGTCGTCTGCACCGCCGCCATGCACCTGTTGCCAGTCGCGGTCGCCAATGGCGCCGATGCTTCCACAACAATCACAGACCACAACCGGTCCGTATGGCGCGCATTCCTGGTAACTCATTGGTCGCCCTCCTCGTTGAGTTGCACACCGTTGTGCAGGCGCATTTGTAATAAGTACACAATCAGAAATATTTCTAGTTGTATAAAACATCCTAATTCGACTGGTTCCATCTGTCAAGAGGGTTCCGGCAAGGTAACCCCCCACACCAGTTCACAACGCGCACTTTGTGGTATAATGCACAATGATGAAGTGCGCATGGGTCATGGCTATTCGTTTCATCGCCACACCCACAAGCAGACTCGCACACTGCGGAGCGGTATCCTCCGTGCAGCGCGCCAGTCTGCCAGTGATGATGGCATTGCTGCTGGGGATGTTCAATCCCCTGTTCTGCATTGTCCACTGTGCCGTGACCAATACCACGGCACATCAGCGCGCATCGTTCGGGAGCATACGATTTGTGTGCCATCTAAGCGACGCATCGCATTCATCCGCCACCGATCAGGGCCGCCTTCCCGATCAGAATCCCGCCATGCCGCGCGCCGTTTATGATGGCGTTCTCATCCTATTGGCCCTGTGCAGCGCGCTTCTTCTCCTGACCACTCGCCTGTCGCCGCCTGGCAGGCGGCGCTGGCAGGGCGAGTCGCTGGCGCCTCCGTTCCCCCCTCCCAAATCATGGCGTCTCCTGTCAACCTGGGCATAATATGTTCGTGCTGACTCGTTGCACGACTCTCCAGTCGCAGTGCCGCATCTGAGGCGGACAGGTCTGGAGCGCCGAAGATTCGACAGCAAGCGCCGTTTCGAGCAGGCCTCCATACGCAACCGGCACACGATACAATCGGCAGCCGACACATACGTGGACTACCTGCAACCGATTCCGGGTTCTCGATTCTGAGTTCTCGGTTCTCGGTTCTTGGTTCTCGGTGCTCGGTTCTCAGTTCTCGAAAGAGACATCCCGACGCAAAAGCAATCGTATCATCAGGTGACCATGTATCAACAGGAAAGGAGCACATCCAATGAATCTCTATCGGTATTTGTTCGTTCTCGCAGGCGCGCTTGCGCTTGCAGCATGCACCGCAGCATCACCGCAGACGCCGGCTGCGCCAGCAACCACCGGCGGGGTCACGATCCAGATCAGCGATCCCTGGGCGCGCCCAATGAAGATGGAAGGCGGCGCAATGGGCGGCATGGAACAACCGACGATGGCGCCAGCGTCTGGTGGCGGTTATGGCGGCATGGAGCCGACCAAAGCCCCTGAGCAGGGTATGGGGCACGGCGACCATGGCGGGATGGGAGGCGCGAATAGCGCCGCGTATATGGTTATCCGCAACACCGGCAATGAACCGGATAAACTGATCGCTGCGAGCAGCGATGTCGCCAAAACGATCGAGTTGCACACCGTCGTTGAGGAAGGCGGCATGATGCGCATGCGTCAGGTCGAGGGCGGCATCGACATTCCCGCCAATGGCGAGGTGGTGCTGAAGCCAGGCGGCTTCCACGTGATGCTTATCGGTCTGACCCGCGATCTGAATGCGGGCGACAAGGTGGAATTGACGCTTACCTTCGAGAAAGCGGGACAGATCCCGGTCACAGCGGAGGTGCGCCAGCCGTAGGCGCCGGTCGCTGGAAGTCAAGGTGACGGTCACATAGGCGAGGCGGGGCGCAAGGGCAGCGTTTTTCGGTTATGGCGATCAGGGCGCTCGTGGGGTCTGAGCACGCATTAGACGTTATCAAGATGTTCACCATCGTTCAACGCATTGGTTGCCGATGGCCATGCGCGCGTGATGTGGAAAGCCCGCCGGCGCGGGCTTCCCATCCACGAGCCGCGACGTCAGTCGCCAGGCAGGACGGCGCCGCCTCCGGGAAACGGTCATGTCTGCACCGTCCGAAATCATGCTGAGGGTACGGGACGGTCGCTTTGCGCCAGGAAGCATCCACGCGGGAAGCCTGGCAGGGATGCCCAGGAGACATCCTGTACTCTGGGTCAATCGTGATAAGGTCTATTGTCAGGCAGCTCGCCATCCCGCCCGATGCTGAACTGCCGGGCTAACGGCGCAAAGGGCGCTGCCGCATCCGCGCCGGGGCGCGCGCGAATCCTCCGAACCAGCCCCGCTGGTGCGGGGCTTCACGCGCTGAGCGTGGGCGTTCACGTCCGCGCGTGCGCCGCCGGTCGGGTCGAGATGGGCGGCAGCGCGCGAGGTGGCGGATGCAGCGCTCTGGTTCATGACGTATGATGACTGCGCCCCCTGCGGGCGCCTGTGGTCGAGCATCACCACACCACGCTGGCGCCTCGCACCAGCGCACCCCTCAAACCAAACAATTCCCGCATCGCTTCTTAACAATCCCTGAAGAAGGTCGCGCTACGATATGAGTGTATTGGACGGCTGATCATTCATCATAGCGAGGCCTGGTAATGAACCTGCACCTCCCAGAGGCTCAACGACGCACACTGACAAACCTGGCGCTCGATGGCGCGATGTTTGTCGCCTTTCTCATCGCCACGGCGCCGCGCTTCACCGGTATCGCCATTCACGAATGGCTGGGAATCGCGTTTAGCGCAGCGGCGCTGACCCACGTGGTCGTCCACTGGTCGTGGATTGTCGGGGTGACGCAGCAGCTCTTCGACCAGGCGACCGGTAGGGCGCGCATCAACTATGGGTTGAACGCGCTGCTCTTCATCATCTTCACAACAATTATCTTCACCGGGTTGATGATTTCGGAAGTAGCGCTGCCCTGGTCCGGCATCCGCCTTGAGCGTGATCGATTCTGGACACACCTGCATCATCTGGCGTCCGACGCTGCGGTGTTGTTGATCGGGTTGCACGTGGCGATTCACTGGCGCTGGATCAGCAACACGGTACGCCGCCTGACATCCCGGGTCTTCCGGCAGGCATCAGCGCTTAAGACGGCGCCGGCGCTGACGAAGGAGGCGGAACGATGAAAACGATCTGGCGTGTGCTTGCCATCTTATCGGCGGCGCTGATTGTCGTTGGCGCGCTGATTGCCCTGCGGCAGACGGGGTTTGCTGCGACACTGCTGCAAGGACCGGATCGCACCCGATTCGAGACGGGGATAGAACGTGGCAGATTCGCGTCCGGCGACGTCGATCGCGATCACCACACCGAGCGCGAACCGGATGCGCGTGGTATCATCGAAGCGATCAGACATCTCCTGATCATTGGCGTGATCGTTGCGCTGGTCGGAGGAGCGTCGTTCATTGCGCGCCGCGTGCTCGAGCGGCGCTCCTCCCCGCGTACTGAAGCAGGACCTCCGGTATGAGCACCATTCTGGTGGTTGATGACGAGCCAGCGTTGCGCAATATGCTCCGGCTGTATCTCGAACAGGAAGGATTTCACGTCGTCGAAGCGGGCGATGGACGACGCGCGCTGTATGTAGCGCGCGTCGAAAAGCCCGACCTGGTGATTCTCGACCTGATGATGCCGGAAATGGGCGGATATGAGTTTCTGCACGCTTTTGCGAAAGAGTCGCGTACGCCGGTCATTGTGCTGACGGCAAAGATCGAGGATACCGATAAAATCCTCGGACTGGAACTGGGCGCCGATGATTATGTCACCAAACCGTTCAATGTGCGCGAGTTGATTGCGCGCATTCGCGCCGTTCTGCGCCGCACCCAGCAGGCGCCCCTCGAACCGGATGTGCTGCGCGCTGCCGATATTGTGCTTGATCGCACCGGGCGGACAGTGCGCATCGGTGGACGTTATGTCGATCTGACCCCGTCGGAGTTTGCTATTCTGGCGACCCTCATGGCTGCACCGGGGCAGGTCTTCTCGCGGCTCGATCTGCTCGACCGCGTCTCTGGCGACGCCTTTGAAGGTTCGGAGCGCACAATCGATGTGCACATTCGCAACCTGCGCGCCAAAATCGAGGACGACCCGCGCAATCCCCGGTATATTGAGACGGTGTACGGCATGGGGTATCGATTTGCGCTGCAACGCGCGACGGACCATGCGAAGGCAGGCGGCTGACCATGCGATCACTGATGCTCAAATTGACGCTGGCGTTTTTGCTTGTCGGAGTGATCGGCTCACTCCTGGTTGCGCTGATCGTCGGATTTCGCACCCGCTCCGAAGTCGATCTATTCCTCTCACTGCGTGATCGCACCATTCTGCTCAATGCACTGCGCTCATACCATCAGCGCAACGGCGGCTGGGAAGGAGTCGACCAGCTGCTGGAAGAGACGGCGCCGCTCGATTTTTACAGTCGGAACCTGATCCTTGCAGATACGAACGGCGTGGTGGTGTACGGACGCCGACCATACCTCCCCGGACGCCGGTTGAATCGTGGCGCGATTGCGCGCGCCGAGCTGCTACGGTCCGATGGCGAGATCATCGGCTACTTCTTCTTCATCGGTCCTCCCCCCATTCCGATGCTCAACGACCCGCGCTGGGCAGCCGAGGCAGCGCTGCTCCAGCGACTGGGAGTCGCAACCGTATTGAGCGCCATTGGCGCGACCGTCGTGGCGCTGATAGTTGGCGTGGTGCTGGCGCGCACCCTGACCCGCCCTATCCGCGAGTTGACGGCGGCGACGCGCGCAATGGCGCAGGGGCGCCTCGATCAGCGCGTCACGGTGCGTTCACGCGACGAGATCGGCGAACTGGCGCAGGCATTCAACCAGATGAGCGCCGACCTGGGGCGGGCGATCCAGGCGCGTCGCCAGATGACCGCCGACCTGGCGCATGATCTGCGCACACCACTGAGCATTCTGCGCGGCTACACCGAAGGATTGCAGGAGGGGCGCATCAGCGGCACGCCGGCGATCTACCGGATTATGCACGGCGAAGTCGAGCATCTGCAACGCCTGATCGATGACCTGCGCCTGCTGTCGCTGGTGGATGCCGGGGCGCTATCGCTCAACCGGCGCGCCGTCGATCCGCGCGCGCTCCTCGAACGCGCCGCGCTGGCGCATATGGTGCAGGCGGAACAGCAGGGGCTGACCATTCGCGTGGAAGCGTCCGACTCCCTCCCCGCCGTGTTGGTGGACACCGACCGCATGGCGCAGGTGTTGAACAACCTGGTATCGAACGCCCTGCGTCACACCGGCGAGGGGGAGATCCGGCTGACGGCGCGCGAAGCGGAAAACCGGCGCATCGTAATCGAGGTGCACGACACAGGCAGCGGCATTGCGCCAGACGACCTGCCCTACATCTTTGACCGCTTCTACCGCGCCAATCCCGCGCGCACCCGCGAAGGCAGCCAGAGCGCCGGTCTGGGTCTGGCGATCGCAAAAGCGATTGTCGAAGCGCACGGCGGATCGATCAGCGTCGCATCGACCGTCGGCGTCGGCACAACCTTTACTATCGCCCTGCCAGTGGCTGCCTCGGCGGAAAGCGCCGCCGCACCGCAGACGACATCAGCGACGGCGCGACGCACCGCCTGACCAACCGTTGGGATCGGAGTGATCACTACGTTCTCGACCACTCCTCGACACTGTTGCATCGTCCGTTTCGGTCATCAGGAGGCCCCCTCTCCGCTGGAGAGGGGGTTGAGGCAAAAGGCGTCCGGAGGCGGAACATACGCTTCACGTGGACACGAAGGATAAGCGGAAACACCCGCCTCCTCACCGCTGATCGACCGGCACATAGTCGCGCCGCGGATGCCCCTGATAGATCTGGCGCGGGCGCGTGATCTTCTGCTCCGGGTCGTCGAGCATTTCGAGCCACTGCGCCAGCCACCCCGACGCGCGCGGAATGGCGAACAGGAACGGGAAGTACTCGATCGGAAAGCGCAGCGCCTGATAGATCAGCCCGCTGTAGAAGTCCACATTCGGGTACAGTTTACGGGAAACGAAGTACTCGTCCTCCAGCGCGATCCGTTCGAGTTCCATCGCCACATCGAGGAGCGGGTTCGCTGCCGTCGCTGCAAACACCTCGTGCGCAATCTGGCGAATGATCTTGGCGCGCGGGTCGTAGTTCTTGTACACCCGATGCCCAAACCCCATCAGGCGCATCTCACCCTTCTTCACCCGCTCAATGAATGCCGGCACATGCTTCGGATTCCCGATCTGCTGCAACATACGCAGCACTGCCTCATTCGCGCCTCCATGCAGCGGACCGTACAGCGCAGCCGCAGCCGCCGACAGCGCGCTGTAGGGATCGGCGTGGCTCGACCCGACGCTGCGCATTACTGAGGTCGAACAGTTCTGCTCGTGGTCAGCGTGCAGAATGAAGAGCACATCCAGCGCTTTCGCCAGCACCGGATTGACCTCATAATCCCGCTGATTCATATAGTCCATCATGTAGAGGAGGTTGGCGGTGTAACTGAGCGAGCTATCCGGCAGGTTGAACGGTCGCCCGATTCGATGCCGGTAGGCGAAAGCGGCGATGGTCGGAATCTGGCCGATAATGCGCCAGATCTGCTTCTCGCGGACTATCGGATCGTGGATATTCTTCGCCTCCGGGTAGAGCGTGGACATTGCCGCGACCGAGCCGATCAGAATGCCCATCGGGTGCGCATCGTAGCGGAATGCCTGGATCAATTCAACCAGACTATTGTGGAGGAACAGATGGCGGCTGATGCGATACTCCCACCACTGCAAGCGCTCTTTCGAGGGCAACTCGCCGTACAGCAACAGGTACGCCACTTCCAGGTAGGAACTCTGCTCGGCAAGTTGCTCAATCGGATACCCACGATACTCCAGAATGCCTTTGTCGCCGTCGATGTACGTGATTCGGCTGGTGCATGCCGCAGTGTTCATGAATGCCGGGTCGTAGGACATTAAACCGAGATCGCCCGGACCGGTCTTGATCTGACGCAGATCGGTGGCGCGGATGGCATTGTGCTCGATGGGAATCTCATACGTCTTCCCGGTACGGTTGTCAGTAATAGTCAGGGTGTTCCTTGTCATAGTAGTGCTCTTTCACCATTGATCCGACCGGCATGCTCACCAACACAAGCCGGGACCGGTCGTGAGCCAAACGACGAGGTGCAGTTCCTCGCCGACAACTCCCATATGCCTCGACGCTGAGGCAGAGTTGCGCTATCCGGTTGGCGTTATTGTACCAAAAGTTGTTACATCCGGCACAGATTTTTCCGATTCGCGCGATGATCGGCGCTGTAGCATCATACGAGAACACAGGCGTTCTCCCGCAGGATGTCCGGCGTGGAGACGCCAGCCAACCATATCACCTCCGGAGATCGAACCCGATGAACACCTGCCTGCACCTGCGTCAGCAGGCGTGCAACACCTTGAGATCCGCTACGAACAGAACATCGACCCCGACCCCGACCGCCGGGAACGGTGCGCGCGCGTCCCTGGCGCGGCGCGACATTATCGACCGCCTCTCTCGCCCGTGGTGACGGAAGCGCGCCGGTCCACCTCCGCCACTCCTTTCTCACGCCGCAGAGCGTGC
>Ga0308410_1001447_pt1 | contig 13721 bp, 7 predicted proteins | sample HotsprOSTMatCore_FD_203467 | JGI IMG/M metagenome (GOLD analysis project Ga0308410, IMG submission 203467) | Hot spring phototrophic mat microbial communities from Octopus Spring, Yellowstone National Park, Wyoming, United States -... | ecosystem: Environmental > Aquatic > Thermal springs > Hot... | reverse complement strand
TCTCGAGGTGTTTCAGGACTCTGTGTGGCTCTTTATTTTCTCTGCGGGGGTTTCGGCTCTGGGTACCTTGCTTGCGGTTGCAATTGCGCCGCGGGTAGGGTTGCTCGATCGGCCGGATGGCCATCGCAAACAGCATGGCCGGGAGGTCCCCTTGGGGGGCGGAGTTGCCGTTTTCTTGGCCACTGCGGCAGGAATCGCCCTCTGGCTGACGATCACCGAGGTAGCCGTGGCCGATCTTCTGGAGAAAGTAAGTCTTCTGCCCCTCCTGGCCGTGGCAGCAGGAATCGTTGCCGTAGGCCTGGCCGATGATCGTCACGGGCTCCGTGGTCGGCAGAAGCTGGCCGCTCAACTTGTGGCTGCCGGGGTGCTCTTGGGCTCGGGATTCTATTTTGACAAAATCACTGCCTTCGGTGTGACGTGGGACCTGGGAATCCTGGCGATCCCCTTTGGGCTTTTCTGGTTTGTGGGGGCGATGAACGCGGTTAATCTCCTGGACGGAGCCGACGGATTTGCAGGCACGCTCGGCCTGATGATGGCGGTATCTTTAGGGGTGATGGCTGCGGTGATCGGCCGGGCGGAAGTAGCTACCGTCTCCTTTATTTTCGCCGGGGCAATCGCAGGCTTTCTCGTCTTTAATTTTCCTCCTGCAAAAATTTTCCTTGGGGATGCCGGCAGCATGCTGATTGGGCTCATGATTGGGGCCCTTTCCGTGGAGGCTTCCTTGAAGGGTGCAGGTACACTCCTGCTTGCTGCACCTTTGGCCTTGTGGACGATTCCGATTTTCGATTCTGTGGCGGCTATTTTGCGTCGCAAGTTAACGGGCAAGAGTATCTACTGCACCGATCGGGGACACATCCATCACCGGTTGCTCGAGCGGTTGGGATCCAATCACTTGCTCCTTGCGGTGATTGGGGGAATTGGTCTTGTGTGTTCCGCTGGGGCGATCGGAACCGTGATCTTCCAAAACGATTGGATCGCTTTCCTGGCGGGGGTGTCGGTGGTCGCCATTCTAGTGGTCGGCGATCTTTTTGGCCGAGGGGAGCTGTACCTGTTGCTGCGGGCCCTTCGGCGGATTGCTCGGCCGTGGGTCACAAGTGGCCAGAATGTGGCGTCACAACCAGAGGATACAACCGTCCACTTCCAGGGGGTGGTCAATTGGGAAGCTTTGTGGGATGATATCCGGGCGGAGTTAGAGCGTTTTGGCGTTGAGCGGGTGAGTTTTGATCTGAATATCCCGGCGGTGGGGGAGTCCTTCCACGGCCGATGGCCAGAAATAGCCGCAACGGAAGACCGAAATTCTTGGTTCCGCGTGGATTTACCCCTGATGGTGCGTGGAATTCAAGTGGGCACTCTCTCCTGCGAGGGTAGGCGAAATGGGGAGCAGGATGGAAAATTCGGGGCTCGGCTCTTTGAATATGTTCGCGATGTGGAACGACGGATTGCGGAATCGTTAGATAAGGCCCATCCCACCCCGCCCAATAAGAGGGAGACGGTTCGATCTTCGGTAGTGCGGGCAAACGGCAGGGTAATTTCGCCTGGAAGTTCGATTGCTCACAAATTCCCCCGATGAAGCTCCCGCCAAACTTCTCTTCGCAACGGTTGGAAGACCTGGATTCTTGATGATGGATCGTAAAGTCAGAATGGGGTAGCGATAACTCGCCTTCAATCATGGAGCAATTCATGAGGAAGTGGGGACGGCGGCAGGTCAATGCAAAATTTATTCTTGTCTTCTTGGTGGCCGTGGCTCTTCTGGCTGGACTTGTGCATCTGCTGCATGGGTATCAGATCCAACGAAACGGGGTAGTTTTCCTTCGGGAAGCCCGGCAAGCAAAAGAGCGGAAAGATGCCGGGACGGCCGTTCGGTTTTATCAGATGTATTTGGACATCCGCTCAAACGATGTGGAGGTTCTGGCGGAGTATGGATTGTTTTTGGCAGATTTAAGTCAGTGGGGACCGGCTTACAGTACATTGGAGCGGGTATTGCGACTGGATGGCGGGCGGGTGGAGGTGCGGCGGAAGCTGGCCACCGTGGCGATGGAACTTGGCCGACTTCGCGATGCCCGAGAACACCTGCTTCTTCTCCAGAAGGTAAGTCCCAGGGATCCGGAGCTTGTGGAACTTATGGCCAGGTGTGAGGCAGGGCAGGGGAATTATTTGGAGGCTGCAAAGCTCTTCCGGGGGCTCATAGAGCAAGCCCCCGATCGATTCCCCGCTTATGTGCTCCTTGCTGATCTCTTGGACCGGCGGCTGGGGCAGCCAGCAGAGGCCGAGAAGGTTCTCACCGAGCTTGTCGAGCGATTCCCGCAAGCATGCACGGCGTGGGCTTTGCGCGCAGACTATCTGCGGGGAAAGCGGCGGTTCGAAGAGGCTCTGGTCGCAGCCCAGCGGGCCATCGAATTAGATCCACAAAGTGTCGGGGCTTTGTTGGTGGCAGCCGAATGTGCTCGAGAAAAACGTCAGTTCGATCAAGCCTTGGCCTTTGTGGAGCGGGCGCTTGAAGTGGCCCCGAAAGCCCTTCAAGCCTATCAGGTCAAAGCCAATATCGAGGTGGCCGCGGGAAAGTCGCGGGAAGCTATCGCCACGATTGAAGCAGCCAGGAAACTGGACCCGAGAAACCAGGAACTCCAGTGGCATTTGGCTCTTCTCCAAGTAGAGGCGGGGGAAATCGCGCAAGCAGAGGATCAGCTAGCCCAGTTAGAGCGGGAGCGATATTCGTCGGGATTATTGGACTACCTGCGTGGGCGGATTGCGATAGCTCGGGGAGAGTGGCGTCTTGCCCGGCAATTGTTGCGGCGGGCTCGCGGCCTTCTGGCCCCGGAACCGGAGCACGTTAAATTTGTGGATTATTGGTTGGGGGTGGTGGAGGGGCAGCTCGGTAATCGGGATGAGCAGCTGCTGGCATTCCGTCGGGCTATTGCTGCCGATCCGTTTTGGGTGCCGGCCCGGCTGGGAGCGGCTAGTGCTCTTGCCGCATTGGGGCAGACGGAACAAGCGATCCAGGAATCACGGCAGGCCTTCGTTTTAAGCGGGCAGCGGGCAGAAGCAGGAATTCAGGTCCTAAGCCTCCTCGTTTTGCGGAATTTGGTAGCACCGCAGTTGCAAGCAAACTGGGAGGAAGCCGAGCGGCTGGTAAAGGCCCTTGAGGAAACCTCTCCGGAAGAGTGGCGGACGACGCTTTTAAAGGCAGAGATCCTGGTAGCCCAGAAAAAGGTTGAGGAGGCTCGCCAGCTTCTTGCCCAAGCGCGGGAAAAATGGCCTCGGGAGGTCGAGGTTTGGCTTGCGGGAGTGGCTTTGGAGCGAAGGCAACGGGAGTTTGAGCAAGCGGAGAAATTGCTCGCAGAGGCAGAGCATCAGTTGGGAGATAATATGCGGGTCCGTCTTGCCCGGGCCCAGTATTTGGTGGAACGGTACGGAGAGGGGGCGGCCGAAGAAATCCGCCGCTTAGCGGAAGGGACTTCCCAGTGGACTGGGGAAGATCGCGGCCAATTGCTTGTGGGCTTGGGTGCTTACCTCATGCAAGTGGGCGATTATGGCACAGCAAGAACTTTCTGTTCGGAAGGAGCCGAATTGCTGCCTCACAACTTGCGGGCTCGAATTCTTCTCTTTGACTTGGCCCTTCGGGCGGAAGATCTTTCGGCCTTGGGCAGAGTGGTGAAGGAGATCGAAGAAATTGAAGGACGTGGGGCTCTGTGGCACTACGGACGGGCTGTGGAGCTTGTGCTTCTTTCCATCGTCGGGAAAGAAAACCGCTATGCTGAGGCAAGAAGTCTTTTAATGCAGGCGGCTGCTCTTCGGCCAGCTTGGTCACGGATACCCCTTTTACTTGCAGAAATTGCAGAACGTCAAAACGACCAGGAGCAGGCCCTGAATTATTACCAGCGGGCTTTCGATTTAGGGGAGGACAACCCCCGGGCGATTCGACGCCTGCTGCAGCTTCTGTACGAACGTCAACGTTATGCAGAGGCGGACCGAGTTCTGCGGCGACTTGAAGAATTACGGGCTCCGTTTACGGGAGAGCTCGTGCGGTTAGCATCAGAGATTTCTTTGCGGCTTCAGGAATTTGATCGAGCATTGGAGCTAGCCCGGCAAAGTGCGGCCCTAAGCAAGGATTATCGCGACCGGGTTTGGTTAGGGCAAGTGCTTGGGGTGTTGGCGTTACGGGCTCGAGCCGAAGGCCGGACGGCTCAGGCGGAGGCAATGCTTGCCGACGCTGAGCGAGAATTCCGTGAGGCGTTGGCCCTGAATTCTCAGGCAGTTGATGCCTGGGTTGCCTTGGTGCGGTTCTACCAAATTAACGGTCAATCGGAGAAGGCCGAGGCCGCCTTGGGCGAGGCAGAGAAAACCTTGGTGGCCGGTTTAGGGCCTTTGGCGTTGGCCCATTGCCTGACACTCCTGGGCCGGTTTGATGAGGCTGAGAGTGTTTACCAAAAGGCCCTTGCCGCGGAACCGGAAAATGCAGCGGTCATTCGGGCGGCCGGCGAATTTTACCTCCTTGTGGGAAAACAGGACTTGGCAGCCCAGCAATTAGAGAAGCTTGTTGGAAAGAAGGGTCAGGCCGGCGAATCGGAATCCGACCTCCGCTGGGCTCGGCGGATGCTCGGATTTGTGCTTTTCCAGCGAGGCGATTACCCGAGCATTGCCCGGGGTCTTCAGGTGCTGGAGCCGAATCTCCGGGAGAATCCGCCGGCTCCTGCGGATTTGCGAGTGCAGGCCCTTCTACTCTCTCAACATCCGCAAAGAAAGCGACGGGAGGAGGCTCAACGAATACTGGAGCGGCTCATTGATCGAGCAGACGTTTCCGATCCGCGGGATCGTTATGTGCTCGCTCGACTTTATGTCGCATCCGGAGAACTGGTCAAGGCGACCCAGCAGTTGAGGACTCTTTTGGCTGCTGAACCGAAGGTTCCCGAGTATGTAGCATTTTATCTGCGGGTTTTGCTTGCTCGCGACGATGTGGCGGAAGCCGAGGTTTGGATTCGCCGGTTGAATCAGCTAGCCCCGGAGAGTTACGAGACGGCGGACATTCAGGCGGAGATTCACGCTCGCCGAGGCCGGATAGAAGAAGCGGCAGCAGCGTTGCGACAATTTTTGGAGCAAAAAGTTGAAATCGTTGGACGACAAGACTCTGAGCCATCTGAAGCCGCAGCAGAAAGCCCGTCGGGAACTGCTGGGACAGTTCCAGAATCTCAATTTGACACGGCACTTCAGGTGCGAACGGGATTAGTGGCGGCTTCCTTGATGCGGTTAAGCTTGCTCCTGCAACAAAGGGGGGACACTTCGGGGGCGGAAGCGTTAGGTGAGCAGGGGGAAGAGCTCTTCCGGGCTTTTGCGGCGAAGGTTCCCACGGACCGGCAAGCGGATGCTCAGTTAGCCCTGGCTAGCTTTATTGCCCGGCGAGGTCGTTTGGAGGAAGCATTGGGTTATGTGCGTCAATGGGGCCAGCAGGCAAGCCCTCCGTTCCTGCGGGTATCTCTAAGTGCGATAGTGCCAAGTTTACCGGAAAACTCGCCTCATTGGAGAGAGATTAAGCAGTTAGTAGCTCAGCGACTGCCCCAGCAGCCAGGGGAATTGTCGCTCCTTCTACTTGCTGGGGAGCTGGCTTTTCTAACGGAAGATTATCCGGAGGCGGAAAAAATTTACCGGAAAATTTTGGAAGAGGATCCGCAAAGCTTCGTCGGTCTAAACAATCTTGCGGTAACGCTGGTGATTTTGGGTCGGGATTTGCCACAGGCGGAACGGTTGGCTAGGCAAGCCTTGGAAATGGCGGGTCCCCGGCCGGATGTACTCGATACCGTCGCTCAAGTACTCCTGGCTCGGGGGCGAGCGCAGGAGGCGTTAAAGCTGGTTCAGGAGGCTATTGAGGACACACCACAACCGGTTCTTTACATCCGGCAGGCACAGATTTTGCACCAAATGCAGCAACATGCGGCAGCAAGAAAGTCGCTCCAGCAGGCGGAGAAGCTTGACCTTCGGCTGGAGACCCTTGCTCCTTCGGATCGTTCGATTTACCGCACTCTTCGGCGGGAGCTGATGGGCAGCGGTGCTTCCTCGTAGTGCTTTGTGGGAGTCTACTTTCGGTCCCTTTGGCAGGTGTGGTTTCGGGCTGCTGAGCTTTTTCTCTCGTGCGGGGCGTGGCCGACGGGGATTTTCGGGCTCAGATCTGATGTTGAGGAACTGGCTAGGACACAGGTTGAAGGGGCACCATTCCAGTGGAAAGTGAGCGGGAAATGACCCCCCAAACGCTTACCGAAGTCACAACCGAAAAACAGGCTCGGGAATTACCGGAAATTGGGTTTAAAGAGATTCAAGAATCGGGCAGCTTTAGCCGGTGGCAAGGGATAAAGCCAAAGAGGCTTCGCCAGCTGTCAGCTTTTGTTTTGCTCCCCTGGGGTGTGTTGGCGGCCGTGATCGTTTGGGCCTATTGGGCTCCCTTGTGGGGACTTGCCCTCCGATGGTGGAAAGAGGCGGACTACGGACACGGGTTCTTTGTGCCGGTATTTTCGGGCGTTCTTCTTCTAATAAGATGGAAAGACTGGGAGAAGAGTTCCTTTTGCTCAACCCCCAGCAGCTTGCTCGTCGGATTGTTACTTTTGCTTGCTGCGTGGTTCTGCCGGTATGTTGCCCACGCCTACTATGTTCGTTTATTAGAGCCAGCATCGATCATCCCCGCTCTTGCAGGTGTGGCTTTGGTAATCGGGGGTTGGAACGGCCTTGGGTGGTCTTGGCCGGCAATTACTTTCCTAATTTTTATGATTCCTTTGCCTGGTGGTGTTGCGGATGCTCTTCGTCACCCGCTGCAGCGGATTAGTACAGTTGCAAGTACTTACATCCTTCAGGTGGTTGGCATTCCGGCGGTTTCCCGGGGCAATATCATTGTGCTCACGGACGGGGAATTAGGGGTTGTGGAGGCGTGTTCCGGGCTCCGGATGATGGTGCTCTTCTTTGCAGTGTGTGTTGGGGCGGCGTTTGTGGTGCGGCGGCCACTCCTCGATCGAATTCTTATGGTGCTGAGCGCCCCGGTGATCGCTGTTGCGGCAAATGTCTTTCGCATTTCTGTGACCGGTGTCCTTCACGAACTAACAACTCCAGAATTAGCGGATTTTGTTTTCCACGATTTGGCTGGTTGGTTAATGGCCCCGGTGGCGCTGGCTCTTCTTTGGGGGGAACTGTGGTGGCTGGATCGGGCTTTTGTGCCGGTCAAAGAGGAAGTCCCGGTGCTCCCGCTTGCAGCCCGTGAAAAGCCCGAGGTTATCCCACCCAAAAGCGCGGTGCACTCCAATCCGGGAGGTACTTCGCATCGAAGCCCAGGAAAAAAGGTTCGCAAACGTCGCCGGGGTTAGTTCCAAGCACGGCGGCTCGGTTATCAAACCAGGCCCGAAAGTGGATCAATTGAGAGGGTGTTGCTATCATAAGGGAAGGTTCGTTGGGAGACCGTACCCTGGACCATGGAACAATTGCCGGGAAAATTGGGTCTTTTGGCGTGTAATTTGCAACAGTTTTCCTATGTCTCCTGGTGATTTCCGGCATTTATTGGTGCGGCAGTCTACGGCACATCCGAGGGGGCTTTAGTCTCAAAATTGCTCGAGGTGCAAGTGTATGAGTGAACAGCTACCTGCCAATCGCGACAACCGGTATCAAGTTCCGACGACGCTCTATCGGCCGTGGGAACTGCGGGAATGGGATGCTCAAGTGGGTGGCGGTTGGGGAAATCCTCCGTCTAGCGGAGGGGGCCCCGTCAGTGCTTATTGGCATGCTTTTCGGCGATACTGGGCTGTGGCCATCATTTTAGGGGTGTTAGTGGGAGGAGCCGCCGGAACTTCCGTTTGGTTCCTATTGCCCCAGAACTATACCGCTATCGCCCTCCTCAGGATCGCCGCGAATCCGGAGGGGATTCTTTTTAGCAACGCCTTCCAGTCGGCAACGTTCGATATCTATCGCAGCACTCAACAACAATATCTGCTTAGCCGGTACGTGCTGATGGCGGCTTTGCGCCAGCCTCAGGTTGCGGAGTTGGAAGCGATCCGAGAGCATCCCGACCCAGTCGCCTTGGTGCAACAGGGGTTGAGGGTCCGGTTTCCGGGAAACAGTGAGCTGATGGAGGTGAGTTACACCGCAAAAACTCCGCAGGAGGCAGCGGCGATCGTCAACACCGTTGTCGATTCTTATTTGCAGGAGGTAGTCGCCGTCGAGCTTGCGGAACGGCGTCAGCGGCTTGACGAGCTGGACCAACTTTACAGCGAAAAGGAGGCAGAACTACGAAAGCGGCGAAATGACCTCACGCAACTTGCGGAACAACTCCAAACGGGCGACGCTGAGGCCCTAAACCTCAAAGAACGCAGTGCCCTTCAACGATTCAGCATGTTCCGCCAGGAACTAGGGAATGTTCAGATGGCAATTCTCCGGGCTCAGGCGGAAATGCGAATTCGGGAGGCTTGGGCCGACGAGTCTTTAAAAATCCCCATTAGTGAGCAGGATCTGGAGATGTTTGCTCGCACGGATCCGACCTACGGCCGGTTGCAGACCCAAGCGGATGCCGTGCAGATGCGGATTCAGGAACTTGCTCGGACCGCTCAGCCGGAGATAGCCCAGCAATTTGCGGCCCGCTATCGGCAGGAGCTTAAGACGATTTCGGAGCAACTCGAAAAGCGGAGGGGAGAACTGCTAGAGGAGCTTCGCCGCCGTAGGAGGAAGGCCCTCGAGGATGAGTTAGCCGAGCATAAATTCCGAATGTCGGTTCTTTTGCAACAACAACAGGAACTGGAAAGGGAGGTGGAGGCGGCGCGTCGGGAGGCCGAGCAGTTTGGGGTTCGCTCCTTGGATGTGGAAATGATGCGGGCGGAGGCCCGTGTTTTGGAGAACCTGCTCCAGAGAATTGGAGACGAGCGGCAAAAGTTGGCCATCGAGCTTCGCTCTCGTCCGCGAATTACCTTGATTCAGCGGGCTAGTCCTCCAGCTTTGCCGGATCAAGAACGACGTCTGCAGCTCACTGTGCTTGCCTCTCTTGGGGGGATGGTGCTTCCCATTGCGGGAATCCTTTGGTGGGACGTAAGAAGACGCCGGGTCAGCACCAGCGAGGAATTGTCTCAAAATCTTGGAGTGGAGATTTTGGGTCGGATACCGTATGTGCCAGCCCGGGCACTTCTGGGGCCCCAGAGCAATTCCCGGAAGGCTCGTGTTTGGCGGGGAATGTTGACGGAGTCTGCAAAAAGCTTGGTGGCACGCTTGCTGCGAGAGAATGAAAATTGTCCCCCTCGGGTAATTGTGGTCACTAGTGCCGAGTCCTCTGAAGGCAAGACCACGGTAGCCGGCCAGTTGGCAATCGGGTTGGCTCAGTTGGGACATTCGACCATTCTCGTCGATTTTGACCTCCGTCGACCGCAGGTGGACCGGTTGCTGGGAATTCGCCGCGAACCCGGGCTCAGTCATGTCCTACGTGGTGAAATTGCTTTGGAGGAAGCGGTGCAACCTACGGAGCAACCGATGTTGAATGTGCTTACTGCTGGTTCGTGGACAGAGGATGCACTATCTCGGATGTTGAACGGAGTGGGACAGGAATTTTTTGCTCGACTAAGAAGTTCTTATGAATTCGTCGTGATCGACTGTCCGCCTATTTTGCCGGTTGCAGATGGTCGATTTATTAGCCTCTTCGGTGACGGGGCGGTGTTGGTTACCCGACGGGACGTCAGCCGGCTTCCGAAAGTGATGGATGCCTACGATATTCTTCGCGCCTTACGGGTCAAGGTTTTGGGGACGGTATTTTTAGGAAGCACAGAGGATCGGTACTATTATCACCGTTACCAGCGATATTATTTGGCACCGGCAACTGTGGAAAGCCAAGGGACGGAGTAACTCACGCTCTTAGCGGTATTCTCCTTGGTAATATCCCCCGATATGACTTGCTCATCTTTTGTTTGCCGAAGGAAGGTGACATCTTAGTGGGAAAGAATTTTGGTGCAAGTGCTTGGGCGTCTCCGGTTCTGCAGGGGACTAGTTTCAGAACTTGTGGTTTTGGCTTATGACTGGGATCTTTGCGACTTTGCGGCACTCTCCGGGAAGACTCTTGGAGTGGGTAGTCACTCTGCCTTTGTCTGGACGGGTTCTTCTGGCAGCAGCTTGTTTAGCGGGGATCACCGCGTTTGCAAAATTATCCGAAAGGCCTGGGATTGACCAACCCGCGGCGGTGCCCGGTGAAAAGCTTGCCGATTTGCCTATGGAACTTGGCCGATGGCATGGGGAACCATCGCAGATAAAGGACTTTCTCGACCTAGGGCTTGATGCCAAAATGGCCTTTGACCGAATTTATTCAAGCCCGGCCGGGGAGGTTGTGTACCTGCATCTTGCAGCTTTCGACCATTTTCGACAGCTTGCCCACCATCACCCTCGGGTCTGTTATGGGGGGGCCGGTTGGCAGCCGGTGCACTCGGAACTGCTAGATATCCCAAGTGGTTTTTCAGAGGAGACCGCTCCGATTTGCGAGCTTATAACCTTTTCTCGGCAGGAACAGGTGATATACGTGCTTTACTGGTATCAAGTGGGCGAATATACAACCGTTCGCCCAGACGGAGTGCGAATGTTGTGGTGGCGGGTGCGGCAGCGCCAGCCGCTGCCCCCTCAGATTAAAGTGCTGATGCAGGCTTCAGCCCCAAATATCGAATCCGCTCGGGCAGCCTTGTTGGAATTAGCCGGGCCGATTTACGAGTGGGTAAAGGAGGCTTGTACTACAGGGCTTACCACGAGCACCGACAAGCATTTAGCTTCCCTAGGTTTGCCCTGGTAAAGCCGGGGAGAACTGGGATTTTCTTGTGCTGCATATTCTTTTCGCGAGATATCTTTGGATAAGGGGCCTTAAGTTACGACACCGACGGGCCCGGAGGATGATCGCAAGTATCAGTTTTGCAAAATATGAGGAAAAATTTAATAAACACGTTTATACCGGTCGGCAATGTTGGACAATCGCGAGGAGCTGCCGATTTGCAGGCGACTGGGAGACTCACGCCGCACAGAGGCCCCACCGCCTCCGTAAAAATGTGAATAATCCATAAATCGGGATCCTACTCCCGTGGGAGGAAGAGTCGATTCGCGTAGGAGCTGGTTTTCTTGACGCAAACGATTGATGCTGGTTTCCTGCTCCCGAAATCGTCTTTCGATGGCCCGCATCGCATCTTGGTACTCCATCTGAGGTCGAACCCAGGAGTTGTAGGGATCGAGGGGACCGGTTTGCCCGCGATAAAGATAAAGCCAAGGGCTGAAGGTCGGCCGGGATGGGTAAAATCGGGTTTGCCCCTCGGCCACCTGGGCTCCAAAGACACCAATCGCCCAAAGGATTGTCCCCAAAAAGCAAATACAGCGGTTCACTTCCACAGCCCTTTTCTTAAAAGAAGACGGTGATAATCGTTCGCACCTTGGACTTGTCAGATCGAAACCCAAAGGAATTATACGGCCCAGGTCATTGCCGAACATCCGGGCATGCGGAAGTACGGTCATCTTAATGTGTCGGGTTTGGCACTAGAATTTCATCGGGCAAAGGTGCCAGCGGAAGTTCTTCCGCAGCTTCCGTGTCCAACGAAAGAAGCCGAACTGAGGGGGGCTCCAGTTGGCCTTTTTTCTCCTCTTTGGAGGTCTCTGCCGGTTTGCCCAAAATTTTCGGCGGCTCCACTTTCAGGAGGGCCTGCGGGGCTGGCCCGGAGGGTGCGGAGGATTTGGGAAAGGCCGGCGTAGGAGGTACCGGTGCGGAAGGCACTTCTTCCTCCGGAGGGGAGGGTGGCGGCAACGGTGTGCGAGCGGGTTCTTTTAAAATCCCGGGTGCCTCTTCCTGGGATTGCGTTTCATTTGCAGGCTGGGGTGCTATTTCAGGAGGGGGCATTGCCTCAGTTGGGGCCATCGGCGGGGGCGGGGGAGGAACAGCCGGCAGAGCTTGCTCGGGAAGCGTCGGCGGGCAACTGGGGGGCTGTCCGGGTGCTGGTAGAGGACACACCTGGGCCGAGGGGGGCTCACATTCCAGGGGCCACCGACGCCACTCCGTCGGGTGGTAACCGTAGCAGCGAAGATTCCACAGGCAAGCAACTGGTATTCCCTGGCTACAGCACTGGTCCGGGAGGCAAGAGGCTGGGTCCACCATTTGGGGACCCGCGGCACATCCCCCCACAGTCAGAATCACAAGGATAAATACCAATATTTTCCGGATCGGTCGGGCAAGCATCGCTTGGGGTTCCGTGGTCTGAATTGAAAACTCCGCAACCATCACCCCTTGTCGAATCGGTTAGTTTGATCTTCGGGTGGGCTTGCTTGACGCTGCAATATAAAGTTCAGTGGTAGGCGAGATTAAAAGTTCCTTATATCAACCGAGCACCCAGAACATCGATCGGCCGCGGCTTAGAAGTAACCCCGTGGATTGCCGCCTCCTTTCAACACGGGACCGGAAAATCGCGTGACCGTTCCCACACCCAAGAGCGAAAATCCCATGACTCGTTCCACCGGGGCAAGCAGCTTGGCCAGGGCTGTGTCCAAAGCAACCAGCCGGTTTTCCGCGATAAACACCCGGTCACCGGGCAGAAGCTGGTAATTGGTACCGGCATAACCGGCAGCCGTGATGGCCCGCCAGTCCACAGGTAATAGCACCGCTTGACCCGGTTCATCGGTCGGGCGGGCAATCCAAATGTGTAACGAGGATATCTGTTCCAGTCCGCCAACTTGGGCGATTGCATCAAGTACGGTTTCGTTTCCGGTAATCGGGAATCGGTACACTCGATCCCCAAGCCCGGCACCCTCGGTAATCACATAGTAAACCTTGCTGTTATAGGCGAAAACAGTAACGGCAACTTCTGGGTTGTCTAAGAATTGAGACAAATGAGCCTCAATAGCTCGCTTAGCTTCCTCGACGGTCATTCCAGCCACGTAGACCCGGCCGTAAGTCCCGAGGGTGACCGTCCCGTCCGGTGCAACCAGGTGTTCGCCCGAAATCTGTTGTTTGGCGGAGATCTCGGCCAAACTCACGGAAACTTGGGGTTCGAGCAGGAACTTGCTCAGATGCTGGGTAATGGCTGCCCGGGCTTCTTCTACGGTCATTCCCAGGACATTGACCGACCCATAAGGCGGCCCCAACGCTACCACTCCTCCCGGTTCCACCGTGTAAAGTCCGCTGATAGGAGCCTCCGGCAACGTTCCGAGTACTTGAATATTCAGCACATCCAAGGCACGCAGGCGATAAGGCGGTTTGGGCACCACGTGGACCGCTTCGATCGTAAGAATATCCGGCGGTTCGATCCGGTAGGTGGGAAGTGTCGTCTTCCACAGCTCCCGGGGCATATCCCCGATCCCCGAGGCTACTACGTTGGGATCTTGGGGAGCTACCACCAATGGCCGGTTCTTGGGCACTGTGCTACAGCCGGCTGCAGCCGCCAAAATCGGCAGCAGAAGAACCGCCTTCACGGAAGTGGGCAAGCCAGCTTTGGCCATGTCCTCGTCCTTGAGTTGCATATAACGTCGACGCCCAGCCCTCAATTCCTTCGGGCCACTTGTTTGGCGACCATCTGGCCAGTTAAGACAATACCACCTTGTTTCGTGCTAGAGTTCCCCATCGGACTTAAGAACTCTTGCTGATTACGTTTTTATTGCGCTCACGGAAAACTCTAACTAATTTGACACGACAATGGCTCCCAAAGTTTCAAGCTACATATCATGGGTAAAATAGGATGATAAAAATTTCTGGAGAGTCTAGGGAA
>Ga0308410_1001436_pt1 | contig 13754 bp, 8 predicted proteins | sample HotsprOSTMatCore_FD_203467 | JGI IMG/M metagenome (GOLD analysis project Ga0308410, IMG submission 203467) | Hot spring phototrophic mat microbial communities from Octopus Spring, Yellowstone National Park, Wyoming, United States -... | ecosystem: Environmental > Aquatic > Thermal springs > Hot... | reverse complement strand
CACCAGGTGCTCCGTTGACGGAGACAAACCTGCTGCTCCAAGCTTATCGGTTCTTTTCTTGTGAATCTTCGCCCGGGTGGGCCTGATGAATTCTCGCCAAAGCGGGCTGGCGGCCCATGGCTTTCCCGCTTTAGACAAATCATTAGGGTCTCTGAGTTTGCCTGGGCCGACTTTTTCTCGGGGAAATTCCCCCGCGAGCCGACCTTTTCGGAGGGGTATTCTGCTAAGAAAACGCTCGACCCCCACAGAAGGGTTAAACACGCGACCTTCAGGCAAGTATTAAGGGGGCAAGCTTTCTCCCTCAAGTGAAACGAAGGGCAAACACCCTCCCATGAACTAAAAGGGGGAATATTTCTCAGCGGAAGCAGGAGTTTGTCCAAACCTGCCTATTGCCCCGATGAACGACGGATATCGGTAGAGGTTCAGGAGCTCCCCCAGTTAATGGTGGGGTCGAGCTCCCTCGGCAATACCTGCCAGAACAAGTTCCCCTTTTTGGACCCCTTTCATCCCTCTTAGTTCATTAGCTACTGCTCGCAGCCGGCCGGCTTCCCCCCGGAGTACTAGCACTTCCAGACACAGTTCATGAGACAAATGAACATGGAGGACTGACACGATCAGGTCGGCATTTTCATGCTGGAGTTCCAAAAGCCGATCTCGTACCTGGGCGCGCTCATGTTCGTAGACCAGCGTAAGGGTTCCCACGACCGTCCGCCCACTGGTCTCCCAGGCTTCCCGGGTCAGTAGCTCGCGGAGTGCCTGTCGGACGGCCTCGCTCCTTGTGGCAAACCGATGCCGCTTGCAGTAGCGGTCGAAATCGCGGAGTAGCTCCGGTTCCACCGACACAGAAAACCTTTGAACTCCACGCACGGGAGCACCCTGTTTTCGGATAATAGGATTTGCGAAAGGGGACCTTGGAAGTTTATGGGCCCCAATTCTGGACCCATCTGGAAAAAGCGAGGATCTTACCCGAAATCTGTTGTTGGGATTGCAATCGATATGGTTGACCGCGGCCCTTTTTTCGAAACTCTGGAAAGAGGCCAATATGCTCACATGTACAGTTGCCTCCTCGAGTCCCGTCAAGGGACAGCAACCCCGCAATACTTGGGACTTAGTGTGTGCAATATCACCACGTTCAGCCGCAGGACTGAACCAGCCCCGCCAACACCTCGTCCCATATTCCGGAGCAAGCCTACCGCCTTAGCACACGTCGATCAGGCCAAGGGCCGATCCCGTCGAAGGGTGAACGTGGTGGGGTCTCAAATTTGGGAAGCCAACCTGTCAAATTCCTCTACCGAAATGGCCGGGGCCGTTTGGAACGAGATGCCTGTGGCTTTACTGAGGGCTACCGAGGCCTTCACTGCTTCGTTTACCCCGGGCAAGGTAGCGAGAATAAGAAGATCGATCTCGCCAAGAAGGGCATAAATTGCCTCGATTTTACCGCCGCATTTTTCCACGATTTTCTTAGCCTCTTCGGTTCGAGCGGCACTAATGTTTTTGAGAGCTTCCGCTGAGTACTTACCGAATAGAACGAAGTTCCCCATCTTTGAAACCTCCTGTAACTGGAAAGCAAATATATAACGTGGCCTACGGGAATGGGTCCACCACTCGAGGATCGACAGGATCCCGTCGGAATTCCCCTAGGCAACCCCTCCCTTCCTTCGAGCACCTCTGTTGCCCACTGCGAAGCCCGAACTCTCAAAAAGCCGCAAAATGGATGAATTTCAACTGCTTGGTCCCTGAAGTAGGTCGAGAGCAAATCTCTGGGAAAGTATCCACCAACCCCCTGGCCCACCTTGAGTAGCTGGTTTGCTATCGGTATCTGAAACCCTGTCTCCACCTTGCTCTTTTTCAATTGCTGGATGAACTTGCCAATATGATCCACTGGTGGCTCTGCTGTAATCCTCGGCAAATCCCATGGCTTTTTGTGGCTTCGGTCGCAAAGTTCTTCCTTGTATCCCTGCCCCGAGGGGGCCGAACCAGGGGGCTTCGCCATGCTTCCATTTTCCAGTGTATAGCCGGTAAAAAGGTTCCGATTAAATTCCCAAAAGCACGGTCTCATTATGAGCGTTATGTTAGAGATTTACAACCTTGGGAGCCTGTTTTTGCAGAGATCTTATGGAGCTCCAGCTAGGGAGTGTTCGGGCTCCAACTCCAAAGGTGGGAGCCGCTGGCGAAATAGATTCGACCTTCGTAGAAGTCTCCCCCGGCGGTGATAGTCACCGGCGATCTTGCTAGAAACGAAACTTTAAAGCTTTGGCGGTCGATGGAAGCGATTCCTTGGGCAAGCAGCATAAATACCTTACCGTCCGGACCGGTGACGAAAACCCTTGGCCCTTGGTGGTAGACGCACGGTCCCAGTGTTCGGCTGATGTCCTCTTGCCGCAGTAATTCTTTGCGAGCAGGGTTGAAGACAAAAAATCGTGTGCGATTGGCTATACCATAAACAAGATTTGTTTCCCGATCAAAGTAAAGATCGGTGTACTCCGAGGCTTGGGAGAGAACCGGTGCATGCCATTCCACTTTTTTGGTTTGCAAATCCAGAAGGTAAAGCTCGGCTTGGGAGGCCTTTTGCTCCCCTCCCGTGCCGGCGGCTACCGTGGTACCGCCGAGCAGCTTTCCCTCAGGTAATGCCACAAGGCTCATGGTGGAGTGGTACTCAAGAATCTCAGTGTGTCGAAGAATAGTGCCCGACTGCTTTTTCCTGTCCCAAAAGAGGAGCCCTCCACCTGTATGCCCGTAAGCTGGGGTACCGCCAAGGACGAGAAGGTTGCCATCCGGATGAGCGAGTAATTCATGGGGCCGGTAAATATCGGGCTGGGCGTCGACCAAAAACCGAGGATTGCTGTCTTCATTTCCCTCAATCGTTTCCCGCCACGGGGCCTGGGGGTCCCATTCTAAAAGGAAGCCTTGTGGGTAGCCGCCGACAAAGAATCGATCTCCTTGGCGGGCGACGGAATTCCACTGTCTGTAGCAAGGATGTCGCTCCCACCGGCTAGTTTTTGGATCATAGCTGAAAAACCAAAATGGAAAGGCGGTCCCCCCGCAAACAGTCCCATTGGGGGCTAAAGCCATGCCCATGATATGCCCACCTTCGCTCGAATAGTCGAATTGCACCGTTTTCGATTCTTGCGTGCGTGGGTCTTCAATGGTTAACTGCCGAGTTGCAAGGTCAAGATTTTTGATCCGTCGGCCATTGGGCAGTTCCGGATGGAAAAGCCCTTGGGATCCGGCAACAATTTCCTTCGGCCGAACATTAGAAGGCAACTGGCCAATCTTCTCCGCTGTGCCTTTGAAGAATCGATACCAGTCAGCATTTTTGTCCTCGAGGGGCTGACCGTAAACGAATCCATCAGTTGCCCGGAAGACCTGGGCCATACCTTGCTGGCGTTCTTCTTCGGGAATCATTGGCACCAGTTGTCCGTCCGCGGGGTTGAACCCAAGGATGTGGCTCTTTGTATAGCCAATGGCAAAGTACACCCATCCTGCGATGTCACATGCGATGAATCGTGGATATTGTGCCCAGTTTTCCCGATGCAAATGTCCATGATCGCGAAACGTCCCGGTGGCGGGATCGTAGGATGCAAGCCCGCATTGTGGGTAGGTGGCCGACCATATGATTCCTCGATCATCCTCGGTAAGACTCATCGCCATTTGGGGGGCCGTCTTGTGGACGAAGGTAAAGGCCCGGGTTTGAGGATCGAACTCCACAAAGTGACTTCCAAAGTGAGTGTAAAGTTTCCCTCGAGACGAAAGGAGCGAAGCATACGGGGCATCCCCTCCCCACGGAAAAGGTGTCGGAAGTTCCTCACTGCGGCCGGATTCCGCTTCGACGATTAACAAACCGTAACATCCCCGTTGGTCGTAGAGCCAGATTAACACCAGAGCCTCCCCTGGCTTTCCCTCAGTGGCTACAACTCCCCGATGTGTGCTAAACGGAACGGCTACACCGTGGTCGACGAAGCCGCTTGTGGCCGCCTTCACCGTGGTCGCCAACCAGGTTCTAGGTATCATCCCCAACCAGGCTGCTTCTATCATCCCCAAAACAGCCAGGGGAGTTAAAAGACTTCGAGAAACCATCGCGATAGGCTCCTGCATACTTTGGGGTGGTAAAACCTCCGAACGCGGAAACCGTGGTTCTACCTAGGCTGTAAGCTTTCCGCCCGCCTTGCTAGGTTGACCTTCCTTCCGCCACGGAAATTTTTCTAGACACCAAGGCCCCATTGGACCCGGGCGGTTTCGGAAATGCAATCTCCTAAGTTACAACACACCTCAGGCTCCTCAGTTACAACACACCTCAGCGAGCGGGAGTAACCCCAACCGCAAGTTTCGAGGACAATCATTCTGACCTCACCAATGGAGGCGGACGAAACCACAGCCATTCCCGGTTCGGAAAAGTTACTGTTGGGTGTGAGGTAACTTGTGCGACCGTTTCCGGCTTTTGAAGCCGGTTCATTTGGAACCCCCGCATCGAGTTGCTATATTTATGGTGGTTATATTTACGAGTGTGAAAGCGGATCGAATTCCAAATTCGCGGGCACCTCGAGGGCGAGAAAGCGCGCGGGGAGGAGAAACGGAGCGGTTTTTCCGAGGTCCGTAATTTGATTGCCGAATAGTTCTTGGTTGTGTAGGAACCTTGGTACCACTTCTTAAAAGCAGTGCGGAATTCGCTAAAAGCGGGAGATCCCAGCCCGCAGAGGGCAAAGGAATTGAGAAATTGATTCTCAATTGTCGTGGGTTTGAATCATTCGGGGCCAGGTTTACTCGGAGCTTCCTTATGCCTTTACCCAAGGGGGTGGCTAGGATTTAGGGCAGCTTCCTCCACCGTTGAGATAGGTAGGAAAGAGGTTTTTCGGCGGCGGTCTTCGGGACTGCTTCCTTGGAGGAAGGCTCCTGCAGGTGGATTCGAGGGAATTTAGTTGGGCCTATACCGTGCACCAGGGAATTTAGTTGGGTTTACACCATGCACCGGTGCAAATGTTCCGATCTCCTTTTGAAAAAGCCTTTGTCTCGGCGGCGGGTGGTCATTTTTACGGGCATTTGGCTTTTCTCGGGTACTGTGGCTTATGTCTCCTTTTGTGTCTCCCTTGCTGCGGGGCAAGAAGCTTCGGAGTTGCCCGGGCATGCAGAGGGAAGGCTTGCGGCACCGCATGTTTCTGCTTTGGGTGGGCCTTCCGGGAAAGATGCTCCGGGCGGGGATCCAAGCGGCGAAGAAGCTTCCCATGCTTGGCAGGCTAGCATAGTTCGGGATTGGTACCGGCAGGAAGCACGGTGGGCGGATCGACCGGGAACACCTCGCTCGTTAAAAAGGCTAATAACGAGGGCAGAGCAGACGCTCCGAGCGTCGGAGGGTAGTATTCCTCGGGAGAAGCTTGCAGATCGCCAAAGATTTTTGGAAGGGTGGAAGGAGGAGGTAAGTCGGCGGCAAGTTCGGCCGGATTGGGAGGCCCGACCCGAGGATGAGGAGCTGTACTTTGCGATTCGCGGGACTCTTCGGCAGTGGGTTTTTGAGGATGCCGGTGTGGGAGATTGGCCCATCATATTTCTGAAAACTCGGCGATTCGTCTGCCAGATGCTCCATGAGTATGTAGGGCATTACTATAATGTTGCAGATCTCGCTGGTGGAGGGGTGTACATCCTTGCCAAGCCGGGAAAGAGTATGGAGGCCCGATGCCTTACGGACGGCTGTTTGCCTCGGGGGGCTTTTCAGACTTTGGCTTTGGACTACGAGGCCGAGCGGGCTTACTTTGCGTTTGTGGAGGTCCGGGCGGGCCAGCGGGATCGCCGTGTTCTCCCCAATTGGCACATGCTTACCCCGGCCCCATTTCCTCCAGAGTGGGACTACCACGGTCCTGCCCGACAAAGTTTCCATCTTTTCGAGCTCGATCTCAGAAAGGGAGAGATCCGACAATTGACCTTCGGTCGGGAGGACGATGTCAGTCCCTGTCCTTTGCCCGATGGTAACTTGGTGTTTCTTTCCAGTCGGCGTGGTGGATACTGCCGATGCAACAATTGGTGGGAGCCTTTACCTACTTATACGTTGCATCACTTAGACCGTAGTACCGGCAAGATCACAACCCTCTCTTATCATGAGACCAATGAGTGGCACCCTACGGTGCTCCATGATGGTCGGATTTGTTATAGCCGGTGGGATTATGTAGACCGATCTGCGGCCCATTATCATGGGCTGTGGACTTGCTTTCCGGATGGTGGGGGGGCTCGGGCGATCTTCGGCAATTATACGATGGATATCAGTGCATGTTTCCAACCACGGGCAGTTCCAGGCTCGCAAAAGATTGCTTTTATTGCTGGAGCCCACCATGCGGTTGTCGGCGGTGCCCTGGTGTTGTTCGACCCACGGAAGGCAAAGCTTGATCCCGCCACTGGGGAAGATCTCTTTGATTGTTTAGAAAATCTCACTCCCGAGGTTGAATTCCCGGAAACGCCGAACGAGTGGCCTGCGGGATATTATGTCTCTCCCTGGCCCCTGTCGGAGGACCGATATTTGGTAGCCTTCGGATATGACCGGCTTCCTGGGATCGGCTCTGGCCAGGCTACGGAACAAGGAACTGGCATTTACTACTATGACCGCTGGGGTAATCTGGAGCTTTTGTTTGCGGATGAGGGATATGCCTGCCTGGATCCTATTCCGGTACTGCCGCGGCCGAAACCGCACATTTGGCCGAAGCTCTCGCTTCCAGAAATTGACGAGCAACGGGCTGGGGCTGGAGAAGCAGTGGTGTATGTTTGTGATGTTCGCCGAACCTACTTGCCGTTTCCGCCGGAGCGGGACATCCGCGAGTTGCGGGTATTCCAGCTTCTACCCAAGGCCACTCACCCGGTGAATGACCCGCGGATTGGACATGCCAATGCCGAGAACGCTCGAGCCTATTTGGGCTCGGTGCCTGTCAACCCGGATGGGTCTGCTTATTTCCGGGTTCCTGCGGAAAAGCCTATTTATTTCCAAGTGGTGGACTCTGCTGGCCGAGCCGTTCAGGGAATGCGGTCGGCTGTCTACTTTCGCCCCGGGGAACGGATAGGGTGTCTAGGATGCCACGAACCCCAGCCCCAAGCACCTCCGCCAGAATTTCCCATGGCAGTGCGAAGGGAACCTTTACCGTTGACTCCGGGGCCGCCGGGGAGCAAGCCTTTCAGTTTTGTGGCCCTAATTCAGCCCATTCTGGATCGGCATTGTGTTGCCTGTCACCGGGATCGCTCTGCTGAGGTCCGTACCGGGAGCCTTGCAAGAAGTGAGTCCGTTTTCGCCCGCCCGGTACTCACTGGGGAACCAGAAGGGCACTTCACCCGGTCCTATAACGCTTTGCGGCCGTACGTGGCTTTCTTCGAGTGGGGCGGAGCTAGCATCGACCAGGTGGTAACCCGTCCAGGGCGGCTAGGGGCTGCTATGAGCCGCCTGTCCGCTATTTTGGACGACCCCACCCACCGCGACCAGGTGCGGCTTTCGGATGAGGAAAGGCGGATTATCTATCTCTGGCTCGATGCCAATGTGCCGTTTTATGGCACGTATGACCGGCAGCTGCAAATGGCCCAGCGACGTGGAGAATTAATCCCATTGCCGGAATTACAATAAACTCCAATTCCTAGGGAAGGATGGAGTGGTAGGAAGAGTGGAAGCAGGGAGCCCTCTGCTTGTCGGGCGGTGTTTGGGCTGATGGACGCCATAGGGAGAGCTGATTGAGGGAACTCTCTCTAGATCTCCGGCCTGGGTGGTTTCTTTAACAGGGGAGCGAAGTTGGAACCCGAATCGAGATTTCGGGCTTTGCGGTGCTGAGAAGGACAGGTTCAGCACGGGTATTGGGTTGCCCATTGCTCCTGGAGGCCAGCCCACTGGTGGAACGATGTGTACCTTTTCCTGTTGACATGAAGGGGCAGTTCGAACTCCTCGTGGAGGGAGGTTGCTTATGGTTTCTGTCGAATATTCCGGGGGCTCTTGGCATTTGCGGTGAAAGGGGTAGGAGTGAAGTTTGGAATACTTTCGTGAGATTTACCTGTTTTTTGGCTCAGGAACTTCGGTGGAGTAAATCATCTAAAATAAGCGAGGAGCATGCTAATGACAGAATCTTATTCACGGCGAACATTTGTGAAGGTAGGGACAGCAGCCACAGCGGTTATGGCTATGCCGAACATCAGTCTGGGTAGCCAGAAAGTCTTGGGAGCCAATGAGCGGATCCGGCTTGGGTTTATCGGTGTCGCCAACCGGGGACAGCAGCTCATGGATGCTTTTCTCCAGCATAATGACTGCGAAATTGTTGCCCTGTGTGATGTGGATAAGGAAATCCTCGCAAAAGCGAACAGTCGTGTGGGAGGTAAAGCGGAATGTTATGAGGACTTTCGAAAGCTTTTGGACCGTAACGACATTCATGCCGTGGTGATTGCGACCCCGGACCACTGGCATGCTATTCAGACAATCATGGCCTGCAAAGCAGGAAAAGACGTCTATGTGGAAAAACCGCTGTCGATTACCGTGGTCGAGGGGCGGAAGATGGTGGAAGCTGCACGGAAGTACAATCGTATCGTGCAGGTGGGACTCCATCGGCGTTCTTCGCCGCTTTACATGCAACTTGTCCAGTTGGTTCAAGAGGGTAAAGTGGGGAAAGTTACCGTGAGCCGAGCCTATCGGCTCAGCAACATGGCCCCCACGGGAATCGGACATGCTCCCCCTGCGGAACCCCCTGCCCATTTGAATTGGGATCTTTGGTTGGGGCCTCGGCCCCTGCGGCCTTTCCAAGCGACTATCCATCCGTATAAGTTCCGGTGGTGGGACCTCTATTCCTCCCAGATGGCAAACTGGGGAGTTCATTATTTGGATGCCATGCGGTGGGTTACGGGAGATCTTGGCCCAAGCTCCGTCTGTGCTATGGGAGGAAGGTTTGCTGTGGATGACGATCGAACAATCCCGGACACTATGGAAGCGGTTTTCGAATTTCCGGCCGGGCGGCTTGCAATCTTCGGACAATATGAGGCCAGCGGCAATCCGATCTTTCCGGTGGCCGGGGCCGAGCTGGAGTTTCGAGGAACCGTCGGAACCGCTTATATCGCATCCCGAACGATTAATGTAATCCCGGAGCGGGGTGGCCAGTTTCAAGATCCAGCACCGAGAATGGAGCCTATCAAAATCGAAGGGCCTCCGGGAGACCCGACGATCCTCCATGCTCGTAATTTCCTCGACTGTGTCCGAAGCCGAGAAAAGCCTAATTGCGACGTCGAGGAAGGCCATCGTTCCACTACTTGCTCCTTGATTGCTAATATTTCCCTCCTGATTCGGGCCAGACTGGATTGGGACCCCGTAAAGGAGCGGTTTACCAATATGCCGGAGGCAAATAACCTCCTCCATTACGAATACCGGAAACCTTGGTCTTTGGAAGACATTTAGAGGGAGGACACCGGGGAATCTTGGGGCCGAGCGAAAGATTAATAACCCGCGGCTTCGGGGGAGGGTATTCTAGGGGTACTCCTGAGAGCCGTGGGGAGTACCCGTATTGCTGTGGGGGTAGGATGAAATTGACTTCAGTTTTTCCCGCATGCCGAAGATTTCTAACCTGCGGGGTAGTTTCGGCTTTATCCGCCCGGTACAATTTGGGGGCATATGGAGTTTGAGGGACAAAGGCGGGCAGGAAATTAGCCCGGGTCGGAAGGGGGTATCTGTTCGGCCGATGGGAACGCTTAGGGAGAGTCAAAGGATTTTTGTCGATGGGGATTTATGCATCCGTGGAGTGAAGGTATACCTGTTGCGGAGGCAAATTATGAAGCACAAAGTTGGCCTGCTTTCTTTAACATCTTGGAGTTTGTGCAGAAAGTTTGGGGCTTGCGGGTTAGCTCTTGCGATCGTGGGGAGTGGGGTGGTAACCGTGATTCCCTCAAATTTGGGCCTCGCACAACAGTACCGGCAATTGCCTCGGAGTGTCTACAAAGATAAGGTTGCCGGCGGTTGGTTGGGCCAGATGATCGGAGTGGCTTGGGCTGGTCCGACAGAGTTTCGCTGGCGAGCCCAAGTCATTCCCGCCGATCAAATGCCTGATTGGCAGCCAGGGATGATCAATAGTGCTTACAACCAGGATGATCTATATGTGGAAATGACTTTTCTTCGCAGCCTCGAAGTCCACGGTTGGGATGTATCTGTCCGCCAAGCGGGGATTGACTTTGCCAATAGTGAGTATCGTCTTTGGCATGCCAACCGGGCTGGCAGGGACAATTTGCGAAGTGGGATTGCCCCTCCGGACTCCGGACATCCTCAATTTAATAAACACGCTGACGACATCGATTATCAGATCGAAGCGGACTTTTCCGGTTTAATTGCACCGGGGTTGCCCCAGCTGGTTATCGAGTTAGGCGAAAAATTTGGAAGATTGATGAACTACGGAGACGGGGTTTACGGAGGCCAGCTTGTAGGCGGAATGTATGCGGCGGCCTTTTTTGAGGAGGATCCGGTTCGGATTGTGGAAGCCGGCTTGGCTTGCATCCCCGAAGGTAGCCAATACGCGGAGTGTATCCGGGATGTGCTGCGATGGTACAAAGAAAACCCGGAAAATTGGGAGTTAACATGGCAGAAGATTGAGGAAAAGTACAATAAGAATCCCCAATACCGTAAATTTTCATGCAGCGGTCCCCAAAGCGATTTCAATATCGACGCCAAAATCAATGGAGCATACATCGTGATGGGGCTGCTTTACGGAAAAGGGGATTTTGAACAAACGATCATTATCTCCACGCGGTGTGGGCAGGATAGCGATTGCAATCCCTCCAATGCCGCCGGGATTCTGGGAACGGTCTTGGGCCGATCCCGGCTTGATGAGAAGTTCGTGCGGGAGCTCGACTATAGCCGGCAGTTCAGCCATACCCCTTATAGTTTCGAGGATGTCCTTCGAGTGTCCGAGAAGTTAGCACGGGAAGCAGTCCTTCGGGCCGGCGGAAAGATCGAAGTGTCCGCCCAGGGAGAGGAAATTTGGTTCATCCCCGTGCAGCAACCTAAGCCCAGCCCCTTAGAACGGTGCTGGGAGCCAGGGCCAATTGCTAACTCCCGCTTTTCCCCGGAAGAAATGGCACAGATTAAGTTTCCGCCAGGGGAAAAATAGCGACCTATAAAAGTGGCAAATAGCTTGGCCACAACTGGTGCCGGCTACCTTCGGATTAACGATTCGGTATCGCACGAAGTCACCGTTTTCGATAGTGGAAATGGGATGCCGGGGCAAGAGGGGTTCCCTTTTGCTCCGGTTTCCTTTCCGGGGGAGGGGTGTCTTGATCAGGGTGTTGCGAGGCCGCTTCCGTGTGGAGCCACCTGCCTGGACTTGGAGTTTGTGGGGGATATTTAGAAATCGCAAATGTTGAAATTCTAATCCCAAATCGTGAACTTGCAGGCGAGAATTTTCGGAAGTTCGGAAAAGCTTAACACGTGGAGTTCGAGCAGCTTAACGCGGTCAATCTTTGGGAGTGCTTGCCGATTTAATGCGGGGCCCGTTTTGAGAATATGCGGCTTCCTGCGACATTGGCATAGGGGTATCAAGTCTTCCTAAACTAATCGATTCCTCTTAACATTGGGCCACACCCCTGTGCTTTTCGGTTTTTATCCGAATTTTCAACACCGTCCCCCTTCGTGGGAAAAGCCTCGTTCGGTGTTCCGAAATTTGTGAGGGACTGACCTCGTAAGCAACCTCTCAATAATTGGATGCTGGGAAAGCTAAAGCGGTGTTTGGTGATAATTTTGCCATTCATGTGCGTGGTATCCGAGCTTTGGACATTTATTGGAGTTTCCGAGGAATCATTCAGAGGTTCCATAAATTCCCGGCCGTAGCCCCGGGGCTTTTCCGCGGCTTTTATGAATTGTGCTTTTTTCTTGCTGAATTTCTTGTCAATAAACGGGTGGCCTCTACGGGACTTAGGCTGCCAAGATGGCGTCGGGAGACTTCTTTGAGGCTAACCTCTATGGCCTTCACGATTTTGGAGAGACCCCTAGAGCCCTTGCGGTTTTCGAGATTATTGGGTATTCCGGGGATTTAGGTTTTCCTTGGCGGGAGGTTTCATGCCGGATGGACTAGCTCTGACAGGAACAATTTAGCGGGTTTGGTACTTTTGCGCGCAGAATAACCAGAATCAAGCTAACATAAAAAATTCTGCACTGGCGGATCTGCCCCTCATGCAGGTCGACAGGTGTGGTCCGCAAAGAACTATGCTCTCCGGCTTTGTGGGGTGTTGAATTTATGGGACGGAAAAAGGTAGTCATCAAGGACGATCGGGTGGCGGCGGTTCTTCGCCGACATCCATGGGTGCTGAGCTCGTCGGTTTCTATGGTTGAGCCGGGTATCGCTAATGGAGAGGTGGTCGATGTTGTAAGTAAGGACGGAGAATTTTTGGCCCGGGGAATCTATAACAAAGAGAGTCGGATTTGGGTACGGCTGTACACATGGGCCAGCGACCGGTCCTTGGACGAAGATTTTTGGCGGGAGAAGCTTTCCCAGGCGATTGACCTTCGCGAGAAGCTGGGATATCTGGACCCTGAAGGGGCATGCCGCCTGGTTTTTAGCGAGGGCGACGGTCTGAGCGGTTTGATTGTCGACCGTTATGGGCCCTATTTAGTGGTGCAGCCGACAGCCTTAGGTATTGCCGAACGCTTGTCTACGTTCACTAAACTCCTTGTGCAGCTGATTAACCCGCGAGGCGTTTTGGTCCGAAAAGACCCCTCTGCAGCGGAAGTGGAGGGATTCTCCTTGGATAGTGCTGTGGCAGTTGGGGAGGTTCCGGAGGTAGTGACTATCCAAGAACATGGCCTCCACCACAAAGTGGATCTCCGGAGCGGGCAAAAGACCGGCTTCTACTTAGATCAGCGAGAGAATCGCCTTGCAGCAGCTCGATATCTGAGAGGACGTCGTGTTCTCGACCTGTACTGCTATACGGGCGGCTTCAGTTTGGCGGCGTTGATTTTGGGAAAGGCAACTTCGGTGGAGGGGGTGGACAGCAGTGAAAGGGCCATCCGTCTGGCCAGGGAAACTTGTTCCGAGCATAATCTCAGCAATGCTTCCTTCTTGGAAGCGGAAGTTTTCTCGCTTTTGGAGAAATATGTTGCGGAAGGCCGCCGTTACGATGCGATAATCCTCGACCCGCCACGGTTTGCAAGCCGGCGGGGTCAAATTGCCGAGGCCCTCCGAGCTTATCACTTTGTGAACCGGATGGCAGTCCAGTTACTGGAACCAGGCGGGATTCTCATCACCTGCAGCTGTTCCGGCCGGGTTACGCGGGCCGACTTTTTGCGTGTGTTATTCGGCGTCGCCGAAAAAACAGGCCGGACACTTCAGGTGCTGGAACAGCGTGGTGCAGCTCCTGATCACCCTGTGAACGTTTTCTGTCCCGAGACAGATTACCTCAAATGCTTTATTTGCCGAGTCCTTTAAGTTACCGGCACTTCAAGTATTGCTGGTGCCTCTGAAAATTCCGTGGGATATTCCTGGTATCTACGAATACTCCTCGGATCTCCGAAAATTCCATCACATACTGCTGGTACCTCAGAAAATTGCCTCCTGGAGTTCCAGATCAACCCGGGTAAAGGACGGTCTTTCGACGGTCGAACCATCGGAAAGGAGGACAGCTCTCTGGAGGCCGGCTTCTTGAGAGCATCTGCTGCAGCTTACTGTAACCCTGTAAAGAGGGGCGATCTGACGTTAAGCCTATCAAGAAGGGACGACGCTTTGACGGTCAACTGAGATTCTATTCATCGATACTCTGACGTTTGGGGCGGAATGCTTCCT
>Ga0308410_1001434_pt1 | contig 13770 bp, 7 predicted proteins | sample HotsprOSTMatCore_FD_203467 | JGI IMG/M metagenome (GOLD analysis project Ga0308410, IMG submission 203467) | Hot spring phototrophic mat microbial communities from Octopus Spring, Yellowstone National Park, Wyoming, United States -... | ecosystem: Environmental > Aquatic > Thermal springs > Hot... | reverse complement strand
AAGGTCGAGCACACCAGCCTGAATCCGGACGACACGGAATTTTTCCCCCAGATGGTCGATGGCATACTGCACGGCGTCGGTGACTTCGAGCTCTCCTCGAGGCGAGGGTTTGATATGTCGGCATGCTTCGAAAATCGAGGGGCCAAACCTCCAGCAATTCATGCTTACCCATAACGGCTTGGGGAGAGTTTGGAGAAATTCGGGTTGAGGCTTTTCGATGATTTTTTGAAGGTTTTCATCACCGTTGCACATTCCGATGGCGAACTGACGGATCCGCTCCGGGGAAATATTGCTCTGAGCAATCATGGCCTCTTGTTCAAATAGGGCCACAGCACATCCGGGTTGATCCCGAAGAGCGGCCAAGGCCTCAACGGGGTAGTAGTTGTCGGAGTTGATGGTGAGGAAGTAATCCTTACCGGCGAAGGCCTCGGCCGAGGCTACTGCATCTGCGGTACCCCGAGGTTCCTCCTGTACAGCATAGTGGAGGCGAATCCGGGTGGGCCGGGCTTCCTCTTCGTAATACCGGCGGATGATTTCGTGGTCGGGAGGTACCACCATGCATACATCCGTATAGCCGGCATCGGCCAAAGCGGACAGGAGGTAATCCATAAATCGCCGGCCCACAGGAATCATTCCCTTTAGACCCATGCGGGCTATTTCCAGTTGCCGGTGGTCTAGCTCTAGACCGTTCTCCTCCTCCCGCATTCGCTTTCCTAACCCACGGGCTAAGATTACTGCCTTATGCATGAAGATCACCCCCTTGGAAAAGAATCGAAACTGATATCTCTTCGGTCTTTCGGAAGATGGATAGACTCCGGCCGCAAGACTCTCGCTGCATGTAACGCCAAGGCTTTAAGCGTGACTTAAAGTTCCAATCACCTGTTCGATAGTACCCCTTACTCCTCCGGCGACAACTCGAAGGCCATTCTTACCTCCGGTCACTTTGGCCGCCTCCCACGCTTTGAGGGGCAGCCAGCGTTGACTTAGCAGCAAACCACGTGCCGAATCGACCAGAACCGCTTGCAAGTTCCTCACAAGATTGCCGCTGTAGGCGATGTCTTTCCTGTAACGATGGCTCTTTTTCCTCCAAAAGCGAGGCCTGAACCTACGGTTAATCTCCGAAATTACTGATATCCCCCGGAGCTCAGTTGGTACAGCCCTCCATTAAGCTTTGCAGAATGGCGGGCCGAAAAGGCCAATCTGATAATGTCTCCTTATGAAGTGTCTCCGGTCATTCTTATTCTCGGTAGATTCTTGGGGGTAGTTTCGGTGGATTCTTGGGGCCAGGCGGTGGTGCCGCGGTGTTGCCCGTGCACATCGGTGTGGTGGCAAATGTCACAACTCCCCTTTTCGTAAGATGTAACCGGCGACAAAAGGAGTTCATAAAGAGTGCCGGCTAGGCGGAATAGATCACGCTCTCTCCCCTCCCGAAGGCCACGAACACCTCTGATAACCGCTGTATCCCAGCCAGAAGTGCTCCGAATTCTCCCACCGGTGATCTCCGATCGGGCTTTGGGCGGTCCTTGGTTCCTTTGGTCAAGTCCGCGGAATTTTATACAACCGATCAAAGGGCTGCCGAAAGTCTTTGGACTAGGGAAAAGTTGCTTGCTACACTTTGGGTTCCCAGAGGGCTCGGCCGAATTCCAAAACGAGTTTTGCCTCGGGTTACTCGGCTGGAGCGAGGGTCTGATGTTTCGGAAGTCATGGATCCTTGCAGATCGTGGAGCCACTAGAATCCCCAGTTTTCATTCCCGTTTCTGTCTCCTGTTTTTGTGAAGAAGATTAAGGGTTATTTTCGAGGTGGGCAAAGGGGGTGGGAGGAGAAGGCCCATTGCCCCGGCAAGTTCCTCGGGGATTTGCAGGAGAAAGGAAGACAATCAAGCTTGAGGCCGAAAAATCCCTGGGGGTTCATTTCCAGAGGCCTCTCTTTGTCGGCAGAAGGCTTGCCGCTCCTATCCATGGGGGGTGAAGTGCAAAGGAAAGAAATCGATTGGACCAGAGAGCTAAAGTTCCGAGGAAGAATCAAATTGCCACCCGGCGAGCGACCTTGCTTGCGGTTTCCCCAGCGATTGTTCCGGCAAATCGTCGTCGACTCCAACAAAGTGCACCAGAGTTGCCCGGCAAGCCGGAGTCAAATCGAGGGGTGGTGTTATTGACCGGTTTGCCTTAAACCTGGGGCTGTAGACGATCTTCGGGGCATCCGGAGACAGGCGGGAAATCTGCTGGGATGAGCCTGTGGAAGCATCAGATCAGTTAGTAACCCAGTTTGGCTGCTGGGGTTTGTTTTTTGGTGGGAGGCAAGTGAAGTGGTTTTCCAAAGGGCATACCTGCAGGAAACGTGTATAGGGAGAAAAATTTTGCCCTCGATTGGAACTTGTTTTTCGCTTTGTGGTTGGCTGCTGGGATTCTTACCAATTGTTTTATTGCTTTGGGCAGAAGGCGATTTGGCCTGGGCGGAGAATGGGTGCTTTTGGCCTCAGTTCCATGGCCCACGCCGGGACAATATTTCCGATGCCACGGGTTTAGCCCGATCTTGGCCTGAAGGGGGACCGGTACTTTTGTGGAGTATCTCCGGATTGGGACATGGCTTCTCGACTGTTGCCATAGCTCGGGGACGGATTTTAACGGCCGGTGACCGTGAGGATCGAACGGTGATTACCTGTATGGATATGGAAGGGCGAATCCTCTGGCAAGCGGAAAACGGTCCAGCTTGGCTGGGGCCTGTTCCCGGTTCGCGAGGTACCCCGACCATCGACGGAGCATTAGTCTACCATCAGAATGCTCACGGGGATCTCGCCTGTTTTGAGCTGGAAACAGGGAGAAAAATTTGGCACCTGAATGTGCTTGCAGAATTTGGGGCGGAAAATATTGAGTGGGCGTTGGCTGAATCTCCTCTCATCGATGGTCCCCGGGTCATTTCCTGTCCTGGGGGACCCAACACCGCGGTGGTGGCTTTGGACAAGCGGACTGGTCAGTTGGTATGGAAGTCCCCTTCCGCAGGGGACAAAGCCGGCTATTGCTCCCCTATTCTCGCGGAGTGGCAGGGTTTGAGGATCATCATGGTATTGACTGCCAAAGCCTTTATCGGCGTCAACGCCGACGATGGCGATCTTTTGTGGCGGTTCCCGCACGAAACTCCTTTCGATGAGAATATCAGCTCCCCGATTTTTCACGACGGATTTGTGCTCATCAGCACACGTACTACCGGGTCGGTACTTCTCCGCGTGGATGTCTCTGGCAGGAAAGCCTCCGTTACTCCAGTTTGGCGGAACCACGATCTGGATAATCAGCACGGGGGTGTTGTCCTCTACCGTGGATATCTTTTCGGGGCAAGTCATGTCAACCAGCAAGGGAAATGGATTTGTGTGGACTGGAAGACCGGCCAGACCCAGTTCATGAACAGGGATATTGGTAAAGGCACCCTGACACTGGCGGATGGGATGTTCTTCCTGATGTCGGAAACAGGGGAAGTGGCAATAGCCCCGGCCTCTCCGCAAGGCTGGGAAATTCTAGGCCGGTTTAAAGCTCCTTGGGGGGGTTCCGGTCCTTATTGGGCCCATTTGGTGGTCTGCGATGGTCGGCTTTATCTTCGGCACAGTGACCGACTGTTTGTTTACGATGTCCGCAAAGCCCGGGATAACTAGCTAGTAAATATGGAAATAACTAGCACAGACTAGTAAATATGGAAACGACTAGCACAGAAGAGCCGAATTGAACGCTTTCCACGCCGGTTATCCTCCGGAAAGCGGGAAGACGCAAGGGATATCCCCCGAAGCAAAAGGGCAACCAGCGGGGTAGGATACCTCGCGATACAGAATGCGGGTTTCCCCCTAAGCAAAGGGGAATTCCTTGCCAGATTACGTAACCGAAAAATTTTCGTGTTCCCCCCAACTTTTTACTTGACCGGTTGGACCGTTGGGCGAAGAATTAAGGTGAACGGAGGGTTTAAGTGCCGGGGAAAAAGGACCCTTTCTTCGAGACCCAACATCTGGCGATCTGCCAACCCCGTCGACGAGCCTTTCGTCCCCCTCCCGGTTGTGGCCGTGTTCCTATCCTTTACGGTGGGGGCACGGCCCGTTTTACTTAATCCTCGTGAACCTTTTCTGCTGGCTTTTCTAGCTCTTTTCCCTTCTACATTAAGTTGAGAAATCTCATCTGGGTCAAAATTTACCACCCGAATGCAGGATATGACCCTTCAATAAGGGGAATCCAACACATCGTCGGGTAGCTAACAAGTTTCCATGGGGATTCGAGTCTTGATAGCTTTGCTTGTATCGGCCCAGGTCTGAAGCAAAAACCTTCTTTCCGTTGTTACATGAATTTTCCGTCCGTTTGCCTTGGAAATCCGGCGGCCCCTTTCACCTGGCTCCGCAAAATTTGGAAAAAAACGGAAGAAAAGCGAGAGATCTAAGGTTCGAAAAGTTATTGCTTAATTTGTTGACTATTTTTCCTTCTGTACGCGTGGATATTGTTCTCACCCTAGGATTCTCTAGAACTTTGAAGGCTCATTTGCAGGTGGCCAAAAGATTACTTTTGGGGGAATTTTTCAAAATGCATAAGGTTTTCATTGAGGGCCTGTTAATGGTCCAGAGATTCTCCCCACTTTAAAGTCTAGAGATTCTCCCCACTTTAAAGGAGGTAGTCGGTCGTCTGGGTGTGTTTCCCGAACTGTGGCATTTGATCGCCGCACAGGGGTTTCACCACGGGGGGCCTAGCCTCCGTGTTAACCTCCAGACTGACGGCCAATTGACCCCGCCAACCTCCGACTTCCACACTGTCGCTCGTTGTGCTCGGATTTTCTCAGTCCCGGTTTGAGGTGGAATTTTCTTAAGGGAACGGCTTCGTCCGACTTCTTTTCGGGCATCAGTTCTCCCTGGTTATTCCCGCCGGGCGGTGCTACCCCTTGCAACGGGTTCGGTGTCTCGCGAAGGTGAACCTGCTAAAGATTAAGACGGGCTTTAAAACCGGAGGATTAAGACGGGCTTTAAAAGCGGATTGTGTACCAAGATTAATAAGTTGATATGCACAATAAGTTCATATGCACAGTTAATATGCACAGTACGTCTATGTGCACAAACGATAAGCCTATGGGCACACAAACCACCGAATTTGGTGGTCATTCTTGGGAGAGTTCTGCGGCTTTTTGGGAGCCGGGTTAGCCGAAATCTTTCCGAAGTTGATTAGCTGCTAAAACTATCTCCCTCCGGAAGCAAGCGGTTGTCCGGGAAAACAGACTGACCCCCTCGGGAGCAGGGTCTTGCTTTTCTTTCGAGTTTTATGCCCCAGCTTGAATTCGATTATCGAGAGATCCCTTTCCGGGATCCCTGAGGCAGGACCCCTTATGAGCAAATGTAGTGGCCAATTCCCATAGCGAAGGTTCGTCACGACTCCCGGCCTGCAAGTGCCTGCTGGGCAGCGGCCTGGGCCTGCTGGCAAAGTTCCTCTAAGACCTCGGGGCTTCGAGCTTCTGCGATGATGCGAAGAATAGGCTCTGTATTGCTCGGGCGACATAAAAGCCAGCGGTCACTCCACGAAAGCCGCAGACCATCGCTTTTGTCCACCTGGGCCGTGGGAAATGTTGCCGTAAGATGGGTAAATACCCTTTCGAGACTCCCCGGAGGCAAGGGCAACTTGAGTTTTTTCATCACACAAGGGGGAAACCGTGTAGTCAATTCCCGGACGGAAACCCCATGAATTGCCATTGCTTCAAGCACGAGGGCCATGCCGAGGAAGCTGTCCCGGATCCAACCAATCCGAGGGTCAATGGGTCCTCCGTTGCCCTCACCTCCGAAAACCGCATGATGATGAAGCATGCCCGCAACGACATTAGCCTCGCCCACCGGGACCCGGATACATTCCACCCCGTGCCGGGCGGCAATCCATTCGTTCATCATACTGGTGGCACAGTTGATGACCACAGGACCTTTCCGGGATTGGAGAACATGGTCCAGGCAAATGCTAAGGGTGTGCTCTTCACTGAGGCATTGGCCCGAAGAATCGATGATGACAAGCCGATCGGCATCGGGATCTTGACAAAACCCGAGGTCGGCTCGGCATTGGGCGACGAACGAAGCCACCTCCGCCAGATTTTCAGGCAAGGGTTCGGGGGGATGGCGGAAGTTCCCATCCGGTAAAGTCCCCACTCCGATGACCTGGCAACCCAAACTTTCAAGCAATCGGATACCGAGTGGTCCTCCGGCACCTCCATTGGAGTCGAGAACCACCCGAAACTTTCGCTGCTGGATCTGGTCTTTGGCGACCACTTCTTCCACTGCCCGCAGATGCCAGAGGGCTGCCATCGCAAAATATGTACAGTTTCCGGAAGAAAGCACCCGTTGGGGATATCCGTGAAAGCCGGCGAAGTATCGCTCGCGGACGATTTTCGCTGCATCTGGGGGAAGCATCTTGCCCTGTTGATCAAGAAGTTTGATGCCGTTTTCCTCCGGCGGGTTGTGACTTCCGCTAATTTGCACGCCTCCGGCCGCTCCCAACCGACGAATTACAATCCCTACCGTGGGAGTTGGGGCAATGCCGATCTCGATGACCTCTCTGCCACATGCTGTTAGGGCAGCAAGCACCGCGTGCCGGAAGATCGCCCCACTGCGACGACTATCCCGGCTGAGCACGATAGGACCTTTGCCCCAAACGGAACAAGCGGTCATGACGTAGCGGCTGACATCCTCCGGCCGAAGCTGCTGACCCACAATCCCTCGCAATCCGGAGATGCTCAGGATCGGTTCGCTGATGGTTTGTTGAGAAAGGATCGGGGCGGAAACGGTGCTCATGGTTTATAAGTCCTTGCGAGCTATTGCGGAAGTAAGAGGACGCCCGCCAAAACCCAAAGGTCGTTGCCGAAACGGGGTAGAACCTTCTTGTTTTTAAGATCCAGTGTCTAACGGTCTACCCCTGGGCAGTTACTTTTTAGCCGGTGGCCCCCTGGGCCACCATCTCCCGGGAATTTCCGGCTGCCTTCAGGTCAAGGCCGAATCCTCGTGGTGCCTAAAAGGAGGAAAAAGCTCCGTACTCGCTAGGCTCCCCCTTCTTCTTGTCAGCAAACGTGCTCTCGGCAAATCTTAGCTTGCATTCGGAGGACCGGTGAACGTCCCCAGGCCGAGAAAAGTCTCCGCTTGCACACCAGAGGAGATTTCACCTGCGGCTGAGGGGGCCATCCCGACGGTCTCTGCCCCTTCGAGTAGGGGCCCGAGAGTCTCTCCCAACTTCAAGTAAGGAAATTAGCAATTAGGGACTCGTGGGAGCCAAAAAAGCAAGGGTAGAGTGTCAGGACCTTGCGGGGACTGTGTCCGAAAACTTGCATCCCCGGGGCAGATCCGCTGGCAAAAAAGCTATATCCTCCCCGCAAATTTGGGACCTTTGCTGCTAACTGGCCTTGTGACAAGGTGCTGAGGCTTCCCCTATCGCGAAGAAGGGCGGTGCCAAAGGCAGCTTTTTCATGGTCGATATGTCCGTTTTGACCGCTCAGATCGGCAAAGCTGATAAATTTTGGCATTAAAGCCGCAAGGGGGTAGCAGTTTTTGCTTCCATACTGGCTCCTGCCCCTTCGGGAAAAAACTATATTCGGGTGAGATAGATATTCTTGCCCTCAGGCTTGTTGGCTAAATTTTGCCGGGCAAGATCATCCAATCTTGGGTGTGGGCATCGGATCCCATAACCGGGAGGAGGCTGGCAAGGAAACCGACAGCAACGGTCGGGTAGGACACCGTGAGCAAACTCATTCCGAAAACCCGTCGCTCCATCCCGAGCTTTCTCGGATTGGCACTTGCAACCGGTGGGCTCCTCTTTACCTCCTTCCTGGCCGCCTTCTTTGGCTGGGACATGCCGGGGAAAACCCATCTCCCTCGACTGAAGGGAAAAATCTCTGGGAAGCTTCAAGCCAGTGCTACTTTTGCGAATAAACAGGCTCCGGGGCATGCGGGGGAGCATGAATTCTCGAGGGTCGGCAGGAAGGAAAAATTTTCCGAACTCTTCAGGCAGCCACAAGCTCTGGGAGACTCCCAATCTTTATGGGTTGTGGCAAAGGCCAACGCAGCATTTCGCGGGGAGGTGGAGCGGCGGTCGGACTCGAGCACCAAGGGACCCTCCTCGGGAGGGGTCGTTCCGGGGCTGCATCTTGCTTCCGGGGCGGGAGAGGAGCACGCCGTTTTTGAGCCGGGGTTCCTTGGAATCTCGCTTTTTCTACCGGGCCGAAAGGAGGACCTTCGACTGGTGGAGGAAGGCCTATCGGCTGCGAAGGACTTTTGCGGGATGATCGCCCGGATTGCTGGGGAATGGCCCGACTGGGCGGGGGGGCTGAGGGGTAGCGACTGGTCGGAAGGTTGGGTTTCGGACCTAATCGGGAAGCCGGCTGGCCAACCCGGGTTGCGGAAAGCCCCATGGATGTGCTCCCTTGCCCTTTTGGCCTTGGAAGCAAAACCCGAAGAACTTAGCGAATTTCATCGGACTTTTCGCCGGCTGAGCGGACCGATCTTGGAAGGACTGCCGACGGACCGGCCTCCTGGGCAAGAGGACTTGTCCGAGCTTTTATCCCGCTTGCACTTGCGGGTGTTCGTAGGAGGATATGACCCAGGTGCGACCGATCCCCGCCACGCGATCCAATCAGGGCGGTACAACTGCGTGAGTGGGACACTCCTTTTCTTGGATTTATGCCGGGAACTTGGGTGGCACTGCCAGGCTGTGGAGTGGCCAAATCATTTGGCTTGCCGGGTCACCGGACCTAACCTCCAGTGGGAGGTGGAACTAACCCTACCCCCTAGCCTTTGGCAGCAACAGCCAGTGGTGCGAGAAGTGGATCCTATGGCTAGCGGGACAAAACTCGAGACTGTGCCTATCGAAACAAATCCGCGGCCTCGGATTCTTGCCGACAGGCAGGTTGTGGCCGTGGTCTACTATAACAGGGCATTAGAGCTACTCGCCGAAGGCCGATACAGGGAGGCTTTGGAAGCTCAGGTGGCCAGCGTGTGGTGGGACCCTGAAAATCCATATGCCTGGGCCAACCTCGTTGCGATCCTGAACAATTGGGCAGTTCATAAGGTCCGGGAAGGCAAACCCGAGGAGGCTTTGGGGTTGCTCGAGCTTGCCGCCCAACTGCTCCCGGGATTTCACCCGGTGGAAACCAACCTTCGGTTCCTTCGGCAAACCTCTTGGATGAAACTCCGGCAACCAAACCCGAAATATTCACTTCCCGAGGCACCAAAGAACCGCCAAGAATAGATCCCAATTGTCCCCCAAAGTTCGATCGCGAATGGGGCCAGCTCCTTTTCGTTCGTCTTCCTTTCAAACGGCCGGGTCAAAATCCCGCTCATCTCGTTTGCCACTTCGGCGATGCCGATGCAGTTAAAGAGCACGGTGGTTGCGGGGCTTCCCTTTTTGCCACTTCGGCAACGGACCCAGTCTTCGCCTGGCCGGCTGGGGGGCTGGGACATCTCAGGAGTTTTTCTCCTGCCGAGTGGTGGTCCGTCGGGGGAAAGTAATTTCTCAATAAAAATGGAGAATAATTTCTCAATAAAAATTTGTAGGCCCGGATACAGAAAAAATTTCTGGGCACCGGCACTCGAAAACTCTCTTAGCACAAATACCTGCCAGTGGGACTTCTTGTCAGCAGACGGAATTGGCAGTCGCTTTAATAATGACGGGCCTATGAAAAATTCGCTGGAACCTTTGCCCGTTCTGAACGGTCCGGGAAAATCGGGCAGACAAGGCAGCCAAAATAACGAGCCCTGGCCTTTTGCGGTGCTGGAATTGTTGAGATTCCGCGAGTTGTTTATAGGTTTCCTAATTTCTAATCTAAAGATCTGCTACCTTTAGGCGGAAGTTTCTTCCGGTCTGGTGGGGTGGGGGCTCTCGGGCGGGAAAGGGATGGACGGGCTAGCTCCGCCCCACAAAAGCCGGCCGGAAGAGATGGCCCCGGCAGCTTGGAATGCCTGCCTCGGTGACGTTGGCCAAAGTCAGGCTGGCCCCAGTGCCGTTCCGGGAGGCTTTCCAGAGTTCGAACTCCACAGGTGCCTCGTCCATCCGTGTAAGAAGGTGCATCCTACTAAGAAAAAGGTGCATCCTACTAAGAAATAAGAAGGTGCATCCTACTAAGAAATGAATTCTCGCTTGTAGATCCCACCAAGAAACCTGTGCGTCCCAGCAAGAAATGTATGTAAGAACGGTGTATTGTAGGGAGAACCCTTTTTTGCCGGGGGAAGATTTTGCCAGCCCGCAATCCCGCCCACTTCGCCCCCTATCCCACCGCGAATGCTCCTCGAAACCGAATTCCGGAAAAGAATCGGCATTATTTTCCTTATTCGGGAGTAGTCATCCGACCGGCCGAACCCTCCCGTCCGCGTTGGGGGCCCTCAATTGGTCTAGCCTCATTTAGAACTAATACCAAGGGTCGTTTCGGGAATCCGCCGGAACTCCCGGTTTAGAGCTGTGGGGTCCCAGTTTAGAACAGTGGTTTAGAGCTGTGGGGTCACAATTTAGAAAAATCTTGTACGAAAATGGGGCCCTAATGCACACAGATATATTTGGGACGTCCGCCAGTTTTAGTGGGATCTTCCCAAGTACTTAATATGGAATCAAGCATCCCCTCCCGCCGGAGCTTGCATCCAGGCTGGAGGATGGGAAAGAGGAGATTTTGGATTTACCCCTGGTTTTGGGGGTTGCAGCTTTCGGGGTTTTCCTAGGACGGTTTGGGAACTCGGATGGGAAACCAAAACCGGAGACTCCGGTCGGTCAGCCGCACTTCCGAAGTCGGTTCTTTCGTTAACTAGTATTTGCCCCGCTTAGAACTTTCGAAGGTCCACCAGCTGTCCGAGTTGTAACCTGTCACCAAGGAAGGGTGCGTCCGGGGGCTTTTTGGGGCTATTATGCGGTAAGGGTCCGATCTTAGATAAACCTTCGATCTTAGATTTTGCGGAGATTTTGCGGGAGCTTGAGCGAAGCCCGGTCCGGCTAGCTGTTGAGTATTCTGGCTGAACGAGCTTAAGTTTATGTGGGGTAGTTTCCCATGCGATTGACGCTCCGAAGTCTTTTGGCCTACATGCACGGTCTTTTGTCCCCCCAGGAAGCCGAGGAGTTGGCCAAGAAAGTCGAAGAAAGCCCAGTGGCTAGGGAGTTGATGGAGCGGATCAGGGACGTAGTTCGCCGTTATGCTTTGGATGCTCCGGATGTAGAGGACCGGTCCACGCATCTCGATCCGAACACGGTGGCCGAGTACCTGGACCACGTTCTTCCCCCAGATCGGGTCCCTGATGTGGAACGGGTTTGTTTCGAGTCGGACCGGCAGCTGGCGGAGGTGGCAAGTTGCCATCTGATTTTGACCAAAGTTCTCACCGAGCCGGTGGAAGTCAGCCCTGAGAGTCGCCAGCGGATGTATTCCCTGTTCAGTGACCGGCAGCGGACGGCTTCCGGCACGGAGTCTTCGGAGATCGGATCGAGTAGCTCCGAACCTGCAGCCTCGGCGAGCGAGAAAACTCCGCCACCCGGCAGGATTCGGACTTCGCAACCGTCTCTGGTGCAGCTGATCTTTCGCGTGGTGATTTCGGCCACGCTGGGGGCGATCGCGGTGGGATTTGGGGTGGTGGGGCTTCTACTTTTGACCGGCCAACTGCGACAGGATAGTGCCTTGATGGCGTTTCTGCGGGGGGAGCGACCCCCAGGTGACACCCGGCCGGAGGTGCCAACTTCGGCCGCGGAGGGTGCACCATCTGCCGAAACGGTGAAACCGGAAGGGGAGATTTTACCTCCTGGGGGTACAGAGCAGCCTCCATTGGAAGGGGGCACTTCCGGAGGGCAATTGCCGTCCTCCCCAATCTCGGTTTCCCCGGCCCCCAAGGCCGAGGGTGCTTCCGAGGGTATGCCCGGCCCTGAAGGTTTGGGTACCAGCGGGGGAGAGAAGGAAATGGAGCCCCCCCGTCCCGAGGTATCCCCCGATACACCTGAGGCCCAGGCCGCCCCGAATGGCGAAAAACTTCAGCAACCGGAGGGTATCTTGCGGGAATTTGGGGGGATATCTCCGCCTGCCCGGTCGGGTGAACCTCCTGCTGCAGAAACTGGAGCTCCGCCCGGACCCGCTGTCGAACGGAAGCCTCCCCAAGCAGGCACGCCGGTTGTGGAGCTAGTGACTAAGGACGAGGTGCTGTTGGTCTATGAGGCCGCCACAAGTACTTGGCGGCGGGTGAGTCCAGAGGGAGCACTTCAACCGGGTCAGGATTATTTAGCCATCCCCAATTTCCATCCGGTGCTGCGGATGGGCCCGCAAATGGTCGTAAAGGTGGTGGACGCCACAAAGTGGAGCTTCGAGCCGTCGGAGGACCCGACCTTAGTGCGGTTAAACGCGGCTTTCGGTCGGATGATTTTCCGGGATGTTCCGGAGGGATGGACGGTGGAGGTGGTTCCGCCCGTTGGTGTTCGCGTGCAGGCGGGTACTCCCGGGGCTCAATGGGCCTTGGAAGTTTTCGGTCAGGAGTGTGGGCCACCGGCTCCGGTAAATGCTCCAAACTGGGTGGCTACCATATACTGGCTTCAAGGAAGGGGCCAGGTTATGCTGGCTGATGGCCGGGCCTTACCGGTGGAATCTCCCACTGCAGTCCCCGTTGCTACCGCCGGGGAGGTCAAGCCTCCGGAGGCTATTCCGCCGTGGTGTAATTGGGATAGCCAGTTTGGATTTCTGGAGATCTTAGCGCGACCGGTAATCGCGAAAGAGTTGGCCCCAGGAGCACCAGCTTTGCTGAAGTTGCGGGAGCTGGCGAGGCACCGCCGCCAGGAGGTTCGTGCTCTCACTTATCGAGCTCTCCATGCCATCGGGGATTATGAACCCTTGGTGGAAGCCCTCGGCAATCCTGAGGAGCGACTTCGTTGGGGCGAACTCATGGAGCTTTTGGCTCAAGCCTATAAGGCGAGGGCCCCCCTTGGGGATAACATTTTGGCCCTGGCCCAACGCTTCTATGGTGATCCGGGCCGACAAGCCGCAGAGTTAGCTTGGGGTTCCCCTGGGTCGCTCGATCCAAAGCAGCTTTATCGGCTCAGGGAACTTCTGGAGTACGACCGTTCAGTAGGGGTGCGGGTGATGGCAAGCTGGCGACTCACCCAAGTAGCTGGGAAAGACTTCGGCTTTCGGCCGGAGGATAACCCTCGAAATCAGAAGACTCCCTTGGCTCGCTTGGATGAATGGCTCCGGAGCCAGGCGGGAGCCCGGCCGGAATCCCTCCTACTCCCTTATTAGATCTTAGATCCTCAGCCCTAATCCCCTTAGTAGATCCTCAGATTTACTCATCGATGCCGTGATCCCACTATCGGACCGCTTGATCCGTGCTTGCGGATTTTGCTGGGGGAAAGCCCGGAGCAAACTCTTGGGAGCTCTCAAGAAAAAGCCCAGAGAAAACTCTTCGAAACTCTAAACCATTCGACGTCCGAAAGGCTGAGATTCGACTTATTGTGCCGCTCGTTTGCCTCAATCTCGTGCTCCTGGCGGATTCTCTGGCGGATCGAAACAGATTATCCAGAGAATTCCTTTTTTTGTACTTTTGCACAGATTGATTATCCCTAATTCACTCCGCTTGCAAGAAGATGGAGATCCCAAGCAGATGAAGATTAAGATCGGATGAGGCTGGGTTAGGAAGAACATCGGCCTAGCTTGGCAACGTGGGGAATGATCGGCGGGTTTTGCCCTAGAGCAGAGCCTACTTTTGCATGGAGGGAAGGTCCGGTTGTCGCCGATGCCATCTCCTCCCCAGGCAGAGCCTACCGTTGCATGGAGGGCAGGAT
>Ga0308410_1001432_pt1 | contig 13782 bp, 12 predicted proteins | sample HotsprOSTMatCore_FD_203467 | JGI IMG/M metagenome (GOLD analysis project Ga0308410, IMG submission 203467) | Hot spring phototrophic mat microbial communities from Octopus Spring, Yellowstone National Park, Wyoming, United States -... | ecosystem: Environmental > Aquatic > Thermal springs > Hot... | reverse complement strand
AATTTCGGCAATTTCGACTCGTTGAAGAGTACTGAAACCCGCTGCTGGCGCTGCGGATGCTGATCGACGACAACATTTCGGCAATTTCGACTCGTTGAAGAGTACTGAAACTGTCCAAAGCGAGGGCAGTTTCAAGAGCGTTGGGTGCTTATTTCGGCAATTTCGACTCGTTGAAGAGTACTGAAACTGCTGCCGTATTCGCCGACGCTGGCGACGCGCCAAATTTCGGCAATTTCGACTCGTTGAAGAGTACTGAAACCAACGTCAGCGCTCTGTTCGCGCCAGATCAGCCGCATTTCGGCAATTTCGACTCGTTGAAGAGTACTGAAACAGATAACGTTCTACGCGACCGCAGACGGGCGCGTTGATTTCGGCAATTTCGACTCGTTGAAGAGTACTGAAACGCTTTAGGAGTGCGCGATCCGAAGGCGCTGCTCTAATTTCGGCAATTTCGACTCGTTGAAGAGTACTGAAACCTGTCTGCCAGCGTCGAACAAGCGCGACGACGAAATATTTCGGCAATTTCGACTCGTTGAAGAGTACTGAAACCGTTGTACGTAAACAACGCGGGCGTATACCACGAGCATTTCGGCAATTTCGACTCGTTGAAGAGTACTGAAACGGGGGCGTTTGTCACACTGCTCTTCAGTGATCCAAAATTTCGGCAATTTCGACTCGTTGAAGAGTACTGAAACCGCATACGATATCTACATCAAACGCGCGTCGCAGTATTTCGGCAATTTCGACTCGTTGAAGAGTACTGAAACGTCCACCAGCGCGCCGGAAACGAGCGTCGAGAGGTTCATTTCGGCAATTTCGACTCGTTGAAGAGTACTGAAACGGCGACGCGCGCGGCGGGCGTCTTTGTGATCTTCGATTTCGGCAATTTCGACTCGTTGAAGAGTACTGAAACGCGTGATCACGCTTGGTCTCGACGTTCCGCACTCGATTTCGGCAATTTCGACTCGTTGAAGAGTACTGAAACCCCGGATCGCGGCTCGTCGGGAAGCGCCGAGATCGATTTCGGCAATTTCGACTCGTTGAAGAGTACTGAAACTCCGCCTCCCCCGCCGCCGCTGCCGCCGGTAGCCCAATTTCGGCAATTTCGACTCGTTGAAGAGTACTGAAACGCGCGGAATGGTTGACGCTGTTTGTGGTGTTCCTCAATTTCGGCAATTTCGACTCGTTGAAGAGTACTGAAACATATGATCGGCGCCCGCGTGTGCGCGGTTGGTGTTCATTTCGGCAATTTCGACTCGTTGAAGAGTACTGAAACTGGTGCCACACGCCCATGGTGCCCATGTCCAAAGAAATTTCGGCAATTTCGACTCGTTGAAGAGTACTGAAACTCTTCTTCATGGCGGATGCTCCTTTTCATCGGCATCGATTTCGGCAATTTCGACTCGTTGAAGAGTACTGAAACGCCGCAAGCCGCCATGCTTTAGCCGAGCGGTTAGGATTTCGGCAATTTCGACTCGTTGAAGAGTACTGAAACTTTGAGAGATTACCACAAGATACGCCCGCGCGCAAGAATTTCGGCAATTTCGACTCGTTGAAGAGTACTGAAACGTGTGGGCATGTCTTTGAGTCGCTTTCGCTCTCGGACATTTCGGCAATTTCGACTCGTTGAAGAGTACTGAAACTCCTGGATGAGGTCGGCGAGGGCGGCGCCCTCCTCAATTTCGGCAATTTCGACTCGTTGAAGAGTACTGAAACGGCGCGCCAGATCGAGACTGCCCTGCGCGCGCATGATTTCGGCAATTTCGACTCGTTGAAGAGTACTGAAACGTTTGTGTGGCGCTCGCTGAGCGCTGGTCGCAGGTCGCATTTCGGCAATTTCGACTCGTTGAAGAGTACTGAAACTGGCCGTAGCGCCCCTCGCGCACCTCAAGGCGCGCAATTTCGGCAATTTCGACTCGTTGAAGAGTACTGAAACGCTGGTGGACGGTGCTGTTTGGCAAGCGGCTCGTTGTATTTCGGCAATTTCGACTCGTTGAAGAGTACTGAAACGGCCGGCGGGGATTTTGGACGCGGGATTAGCCGTCTCAATTTCGGCAATTTCGACTCGTTGAAGAGTACTGAAACCGGGCGCGGCCGTGGTCGCGCCCCCGCGCTCTCGGTTATTTCGGCAATTTCGACTCGTTGAAGAGTACTGAAACACCGCGTCGCCTGTTCCTGCGGTCGACTGCACGCGCTATTTCGGCAATTTCGACTCGTTGAAGAGTACTGAAACTGTTGTTCGGCAAGCGGCTCGTTGTGACTCTGGCGATTTCGGCAATTTCGACTCGTTGAAGAGTACTGAAACGTGCGCAGCTCGACGTCCAGCGGACCGCCGGACGAGATTTCGGCAATTTCGACTCGTTGAAGAGTACTGAAACACTCCCCAGTTCACCGCTCCCTCGATGACTGCTATTTTGGATTTCGGCAATTTCGACTCGTTGAAGAGTACTGAAACTGCGTTGTACGGCATGGTGCTGGGCGTCGTGACGTATTTCGGCAATTTCGACTCGTTGAAGAGTACTGAAACGTTGGGTGGATGTTGACGATGACGCGCCTGTTATATTATTTCGGCAATTTCGACTCGTTGAAGAGTACTGAAACACGTTGCTGCGCGGCTCATCGCTCTGTTTGCGTAGTATTTCGGCAATTTCGACTCGTTGAAGAGTACTGAAACCGAGGCGCTCCGGCGCGCCGTCGCTCCCCCGGCGGCATTTCGGCAATTTCGACTCGTTGAAGAGTACTGAAACAGGGGAGCGCCATCCGGCGCGCCACCAACCGCGCCGATTTCGGCAATTTCGACTCGTTGAAGAGTACTGAAACTGATGCGCTTCGGGCGCTCTCGCTCGAGGAATATGAATTTCGGCAATTTCGACTCGTTGAAGAGTACTGAAACCGACACGCGCCAGCGGACCGGCGCGCGCGCGGTACGATTTCGGCAATTTCGACTCGTTGAAGAGTACTGAAACGTCGGAGAGGCGCAGCGCGAAACGATAACGCTCACAATTTCGGCAATTTCGACTCGTTGAAGAGTACTGAAACAGCACACAAGTTCCCTTCTGTCAAGGACTTTCGGCGATTTCGGCAATTTCGACTCGTTGAAGAGTACTGAAACAATTTCGGGATTTTTCCCGCGAATTTTCGGGCTTGATTTCGGCAATTTCGACTCGTTGAAGAGTACTGAAACTCTTTGTCTGCGAGATACGCCGTCGCCGCGCCGATTATTTCGGCAATTTCGACTCGTTGAAGAGTACTGAAACTCGCGCGTCATCAACTCGTAGCGCGAATTGTCGAGTTCGATTTCGGCAATTTCGACTCGTTGAAGAGTACTGAAACAGAAGAGGCGGCTGTTGGCTACCGGCTGGAGATGGAATTTCGGCAATTTCGACTCGTTGAAGAGTACTGAAACCTTGATCTCGGCTGGCGTCAGCATTGCGCGGGTGCTATTTCGGCAATTTCGACTCGTTGAAGAGTACTGAAACCTGGCGGCGCGGTCGACCGCGGCGGCTATGAGGTCGTATTTCGGCAATTTCGACTCGTTGAAGAGTACTGAAACTCCGATTGGAATGGCGTAGACACGATTTAGGTAGCGACAATTTCGGCAATTTCGACTCGTTGAAGAGTACTGAAACCCGCCGAGAAGGAATACAAGTTTGTGTTGAAAAAGGCATTTCGGCAATTTCGACTCGTTGAAGAGTACTGAAACGCTCCACGACACCGATCACAGTGGGATTGACACTTCATTTCGGCAATTTCGACTCGTTGAAGAGTACTGAAACGGTGGACGCACTATCGAATGGACGTTCTACCGGGCGATTTCGGCAATTTCGACTCGTTGAAGAGTACTGAAACTTCCGGTGTGTGCAACGATCCGCACTGCCTGTGTGTATTTCGGCAATTTCGACTCGTTGAAGAGTACTGAAACGTGAGAGTAGTGCAGCATCGACTCCGGCAACATTTGATTTCGGCAATTTCGACTCGTTGAAGAGTACTGAAACGCCGCCCGCGCCGGTCGTTTCGTCGAGCGCCTTCGCATTTCGGCAATTTCGACTCGTTGAAGAGTACTGAAACCCCCGACATCCCGCGCCTTCACCGCCGCCGCCACCAATTTCGGCAATTTCGACTCGTTGAAGAGTACTGAAACCGTTCGTAAACTAAACGCCCGTCGCGCGCCCGCCACATTTCGGCAATTTCGACTCGTTGAAGAGTACTGAAACCGTATTTTCGTACACCAGTTTACGGCGCGGGCACGGGATTTCGGCAATTTCGACTCGTTGAAGAGTACTGAAACCGGTCGGCGCGCCGATGCTGTTTGATCAACTCGTTGATTTCGGCAATTTCGACTCGTTGAAGAGTACTGAAACTCGATCTCGACAACGCGCTGCGCAAGCTGCTGCCGCATTTCGGCAATTTCGACTCGTTGAAGAGTACTGAAACCGTGAGCGACTCGCTGCCTGCGGCGTTGTGTTGCGATTTCGGCAATTTCGACTCGTTGAAGAGTACTGAAACCGGCGATATTGACCGCGCGGCGCGGTTTTGGAACTTGGATTTCGGCAATTTCGACTCGTTGAAGAGTACTGAAACCGTATAGCGGTCTCTACCGCTGCGGCGATTTCTGGATTTCGGCAATTTCGACTCGTTGAAGAGTACTGAAACGTTCGTGGGCGTCTTGGCGCTGGCGATTGGTGTCACAATTTCGGCAATTTCGACTCGTTGAAGAGTACTGAAACCGATGCATCCACCATACATCGCACACACATCAGCGAATTTCGGCAATTTCGACTCGTTGAAGAGTACTGAAACTGGGCGCGCGCATGCTCGGTCGTATCGTTCGCCTGTATTTCGGCAATTTCGACTCGTTGAAGAGTACTGAAACGTACGTGTACGACGGCTACGGCGTTGTGCGCGTATCGATTTCGGCAATTTCGACTCGTTGAAGAGTACTGAAACCCGACGGCAGTGATATGTCGTGGGATGGGTCGCTCGTCGATTTCGGCAATTTCGACTCGTTGAAGAGTACTGAAACCTTCCGCAGCGGGCGCGCTGGTCGCTACCCCGACATATTTCGGCAATTTCGACTCGTTGAAGAGTACTGAAACTCGCCGCCAGCCCCAACTTGATCATCATCTCTTTTATTTCGGCAATTTCGACTCGTTGAAGAGTACTGAAACGAGTGGCGCGTTCCGCTGGCTGGACTTCGGGCGCGACATTTCGGCAATTTCGACTCGTTGAAGAGTACTGAAACCTCAATCCAGAACGACGCCCGTTCCTTTGCGGCGTGATTTCGGCAATTTCGACTCGTTGAAGAGTACTGAAACGATGACGCTGAAAGAGTTCACCGGGAGGTGAGGAAATTTCGGCAATTTCGACTCGTTGAAGAGTACTGAAACTCTGCGAGCGGCATTCCGACCTCGCGCGCCGCAACATTTCGGCAATTTCGACTCGTTGAAGAGTACTGAAACCGTTGGTACGTTCTGCACTTCCAGCGTCACCGAGTCCATTTCGGCAATTTCGACTCGTTGAAGAGTACTGAAACAGATCGGCAGGACGAGGGCCGCGCCAGCAGCGAGCATTTCGGCAATTTCGACTCGTTGAAGAGTACTGAAACTGTCAGGTAGCCGCTAGGCGCGCAAACGGCTAGCGCAAGATTTCGGCAATTTCGACTCGTTGAAGAGTACTGAAACGTGTAGGAGGGTACGAATGTCGCACTCTGGAGTTATATTTCGGCAATTTCGACTCGTTGAAGAGTACTGAAACCTTCAAACAGCCCACGCAGTACGCTCAGCGCGGTCTATTTCGGCAATTTCGACTCGTTGAAGAGTACTGAAACGCTTGCAGCGCTGGCGGAACAAATCGGGCTGGTGGGGATTTCGGCAATTTCGACTCGTTGAAGAGTACTGAAACTTTCTATCGTTCGACGACGTGGAGTGCACCTTCCCCAAATTTCGGCAATTTCGACTCGTTGAAGAGTACTGAAACCAACGAACCGTATGCCGCCGCCGCGCTGCTGCTCAATTTCGGCAATTTCGACTCGTTGAAGAGTACTGAAACACGTCGGCGGCATCGAGGTGGACGGAAACCGCGTGAATTTCGGCAATTTCGACTCGTTGAAGAGTACTGAAACCAGATTTTTGAGCCGGATGAGGCGGTGCGGTCGCGGGCATTTCGGCAATTTCGACTCGTTGAAGAGTACTGAAACCTGCGCTAACAATTATGTTCTGCACGCTGTCGGTCGATTTCGGCAATTTCGACTCGTTGAAGAGTACTGAAACCAACGTCAATGCTGGAGCGCAGTTGATCTCCGAGGGATTTCGGCAATTTCGACTCGTTGAAGAGTACTGAAACCAATCCATAAAAGGAGGATGATATGACGACACCGGCAATTTCGGCAATTTCGACTCGTTGAAGAGTACTGAAACGTTCTCGGGTTTGTTCGGCTGCCGGTCACGCTGATGGTATTTCGGCAATTTCGACTCGTTGAAGAGTACTGAAACAGACCGACGGCGACGATTGCGAGTTGAGCCAGCAGGGATTTCGGCAATTTCGACTCGTTGAAGAGTACTGAAACCTACTCAGTAAGCGATTGTACAAGCGCGAATAGGCATTTCGGCGATTTCGACTCGTTGAAGAGTACTGAAACCTTATTTCTGAGCGCAAGTTTTTTAACGCCTTCGGATTTCGGCAATTTCGACTCGTTGAAGAGTACTGAAACGATTGCACCTCGAGCCAGTACGTACCGGGTTGCACGATTTCGGCAATTTCGACTCGTTGAAGAGTACTGAAACGCGGACGACGTGCACCACAATCCACCCGTTCGACGCGCATTTCGGCAATTTCGACTCGTTGAAGAGTACTGAAACTTCACCCGTCGTCTCCTCTCTGATTGTATCTGTCCATTTCGGCAATTTCGACTCGTTGAAGAGTACTGAAACGCACGACGTATACCGCTTATTCATCGAGATTTTCTGCATTTCGGCAATTTCGACTCGTTGAAGAGTACTGAAACTTCGATCTGCCCGCGCCAAACTGTTTTTGAGAGTTGCATTTCGGCAATTTCGACTCGTTGAAGAGTACTGAAACTCTCGCCGGTGTCGCGGTTGACGAGGAGGATTACCCCCGATTTCGGCAATTTCGACTCGTTGAAGAGTACTGAAACAGATATGGAGCGCGCCGGATGCGGATCCCGAGACGTAGATTTCGGCAATTTCGACTCGTTGAAGAGTACTGAAACGGTATGGACGAACGGCGGGTGGCGTTGATGGTACGCATTTCGGCAATTTCGACTCGTTGAAGAGTACTGAAACGCTCCACGCGATGATGTAGCGCGCGTTCGCCGACGGATTTCGGCAATTTCGACTCGTTGAAGAGTACTGAAACGTATAAGAGAGTGAGGATGGAGGTATTGATAAGCATTTCGGCAATTTCGACTCGTTGAAGAGTACTGAAACTCCACGCCGCGCTCCAGTCGCCGCGCAGCGCGGCGGATTTCGGCAATTTCGACTCGTTGAAGAGTACTGAAACTAGCGACGTAGGGTTCTGCGTCGCTCGGATCGAGTGATTTCGGCAATTTCGACTCGTTGAAGAGTACTGAAACGACGGTGATCGTCGCGTAGTCGCTCGACCCGCCGAATTTCGGCAATTTCGACTCGTTGAAGAGTACTGAAACCTGCGAGCGCAAGCGTCGCATCCGTCGCGCCGGTCAATTTCGGCAATTTCGACTCGTTGAAGAGTACTGAAACAATCGTGATTTGTAGCGTCTCGACGGCGGCGTTGAATTTCGGCAATTTCGACTCGTTGAAGAGTACTGAAACCGCAGTTGCCGGTGCGGATTATCCCGACGCTCGGCGATTTCGGCAATTTCGACTCGTTGAAGAGTACTGAAACGCAGCGTACACAGAACTGGTGCTGTGCAGAGACATCATTTCGGCAATTTCGACTCGTTGAAGAGTACTGAAACGACAACCAGCGACGCTGCGGGAATGATGCAGAAACATTTCGGCAATTTCGACTCGTTGAAGAGTACTGAAACGCGCTCATCGCCGTCGTCAGACGTTGAAAACTCGTAATTTCGGCAATTTCGACTCGTTGAAGAGTACTGAAACCTCGTCCTCCTCCCGACCGACGGCGTTTCGGTCTGGAATTTCGGCAATTTCGACTCGTTGAAGAGTACTGAAACTTTGTTTCTGTGCTCGCTTTGGCTATCGGCGTGGCGATTTCGGCAATTTCGACTCGTTGAAGAGTACTGAAACGTGAACGTAGATACGCGCACCCGTCATTTGTAGCGGATTTCGGCAATTTCGACTCGTTGAAGAGTACTGAAACCTGGCGGCGTCAACCGCGCTCAGTTTGATGACGACAATTTCGGCAATTTCGACTCGTTGAAGAGTACTGAAACGCGCGATGACGCCGGTTGCGGTCGCTTCGACGCTCAATTTCGGCAATTTCGACTCGTTGAAGAGTACTGAAACGCGAGATGGAAGAACTCCGTTTCGCAGTTGACCGCATTTCGGCAATTTCGACTCGTTGAAGAGTACTGAAACGCGCGCCGCACTCGTTACTCCGCTTCGTATCCCGTATTTCGGCAATTTCGACTCGTTGAAGAGTACTGAAACTTGCGACGTAGGGTTCTGCGTCGCTCGGATCGAGTGCGCATTTCGGCAATTTCGACTCGTTGAAGAGTACTGAAACGGGCGTCTATCCGTACTCGTATGACGGGTACGGCGTCGTATTTCGGCAATTTCGACTCGTTGAAGAGTACTGAAACCGCCTTCGTCAGCGCGTCGCCGGTCACCGCCTGAAATTTCGGCAATTTCGACTCGTTGAAGAGTACTGAAACACGGTAGCAGACGGCGGATTAGTGCTATTGCCGTCAGATTTCGGCAATTTCGACTCGTTGAAGAGTACTGAAACGGAGATCGTACCGCTCACCACCCGCACCTCGGTTTCATTTCGGCAATTTCGACTCGTTGAAGAGTACTGAAACCTCACGTTGAGTAACTGCGCGTCGCCGCGCGCAAGAATTTCGGCAATTTCGACTCGTTGAAGAGTACTGAAACTCAATCAGCCGCAACCCGCCAAGCGCGGGGATAATATTTCGGCAATTTCGACTCGTTGAAGAGTACTGAAACGTCGCCGTTGTTGATGCGCCAGACTTCAACGTCCAAAATTTCGGCAATTTCGACTCGTTGAAGAGTACTGAAACCAGTGCAGACCGCGCTTGATGCGGTGCAGCAGGCGGTGATTTCGGCAATTTCGACTCGTTGAAGAGTACTGAAACTCGGCGCGCGGAACTGTACAGTTCGCGCGCAAGCGCGATTTCGGCAATTTCGACTCGTTGAAGAGTACTGAAACTTGATCGCCGTCCAGGCAGCGTCCCAATCGCCGCGCAGATTTCGGCAATTTCGACTCGTTGAAGAGTACTGAAACGTGCACGCGGCAATATAAGGTGGAACCTATCCGGCATTTCGGCAATTTCGACTCGTTGAAGAGTACTGAAACCTATGCCGACGACGTCCTCCACGAGCGCTATCGGTATTTCGGCAATTTCGACTCGTTGAAGAGTACTGAAACTCGGTCGAAATCTCGACCGCGAACGTGCCGGCGTACAATTTCGGCAATTTCGACTCGTTGAAGAGTACTGAAACCTCGGTGCGATCCTTCCCCAGCAGTTCATCAAGCACGATTTCGGCAATTTCGACTCGTTGAAGAGTACTGAAACCGTGCGGGCGAAAGATGCGCTGCTCAAAGCGCGGCATTTCGGCAATTTCGACTCGTTGAAGAGTACTGAAACTCTGCGAGCGGCATTCCGACCTCGCGCGCCGCAACGATTTCGGCAATTTCGACTCGTTGAAGAGTACTGAAACGTTGCGGAAGACGGCGGATCGTTCGGCGACTTTTTGATTTCGGCAATTTCGACTCGTTGAAGAGTACTGAAACCTCGTTATCCCGTCAATGAGCGCCGCGCCGAGCGACATTTCGGCAATTTCGACTCGTTGAAGAGTACTGAAACTATGCCGCTGCCGCGCTGTTGCTGAAGAAAATCTTTGATTTCGGCAATTTCGACTCGTTGAAGAGTACTGAAACGGTGGCCGGCGGCGCGCCTGGAAGCGGCGGGGCTGGTATTTCGGCAATTTCGACTCGTTGAAGAGTACTGAAACGCGTTCCAGTTCTGCGTTGTGATTCCGCCGGTAACGCATTTCGGCAATTTCGACTCGTTGAAGAGTACTGAAACCGGCGCGCCGTAGACGGTTCCGGTCGGGGTCGTCTCGAAATTTCGGCAATTTCGACTCGTTGAAGAGTACTGAAACATAGAGCGTATGCTCAAGATACTGGACGACGCGGGGCGGATTTCGGCAATTTCGACTCGTTGAAGAGTACTGAAACATAAACATATGATAGTGGAGCGGACGGATGAGGTCTATTTCGGCAATTTCGACTCGTTGAAGAGTACTGAAACGCACCTGGCGCGCGGGGCGGGCGGGGCAGGGCTGTAATATTTCGGCAATTTCGACTCGTTGAAGAGTACTGAAACACGAGACGCGATGCCCCACCGACAACACGCGCGGGTAGCATTTCGGCAATTTCGACTCGTTGAAGAGTACTGAAACGGGTTTATTTCAAGCCGCTATCTCGCGGTGTTCAACGATTTCGGCAATTTCGACTCGTTGAAGAGTACTGAAACCTCTCAATCACAAACCGCACCGTTCGCTGCGCATCCCAATTTCGGCAATTTCGACTCGTTGAAGAGTACTGAAACAACGTCACTGTTTTGATCTCGCTCGACAGCGCGAGATGAATTTCGGCAATTTCGACTCGTTGAAGAGTACTGAAACGTCGGATTTCGGCGTTGTTCGCGCGCCGGACGAACCATTTCGGCAATTTCGACTCGTTGAAGAGTACTGAAACCGTATCCGACGCTCTCGCGCTGGTTCACTGAGTGCGGAATTTCGGCAATTTCGACTCGTTGAAGAGTACTGAAACACGGGCGGATCGTCGTAGCGGAGTGGCGCTACGGCATTTCGGCAATTTCGACTCGTTGAAGAGTACTGAAACCGCCGATCTTCTCCTCGTAGCGGGTGCTTCGGGCGATATTTCGGCAATTTCGACTCGTTGAAGAGTACTGAAACACCGGCGCGCAGGTGCACAAACCGCGCGGTTCGGGATTTCGGCAATTTCGACTCGTTGAAGAGTACTGAAACTCCAGCGACGGCAACGCGCCGGAGCGCTACGCTGAATTTCGGCAATTTCGACTCGTTGAAGAGTACTGAAACGCGAACGCGCGCTATTACGTCAGTTGGGACGGGCAAATTTCGGCAATTTCGACTCGTTGAAGAGTACTGAAACGTGGTCGATTGCACGCGCTGGGTGGATGTCGATGATGAATTTCGGCAATTTCGACTCGTTGAAGAGTACTGAAACTTATCCCAGTCGCCGTAGCGATGTTCGGCGACGACGATTTCGGCAATTTCGACTCGTTGAAGAGTACTGAAACTACACTTACCGTCTCAAACCAACGTACAGATCGCAAAATTTCGGCAATTTCGACTCGTTGAAGAGTACTGAAACGTCCAGCGCCAGCGACTGCAGCCGCAGCGCTTTGTAGATTTCGGCAATTTCGACTCGTTGAAGAGTACTGAAACCTTGGGCGGGTCAACTCAATATCGTCAATTTTGACATTTCGGCAATTTCGACTCGTTGAAGAGTACTGAAACGCGCTGGACTGGCTGCTTAGTGAGTTAGAGATGTACAATTTCGGCAATTTCGACTCGTTGAAGAGTACTGAAACACGAACGCGCTGCTCTCGACGTTCGGCGCTTGATCTTGATTTCGGCAATTTCGACTCGTTGAAGAGTACTGAAACCCGCGCCACAAACTGGCGAGCGCAGCCGACTCGCGCGATTTCGGCAATTTCGACTCGTTGAAGAGTACTGAAACACGGCGCGGATGCGTTCCTCGAACTGCGTCGGCACCATTTCGGCAATTTCGACTCGTTGAAGAGTACTGAAACCTGTTGGTTGATACGCTGGCGCTGGCGCTGGAGCAGATTTCGGCAATTTCGACTCGTTGAAGAGTACTGAAACGCCGGCGTCGGCGGGGTTTCTGTTTGTTCAGCAGTGATTTCGGCAATTTCGACTCGTTGAAGAGTACTGAAACTGCGCCGCGCGGCGGCGGCGGCGGCGCGCCATGCATGATTTCGGCAATTTCGACTCGTTGAAGAGTACTGAAACCCCACGGCGGCACCCGCCGCCGCCGCGCCCCGCTGCATTTCGGCAATTTCGACTCGTTGAAGAGTACTGAAACGGCGTCGCCGGGGGCGCGTCGCGTTGTCCGTCCATGATTTCGGCAATTTCGACTCGTTGAAGAGTACTGAAACGGGAGGAGTAGCGACTCCCCGGCGACGGCGCGCGGGATTTCGGCAATTTCGACTCGTTGAAGAGTACTGAAACGATGGTGGGGCCGCGCAGCCCATCATAGATGGACCGGAATTTCGGCAATTTCGACTCGTTGAAGAGTACTGAAACCTGCGCATGCGCCTGCGCGGTCGCATGGGAATCCGATTTCGGCAATTTCGACTCGTTGAAGAGTACTGAAACTGGAACGGCGACTCGACTCGTGCACGCATACGGCGAATTTCGGCAATTTCGACTCGTTGAAGAGTACTGAAACTGCGACGCTACCGAAGGGATTGAATGAGGGCGAAGAATTTCGGCAATTTCGACTCGTTGAAGAGTACTGAAACGCTCTTGCGCCTCAATCCTGTCAGGCGCGCTGCCTGATTTCGGCAATTTCGACTCGTTGAAGAGTACTGAAACGACAGCACGGCGCTACGATCTGATTCGACGCCGAACATTTCGGCAATTTCGACTCGTTGAAGAGTACTGAAACGACGCGCTGGCGGACGCGCTCTGGGAACTGTTTTACATTTCGGCAATTTCGACTCGTTGAAGAGTACTGAAACTCACACTTGCGACGTGTGAGGGCTTGGTCGGCTTGTATTTCGGCAATTTCGACTCGTTGAAGAGTACTGAAACAGCGCTTTCTAAAGCCTTACCAACCCCTTCAATCCGTATTTCGGCAATTTCGACTCGTTGAAGAGTACTGAAACCCTGGTCGCGCGTCGCCACGGCGAGCGCCTGCAGATTTCGGCAATTTCGACTCGTTGAAGAGTACTGAAACTTGCGGTTCGGCGGCTGCCCGAACGGGAACCAGTCGAATTTCGGCAATTTCGACTCGTTGAAGAGTACTGAAACCATGGCGGTGCGCCGGGCAAGGGGGAGGAAATGAAAATTTCGGCAATTTCGACTCGTTGAAGAGTACTGAAACTCGACCAGGATCAGCCGCCGCGCGCGCGCGCAGGCGATTTCGGCAATTTCGACTCGTTGAAGAGTACTGAAACGCGGTACGCGCTCAAAGATCGGAATGAAAACGTCCAGCATTTCGGCAATTTCGACTCGTTGAAGAGTACTGAAACATCGGCGACCGCCGATTCAAACAATGGGTGAAAACGATTTCGGCAATTTCGACTCGTTGAAGAGTACTGAAACCCTCCGCTCCTCAGCGGCGGCGCGGCGCATCTGCCATTTCGGCAATTTCGACTCGTTGAAGAGTACTGAAACGAGTGGTGCACGTCTTTGACGGGATGGACGAAGCGTGATTTCGGCAATTTCGGCTCGTTGAAGAGCACTGAAACTTTGTGGGGGCGAATAATCATTCGTCCCTACATCGATTTCACCTCCACATCGATTTCGTGAGGAGAGAGAGATAATTTCATCGACCCTGGCGCAT
>Ga0308410_1001428_pt1 | contig 13794 bp, 15 predicted proteins | sample HotsprOSTMatCore_FD_203467 | JGI IMG/M metagenome (GOLD analysis project Ga0308410, IMG submission 203467) | Hot spring phototrophic mat microbial communities from Octopus Spring, Yellowstone National Park, Wyoming, United States -... | ecosystem: Environmental > Aquatic > Thermal springs > Hot... | reverse complement strand
TCAAACACGCAAGACGTCGAAAAGATGTTGCGAGATGAGACGATGTTCACATCCCACATAGTTCAGATCAAACATAATCAACGAAATTTGTTCGGTGATTTATCGCCTGTTCACATCCCACATAGTTCAGATCAAACTCATTTCGGGACAGATTTTACGTCAATGTATCGCTTTTGTTCACATCCCACATAGTTCAGATCAAACCGAGCGAATTTGACGAAATCAGATACGGAATCGACTTGTTCACATCCCACATAGTTCAGATCAAACGCAAGACGTCGAAAAGATGTTGCGAGATGAGACGATGTTCACATCCCACATAGTTCAGATCAAACTTGTCGCGGTATACAAAGATGATGAGGTTCAACTTTGTTCACATCCCACATAGTTCAGATCAAACCCCTTAATTCATACGTAGAGAACCGAACAAAAGGGGCATTGATTGTCAAAGAAATTTCCAATATAATCGGACGAGAAATCTTGGCCTTGATTTTTTCGCCTCCCCGCCGCAAACCTCAAGTTACATAAAACCAGGATTACGAAAAACAGCGATTTGCTTCGATGAAATCCATAAGCTTTGTACCTTCAATGGGAAAACAGCTTCGCTGCAAACTCACAAGAAGTTTTCGGTAAACTCCCTTTCTACACCAATCACTTGCTTGTCGAGATCTTTGAAACGCTCGATCCTGTAGATATATATCGAATCCTCCCTTTGATCTATGACTCGCAAAAGCTCTTGCTTGCATTTCTCAAACTTGCCAAGGCTAGCTTCTCCCTCAAAAACAGAATTTTGAACCCATACGAAGTACTTCTTCAAGATCTTTCTAACTTTGTTCACTCTTTGTTCTGAAACATCGTAGGTGATCACGTAATAAGACATCACCACCACGCCTTCAGAGGTTTGTATAATTCGTCTTGTAGTAAATGTCTTATAAGTTTGTAACACTCGAGACGAACAAGGGTCCTATAGGAGACACTCCTTTTGAGCTTTCTGTGCTTAATGGTGGTTTCAAGTTTTTCCTCGAATTCCTTCAAAAATTTCTTTTTTCCAGACGATGTTAGGTAACAAAGATCGAGTTCATCTTCGAAATCCTCTTCTTTGAGCATGCTATTGTTTATTAGCTTGAAAATGGTCGGATCGACTATCAAAGGCTTGAATATCTCAGAAATGTCTAAGCTCAGTGAAAATCTCCTTTCCCTTGGCTCGTGCAGGTAACTTATCGTTGGGTTGAGCTCGGTTTTGTATATTTCCGAGAGTACAACCGAGTACATAACGGAGTTACCAAAGGAAATCAAAGCGTTGATGGGATCTTTTGGTGGCCTTTTCTCTCGCTTGTTCATTGTCACTCTGCCACACGTAATGGTGTTGAACGCTTGATAATAAGCCTCTCTTGCTCTTCCCTCACAGCCCATCAACTCCGGCACGGTTTTGGCTTCGAACGACTTAACTTGCTCTTCGCTGATGACTCTCACAAATTCTTCTGTCCCGTCGTAATTTCTGAGGTTTCTCAGCATGTGAAAAGTCGCGCCTTCCACAAAAGCTTTGGCCAGGTAAAGCCTTTTCTCGTTATCGAGATAATACTCAGCCTGCTTCACCAAAAGCTCGCCGGAGATATTTTTGGACCTCGGCACAAAGCTGCCGGAGTAAAAACCGTAGTAATTGTAGAAGTGAATAGGTTTTCCGTGCTGAGATAAGAAATTCAAAAATTTTGTGTTCATCTCCACTTCACCGAAGATGTGCAAGGACTCTACCTCTTCGATTGGTAAAGCCTTCTTTTCCCCTTTTTCGTTTTCCACATAGATCGTGTTCTCTCTCCTCATGATTCGCCCACTCGAGAATATATAGTAGGGTCTCAAAGTCATTCACCCCTATCCAAAGCAAAATTCATAGTAAGCGCATTTTGGACAATAGGACTTCTTCTTGACCTCCGGTGGCTTGGGTAAACCCAGGACCTCTTCAACCCTCTTTATGGCTCGTTCAACCTCTCTTTCGGCCTCAGGTGTCAGCAAAACTTCTTCCATTCTTCTCATTTTCGGATAATTTATGATCCCCTTTCTCTCGATTCCGAGCATTTTTAGATAATAAAGGTAGTAGAGTATTTGAATTCTATTCGCACTCGCTAAGCTGTTGCTGTACTTGATTTCTCTAATTTCTTCCTCGCCCATCACGTCTATTTTTATCAAGTCGTCTATGAGGACTTCTCTCATCATTTCGCTTGGGTAAGAATATTCACTGAGAAGCTTTCCCAGCAAGACCTTCTCAGAGTTTTCTTCCAACTGAATTCCTCTGTCGAACAACCACAGTTTCCTTTCACAGACGTACAGATAATTGATCTTCACCCCGTTGATCTTCAACCTCTGCAAATCGACTCTGTCGAAAATTCAGTTCGCCCCCCAGCCATCAGTCAATGATACGAGCTTCTCGGGTTTCTCTGGGTGTGAAACCTTTTTCGAGGTCGTATTCCCCAGAGCAGAGGTATATCCCATCGAGCCATCTTTCAATCCTCGATCTCTTCTCAGCTTCAATGTTCGCTTCGTACACCAAATCTTTAGTTGGACGCAGAGAGATCGCTTTATTGGTGACGTACTTTCGTGCATCTACGTTCACAACGAAGTGAGACAAGACTTTCAGCTTGAAATCGGAGTAACTGAGACTATCCTTTTGAGAGTATTTTTCGATTTCTCTGACGAAATGCTTCTCTGAGCTTTCCGGTATCACTGGTATCGAGTAAATCTCTCTGAATATTTGAAAAGCTTCGCTTTTTCTCTCGGACATGAAACCAGCGTTCAGTATCTCGATGGTCTTGTAGAACTCGTCCAGATACTTTTTAGAGTTTCTCAAGGAGCTGTAATAATCGCTGACGATCTCGTACTTGCGAAATTCGGACATTTCCGCTGTTCGACGGACCTCCTCTTCGATGGTCTCTTTTGTCTTCGGTTGCTCTATAGGCGCTTCCGCCTGCTTCACGTGGACCTCCTCTTCGATGGTCTCTTTTGTCTGCTCGATTTGATCTTTCGAATAAACAGCACCTCCACCGGATTGATATCCTTCTTTGAATACCCACACGAAGACGTTCGGTTCTGATCCGTCGTAGAGTTTTATTATTTTTTCTTGATCCAGTTGGTACTCTTTCGCATCACTTTTGTTCAAAACCTTTCCGTTCACGTAAATGCATCTTCTTATCACCCTTCCCATTCGTTGGATCAAGGCATCCAACGGACAGATTTCCGTGAATAGGCAGTCCGCATCTATGTCCAAAGATGCTTCCACAACTTGTGTTGTGACCAGTATCTTGGCCTCTTTTTCATCCTTCGGTTTTGGATTGCCGAAGTGCTTCAAGATCTCCGCTTCTTTCCTTCTTCTATCCCCGAACGTGAACTCGGAATGGAGGAGGAAGATCTTGCAATCGTCACCCTGGTCCTTCAGTTTTGATTTCAACCTTTCGAAGACTTTCTTCGCCAGTTTTATCGTATTTAGGATCACAAGAACTCTCTTTCCCTTTCGAGCTTGACGGAGAATCTCGTCGATGTCCTTTTCCCTGAGATCAAAGTTCGAATCTTTGTTTTCTATCTCTTCGATCTGCACCTTGTGTTTGATGATCTTTTCGAAATCTTGCTTCTTCTCTTCGTAGATGTTTATCTTCTCGAAGTTTTTCGGCTGTTCCTCCTCCACAAATTCTGGTGAGGTTTCGGTTAGCTCGTGCTGTTTTTCCAGGGTTCGTTTAAGTTCCTTCTCCACAAATTCTGGCAAGGTTGCCGTCATCAGCAGGAAATTTCCACCCATCTTCTGCACCCATTTGATGAGCTTCACGATTATCGCACAAGCTTTTGGATCGTAGGCTTGGATTTCGTCTATCACGAGACGAGAGTGAGAAAGCGTTGCGAATATCTTTTCGTAGCCGGGCGGTCTCAAGGCGTAGGGGAAGAACTGGTCTCCAGTTGAAACTATCACGGGGTACGAAAGTTGCCTGGAAAGCTCGTAAACCTTCATTGGATCAACCATCTCATCACCCTTCTCCAAGAGGAACAAGTCTGCGTCGGAGTGCAACAAACCGACTTTGTCTTTCCCGAAGATCTCTTCGGCTCTGTCGTGTATCTGGTTCACCGCGACGCGTAAGGGAAGTGTGTACAAGAGCTTTTCCGAGTTAGACCACAGGAAGGCGAACTCGGTCTTGCCATAACCAGTTGGAGCGATGAGAACCACGTTTTTGTCGGTCAGATCGTTGATCTTTGAAAACTGCCAGGCGTTCGATCCTATCTTCTTTTCGACGTTTTCCCTCACGTTCACTTCCACCTTTTGCTCGATCTTCCCGAGCTCGTCAAATCCCTCCTTTTCACACCACGAAGCAAAGTGATCACATCTTTGTAGAATTCCAGAGATGAGGATCCACTCTTTTTTCATTTGCTTCCTCAAAGGTTCGTAGTCGAACTTGTACGGTGGTACGACGAGTTTCACAAGTTTCCTTCCATTCAAAATGGCTTCGACGAGCTCGTTGTTAGTTCTAACAAGATCAAGGTAGTAATCTTCAAAGTCTTGGAGTTCTTGTCGAAGATTTCTCAAAAGGGGTTCTTCCCATTCCCCTTTGAGCTTTTGACAGACCGCGACGAGTTCGCGTTTGTTCGAAATGAGAAAAGCTTCGTACCCTTCCCTCCAGTGGTGATAAGCGATCGAGGAGATCAAGAAGTTGAAGAGATCTTCAGCCCTTTCTTTAAACTTCTCTTCGAGTTTCTTCTTCAGTTCATCCGTGTTCAACAGGAATATGGAGAACAGTGAATGGGGTATTTCGTACACCACATCCCAAGGTTCGTAGTCCCTGTTTCGAAGCTGTTTTATCTGAAATGCAGGTAGGACCTTTCCAAGGTCGTGAAGAAAGATCGCGATCCTCACAGCCTCGCTCAGGTCTTCTTCTATCTTCAAGGTTTCTTTCAAAGCTTCGAAGACTTTCAGCACGTCTTTGACATGCCTTGAAAGAGTCACCTCACCAACGCGTGGATCGGTCGTTTTTGCCAAGATCTTAACCTTTTCCGTGGCGTTTGCGTTCATTTCAACCACCCCTTGGATCCGCCAAAAAAACGGGGACTTCTTCGGTGTTATCGTAGTGGGCTTTGATCCCCCCGAAATCTCCTTCGCTCAGCTTCACCTTGATGTAATCGAACTCTCTCGCACCGTTCTTTATTCTGTAGAAGGTGGGAAGATCGTAAGTCAAACCTTGAATCGAATCGAACACGTCTTCGCCTGAGCTAAACATCTTCTGTGGGACCCAGAAGAAATAGTCGAACTGCCCGTTGATGGGTTTGAATTCGAGTTCTTCAAAACAGATCCTTTCCAGTACCAAGATGTCTTCAGCCCTTCCCAAATGAAGCGTCGACGTTCTGTTCTTTGGCTCCAAAAAGCTCTTTTCGATCAGTTCAAGGAAACCTCTGTCTCTGTGATAAAGGTGAATCAAGATTTCGACGTCGTTCAAAACGTCCATGTAGCAGGGCATTTGACCTCCGATGTGTTCGATGTGTCCTCCCACATATCTGTTGGTCGTGCTTCCAAATCTTTTTCTGTGCCAACCTTTCTCCAAGTTTCTTAGCCAAACATACTCAGTTGTTTTGACTTTGAATTTGCCACAAATCGATATCTTGAGTTCTTTGTATTTGTGATAGACGCACTCGCAGTTCTCACGAACGCACGGTTCCTCCTGTCCAGGGACATTTTTCACACCAAGCATGTTGGCGATCAAACCCAGCACAGTTGAGTACGGTGGCACAGGGTAAGTCAGCCGTCTCTTATAAGTGAATGGAATTCTATACTGGGCCTGTGGTTGATAGATTTTGATCTTCAAAACCCTCAACTTGTTCATGACTTTGCCTCATCCTCTTGCAAGTTCAGCTTTTGGAGAAATTCGTTCCAGTCCGTGATGATCGCTCCTTCAACACTCTCGAAATCTTTTACTCTCAATCTCTCACACGATTTCAGGAAAACATACGCTTTGTTATCGCATCTTTCAATCCAACTGTTTTCCAGGCAATCTCTAACACCTATGACACTGAGTTTTCCATCTTCTGACCTTTCTACATCGATGAACGGGTGGAATATGGGGCAGGGTATCTTAACGGCTGCGGCGATCATGAACATTGGAACGATCGTGTTCGCTTCGCCACTCGATTGGGCGTACAGTCCATCCTTTATGGCCTCCAGGATCTGCCTGATTCGCTCTTTTTTCTTTTTTTCGTCAAGTTCGAAGATCACCTTCTTATTCACCTTCTTATTCTGTATATTCTGTATTCTTATTGTCCCTACCGACTCGCTATCAATCGTGTATTCGTACTCGTTCTCGTTGTTGTTTTTCTTCCTTAAATTATTGTTCTCAAATTTAGGTTCTTGCTCGACTATCCACTCGTCTCTGCCGAGTACGTCCACGTCTATCGTGAAACTGGCCTTGTAGATAGAAAGGTGTTCTTCTTTGTTGTAAGGGTTAGGTTGGACGTCTTGCCCTTGTTTGATCGCCCTTCTCACAAGGTCGTGGTTTGCGTAGAAAGCCATATCGCCGTCGTACGGGTCTAGACCGATGGCTTTCGTGATACCAATGGGAGATTTTCTCGTGATCGCGTTTTCACCACCGATGGTGTACATATATCCAAACGCGTCCAGTTCAGGAGAAGTGAGTATGTTGTCCTTGCAGAGATCGAACTGAAGAACGTCACCTTCTGACCTTATCTCACTCGGTTTCCAGCCGCACGATTTCACCAACGTTTCGAAGAGATAATGCCTCATGGCTGGTTTACTTATGAAGCTCACGGTTCTATCCGCCTGTTTCAACTTTTTGATGGACTGAATGTTTCCACCGATCTTTTCGTCCCTGTTCAACGCGAATCCCTCGAACAAGATTGTAACGGTAACATGCTTGAGTTTTCGATCATTCTGACTGTTCATCTTGATCCCCTCCTTGACCGCTCGCTGTGGGTTTTTCAGCAGGTTTTGACAAACCACCCACGAACGAATAAACGAAGACTTTGAAGATCTCGATGGGAAAGATGGGATCGAAGGCTTTCATCAACTCGTACGGGACCTCTTCGCCCGAGCTGAGAAACTCTCTCAAAATCAAATGGAAAACCTCGTCTCTCCTACCCATCCTTGTTAGCTCGAGCAATCTGAAGGTTGTGCCGGTTGGAGCATTGTCCTTGAAGAACCTCTGATAAACACCGTCTTCGGAGATTTCTCTTAGCCGTCTGGCCTTTCTTCTCAAGCTTTCGCACAAATCGCTCGAACTCTTGTGTGCGAACTCTTTGTACAGCCTCTCGATCTCCTTCCTTTCATCACCTTTCGCGGTTTTCGAAGCGTATTCCAGTAGTTTCAGCAGTTCGAACCCCATATCCTTGTACTTCTTCACGGCATCCCTGACTGTTTCGAGTTTGATGTCGCCTCTCTTGAGTTCTTCTTTAACAGGTTCCAGATCGAGCGCGTCGCTCACAACGCTCCCCCCTTTCGCTTTTCATTCACGAGCGCATATAGCTCGAAGAGTTTTTGAGAGTACGAAAGTGTGTTTGAATCGGAACTCATCAAAGCCTTTCGAAAAAGCTTTTCCCCCTCTTTCAGTATTTTGTCGAATTCACCATCCAAAAACCAGCTTAGAACTTCTGTTCTTCCGATGTCGAAGAGAAGAGATGCCACACTTTTGTCGAGCAGTAACACGACGATTTCGTGTGGGATGAAAAAGAATTCTAATTTGCCTTTCTTGTCTTTGTGCTTGATAACCACTTCTATGTTCATCATCGTCCATTTTCCAAGTTGCAAATTGAGTTTCAGCGCAAGCTCGATCAAAGACATTCCGAAGAGCTCTTTAACACCTTCAACTTTTCCTGCACCGTACAATTCCTTCGCGTATTTGTTCAAATGCCACATCACCTTGAAAGAGGGGGCGTTTATGAAGATGCTCGTCGAATCGCTCAGCTTTGTCCAAGCCACGTGACTGTGGATGATCAAATAAACGCAGAGTGGACATATTGGAAAGGTCTTGCCCGTATTCCACATGGAATTAGGAAATTCTCCACGGGAAGCCCCGAGATCCGAATGGTGCATAAGATCGAATTCGAAAATCCTTTTTGGCAACATGTACCTTTGCGAATCAACTCGGACCACTGTCTCTCCTCCGCATAGCCCACAGCGTCCAAGCTTTTCACCGTTCAATAACTGTGGCAAATCTCCCACGAATTTGATAAACCCTTCTTTCCTTTCTTCTGATTTGTTACCTAAGTTCACCAAGTTCTTGCAAGGAGATTGTTTGGAATTAGAGAAAAGACTAGTGAAAAAATATTCGTAAACTTCTTTCTCCGCATGTTCCCTCTGTACATCTTGCTTTTCCCCTTTCTTTTTTGTATTCCTATTAACATAATTATAATTCATATAACATAACAAGGGTTTTGGAATTTCCTTCCCGGCAAACAACTTTTTCTCCTTGAAAATATCAAGGTTTAGAACGACCGTTCCGTCGTCCCTTATCCACCGCGGTACTTCTTCGCGGAGTCTATAGTATGTGTATAAATTTGCGTTCTCGTCGTCCCTTATCCACTGCGGTGCTTCTTCTTCGTTTTCATGGAAAAAAACGATAAGAAAACCCATCACAGAGGAATTGAAAAGCCAGTCTCTCGGATAGAGAATAATATGTTCCACCTCACACCACCTCGAGCATTCCAAATCCTTGTCCAGTCCTGAGCCCAAGTCCCACTTGATAGGTGAGTCTCAGATCTTCCAGATCACCCTTGAGTGTGAACTCACCATGGTACGTGGTTAAAAACATGTACGGTTTTCCCGTTTCTTCGCGGAATCCCTTCAACGTGTGTTTGACCACCGTTTTTGTTATCCGCCTTGTGACGAACTGGAGTGGTTTTTTCAACCCGTATCCCCTCAGATCTTTGAACCTTTTGTCTTGCACAGCGTTCAAATGGTGAGCGAACTTTTCGAGTTCTCTTTGATCAATCTGATCGCTTTTCAAAATGTCCAAAGGTTCGTCGTTCTCGTCCTCAATGGAGATGGGAGACATGGTTTTGAAGACGACTTCTTCTCTGTTTATCTTCCTTTCGTTCAAAACGATCGCCCTGACCAATCGAATGTACTCTGTTTCTCTTTCACCTGCTTCATTCAAAAACTCTACGAACGCAAACTCCTTCAAATTCAATAAACCGTTGTAAAAGTTGGCGATGAACTGCTGATCCGACGAGCTCAAAAACAGCGAGACTTCTCTTTTTGGATGAAAGACTGTGTCTTCCACGACGAGATCTTGATCCACCAAGAATTTCTCCTTTTTCGTTTTAGAATTCGGTGGTATATAAAGGCTGAACGTGAAAGGCTTAGTTCGCTTGAGCCCTTCTGGATAGAGGAAGAATTTGTACTCCGAGTTCGAGGCACAGAGGGCTTCTTTCACCAACGACATGACACGGTGTCTGTAGAGTATTGGAAGCCTTTCGAGTTTGAAATCCAACCTCAATCGCAAAGACGTACCCCCCGAACATATATTACCACAACCTTTACACACCGTTGCTCTCGTTTGAAGATGTCCAGACCAACATGGAGGCTTAGTTTTCGTGCTTCTGTCAACTCAGTCACATGTTAGACGGACGAACAAGGTATTTTGAGATCAGTAGGAATCAACGAGGATTCAGTTTGATGAGGGGATAAGCAAAGGAAGCCACGCTCGAAGTGAGCGTGGCCAGTTGGATCAATACCCCGCAGACGCGCCGACCTTTGGGAAACTTAAGCTGCTCAGACCGGTGATTTTCATTATCAGCTTCGCCACGTCGGTGTTGTCCATGAATCCTGTGAACATTTCTGCCCCGGGTCCGAACGCGTACACCACCGTGACTCCCGCGGTATGATCGTACGTGGTCCAACCGAACCCCACCCTCTGACTGATGAACCTGGCAAGTTCTCTTCTCAAGTTGTTGGCGGGAACCTTCGTGAAGTATTCGTACTCTGAATCCTTCAGCTCTACGCCGTACCATTCTTTCAGTCCAGCGATGAATTTCTCTTTGTCTGCCACGCTGTACTGTTTCAAGAACATCGCTGTCGTACCTTTGGCTTTTCTGGCTTGCTCAACATTTATAGTGTAACCCCCCGCGGACAGGGAAAGCCCTCCAGTTTCGTGGTCGCCCGTGACTATGACGAGAGTGTTTCCATCCTTCTTCGCAAAATCGAGGGCGACCTTGACGGCCTTGTCGAACTCGATGACCTCTTTCCAAACGCCGTAAGAATCGTTCGCGTGAGATTCCCAGTCGATCTGTGAACCTTCGACCATCAACATGAACGGCTGACCGCTTTTGGAGAGTAATTCTATCGCCTTTGCGGTCATCACGTCGAGCGTGGGTTGATTGGCTGGTCTGTCGGAAACGGGTTCGAGGTAGTTCTTCGCGAAGAGACCGAGAACCTTTTCTCCGGACACGTTGTGAATCTGGCTTGCGTCAGTTATGTACTGATAGCCCTTCGACTTGAGCATTTCGATCAAATCGAGACCGTCCTTTCTAACTCCTCCCTTGTTCTCGGACAGGAACCACTGCCAACCTCCACCGAACGCAACGTCGACGGTTCCTGACTCAGCAAACTGCTTGGCTAATGTCAGTTCGTCGTTTCGATTGGGAACGTGTCCGTAGACCGCTGCAGGTGTGGCGTGGGTTATCTGGCACGTCACGACGATCCCGATCCTGTAGCCTGACTTCTTTGCAAGCTCAAAGAGCGATGGCACTGCTTCACCGTTGGGGAGAACACCTATCGCTCTGTTAAGGGTTTTGAAACCTGCAAAGAGTGCCGTTCCAGCGGGAGCCGAATCTGTAACCCAGGAGTCCATTGAGAATGTGACGTTCAGACCTGTGTAGGGAAGCGTCATCGTCGTGAGGAGTTTGTTTTCGAGTATGCTTGCCAGTACCAAGTGGTTAGCACTCATACCGTCACCGACCAAGAAGATCACGTTCACTGCAAGAACCAGCAAGTTCAGTGTAACAACCAAAGCGAGTGTCAAGAACAGTTTGAACCTCACAGCCTTCACCTCCTGAGGTTGAGTTTCCACTCACACCGTACTGAAAAAACTTATGATCTGTGTTCAGACAGATCAGAAATTTTTGATATAAACCCGCGCAAAGACTTCGCTGATCAGACGGTAGTTCAACCATCCGTGTGCGTTCAGCGCTTGTAAACGACAAATTCGACTCTCCAAGATGATGCTTTGCTCGGTGTAGAGTCTAATCTGAATCGGATCTTTCATTGAAACGCTTTCATTCGGCAAGGTCATGGTAGAATTAAGTTGAAATGACTCTCATTTGGGGGTGATCGTGTGAGGGAGATGACAAAGAAGTTCCTTGAAGACGCCTTCGCGGGAGAGAGCATGGCACACATGAGGTATTTGATCTTCGCAGATGAAGCTGAGCGATATGGTTTGAAGAAATTGGCAAACTTGTTCAGAGCCATTGCCTATGCCGAGTTCGTACATGCTCGAAACCACTACAGGGAACTTGGAAAGATCTACAGAGAAATGCCAGAGAACGTTCAACAGTGCATCGACGGTGAAACGTTCGAGATCAACGAGATGTATCCTGTGTACAACACCGTCGCACAGTTCCAGCAAGAAAACGGCGCAGAGAGAAGCACAAAGTTCGCATGGGAAGCTGAGAAGATCCATGCAGAAATGTACAAGAAGGCGAAGCAACTTGCTGAGAAAAAGGAAGACTACACGGCTGAAAAAATCTACATATGTTCCGTTTGTGGTCACACTGTGGAAGGTGAACCACCGGAAAAATGCCCAGTTTGCGGTTCACCTAAGAATTCGTACAGAGAATTTTCTGTGTGAGGAGGGATAGTATGAAACTGGCTGATTTCATCAAGAGCGAGGATTTCAAGAAGGAAAAGCATGTTCCCGTGATTGAAGCACCAGAGACCGTCAAAAAGAATGAGCCGTTCCACATCACCGTCACTGTCGGCAAGGAAATTCCACATCCAAACACCACAGAGCACCACATACGTTGGATACAAATCTTCTTCCAACCGGATGGAGATCCTTACGTGTACGAAATTGGAAAGTACGAGTTCAACGCGCACGGAGAATCAGTTCAAGGTCCAAACACGGGCGCAGTCTATACAGAACCAATGGTGACGAGCAAGGTCAAGTTGAACAAGTCCGGAACGCTATTGGCTCTCTCTTATTGCAACATACACGGTTTATGGGAGAGCAGCAAGAAGATCGTTGTTGAAGGGTGAGCAACGTGAAAAAGTATAGGTGCATTCTTTGTGGATATGTTTACGATCCTGAAAAGGGCGATCCAGACAGCGGAATAGCCCCAGGAACACCTTTCGAAGCTTTACCAGATGATTGGACCTGTCCGATGTGCGGAGCTTCAAAACAGGATTTTGAACCGATCGAATGAATGGTCTTTGAAGGCTGGGGGGTGATCGAATGGCGCAAATTCCCGTTAAAACAGTGATGGCGATACTGGTGAAGAACAGAAAAGAAACGGCGGACAAAGTGCAGAAGATCCTCACGGCTTGGGGGTGCTTGATCAAAACGAGGCTCGGTCTTCACGATGGAGTTTTGGACAACTGTTCCGAGGCTGGATTGATAGTTTTAGAGTTGGTGGGAAGTCCAGAGCAACACAAAGAACTGTGCGATAAGCTGAACAAACTACCCGGAGTGAAAGCGAATTACATGGAACTCTCGTTTGAAGAATGAACCCCCCGCAAGGGGGGTTTTTTGGAGGTGGTGAGTTGATGAATCAGCGGGAAAAGATCGAAATCTTCAAGACGATCTTAAAGAGGTTGCACCAAGGAGAAAGCATCGAAACGCTCAAGAAGGAATTTGGTGAGATCATAGCGAGTTAACCACCTTTTGAGATACCCGCGATCGAGCAGGAACTTTTGAAGGAAGGAGAAATAACGGTTAGGGACATAATCAAGATGTGCGATCTTCATGTTGAACTGTTCAGAGGAACGGTGAGCGGAGCTGGTAGAGAGATCGAGAAACTCCCTTTGGGCCATCCTTTGAGAAACCTTTATGAAGAAAACAAGCAAATCTTGAAAGATTCGGAGGTACTTTCCCTGTTGGCTTCAAGTGTTTTTTCTTCTGAATCGAACGAGGGAAAAGGTGAATTCTTGAGAGAGTTGAAAGAGCTTTTAAAGCAGATGAGAAATATAGGTTTCACGCATTACACACGCGAGGAGATGCTGATCTTTCCCTACCTCGAAAGGAGAGGAATAACGGCAGTTCCTACCGTTCTTTGGTCCAAACACGATGAGATAAGGCTCAAGGTGAAAATGGTGCTGGATCTTTTAGAAAGTCAAGAGACCAATAGGAACCTGAAAGGTGAGCTGTTCGAGTTGGCGCGAATGGTTGCCGACATGGTGTTCAGAGAGAACAACATCCTGTATCCGACGTTGAAAGTTCTGCTGTCTGATGGCGAGTGGGCTGCGATAAAGATGTTTGAAAAGGAAATAGGTTATTACAAGATAGATCCTAAAGACGAGTGGAAAACTTCGGAAAAACCGTTACTCCCCTTCGAGATAGATCCAAGGGTGAGCGGAGAGACCTTTGAAAAGATGCCCGAGGAAGTGAAGAGGGTCGTCGGTCAGCTCAAACCAGAGACCTACCAAATTCGGAAAGAGGAAGACTACGATCTTCAAACCGGTTTTCTGAGTTAAGAAGAGTTGATGGCACTCTTCAAAACACTGCCTCTGGACGTTACTTTTATCGACAGAAACGACAGAGTCAAGTTCTTCTCACACGGTCTCAGGATATTCCACAGGGCTCCCACCGTCATTGGAAGGCCGGT
>Ga0308410_1001425_pt1 | contig 13803 bp, 13 predicted proteins | sample HotsprOSTMatCore_FD_203467 | JGI IMG/M metagenome (GOLD analysis project Ga0308410, IMG submission 203467) | Hot spring phototrophic mat microbial communities from Octopus Spring, Yellowstone National Park, Wyoming, United States -... | ecosystem: Environmental > Aquatic > Thermal springs > Hot... | reverse complement strand
GGACAGAAGATCCAGATAGTTCCCCACGGTACGCCCGTTCAACCCCAGATTCCTTGCCAGGCTGGAGACGTTGAGCAGCTCCCCCTGTAGGTGGGCCAGCATGGTGAGAAGCCTGCGGAGCGTCTCGATGGGTAGCCGCCCCCCCAGGAGCGGAATCTCGCGCTCCAGATAGGTCCGCAGAAAGTCCTGCCGCCAGCGGAAGCTGGCCTCATCGTCCGCTGCCAGGAAGCTTTCCGGGAAACCACCCCTGAGCCATAGTGTGGCCTCGTGACCCGGTCCTGTTTCTTGCAGGTCGAAAGGGGCTAGCTCTAAATAGCTTGCCCGGCCCGCGAGACTTTCACCTGCCTGGCGGGTTACCTCGGGGGAGATGGAGCCGAGCAACAGGTAAAGCCCCGCCTTGCGTCCTTGTCGCCTGGCGCGGTCCACCAGACTTCGGATCAGGGGAAAGAGCCCGGGCATGCGGTGCACCTCGTCCAGGATCACCAGGCGGTCTAGCTGAGCCTCTAGGTAGAGTTCAGCGCTGGACAGCCGGGCCTGGTCCCGCTCAGACTCCAGATCCAGGTAGAGCGCTTCCCGACGCTCGGCCAGCTGGAGGGCCAGGGTGGTCTTTCCCACCTGCCTGGGCCCGGTCAGTACCACCACCGGCACCTGGGCCAGGCGGGCTTCCAGGATGGGCTGGAGCCGGCGGGGTATCATCCTTGCTAATCTAGCATTACAGTATCAAAAATGCTAGGATCTTAGACAACCTGGTGGGGCCGGTGCGTAATACTCTGTAGTCCCCCACCTCAAACCCGAGGAGGTCCTGGAGCGGTGCCACAAGGCCTTGGGAGCGATGGAAGCCTGTCGGTGGCTAAGGCCCAGCGGATCGCTCAAAGCCAGGAGCATTCCCACATACGACAAAGTCCCGAACTGGGTCCTGCTCAAGGCTCTGGGAAGGCTCCCCGCCTGACGGGGGCCAAGGCGCAGTGTGGGCCTACGACGAACACCGCAGCCGGTTGGGCGTAGGGTGTGGTGGCGCAAGGGGGGAAAGCCGGAGCCTATCGGTAAACGGGAGGGGTGCGAAGGTGATGCCGAGGCCAAAAGGGGCCTGGGTGGTGCTGGGTCGGGCGGGGTGGCACGTCTCCTGGTGAATGAGGCACCCGCTGCAGTGGGTGCAAAGGTGTTTAGGCTGAGCGGGGTAAGGCTATGGTAATCCCACCACGAAATGGGCTGTGGTTTTGGCCCTGACCTCCTCTAGAGTAGCCCCTGGTAACAATTCGAGCAGCGTCAGGCGTCCTTCGGGATAGCCAAACACCGCCAGCTCGGTGATAACCAGGTCTACCGCCCCCACCGCGGTCAGCGGCAGACTGCATTCCGGTAAAATTTTGGCGGAGCCATCGGGATTTGTGTGAGTCATAGTGACAATGAGCTTTTTGGCGCCCGAGGCCAGATCCATCGCCCCTCCTACCCCTAGCAGAGGCTTGCCCGGAACCGCCCAGTTTGCTAGGTTGGCCTTTTCATCCACCTGCAGGCCCCCCATAACCGCCACGTCCACGTGCCCTCCGCGGATCATAGCAAAGGACTCAGCGCTGTCGAAGTAAGAAGCCCCCGGTAGGGCCGTGACAGGAATTTTGCCCGCATTGACAGGGTACTCCATGGCCCCGCCCTCTCTCGGGGCTGGCCCGACACCCAGCATCCCGTTTTCGGTGTGCAGGATGATACCCATCTCAGGGGTAATCAGATCGGCGATCAGAGTGGGAATGCCGATGCCCAAGTTAACCACCTGTCCGGGCTTGAGCTCCTGCAGGGCCCGCCGGGCTATGCGCAGGCGAAGAGGATCCACCCTTTTTCCAGCGCTTTCGATATAAGCAGATGAACCCAGATCCTCAGGGCTTATCTTGGCTTCTACCAAGTAGTCCACATAACAGCTGGGGGTGTGTATCTGGTTAGGATCTAAGGCCCCCACAGGTAGAATCTCCTCAACCTCAGCAATGACCAGATCGGCAGCAGTGGCCATGGCCCTGTTGAAGTTTTGTTCCGTCATGCGGTAGACCAGGTTGCCTGCCTCGTCGGCCTGCCAGGCCCGGATGAAAGCCACATCGCCCCGGATGGGCTCGACCAACACGTATTCCTTACCTCCTATTATGCGGGTTTCCCTCCCCTTAGCCAACAACGTTCCGGCACCAGTGGGGGTGTAAAAGCCGCCCAGGCCCGCCCCCCCGGCCCGGATGGCCTCGGCCAGCGAGCCCTGCGGCAGCAGCTCCACCTCGATGGCCCCGCTCAGCACCGCCTGCACTGCCTCGGGGTTAGAGGTAAGGTATGAACCGATGACCTTGCGGATCTGGCCGTTGCGCAACAACCTTCCACCCCCTAAACCCGGTTCACCTACGTTGTTAGCAACGTATACCAGGTTCCTGACAGGGTTCTTGGCCAGGGCGTGCAGCAGGTGCACCGGGTTGCCGGTCATGCCAAACCCCCCCACCAGCAAGGTATCTCCATCCTTGACCATCGCTGCCGCTTCTTCTGGGCTAATGCGCGGTACCTTTCTCACTTCCCTCCTCCTCCTCCAGCCCCCCCAGTACCCGAATGGCCTCCGCCAGCACACGCTCGGTAAAAACCTGGCTCGACCCCAGGTAAGCCTCCTCGCGAAAGGCTGCCCAGTCCAGTGGTAGCTGCGTCCGTTCCTGTACCACCTCCACCAAAGGCCGCCCCTCAGCCAGGGCTACTTGCACCGCCTGCTGTACCAAGGCCTTGGCCTGGGTCGGTGCCATGTGCTCAAGCAGGGCCAGGCGCAGGGCCTCGGCCAGCATCAGCCCCCGTGAGGCCGCCACGTTGGCCTGCATCCGCTCGGGGTAGACGGCCAGGTTTTGGCTTAGCGCAGTGGCTTGGTTGAGAGCCACCCCGGTATGGGCCAGCATCTGTGGCAACACCAGCCACTCCACCTGCCAACTGTGGGTGGCCCGCTCGTGCTCGGCCACCAGCGCCTGATGCATGGCCGCCAGCAAGGCTGCGTTGGTCCGGGCTGAGGCGATGATCACTTCGCTTCTCACCGGGTTGGTCTTCTGCGGCATGGTGGAGGAGCCGCCCCGGTCGACCTCGTGGCTCTCCCGCAGCTCACCCACCTCATTCTGGGCCATCAGAATTATGTCCTGGGCCATCTTGGCTAGGCTACCGCTCAGCAAAGAAAGCCAGCCGGCCAGCTCAGCCAGGTTGTCGCGGTTGGTGTGCCAGGGCAGCAGAGGGGTGTTCAGCTTCAGAGCCTGCGCCACCCCCTCCATCACATCCACCCCCCGCGGCCCTAGGGCCGCCAGGGTGCCCACCGCCCCACCCAGCTGCACCACCAGCACCCGCGCTTTGAGGGTTTGCAGCCGCTCTAAGTGCCGCAATAGGGGGGCCATCCAGCCGGCTACCTTATACCCGAAGGTGATCGGCAGGGCCTGCTGGCCATGGGTGCGCCCGGGCATCAGGGTATCGCGGTGCTGCTGGGCCAGGCGGGCCAGGCCCCGTAGGCAGGTGCGTAGCCGCTCTTCCAAAAGCCCCAGTGCTGCACGCAACTGTAGTACCAAGGCGGTATCTAGGATGTCCTGGGTGGTGGCTCCGAAGTGCAGGTACCGGCCGTGCTCAGATCCCAGGTGGGCCTGGAGCTGGGCCACCAGGCCTGCGATGGGCACACCATCCCGCCCGGTCTGCCGGGCCAGCTTTTCCCAGTCGGGGGTGAAACCGGCGAGCTGGCTAATGGCCTGGGCGGCCTCCCGATGGATCAGCCCCAGCTGGGCCTGTACGTCGGCCAGGGCTATCTCAACCTCGAGCACCCGCTCGAGCCAGTATTTTTCAGAGAAAATTTCGGCTAGCCCAGGGTCGCCAAAGACCCCCGACCAGACCCCCGACTCGTGTGGCAGAAATGGCATGGCTCACAGATCGAAGAAGATTGTCTCACCCTCGCCCTGCAAGCGAATGTCCCAGCGGTACACCACCCCGCCGGGTAGCTCGCAGCGCTGGGCCACCAGGGTATGGCGCCGCGCCGGATCGAGCCGGGCAAAAACCGGATCCTTGGTGTTATCATAGTCGGAAAAATAAACCCGTGTCACCGCATGGATCAGCATGCCGCGGGCAAAGACCCGAACGGCCACAAAGGGTACCGGGCTGGGTGGCACTGGCCCGGGCTTGACGGTCAAAAAACGGAAGCCCTCGCCGCTCGTACCGGAGCGGCCGAAGCCTTTGAAATGGGGGTCGGCCTGAGCATGCCGCGGGTCGGCGGGATGGCGGAAGCGCCCTCCGGCGTCAGCCTGCCATATCTCTACCAGCGCGTCGTCCACTGGCTCGTTATCGCCGTCAAGCACCTGACCCCGCAAGACGATGCGCTCCCCCAAGGTCTGGTCGTTGACCAGCACGTTGCTGCCCTCGCGCAGCAAGGCGAAGGCGAAAAAAGGACCCACGGTCTGGCTGGGGTGCTGCGGATGCATCAGCGGCCCCCCGGTTCAAAGTAGGTCCGGTCATAGCCGGCCAGCACGATGTCGAAGCGATAACCCAAAGCCCACTCGGGCTGGGTGGTTTCCAGGTCGAGGCTGGCGATCAGGCGGGCGCGGGCTTTGGTATCGGGGATCCCCTGGTAGATCGGATCATAGGCCAGTAGAGGATCTCCGGGGAAGTACATCTGGGTCACCAGGCGCTCGCTAAAATTGCGCCCGATCAGGGAGAAGTGGATGTGCGCGGGCCGCCAGGCGTTGAAGTGGTTCTTCCAGGGGTAGGCCCCCGGCTTGATGGTGATGAAGCGGTAAAACCCTTTCGCATCGGTCAGGGTGCGGCCTGCCCCCACAAAGTTAGGGTCGAGGGGCGCCTCGTGCTGGTCGTTTTTGTGAATGTACCGGCCGGCAGCGTTGGCCTGCCAGATCTCGATGAGTACGCCAGGCACCCCGAGTCCGCTCTGGTCTAGCACCCGGCCGGTCACGATAATGCGCTCTCCCAGGGGCTCGCCGTTCTTGGCAGCGTTTTTAGTAAGGTCGTGGTCAAGGGGCCCGATATCGCCCTCCCCGTATATCGGGCCGGTAAGCTCCGTAAGCGACGCGGCAAGCGGCACCAAGGGGTGGTGGGGGGCCCTGCGCACCGTGGCCACGTAGGGTGCGTACAGGTAGGGCGGCTGGATGCTCCAGTCTAAAACGCCTTTATGACCCGATTCACTCATGGCTTCCTCCTTGGGGGGCCAGCAGCCCCATCTCGGCATAGGTACGTTTGGCCACCGCAAAGGCGCGATTGGCTGCAGGAACGCCGGCATACACCGCGACCTGAAGCAAGGCCTCCCGCACCTCATCCGGGCTGGTGCCGGTATGGGCGGTGGCCCGGATGTGCATAGCCAGCTCGCTCTCATGGCCTAAGGCAGCCAGCAAGGCGATGGTGATCAGGTGACGGGTTTTACGCTCAATACCGCCCCGCTGCCACACTTCGCCCCAGGCGTACTCGGTGATCAGGCGCTGGAAGTCGGCGTCCAATTCGGTTTTGCCGACCTCGGCCTGCTGGACGTGGGCCTCCCCCAGCACCTCGCGACGAGTTTTCATGCCCTGTCGGTACTTATCGGCCATATCGCAGCTCCTTCAAAAAGCTACGGATATGCTGCCCCACCAGGGCGGGGGCCTCCACGCAGGGCAGATGGGCGGTCTGAGGGATCAGCGCGAGCCGGGCTCCCAGCCCCTCGGCCAAAGCTTGTGAAAGTTCGGGTGGGGTGGCTTTGTCCAGCTCGCCGCAAAGCACAAGGGCTGGCGTCCGGATCTGGCTGAGCCAGGGGCGCAGGTCTCCGTCGCGCAAGGCCGCACAGGTACCCAGGTAGCCCTCAACCGGGGTACGGCTCAGCATGTTGTAGTAGCCGGCGGCCTCGGCCGGACGCCGGAGAAAGAAATCCTCGGTAAACCAGCGGGCGATCACCGCACGGGCTACCTCGGGCAGCCCTTTCTGCCGGATGGCGGCCATGCGCTCGTTCCAGGAATCCTCGCTGCCGATGCGGGCTCCGGTATCGCACAGCACCAGGGCCTCCAGCCGCTCCGGCCAGCGCCGGGCCAGATCCAGCGCGATCAATCCGCCCACCGAGATGCCTACCAGCACCGCTCGGGCAATACCCAGGTGCTCGAGCAGGGCCTGCAGGTCTGCACTGTGGTCCTCCAGGGTATAAGGCCCTGCCGGGGCGTCGGAAAGGCCGTGCCCTCTCAGGTCGTAGCGGAGCACCCGGTGTTCCCTCAGCGTCGCCACCACCCCATCCCAGATGCGCAGGTCGCTACCCAGGGAGTTGAGGAAGACCAGGGTGGGCTCTCCCTCGCCTTCGAGCCGGTAATGCAGCGTTAGCCGGTTGAGTTGGACAAAATCGGCCATGATCAGATCCCCAGCGAGGGTGTGAGGGACTGGGCTGCACGCTGAAGTACCGGCAGGAAGCGCTCGAGCATCTCCTCCTTGCTTACCCGCCCGGCCTGCACCCCCACGTTCATGGCTGCCAGCACTCGCCCCCGGGCGTTCTTGACCGGCACTGCAATCGAGCGCAGGCCCAGCTCCAGCTCCTGATCCACCAGGGCGTAACCTTGTGCCCGTACCTGCGCCAGCTCCGCTTTTAGCTGAACCGGGTCGGTCAGGGTGTATGGGGTTAGGGGCACTAGGGGCGTGGTTTCCAGATAGGCCCTTAGCTCATCAGCCTCTAGGGCGGCCAGCAGCACCCGCCCCATAGAGGTGCAGTAGGCCGGCAGGTGGCTGCCCACCCCCAGCCCTATCGAGATCACCCGGCGGGCGGCAGCCCGGGCAATATAGACGATCTCGCCGCCCTCGAGGATGCTGGCCGAACAGGATTCGCGCAGCTCCTCGCTCACCTGCTCTAACACCGGCTGCAACAACCGGGGCAAGGGAGTGGAGGAAAGGTAGGCGTGGCCCAAGCCCAGCACCTTGGGGGTGAGCCAGAAGTACTTGCCGTCGCCGGCGACATACCCCAAGGTCTGCAAGGTGAGCAAGAAGCGCCGGGCAGTGGCCCGGTTGAGCGCGGCGCGCCGGGCTACCTCGCTGATAGTTAGGCGCTCGTGTTCCTCGTCAAAGCTTCGTATTACGGCCAGGCCTCGAGCCAGCGCCTCCACGAAAAAGCGCCCATCCGGGGGTGTCCCGCCCTCTTTCGGGGCCGAAAGTACTTGAAGGTTCATGACAATTAGTGTACCATGCGCTTGCTCAAAACTTGTACATATGTTCGCTCTACGAACAGGTACGGGCTCCAGGTGCCGCCACCCCCTGGGCTCACAAGACTGCCCATAATCCGGGCTAGGACGGCGGTACCGGCAGAAACGTGAAGGTGTGGAGGTATTAGGATGGCCACAGTACAACGCAGACAGGTTGTCAAGGCAGGGCTTGGGCTCATGGGGCTGGCCGCTTCGAGCCGATTCTCTTTTAGCCTGGCCCAGCAAGATCCCATCCGCATCGGGGTGGTTCTTTCCTACTCGGGGCCGTATGCCCGGCTGGGTCAGGAGATTACCCGCGGGATGGAGCTCTATCTGGACAAGGTGGGCTACCAGGCCGGCGGGCGGCGCATTCAGCTTCTGAGGGAAGATGAGGAGGCTGACCCCGCTGTGGCAGTGCGCAAGGTGCGCAAACTGGTCGAGCAGGATCGCGTCGACCTCCTTAGCGGCATCATCCTCTCGTCTTCGGCCTACGGCATCCGTGATTACGTGCACGAGCGCCAGATTCCGCTGGTTGTTGCCAACGCCCAAGCCAACGGCATCACCCGTGAGCGGCGCAGCCCTTACATCTTCCGCACCTCCATTAGCGCCTGGCAGCAGCATTACCCCATGGGCCCCTGGGTGGCCCAAAATGCCGGTAAGAGGGTCTTCCTGCTGGCCCTGGACTACGCCTTTGGTAGGGAGGCCACGGCTGCCTTCAAGGAGGGCTTCTTGCAGGCCGGTGGGGAACCGGTGGCCGAGCTGTACACCCCGCTTGGCAGCACCGACTACAGCGCGGTCATCTCCCGCATCGCGGCTGCTCGCCCCGAGGCTGTGCACGCCGTGCTGTCCGGCAGCGACGCGGTGATCTTCCTACGGCAGTTTAGCCAGTTCGGGCTCAACCGCACGGTGCGGCTCGCCGTGAGCGGCGAAGTAACCGACGAGACCGTTCTAGAGGCTATCGGAGACGCAGCTGTGGGAGCCATGAGCACCAATCAATGGGTTTACACCCTCAACAACAGCGCCAACCGGGAGTTCATACGTGCCTACCGGCAGAAGTATAACGCGGTACCCAATCACTTTGCCCTAAGGGGCTACGACGCCATGCAGTTTATCGTAGATGCCATCAACACTGTGCAGGGCGATGTGACAAACCGCCAACGGCTGCTCAGGGCCTTTGAGAGCGCAAAGATCATCAGTCCGCGCGGCTTTGTGCAGATGGATTCGGTAACCAACAACGTCATCCAGCGCGTGTACGTACGGGAAGTTGCTCGCATCGATGGGATTCTAACCAACCGCTTGCTGGCAGACCTAGGCGTCATTCGCGACCCCGGTTAATAGACATGGCGCTGCTTTTCCTCACCCAGCTGCTCAACAGTCTGGCCTTCGCCATGCTGCTCTTCCTGCTGGCCCTGGGGCTATCCCTGATCTTTGGGGTGGCCTGCGTGATCAACCTGGCCCACGGAGCCTTCTACCTGCTGGGAGCCTACCTAGGCCTGGCGCTGGGTTCCAGCCTCGGCAGCTTTTGGCTGGCACTGGGCCTGGTACCCCTGCTGGTGGGCCTTCTGGGGGTTCTGGTGGAGCGCTTTTTACTGCGGGGCCTGCACGGGCAGGAACTCGAGCAGGTCCTGATCACCATTGGCCTGGGCTTCGTGTTGGCCGACTTGCTGCGGGCCTTCTTTGGCGCAGCCATCCGCTCCGTACCTCCCCCGGCAGAACTGGCGGGGCCGCTTCTCCTAGGATCATTCGTTTACCCCAAGTATCCGCTGTTCGTGCTGATCATGGGGGTGCTGCTCTTCCTGCTGGTGAGGTTGCTGCTGACCAAAACCCCCTTCGGTGTGCAGGTTAGGGCGGTGACGGCCGATCCCGGCATGGCCAGCACTTTGGGCATCCAGCCTGCCCGGGTGAGCCTGCTCACCTTCGGAATTGGCACGGCCCTGGCCGGGATGGGCGGGGTGGTGGGCGCCCCAATGATCGCCCTGGCTCCGGGGTTAGACGCCCAGATGACCCTGTTCGCCCTGATCGTGGTGGTGATTGGAGGCCTAGGGCGTATCGAGGGTGCGTTCTGGGGGGCCATCCTGGTAGGCCTGGTGGACGGGTTTGGGCGGCTCTTTCTGCCCCAGCTGGCTATGTTCCTGATCTTCGCCTTAATGGCGCTTGTGCTGGCTTTAAGGCCTGAGGGCCTCCTGGGCCGGAGGATGGCGTGATGGCAGACTTGCTGCGTGAAGCCCGTCTGGGGGTTGCAGGCCGGCGGCAGACCCTGTTGCGTTGGGGGCTGGTGGGGGTGCTCTTGTTGCCCCTGTTGCTGGGTGGCTATCCGCTATACCTAGCCACCGAAGCAGCCTTGCTGGGCCTGGCCGCAGTGGCCTTGAGCCTGCTGCTGGGTCACGGGGGGGTTCCTTCGCTTGGGCAGGCCGCCTTTTTAGGGCTAGGGGCTTACGCGCTGGGCCTGGCCCTCAAGGCGGGCCTTCCGCTATGGCTGGCCTTGTTGCTGGCGCCGCTTGCGTCCGCCGCGCTGGCCTTGCTCACGGGCCTCCTGGTCTTTCGTACCCACGGGATTTTCATCCTGATGCTGACCCTGGCTTTCGGGCAGATGGTCTACTCAGCGGCCCACAAATGGACGGCCCTCACCGGAGGGGACGACGGGCTGAGCCTTTCCGGACTCACCGTTAGCCAGGTGGTGCTGCACCTGGTGGCGGTGGGGGTGCTGCTGGCCGTAGTGAGCGGTCTACGTGCGCTGCTGCAAACCCCTTATGGCAAGACCCTTGAGGCCATCCGGCAGAATGAGGAAAAGACTCGCTCCTTGGGCGTTCCTACCTTCTACTACAAGCTTTCCATGTACCTGCTCACCGCTGCGATCACGGGGCTGGCGGGCGGTGGACTGGCCTTGCACCGGGGCTTCATCAGCCCCCACGACCTCTTCTGGCTGACCTCGGCCACCCTGATGGTCATGGTCCTGCTGGGCGGCAGCCGGGGCCTCTGGGGGGCGGTCTTCGGCGCCCTACTTTACACCTTTGTGCAAGCCTGGGTCAGCTCGTTTACCGACCTGTGGGGTCTATTTGTGGGAGGTCTGCTGGTGCTGACGGTGCTGTTTGCCCGCGAGGGGCTGTGGCCCCTGCTGGAGCGCTACCTGGGAGGGAACCGTGGCCGCGCTTAAGGTGGAGGGGGTAAGCAAGGCTTTCGGGGGGCTGCTGGCCCTAGCAGGGGTGAGCCTTGAGGTCGCCCCCGGTGAACGACGGGCCATCATCGGGCCCAACGGAGCCGGCAAGAGCACCTTGTTCAAGGTGATAGCAGGGGAGCTGCGGCCCAGTCAAGGCCGGGTTATCCTGCAGGGGCGGGAGGTGAGCGGGATGTCCCAGGAGCGCGTGGCCCTGCTGGGGCTAGGCCGGACCTTTCAGCGCTCCAACGCCTTTCCCGAGCTTCTGGTCTGGGAGAACGTGGCCTTGGCTCGATGGGCGGCACTGGGCCAGAGTGCCAGCCTAAGCCGATGCCTGGTGCCGGAGCCGGAGGTACGGCGTGTGCTGGAACAGGTGGGCCTGGCCGAGCGGCTCCATGTGGCCGCCAGCCAGCTTTCGCATGGAGAAAAGCGCCAGCTCGAGATCGCTATGGCCCTGGTGCAAAAGCCAGCCGTGCTGCTGCTGGATGAGCCCCTGGCCGGGCTTTCTGGGGCTGAGCGGGAGCGGATCGGGGAGCTCATCCTGGCCTTGGATTCGCAGATGACCGTGCTGCTGGTGGAGCACGACCTGGAGTATGCCCTGCGCTTCGCCCAGCGGGTCACGGTCCTGCACCAAGGCCAGGTAATCGCCGAAGGGGAACCAGAGGAGATCCGGCGGAACCCCCAAGTGCAGGCGGTCTATGTGGGAGCCAGCTGGACGCTCGAAACCCCAGCCGTCGCGACCAGGGGCGCGGAGCTGTTGCGGAGTGAAGGGGTAGGAGCTGGCTACGGGGCCATGCAGGTGCTCTCGGGTGTACGGCTCGAAGTGGCCCAGGGCGAGGTGGTGGCCCTCCTAGGGCGTAACGGCATGGGCAAAACCACCCTGCTCTCCGCTCTGATGGGCCTGCTCCCTTTATGGGAGGGGGAGGTGTTTTTTCAGGGCCAGGCGATCGGCCACCTGCCCAGCCACTGCCGTGCCGCGCTGGGCCTAGCCCTGGTGCCCCAAGGTCGGCGCATGTTCGACGGCCTTAGTGCAGAGGAGGAGCTGCAGATGGCAGCCTGGGGCCAGAGTGGCCGCTGGACGGTGGAACGGGTGCTGGAGGTCTTTCCCAGGCTGGCCGAGCGCCGCCAAAGCTCCTCGCGGGCCCTTTCCGGGGGGGAGCAGCAAATGTTGGCGATCGCCCGCGCCCTGCTGCGCAACCCTCGGCTGGTCTTGATGGACGAACCCACCGAGGGACTTTCACCCCTGATGGTGCGGCAGGTGGCCGAGATCATAAGGACGCTCAAGGCGGAAGGGGAGACCGTGCTGCTTGCGGAACAGAACGTGCAGATGGCCCTCTCGGTGGCGGATCGGGTCTACATCCTCGAGCATGGCCGGGTGGTCTGGGAAGGGCGGCCCCAGGAGGCCAGCCAGGCTGTGCTGCACCGTTACCTGGGCGTGTGAGGGAGGTCAGTGCGAATGGCAAGAATCAACACTGGGATCTCTGGCGGGCTCCGCCGAACGCCTGAGAGGGGCATCGGGGAGGGGCTGGTACAGGCCTGGCTCTTCAACGATCGGGAACTTTTCGAGGGAGAGCAGCGGAAGGTCTTCGGTCGTGCCCGGGTTCGTCTGTCCTACACATCGGAGATACCCCAGGCAGGTAACTGCGCTCCGCGCTACGTGGCCAGCAACCCCTACGTCGTGCCGCGGGATGAGGACGGGCCGGCGCGGGCCCTGCCGGATATGTGCCGCCACTGGGCGATGCGGCTCTGCTGGGCTGAGCTGGGCGACGTCAGCTGCTTCCGTGGCCTCCCTTGCAGCTGGACCCACCGCAGCAGTGAGCGCCTAGGCTACAGCATCGAGCTCGATCGGCTGGAGCTGGGGTCCCTTACCTGGCAGCCGGTAAAAACCTCTTCCAGGCGGCTAGCCACACCCGATGGCCCGAATGGGGACGGGGTAGAGGCCTGGCCCCTCTCCTGTAGGGGGGAGCATGCCTAGGGTGCAGGTGGGCATTGTGGGGGCGGGGCCGGCGGGGCTTTTACTGGCCCACCTTTTGGCTGGGGAGGGTCTCGAAGTGGCTGTCCTCGAGGCCCGTAGCCGGGATTACTTGGAGCAAAGCCCCCACCGCATCCGGGCGGGGGTGCTGGAGTGGGGCAGCAAGGAGATCCTCGCGCAAGCCGGTCTTGGCCAGCGCATGCTGGCGCAGGGCTATGAGCACCGAGGGATTTACCTTGCCTTCGATGGAGCGCTCCACCGACTGAGTTTCCCCGAACTAACCGAGGGCCGGAGTATATGGGTCTACGGCCAGCAGTATCTGGTGCGGGATCTGATACGGTTATACCTGGAAAAAGGCCGGACGATCCTGTTTGAGCACGAGGTAGTGGGTCTGGAGGCGCCTGAGACTCAGCCCACCTTGGTTTATCGCACCCCCCAGGGCCGAGCTGAGCGTCTGGTTTGCGAGTTCGTGGTGGGAGCCGATGGTTCGCATAGCTTCCTGCGCAGCCAGATTCCCAAAGCCCAGATCCGGCATAAGACCTACCCCTTCGCCTGGCTGGGTATCCTGGCCCAAGCCCGCCCAGCGGCGGAAGAGCTAATCTACGCCAGCCATTCCCGCGGTTTTGCGCTTTATAGCATGCGCTCGCCTACCATTGCCCGCAACTACCTGCAGGTTCCGCTGGAAGAAAAGCTCGAGGACTGGCCCGACGAGCGCATCTGGGAGGAGCTGAGCCAGCGCCTAGACGGGGTGGCCCAGCTAGCGCCCGGCACCTTGCTGGAAAAGAGCCTGACACCCCTGCGCGCCCTGGTGGTGACCCCCATGCAGCATGGGCGGTTTTTCCTGATGGGCGATGCGGCGCACATCGTCCCCCCAACAGGGGCTAAAGGGATGAACATGGCGCTATGCGATGCCGTGCTGCTGTACAAGGCCCTACGGGCCTATTACCGCCGGAAAGACCCCGGCCCACTCGAGCGCTACACCCAGGAAGCCCTGCGGCACATTTGGCAGGCCGAGCTTTTCTCTTACTTCATGACCACCCTGCTGCACACCCCACCCGATCCCTTCGACGAGGGGCTGCGCCAAGCCCACCTGCGCCACCTTGGCCAGAGCCCCCATCTCCAGCGCTTCCTGGCCGAAAACTACGTGGGCTTGCACACCAGCGGGCGCTACGTAGGGATGCTGCACGAGTCGATTTGGGGATAGGAGGCCGAGAGTTTGCTGCTTCGAGCTCAGCTTTTCGTCTACTGAACCCTGACCGACAACTTACGCGGCCTCCACCTATGCCAATAACAAAGGGCCCAAATCCAGCCGCAGCCTGCCCGCGATGAGTTTCCGTCAGCGCTGGTGAAAGCTCAACCCCGAAGCCAAATGCGCCAGCAGCTTGGCCCTGTGCCAGTGCCGGTGCCCCTCTACCCAAGCCCCCGCTGCAGCCCCTGGAAAAGCTCCTCTTAGGTTGGCCTGGGGGTCCACGTCCACGAGAAGTACCTGCTTTCCCCTCGAGGCCATCTCATACCCTAGGTCA
>Ga0308410_1001422_pt1 | contig 13825 bp, 18 predicted proteins | sample HotsprOSTMatCore_FD_203467 | JGI IMG/M metagenome (GOLD analysis project Ga0308410, IMG submission 203467) | Hot spring phototrophic mat microbial communities from Octopus Spring, Yellowstone National Park, Wyoming, United States -... | ecosystem: Environmental > Aquatic > Thermal springs > Hot... | reverse complement strand
AGAGAAGCCCCGCGCGACTCGCATCAGCCAGGTCACCCGTCTCAGTTGCCTCGCCCGACCTGTGTGGAAGCCCTGCACTGGGGCGAGTCTGTCTTCTATCCGATTCTTAAAGTGCGAAATTTAGGCTCAGCGCGGGATAGCCGGAGCAGATGCTCCACAGATGCAAATCGTGCACCTCTCGCACCCCCGCCACCTGCGCCATCGCCTGCGCGACATCGTGGATGGCAATGCCTTCCGGCGTCCCTTCGAACAAGATGTGCAGCGATGAACGCAGGACGCGGTACGAACCTGCGACGATGATGACACCGATGAACACACTGATGAGCGGGTCAACGATGTACCACCCTGTTAGCATGATGATCAAGCCGCCTGCGATCACGCCGAGTGACGCAAGCGCATCGCCGACGACGTGCAGGAATGCACTGCGCGTGTTAAAATCGTCGTGATGTTCGTGCAGCAAACGTGCGACCCCCAGATTGGCGATGAGACCGATCACCGCAATCGCCAGCATCTCCGCGCTGTGAATCGGCGTCGGATTCTGAATGCGCTCCCACGCTTCGTAGAAAATGCCGAAGGTGATCGCAAGCAGTGTGATACCATTCGCCAGTGCGGCAAACACTTCGAGCCGATGCCAGCCGTAGGTGTGGCGGTCGTCCGCAGGGAGCGCGGCGACGCGCAGCGCGATGTACGAGAGCGCGAGCGCGAACACGTCGAGAAAGACGTGCGCCGAATCGCTCAAGAGCGCAAGACTCCCCGTCCAGAATCCGCCGCCCAGTTCCGCGAAAAAGACGAGCAGCGAGATGCCGAGTGCAAGAACAAAGCGCCGTTCGAGTTGTGGATTCGTATGATTCATTGTCTAATGCAACCGTTCGGTGTGATCCACGAGTTTGCCTGCGAGATACGCGTTCACCGCGTCGTCAATCGTCGGGATGTCGGTGACGATCGGACGAATACCGGCGGCTTGCATCGAATCGTACGCGCCCGCGCCCATCCCGCGCGCGAGCAAGACCTGACAATCGGCAATCGCGCCTGCCATGCGCGCGTGCCGCGACTGCGCTGCGGCGTCGTAGCCGTGCCCGCGCGGGTCGTTGCCTTCGGCGTGCGTCTCGCCGCCGAACTGCGCGTGTCCCATCTTCTCGCGTTTTTCGCGCGCGACGATCTTGCCCTCATTGATGGTGACGACGACGTAGTACGCCGCGCGTCCAAAGTGTTGACTGATGGTGATGCCATCATCGGAAACTGCTGCGATTTTCATTTGTTTTCTCCTTGTACTTCTTGAATCTTGGTGATAATTGCCTCCACTGCTCGCTCCAGGTCTTGCTGGGAAAAAGCCAGCGGTTTGAAAGGACCGATCTTTTTGATCTTGAGGTCACTAGTGCAGCAACACGAAAAAGTTGCATACCAACCCGATGCGAGAACGGCGACAAATGTGGCTAACAACCTTGTATCCACTACGCACTTTCATGTTGATGCACTACTAGCACCATTCGTTCCTACCGTTGCCACGCCTCGCCCGTGCGTACTCCGATCAGCGTGCGGATCGTGACGACGAGCCAGAACACAACAAGCAAGACAAACAGCGCGACGCCGAACACTTCAAGCGCGCTCACCTTCCACGCGCGCGCGAGCGTCAACGTCATCACCGTGTACGCGCCGAGTGGAAACGTGAACGCCCACCAGCCCACGCCAAACGGCAAACTCCCCGCGCGCAAGTATCGCGTGAGGAGCAAGATGGCTGCCGCGAGCCACCACAAGCCAAAGCCCCAGAACGCAAACGCGCCGAGCTGCGCAAACGCATTGACACTTACACCCATCTCGCCCCAAATTTTCGCGCCATCTTGCGCGATCCGGATCAACGCGAGCCCCGCGACCGCCACAGGTCCCAGACCGATCCAGAGCGATGGCGCAAGCGGCGCGGCAGGCAACGGATGAAACACGAGCCGATTATAGAGGAGCGCGGCAATCAACAAGAACAAAAAGAAACCGATGCCCCAGCCCGCGCCGCTGATGATGAGCAACCCGCGCGCGGTTTCCGCATCCACGCGCGGGACGAAAGGCATCAGCACCATCGGCACGATAATGTTGACGACGGGTGGAATGAACCAGCCGCCGTTGACCTGTTCGGGTGCGACGTTCGGCGTGATGAACAGAATGTACGCAAACACGACGCCGATGACGAACGTGAGCGCGATGCCGACTGCTGCCAGAATCGCAACCAGCGCGAAGATCGCCTCTGCCGGGAACGCACTGGGACCGACGATGAGCGTTGCGGTTGCCAACACGAGAATGCCGCCAGGAAACGTGCCGTACAGTGCGCCAAGAATCGGATGTTGCAAATCTTTGAGCGCGGCGTCGGGATGGCGCACCCAGCGCCAGACGTACGGAACGCCCAGCGCGACGAGCAGCGCGTACGCGAGCGCGACGAACGCGATGCCGATGACGCGCATCATCGGTTGGAGCGTGGCGATGTTCCCCGGATTCATAAACGCGCCCACGCCGACGATGGCGGTGCCCATCACCGCGCCAAACCAACCTGGATGAAACGAATGTAGTACCGTCAATGTGTTTTTCGATTGAGTTGTCAAGTGATCCTCCGTAGGTTTTGATTGATGTTGGGAGACAGAGTCCGCGCCGCGTCGCGCGAACCCTGCCTCCCTCACGTATTGCCACGCCCTTAAGGACGTGGCAATACGCGCTACCAAATCTGAATGCCAAAGAACGCGGTGATGAACTTGACCGCGACGTAGAGAAAGTACAGCCCAAAGATCAGTTTCAGCGTCGCGGGCTTGATGCGTTTGATGATCGCCGCGCCCACCTGCGCGCCGACGATCGTGCCTGCCGCGAGCAAGAGACCCGTCGTCAAGTCCACGAACCCCTGCGCCAGTTTGATGCTGCCGCTGACCGCCGCCAGCGGAATCATCGTTGCCAGCGACGTGCCCATTGTGATGTACACCGGCGCGCCGAACAGGTAGATCAAGCCCGGCACCAGCGCGTAGCCACCGCCGACGCCCGCCAGTCCTGTCGCGATGCCGACGACGAAACCGAACACCGCCATTCCCCAGCCCGAGCCCGTAATCGTCGTACCTTCGCGCTTGGGCATTGTCTGCTGAATCACGCCTTCGTAGATCATTCGAATCGCGGGCCACAAAAAGATCACGCCGAGAATCAACCCCAGCAGTTTCGCCTGACCCGACAGAAACGTAAAGAGCCACGAGCCGAGTAGCACGCCAACGATGCCGCCGCCACCGAGCCACGCGAACGCGCGCACGTCCACATTGCGCTGAACGAGATGCCCATAGCCGCCCGAGAGCGCGGTAAAGATCACGGCAAAGAGCGTGGTGCCGACAGCGATCGCCGCAGGATAGCCCATCCAAAAGTGAATGATGGGCAGCATCACGCTACATCCGCCCGTGCCGATCAGTCCGCCGAGCAAGCCTGCGAAAAAGCCGACGACGACGAGCGCGATGCCTTTCACCACGTCCATCGGCGCGACACCTGGCGCGGCACCGATGCCTGCCGCCAGCGCCCACACGGCGATTACAGCGATGATCAGCAAAAGTACCGCCGTCGGGATTTGCCCACGCCACCAGGCCGTTGATTTGATAGTCATTGCACACCTCCATCTGAATTGCGAATTGCGAATTACAAAATGTGAATTCGCATACCAGGCGGAGGTCGTTTGATGCCAGGCCCGCGTCCTGTCACACACATACAGCAACACGGTCGCCAGCGACAACACCTTCTCATTGTGCGCCTCGCTTTTCTACGGACGCTATTCGCTCACCAACCAGACCGCGCGGGAACAGGGGCGGGGTGGAGTTGGCTCAACCTTTCCACCGCCGCGTCCAATTCGGGCAGCAATGCCTCTTCGATTTTGCCGGCATCACCGCTCAAAGATTCGTTGTGCCGCCATTTTATCCATCAATCAACTTATCGCCTACCTGGAATCTTTCGTCGGCGCGTGGGCTTTACTCTACCCATCGCATCATCACGCGCACGGCGAGTACGAACAAGACGATCGCAAATCCCGCCAGCGCGAGCAAATCAAGCGCGGCATCCGTCACGCCGCCACCGAGCAGCGCGGCGCGCAATGCTTCGACCGCGTAGGTCAATGGCAACGCGCGCGCGATGACTTGTAGTGCAAGCGGCATCGAGTCCACCGGCACGAACACCCCGCCGAGAAACATCATCGGAAAGCGAATGAAATTCGCGAGCGTCTGCGCTTCGAACACTTCGGTTACCGCGACGGAGACGAACGCGCCGAGCGCGGAAAACGCCGCCGCCGAGAGCAGGATCGTCAGCGCAAGCAAGAGCCAATGGATGCTTCCCGCGCCAAAAGCGATCAGCGCGATGATCAGCACGACCAGCGTCACCGTCAATCCGAAAACCATCCCGCCGAGCAACTTGCCTGCCAGCAACGCGGGCAAACGGATCGGCGCGAGGAGCAATCGTTCCAGTGCGCCGATGCGCCGCTCGAACACGATGACGATCGCTTCCATCGAACTCGTGCCGAACAACAAGGTCAACGCCAAGAGACCAGGCACGAGCGCGCGCAGATCGGATGGATTGCGAATCGCAAAGGCGAGGATGAACGCAAAGGGAAACAGAATGCCCCAACTGATGTTGGGCGGTTTAAAGTAGTAGGCGCGCAAGTCTTTCAGTCCGATGTAAAACATTCCACGCAAGTCATCCGCTAGCATTGCCGCCTCCCTTGCCGCCCTTTTCGGCGAGCATCACTTCCGCGCTCAAGCCCGTCAACTTGACGAACACATCTTCCAGCGTCGGACGCAGTGTGTTGATCGCCAGCACGCGCCGCCCATCGGTTTGCGCGAGCGCGGCGCGCGCCGCCGCCTCAACGCTCTCGCCTTCAAAGCGTCTGGTTTCGATTTGGTCGTTAGCGTCTGCGCGCGTCACTTCGACAACTGTTTTGCCTCCCATTGTGGATTTGAGTCCCTCCACTGTGTCGAGCGCAACGATGCGCCCCTTGACGATGATAGCGATACGGTCACACAAGCGCTCGGCTTCTTCGAGATAGTGTGTGGTGAGAAAGACGGTGACGCCTTCCTGCCGCAACCCTGCGATCATCTGCCGCAGGTTGCGCGCGCTCATCACATCCAAGCCCGTCGTCGGTTCGTCGAGAAAGATCAGCGGGGGACGATGCGCGAGCGCGGCGGCAATCGTCAACGCGCGTTTCATTCCGCGCGAAAGTTTGGCAAAAGGCGCGTTGCGCTTTTCGCTCAAGCGAAAACGCGTCAGCAGTTCTTCCGCGCGCGTTATGCGTTCCGCGCGCGGTACGCCGTAGAGTTGCATCGCGAAAACCAGGTTGTCGAACGCCGACAACTCGTCGTACAGATTCGATATTTCAGGTACGACGCCGATCTGTTTTTTGATGCGCGTGATGTCCGTTGCCAAATCCAATCCCAGCACCGATGCCTTGCCCGCCGTTGGGCGCGCGAGACCCGTCAGCATCCGAATGGTCGTCGTCTTGCCCGCGCCGTTCGGTCCCAGAAAGCCGAACACCTCGCCTTCGCGCACGGTGAAATCAATTTCATCCACTGCGCGCAATGGCGGGTGGTTCTGGTCGGTCTGGTAAATCTTGGTCAATCCGGTTACTTGAATTGCGTTGTTCATTTGCACCTCATGCTGCATCCTTTTCCAAGTGACTGCGCAACTCTTTGCGATGCACAGACTGCACCTGGGACCACACCACCTCTTTCAAAAAACGCAGCGCTTCTTCAGCGTCTTTGTCAGCGAGGATCATTTGCAACTCGGTCTGCTGTTGCTCGTCCAGCACGACGCTTACTTTGAGCATCTTGCCTCCTCCATTGGATCATCCGCAGCGCATCCGCAACGCGGCTTCCACTTTTTTGGCAATCACCTCTCGCACAAAACGATAGATCACCTCGGCGTCTCCTTGCTTGGCGAGGCGCATCACTTGACGTACCTCGCGTTCGTCCAAGATGATGAGTGTTCTTTCGATTCGCTCTTTTGCCATTCGATCTCCTACAAAGTGTTCTGCAAGGATTCGACGGCGTAATCTACATCGTCGGCGGTATTGAAATAGCCCGGACTGAAACGCAACGCGCCGCACTCGAGCGTTCCCGCCGTGCGATGCGCCTGGGGCGCGCAGTGCAATCCTGCCCGCGTCGCTACGTTGAACGCTTTATCCAGCACTTGTGCCAATTGGTCGGGAGAATAACCTTCCACCGTGATCGAGACGACGGCGGTACGCCGCGCTGGGTCGGTTGGGCCCAAGACTCGTACGCCGGGCACAACCTGCAATCGTTCGATCAACCGACGCGTCAGTTCCATTTCGTGAGCGCGGATGCGCTCCACGCCTTGCTCCAACACAAACTGCACTCCCGCAAGCAGACCAGCGATGCCCGCCGCGTTCTGCGTGCCGGCTTCCAGTCGGATCGGCAATTCGTCGGGCATCGTCTCGGGTCGCGAAAGCACACCCGACCCACCTTCCATCCACGTCTCCAACTCGACGCCCGGTCGCACGACCAGCCCACCCGTGCCGTGGGGTCCGTACGTTCCCTTGTGCCCGGCAAAAGCCAGCAAGTCTATCCCCAGCGCTGGCATGTCAATCGGATACGCGCCCGCCGTTTGCGCGGCATCCACCAGCATCAGCGCGCCGTGACGATGCGCCATCTCGCTCACCGCGGCGATCGGCAAGAGCGTCCCCAGAACATTGGAAGCGTGCAACATCGCCACCAGCCGCGTGTGTGGGCGCAACGCCGCCGCCACATCCGCCGGGTCCAGCGTGCCATCGGGCGCGCAAGGCACAGCCGTTACCACCACGCCGCGCTTTTCCAATGCCTTGAGTGGACGCCACATCGCGTTGTGTTCGATGGAGGAAGTAACGACGTGATCGCCGGGACGCAACAGTCCCTTCAGCGCCATGTTGATTGCCTGCGTGGCATTCAGCGTGAACACGACGCCCTGGGGATCGGGGGCGTGGAAGAGTTGAGCCAGCGCCGCGCGCGCTTCATCGGCGATGCGCTGCGCCTCCTCTTCCCGCCGATGTCCACCTCGCCCCGGCGTCGCGCCGACCTGATGCATAAAGCGATCCACAGCGCGATAGACGCTCTCTGGCTTGGGAAAAGTTGTGGCAGCGTTATCCAGATACACGTCCATCATCCGCCTCCTCTTCCAGCGCGATGCCGCGTCGTTGGGCAACTTGGCGCACGCGCGGCACGACGACGCGCACAAAAAAGTCGGTTGTCCATTGCACATCGCGATCCAGCATCGCTTGTTTCAACTCGATGATTTCCTGCGCTTCGAGCGTCAGCCAAGCGAAACGCGTCGAGGTTGATTGTTCAGACATACCTTGTTCCTCTGAAAATAACCACAGAGGACACAGAGGACACAGAGGTTATCTCATTCCTTTTCTCTGTGTTCTCTGTGATCACTGTGGCGAAATTTTCATCCCCACTACGGGTGCGCTTGTCACGCGAATGGACAACCCCATCGCCGCGAGCGGTCAACGCGCACGGCGTCACACTTTGCTCTTGAGATATTTGCGTAATTTGCCGGGCATCAACTCGCCGGTCAGTTCGACGTAGGTGCCTTTGAAGATGCGCGCGTTGTCCACGCCCTTGCTCTGCAGATAAGCGTACGCCACGTTGGAGCGATCACCGCCGGAGCAGAACGTGACGACCGTTTTGTCACGCGGCACTTGATGCCAGCGTTGCGGCAATTCGTTGATGGGAATGTGCAACGCGAACGGCAAATCGAGTTGTTGCCGCTCTTCATTGGAACGCACATCGAGGAGCACGGCTTTACCTTGCGCCCACAGTTCAAAAAACTGCGCGGGCTCGACTTTGTGTTGACCGGTGCTCCAAAATTCGAAATCACAGTCACCTAGCCATTGATCGAACAGATTGTCAGACATTAGTTTCTCCTTGTAGATGATTTGGCAGAGGCGAGACGCGCTCGCCTCTGCGAGAAGGTTATTCGCCGCTCACGGCTGCCGCCGCGCTGAGTTTCCAGAGACGCCCCTTCAATCCCAACAGCACGCGCGAGATGAGCAGCAGCACCGGCAGTTCCACAATCGGTCCCAGGATGATCGCCAGATACACCAGCGGATGCCCAGGGAACGCGCTCACCGCCACGCCGATCACCGCTTCGGAATTGCGCGCCGTCGTGGTGAACGCCAGCGTCGTGTTCTCCTCGTACGTCAACCGTCCGAGGTGACCCAGCACCAGCGCCAGCACGAACAGCACGAGGAAGAACAGCGCAATCACGCCGATGATCAGCGCCACGCGTCCGAGGTCGCCCGCGCCGAGCGCGCTCTGCGACGCGAACATCGCAACGATGACGACGACGAGCGACCATAACTTTACTTCGCCCATCACGCGCTTGACGGGCCCGAAAAAGTACTCGCGTCCGCGCCGCGCGATGATGAATTTTTGCAAAACGTACGCGAGGACGAACGGCAGGAACAGGTACAACACGATGCTGCGCGCCAACGCGCTCAGATCAAGCGGCAGCACGCGCCCCACCAGAAAGTACAGATAGAGCGGCATCAGCACGATTTGCAGCGTGATATTCCAGGGCAAGAGCGCCATCCCCCACGGCACATCGCCTTGCGCCAGATCAATGAAGATGAGGTACCAACCGATGCACGGCGTCAGTGTGTAGAGAATCACGCCCGCCCAAAAGTCGGGATAGTCGCGCAAGAAGAACCAGCCCATCGCCCACGCCAAGATCGGGATGAACACAAAGTTGACGAACAGCGCGAGCACGGTCGGCTTGACTTTGCGAAAAGCGTGCGAGACCTCTTTGATTTCGACCGGCAGCATCACAGCGAAGATGACAAAGAACACGCCGATCTCCACGACGTAGATGAGCCACGCGCTGCCGGCGCCCAGCAGGCGGTTCAGCACGATGCCGACGACGACCGCAGCGATCAAGATGAACGGCTTGGTTTCATCGCGAACCGAGAGTCCGCGAGAAGTTGTCGTAGCCATTACAACACCCCCTGATTAGCCACAGCAGGTGTTGCGCGCCGCTCGCCGAAATAGCCGCGCAGCCAGTCCGCCATCTTCAGATACACCACCAGAAACAGAATTTGAAAGATCGGCATCGTCGCCGCCGGAATCGCGACCAGCGGCGAGAACGCCATCGTCGCGATCGCAATCGCGGTGCCGTTGTTCTTGCCCGTGCTCGCAAACACCACCGCCATGTTGTCGCGATACGACAGCCCCAGCCGCTTATTGAGCCACGTCACGACCACCAGCGTGATCGCGATGAACAAGGCATTGGGGACGAGCAAGAGCAACACGGTCTGCCACTTGTCCACGATCATCGTCGCCTTAGCGAAAAAGATCATGAACACGATGCCGTACATCGCCAGGAGCGAGAGCGACGGGAAGAGCGGCTGCAACCGCTGAAACTTTTTCTCGCCCAGCCAGCGCGTCAAAGCGAGCCGCGTGAGATAGCCCAGAATCATCGGCGCGATCAGCACCGTGAGGATGGACATCAGCATATCGCTAATCGGAATCGGCACGCTATAGTTCGCCGCAAAGATCGTCATCCACAGCGGCACCGCGACCACCGCCAGCACAAAACTCAGCGCGACGACGACCGTCGCCAGTTCGAGATTTCCTTCCGACAAGCCCGTATAGCCAATGCTCATACTGGAGCAGGGCACGACCATCACGAGCAGAAAACCGAGCGCGAGCAAAGGATCGGTCAAAAAGACCTTGGCGAGCGCCCAGCCGATCAGTGGTGCCCACACAAAGTTATCGCCGACCGCGAGCAGCAACCCCTTGATGTTCTTGCCCGCTTTGAGCAATGCTTCGAGCTTGAGGTTGATCATCATCGGGTAGATGATGAAAAAGACCGCCAGCGTCGTCAGGTTGCTCACCGTACTCGAATTCTTGCTGATCCACGCCGCGTTGGGATGACCGATCAACAGTCCCAGCCCCATCGCCAGCACGACGTAGAGCAATAACCATCTGTTCAGATGTTCTTGCAGCGCCTTCATCACAGACCTCCAAAGAGTGAATTCTGGACACGCGTGGACGCGTCGTCACGCGCGTGCCCGTCAAGTTACACGTGAGTGGGATGAGAGATCTGCTGTGAAGGCGGCGAACCTTCCGCGCAGTTGCCCCGCCCACAGGCGCAGCCGAAATGAGGCGTCTGGGCGTGGCAATGACATTGACACATACTTTCACCTCGTTGCCATCAGTCGGCAATCTATATTCAATAATTTAGATGCAGAAAAAGCCAAAAAGGTACATTAGCGCACCAAATCGAAAATCATCTTCGCCGCGATGAGCCACAGCAAGACACCGATGAGCATTTTCAGTTGCGCGGACGATAATTGTCGCGTCATCAGCCGCGCGCCGATGATCGAGCCGATGGCAGCCATCACCGCATTGATGCCGACGAAGAGCGGGTCAATTCCGCCGAGCGTCGCGTGACCCAGGAAACCGGAGAGCGACGAAAAGACGACGACGAGTGCGGTCGTCCCCGCCGCCATTTTGGCATCCAGTCCGAGCCAGTTCAGCACGGGCACGATGAAATTGCCGCCGCCGACGCCAAGCAGTCCACCCAGGAATCCCGCGACACTGCCGACACTCGTACCTGCAATCACTTCTTGGACACGCGATGGATCGCTGGCGCGCGGCTTGGGACGATAGAATAACATCATAAATCCGGCGAACACGAGAAATGCCGCAAAGAGCGCGAGCAGAATCGTCTTGTCCACGTACGGTGTCACTCGCGCGCCGAGTGGCGAAAGTATCACCGCCATCACCAGCACCGGCAAGCCGACGCGCCAGTTGATCAGTTGCGCGCGCCAATAAGTGATTGTCGCGAACGAGAGACTCACGGCGTTGAGCAAGAGCGCGGTCGGCGTTGCTTCCGCGAGCGGCACGCCCAGATAGTAGAACAGCGGCACGAACAAGAACGCCGCGCCCAAGCCCGCCATCGCCAGCAAGCCGGAAAAGAACAGCACGATGATTGCACTGATCAGATAAAGCATCCTTTCACTCCACATATCAGACAAATTGTTGTGGCTTGGCGTCAATTGAACAAATGCGGCAATTGACCCTCGCGCACCGCGCGGTACGCCAACACGTACATCCCTGCCGACCACGCCTGATGCGGATAGCCCATCGGGCGCCCGGTCTGCCCGTGACACCATTCATTGAATTCCCATTCCGCATCTATGCCCAGACGATTCACCGCGGCAAGTTTCTCTAGTTGGCGTGCTGCTTCTTCGATCCGTCCCGCCTTGACGAGCGCGGCAACGTAGAACCCGCCAACAAAGGGCCAGATGCCGCCATTGTGATATTGGTCGGGCAGATTGAGATTGTTGTTGCGATAGTACTCGCGCCAATCCTTGTTCCCCGGATGAATCACGGGATGCAACACGCGCACGGGATACGGCTCCGCGATGCCGACTTGGTGCAGGTAATCGAGAATGCGTTTCACTTGCGCGGGGTTCGCTACACCGAAGAGAATCGCCAGCAGGTTGCCGAACACATCACAGTAATCGCCGAAATCGCGGAATGCGACGTACGGCAAAAAGAAGGGACGCTTGACGAGCACGGGATCAACCTGGCTCAAGGTGTGCTTCCACTCCGTATGCCCAGGACAGGTCGCGCCCCACTCGTCCGCGTTTTCGGGACCCACCCACAGCACAATGCGAATCTTGTGGCGCACGTCGTTCGCGAGCGCGTCGTAACGCGCGCCCTCCACGCCCAGCGCGCGCGCCAGCGCCGCCATTGCGCGCAGCGACGCGTACCACAGCACATTGTCGTACAAAATGTTGAACCGATTCGCGAGCAAGTCCGCCCAGTCCGCCGCCTCGTGCACTTCGAGCAAGCCGCAGCCATTCGAATCCTGGTAGCGCAACCAGAGCAACGCTTTTTCCAGCGACGCCCAATGCGCGCGCAGAAATTCTGTATCGCCGAACGTTTGGAACTGGAGATAATGCCCGATGATGAACCACAGATTCGAATCCACCGAGCCCGCGTTCGTATGATCGAGCCGTCCCGTCGCCACGCTCACATTGTTGGGAATGGCGCCGAGTTCCGATTGCTGACTCGCAAGCGTTTCCAGACTGCGCCGCAAGCAATCGCGATGTTCAGGCAAAAGCACCGCGCCAAGCGACGTGATGACGCTATCGCGCGCCCACACGTGCGGATACCCTTCGGGCGATGCCATCAAGCCGATGGGGCTGCACTCACTCTTCAGAATCCCGCGCGCTTTTTCAAATGCCGTTTCGACTAGCGTGGACATTTTATTCGTTGCCTCCGGTTAACCATGCGACGATCTCGCTGCGCGATGGCATTCGCCCCGCGCAGACCACTTGCTCGTTCACAACGAGACCCGGCGTGGCAAGCAAGCGATAGCGCATGATCTCGAAGAAATCTTCCACGCGCACAACCTCCACCGCCAGACCGCGCTCCCGTACGACGGCGCGCACCTCGCGTTCCAACTCGCGGCAACGCGCGCAACCCACGCCTAGAATCTTGACGCGGAGGGGTGTCATGGTTTCACCGTTTGCGCGCGCGGCGACTCGCTCGGCTGCATCAGGATTTCTTCGAACGTCTCCATAATCTCGGTGACATTCGGTAGCCGGCCCGCCGCCACCAGTTCCTCGTTCACGACCAGTCCCGGCGTGCGCAACACGCGATACTTGCGGAAATCTTTTTCTTCGCTCAAATGCTCCAGGGTTACTTGGACATTCTCGAACAGTGCCGGCTTTTGATGATGCAAGAACTGCACCGCCGCAATCGCCAACCCCTCCAGAATGTAGCAGTTGGCACACCCCGGTCCCAGAATTTTGATGTTCAACATCGTCACACTCTTTCCTTGTTTTTCTGTGCACAGAACTTGGCGTACTCGCGCAATAACCCTGCGGCGTACTCACGCTCGACTTTGGGCGGAACATAATTTTTCGCGGCAACCATCTTCAGCAGTTCGTCCTTCACCGAATCATCGGGCGCGCGACCCAGCGCGTACAATTGCTCAAAAATCTGATTCAGCGCAACCAAGCCGATGACCCGCCCATCGCCAAACAAATCTACCTGCACGATTTCCTCACGCTCGCCGCCACAGCATTGCGCTTGACGCCACATCGCCGGTCCACGTCCACCCATCGTATCCTCCTGGTAGGACAAATTTCAAATTTGTCCTACGTCAATAACAGGTAGGCGCGTTGTAATGCCAGCAAGATGAGCGCGATGGCAAAGAGGCGACTCAACGTCAACGACTTGACTCGCCGCGCCATAAACAGCGCACCCAGTTGTGCGCCGATGACCGCGGTAACCGATGTGAGCGCGAGCATCCACCAATCAAACTGCGCGGTGGCAAGATGCCCCGCGAACGCAGAGAACGAGGGTAGCGTAACGATGACGCTGTTCGTCGCCGCCGCGATGCGCGCGGTGTACCCCAGCATCACGAGCGTCGGCATCATCAGGAACCCAGGTCCCACACCGAGAAAGCCCGCGAACACGCCGATTGCCGCACTAGCGATGCCACCTTTCACGCGCGTGGCGTCGGTAATCGCCAGCGCTTTGGAATCGTCCATCGTGGGCGGAAACGCCATGCGATAAGCAAGAAAGATGAGCACGCCGACGTAAATCCACCACACGATGTTCGTCGGGACGAATTGCAGAATCCAGACGCCGAGCGGCGCGACCATCGTCGTGACGATGAGGAGTGGAATCGCCGTGCGCCAGTCCACCATCTTGGCGCGCGCAAACGCGATCGCGCCGCTGATCGCCGTCAAGCCATTGAGCCACAGACTCCACGGCATAATTACGTGCTTGAGTTCAAAGCCAAACAACCCCAGTACCGGTGT
>Ga0308410_1001421_pt1 | contig 13837 bp, 10 predicted proteins | sample HotsprOSTMatCore_FD_203467 | JGI IMG/M metagenome (GOLD analysis project Ga0308410, IMG submission 203467) | Hot spring phototrophic mat microbial communities from Octopus Spring, Yellowstone National Park, Wyoming, United States -... | ecosystem: Environmental > Aquatic > Thermal springs > Hot... | reverse complement strand
TGCGCCGGCCCGCAGGGACCGTGCACGAAGCACCCGGGCCCGTGGGTGGCGGGTGCAGGGCGGGTGCAGGGTCCCGGCGGCGGTGAGCTGTTCCTCGACGGCGACGGCCGTCCCTGGGTCGTGTTCCACGCCTGGGTCGGTCCCGTCGGGTACCCGGAGGGTGCCCGCCGCCTGTTCGTGGCACGCGTCGACCTCGACGGCCCGTCCCCGGTCCTCGTGGTGCCGTGACGACCGCCTCGACGTCGGCGGACGGCATCCGCTGCGGCGCGACCCGCGACGCGATCAGCGCCACGTGGCGTCACGGGCGCAACCACGTCGTTCACCGGTAGAGGTAGATGTGACCCCACTCGGGGTCGCCGGTGCGCACGGTGAGGAAGGTCACGCAGCGACCACCCTCGACCCTGCCGCCGCCGTGCGCCGCCACCCGCCGGCAACCCGGTACCCCGAGCGGCACGACCGCAGCGCGGGGTGGGGTGCCGTAGGCGCTGACGGCGACCATCCCGAACTCGAACCGGCGTACCCACAAGCATGACGGTCCCGTGCAGCGCAACGGGGTCGGCGTCCGATCGAGCGGTCGGCCGAGGCGAAGGTTCACCAGGTCGGGTGCCAGTCCGGTGCGGTTGCAATTGACGGCGCGTGGGAACCCGGCACAGAAGTCCCAGCCGGTGTTCACGACCACGGGTCCGCCGTAGAGCTTGCCGAGCGCCCACAGGTAGCGCTCCTGGCGGCGACGGGCGAGCAGCTCCGCGGGCGTGCTCCCGAGCGGGAGGCGGGGCTTGGCCATGACCACCACCCGACCCTGTCCCGGGTAGTGCTGCGCCACGTCGTGCGCCCGCCACGCCAACCGGTCAAAGGTCGGCAGGAGCGCCCGGATCGCCGGGTGGGTGCTGCCGATGGGCACTTCCTTGGGATGAGCGCCGTTCTCGTGGAGCGCCCAGTCGACGACGGGCGCCAGGTCGCGCACTGGTTGCCGGGTGCGGGGATCGAGACGGGCGAGGGGGTCGCCGGGGATCCCGTTGAAGTTGATCGCGATGCGCAGCCCGGTACGCCCCCGGATGGTGCGCAGGAGCTGCACAAGTGCGCTTGCTGCGTCGACACCACGCTGGACCGGCGTCTCGGTGCAGCCGGAACGCACCCCGGCAAAGGGCCCGTTGAAGCCCCGACCGGTGACGTCGACCCACAGCCCGTCGTACCCGACGGCGCGAAAGCGCGCCGCGTGCGCGACCATCGCCTCCACCAAACCGCGCTCGTTCGCGTCTAGGTACCACCACCTCCGGCCGGGATGCTGCAACCCGTCGCCGTCGTCGGCGTCGGAGAGCGGCCGGCCCTTGGCGTCGCACAGCCGCCAGCGGAGCCGGTCCTCGACCGTCATACCCATCCAGGGACCGACGCCCGCCTGGTCGGTTTCGGGGAACCAGGTGAACTGCGCGTACGCGAACGCCCGGGCGCCGATCCGGTGGCTCCAGGCAACCGCGGGCGGGTCGGGCTCCTGGGAGGGAAACTGTGCCCACACGATGTCCCGCGGTCGGCCGATGAGGTGGAGGCGGGTCCGCATCTCACTGAAGGGGTGGTAGACGAACGCGACGTTCTCCGGCGCTCGGGGTGCGGGCCGTCCTGGGCCCGGCGGTCCGGGAACCGGGCTCGGCCGGCCGGGAATCGGCCAGATCGGTGTGCATGCGGTCAACATGGCCGCCAAGGCGACCGCGACGATCCTGCCCATCGTCGCTCCTGCCCGTCGTCGCTCCTGCCCGTGACGCCGGTGCGGCCGGGTGTTCCCTCCCCTGCGTCGCACCGGTCGTCACCAGTGTTGTCGGCCGGCACCGCTCGACCTTGAGCTGATCATGCGAACCCGGGCCCGAAGCGACGGCGGGGCCGCACCGGTCCTGATGCGTCGCCACGGTGTCCTCGGCGTGCAACCCGCAACGGCGTTTCTCGGCGCCGCACACGGGTCAGGCAGCCGTTGCCGCCTACGCTGCGGCGCCGGTGAGCGTCGCGGCGATCGTCGGGGGTGTGGTGCTGCTGGCGCTCGCTTCGGGGCGGTTCGTCGAGGGTGCGGCCGGCCTGTCGTTGCGGTTCCGGGTCTCGAAGGTGCTCATCGGGGCACTGGTCATCGGGTTCGGCACGAGCCTGCCCGAGCTCCTCGTGAGCGGCCTGGCCGCCCTGGAGGATGCCCCGGGGATCGCGGTCGGCAACGTCGTGGGCTCCAACGTCGCCAACCTCACCCTCATCCTCGGTGCGGTGGCGTTGCTGGCCGCTCCCGTCGTGCACTCGGGGATCCTGAACCGGGAGGTGCCGATCACGATCGGGGCGATGGGCCTGTACGGATGGTCGCTCACCACCGGCAGCCGGCTCGCGGGGTTGGTCCTGCTCGGCGCATTCGGCCTGGCCACCGCGGTCCTCGTGCGCGTCGCGCGGCGCGACGACGCCCGTCTGGCCGCCGAGGTGGAGGAGGCCACCGCACCGGCCCGGGCCCGCACCCCGCTGCTCCTGGTGGCCGAGACCGTGGGTGGGCTCGTCGGCACCCTGATCGGCGCACAGCTCGTGGTGATCGGCGCCAAGGGGCTCGCGACCTCCCTGGGGATCAGCGAGGGGTTCGTCGGGTTCACGATCGTGGCCGTCGGCACCTCCCTGCCCGAACTCGTGACCGCCATCGCCGCGGCGCGCCGAGACGAGGCCGAGCTCGCCGTCGGCAACGTGTTCGGCTCCAACCTGTTCAACAGCCTCGTGATCGGCGGGACCGTCGCCCTCCTCGCCCCGCCGGCCGGGCTGGGACGGTTCGGCGTCGCGGTGCTCGTGATGGTGGCCACCGGCCTGTTGGTCGCCGTCCTCATCGCCCGTGGGCTGCGGCTCAGCCGCCTCGACGGGATCGCGCTCGTCGTCGTCTACGGCGTGACGGTGATCACCGTGCTCTGAGCGTCAGGTCGCGCCCGGCTCCTGCGGTGCCGGCCCGGGCGCAGATCGGTACGCTCCCGGCACAGGAGCGTCGGGGACCTGCGGGGGTCGAGGCAGACCGTGATGCGAGCAGCGCGCCGCAGCACTCAACCCACCGGGGGCCGTCGTGCGAACCGGCGGCTGCGGGACGGGGCGGGTCGGGTCACGGTCCTGATCGCCGGGATCTGCATCGGGCTGGGCCCGCTCGGGGCGCCCGGGCAGGCTGCCGGTGCGTCCGGGACCGGTGCGGTCCTGTACACGTGGGGATCCCGCGGCGACGGTCAGCTCGGGGACGGGATCAGCGGCATCCGCCCGCCGCAGCGCCTGCGGGCCGACCGGTGGGAGGCGGTGGCCGCCGGCGGGCGGCACAGCCTGGCGGTCCGGGCCGACGGGTCGCTGTGGGCGTGGGGCGGGAACCGGGCCGGGCAGCTCGGCGACGGCACCACCGACGATCGGTTCACCCCCCACCGGGTGGGGACGCGCCGTTGGCGAACGGTGAGTGCCGGTACGCGCCATTCGGCAGGCATCGCCGTCGACGGATCGCTGTGGGCCTGGGGTGCGAACGAGGCCGGGCAACTCGGGCTCGGGCGCCGCAGCGACCAGCCCGTCCCGACCCCCAGGCGCGTCGGCCCAGCCGGGTGGCGGTGGCGGGCCGTCGCCGCGGGGGGACGCCACACCCTGGCGATCCGGGCCGACGGGTCGCTGTGGGCCTGGGGCGCCAACCTGTTCGGGCAACTGGGCGACGGCACCACCACCGACCGGCTCACCCCCACCCGCATCGGCGAGGCCGGCCAGCGCTGGCGTGCCGTCGCCGCCGGTGCCGACCACAGCCTGGCGATCAGGGCCGACGGGTCGCTGTGGGCCTGGGGTGACAACCGGGCCGGGCAGGTGGGGGACGGCGGCACGCGCCGCCGGCTCACGCCCCGACGCATCGGCACGGCCACCTGGGCGCAGGTGTCCGCCGGTGCGTTCCACAGCGTGGGCCTGCGCACCGACGGGTCGGTGTGGACCTGGGGTGTCAACGCCGCCGGGCAGCTGGGCGTGGCGGACCCGCAGCCCCGGTCCCGGCCGGTCCGTGTGCCCGGCGGCCCGTGGGCCCAGGTGGGGGCGGGATCGGACCACACGGTGGCCCTGCGGCGGGACGGCTCGCTGTGGGCGTGGGGCGACGATCGGCAGGGGCAATCCTCGGGGCACCGTCGGGGCGCACGGATCCTCCCGCAACGGATCGGAACCGCCCGCTGGCAGTCCGTCGCCGGTGGCGGGGCACACACCGTGGGTGTCCGCACCGACGGGTCGCTGTGGGCCTGGGGGCTGAACACCGGCGGACAGGTCGGCGACGGGTCGACGCTGGCCGCCCGGCCACAGGGAGCCGGGATCGGTTGGGCGGCGGTGGACGCCGGCTCGGCACACAGCGTGGGCATCCGCACCGACGGGTCGCTGTGGGCCTGGGGCCTGAACCGTTCGGGTCAGCTCGGTGACGGCACCCGCACCGACCGGGCCAGGCCCCGGCGCGTGGGCCGGGCGGTGTGGCGCGCCGTGGCCGCCGGCGACGCGCACACCGTCGCCATCCGCACCGACGGCACCCTCTGGGCCTGGGGCGCCAACGACGTCGGCCAACTCGGCGACGGCACCCGCACCGACCGGCCCACCCCCACCCCCGTCGGCAACCCCACCTGGCGCTGGCACACCGTCACCGCCGGCGCCACCCACACCCTCGCCATCCGCACCGACGGCACCCTCTGGGCCTGGGGCGCCAACGACGTCGGACAACTCGGCGACGGCACCCGCATCGACCGCCCGGCGCCCCGGCGCCTCCCCGGCGAGGGATGGCGCTCCCCCACCGCGGGCGACCACCACTCCGCCGCGCTGCGCGCCGGCTGATCCGGACGTCGCCAGCCGCCGACCACGCCGACGGCGCGGCCCGGGCTCTGTGCCGACGCGCCGACCCGCCCGAGCCGACGTGGGCCTCGTCGCCCCGGGGCCCCAGCGACCGCCGGTAGCCTGAGCGGCCGCCGGGGACGGTCCGGCACGCGAAGGCCCCGGGGAGTGGCGCAGTGGTAGCGCACCTGCTTTGGGGGCAGGCGGTCGCGGGTTCGAATCCCGCCTCCCCGACCGGCGTGCCCTACCGTCTCCGGCGCGCGCGGGTGTAGCTCAATGGCAGAGCCCCAGCCTTCCAAGCTGGTGATGCGGGTTCGATTCCCGTCACCCGCTCCCCGGCGCGCCGGCCCGGCGGGCGGCGGCCAAGAGCAGGCCGACCCCGACAAGCAGCAGGACACCACCGGCGAGGACGGCCCCGATCGGGACGCCGGTCTGAGCGAGGCGCCGGGCCGGCGACGCAAACACGGAGGCGGGTTCGACCGGCTCCCCGGGCGGCACGGGATCCGACCCGTCGACCGGACCATCCTCGGTGGGGCTGCAGGCCGGGTCGTCGGTACCGAGGATGGTCACCGGCGCCGCGTCGCTCCGCCAGGACCGCGGGTCCGCACCCAGCCCGAGATCCGGCGTTCCCCACAGGTCGCCGGTGGCGGCGAAAGCCCGGTTCGTGACCTGCGAGGGCGGGAGGCACGTCCCACCCGCGGGCACCCGGGCCCGGTAGGTGACCTCGACGCTCCCGTCGGAGGCGAGGAGGAACTCCTGGTCCATCGCCGGTGCGCACTGCACGACGAGGCCCGGCGGGAGCACGTCGTAGGGCGGCGGGGCACCGCCGTCGTAGGGTGTGCCCGTCGGGTCACACCTCCAGCTCGCCGGCCCCTCCACGAGCTCGACCGCCTCGAACGCGTTTCGGTCGAACGAGTCCAACAGGGCACCCATGGTGCGGCCGTCGTTGCGGAGCCAGTACGGGTCACCACGGTTCGTGAGCCGGATCACCCAGGTGGCCCAGGCTCCCCGGGACACCGTCGCCGGCTCGGCGCGCTTGGAGACCTCGAACGCGCAGGTCTCGGTGGGCCGTAGCGGCACCGCCGTGGCGCGGTCGGGACCGTTGGTCCCGGCGGCGGGGTTCGTCGGATCGGCCCAGGTCCAGGTGAGTCGCATCGGGTAGGCCCCTGGGGCACAGGCCGACAGGCGCACCGGCGCGGTGATGCGCACCACGCCGGTGGTCCCCCCGGGGACGGTACCGCTGCAGGTGACGACCTGGTTGAAGGTGGGGACCTGACGCGCCGCCGGGCCGCAAGCGCCGACGAACGCCGTGTCCGGTGTCCCCGCGGCCCACCCGCCCAGGGGTGGTGAGGGGCTGTAGGTCCCGTCCAGGCGAGCCTCGAAGGTCACCCTCACGTCGTCGGGGTCCGGGTTGGCGATCGTCACGTCCACCGTGAGGGTGTCACCGGTGGCGAACGGCCCTCCGACCACCGTGAGCGTGACCCCAGGCTCCGTCAGTGCCGCGGCCCGCCCGGTGAGGATCCCTCCGAGCAGGAGCGCCACCACGACGCCGGTCCCGAACCGCCGCGTCGTGCCCCGCGCCCCCGTGGCTGTGCGGTCGCGCCTCCACATCGGACGGGGTATCGACACGGACCGGCTCCGGATTGAGGGCCGGCCCACCGTTACCCGCGCCGGCGCGAGGATCCCAGCCCGGGGTCGCGCCGGAGCGGCGGGGGCGGTCAACCCGCCCGACGCGCGCGCCCGTCCTGTTCTCTGGCCTCCAGGCGTGCCCGCACGGTGCCCAGCACCCGCAGCGCGGTCTCCACCTCCGGTGGCGACACCCCGGCGAGCAGGTCGTCGGCCAGCCGCCGGGCCGACGCACGCATCGAGCGGACCCGGGCGCGACCGGCGGGGGTGAGCCGCACCATCACGGCGCGCCGGTCGTGCGGGTGGGCACCGCGGGCCACGAGCCCGCCGGCCTCCAGGCGATCGACGAGCGCGGTGATGGCCCTGGGCGTCACGCCCTGGGCCGTCGCAAGGTCCCGCATCACCCGTGGTCCCCCGTCGTGCAGCTCGAGCAGCAGCCGGGCGCAGGGATGCGACAGGCGGCGGCGGGCCAGGCCCCGCGCCGCCAGCCGGTCCACCAGCGGCGCCAACGCGAGCAGGTGGCGCAGCAGGTCGGTGCGCGGGTCCGCCGCGACCGGCGTCCCCCTCGGGAGGGTGGATGGTCCCGGCATGATGAAGACCCTACACCATGTGATAGATTCAGCGTCTTCCATCCGGTCCACGACACGACGGGGGCACCATGCACGGGACCGACGGGATCGACGCCGACGAAGGGGTGGTCGCCGAGGGGCTCGTGAAGCGCTTCGGGGACTTCACCGCCCTCGACGGGGTCGACTTCCACGTGGCGCCGGGCACCGTGGTCGGGCTCCTCGGACCGAACGGGGCCGGCAAGACCACCACCATCCGCATCCTCACCACCCTGCTGCGACCCGACGGCGGCCGGGCCCGGGTGGCCGGATTCGACGTGGTGCGCGACGCCCGGGTGGTCCGGGCCTGCATCGGGCTCACCGGTCAGTTCGCCGCGGTCGACGACGACCTCACCGGGCGGGAGAACCTCGTGCTCGTCGGCCGGCTCGGCCGGCTCCCCAAGGCGGCAGCCGCGGCGCGGGCCGAGCGGCTGCTCGACACCTTCCAGTTGCGCGACGCCGCCGACCGGGCGCTGCGCACCTACTCCGGCGGGATGCGCCGCCGCCTCGACCTCGCGGCCAGCCTCATGGTCGCCCCGGCGGTGCTGTTCCTCGACGAGCCGACCACCGGGCTCGACCCCCGCAGCCGGCTCGACCTGTGGGACGTGATCGGGGAGCTGCGTGCGTCGGGCACCACGATCGTGCTCACCACCCAGTACCTCGAGGAGGCCGACCGGCTCGCCGACCGGATCAGCGTGATCGACGGTGGCCGGATCATCGCCGAGGGCACCGCCGACGACCTGAAGGCCCGGGTCGGCGGCAGCGTCGTGGCGGTCACCCTGGCCGACCGGCACGACGCCGCCGGGGCCGCGGCCGCCCTCGCGGCGACCTTCGGGCTGCCGGTGGGCGACGTGAGCACCGACCCCGACCTCGGCGTGGTGAGCGTCCCGGTCCCCGAAGGCGGCGAGGCGCTCGTGGCCGCGGTGCGCGCCCTCGACACCGCGCGCATCACCCCGGCCGACCTCGTGCTGCGCCGACCCTCCCTCGACGACGTGTTCCTCGCCCTCACCGGCCACCACGCCGCCGACCGGCGCCCCGAGCAACCGGCGCCGGTGCGCGCCCGCACGATGGCCTGACGCAGGAAGGGACCCCATGACCACCGTCAACCCCGACCTCCGACGCAGCGCCCCCGCCGGCCTCGACCTGCCGCAGCCGCTGGCCGACCCACGTCGGCGCGCCGCGCTGCCCCCGGCCAGGGTGCTCGCCGACATCGGCCTGGTCACCCAGCGCAACCTGCGCAAGGTGCTACGCAACCCGCGCCTCATCGTGTTCTCCACCATCCAGCCGTTCATGCAGCTCCTGCTGTTCGCGTTCGTGTTCTCCTCGGTGGCGACGGTCGGGCCGGGCCTCGGTTACAAGCAGTTCGTGGTGCCGGCCGTGCTCGTGCAGACCATGACCTTCGCGGCCATGGGCTCCGGCATCGGGATCGCCAACGACCTGCACATGGGCATGATCGACCGGTTCCGTTCCCTGCCGATCGCCCGCTCGGCGTTCCTCGTGGGCCGCACCGCCAGCGACAGTCTCCGGCTCGGGATCCAGGCCTGCCTGCTGGTGGCCGCAGCACTGGCCATCGGGTTCCGGTTCCAGACCGGGGTGCCCGCCGCGCTCGGCATGCTGGTGGTGGTGGTCATGTTCGGGATCGCCCTGTCGAGCTTCTCGGCCTGGATCGGGCTCGCGGTGCGGGACCCCGAGACCGTGCAGGCCGCGGTGTTCATCCCGATCCTGCCGTTGGTGTTCACCTCCTCGGCGTTCGCGCCGATCAGCCGGCTGCCCGGCTGGATGCAGCCGGTGGCGAAGGCGAGCCCCGTCACCGCGGCGATCGACACCGCACGCGGTCTCGCCCTCGGTGACGACGTGCTCGTGCGTCTCAGCGGAGTGCACCTGCACACCGCCGCCTGGCACTTCGCCCTGTGGTGGATCGCGATCGTGGGGATCTCCACCGCGCTGGCCGTGCGCCGCTACCGGCTGGGCTGACCGGCCCGGGCGGCGCCGCCTCGACCCCTTCGCGGATCCCGGGCGGCACGGACCGGTAGCATGGTGAGGCCCGGAGGCGAGCGCCCGTAGCTCAGGTGGACAGAGCGGCGGACTTCTAATCCGCGGGTCGGGGGTTCGAATCCTCCCGGGCGCGCCGCAACGGCGGGGACCGTCGTTGCGACCGGCATGGTGGCCGTAGCTCAGTTGGCGAGAGCGCCGGGTTGTGGTCCCGGAGGTCGGGGGTTCGAAGCCCCTCGGTCACCCCAGCTGCGGCGGTCGGGCGCGCCGGCCGATCTGTCGCGCCCCGGCGTTCGTCACCGTCACGCCGCTCCCGACGCAGGCCGCGCCAGGATCGCTCGCAACGCCCCTTCCAGCTCCGGGTGGCGGAACGCGTAGCCGCTCGACAACAGCTTCTCGGGCAGGACCCGCTGGCCCTCCACCAGCAGGTGCTGCACGAGCTCGGCGCCGTAGCGGAGCCGCAGCGGCAGCAGCGGGGTGGGCAGCAACGCCGGTCGTCCCAGCACCCGGGCCAGGGTCCGGGTGAACTCGAGGTTCGTCACCGGGTTCGGCGCGGTGGCGTTCACCGGTCCCGTCAGCGCGTCGGTCACCAGGATGTGGCGGATCGCGCCGATCTCGTCGTCGAGGGCGATCCACGACATCCACTGTGCGCCGGAACCGGTGCGGCCGCCGAGGCCGAGGCGGAACGGCAGCACGAGCCGGGCGAGTGCGCCACCCTGGCGGGCCAGCACGATCCCGGTGCGCAGGTGCACCACCCGGATGCCGGCCGCCTCGGCCGGCGCGGTGGCGGCCTCCCAGTCGCGGCACACCTCGGCGAGGAAGTCGGGGGCGGCCGGCGGCGGGCTGGCCTCGGTGCAGGGCTCGTCGCCCCGGTTGCCGTACCAGCCGATCGCCGAGCCCGACACGAGCACCGCCGGTGGGCGCTCGAGCCGGGCCAGGGCGCCGGCGAGCAGCCGGGTGCCGGCCACCCGGCTCTCCCGGATGAGCCGCTTGCGGGCCTCGGACCAGCGGGCGTCCCCGATGCCGGCCCCGGCGAGGTGCACCACCGCGTCGAGGCCTTCGAGCCCGGCGGTGTCGATCTCCCCGGCGACCGGGTCCCAGGGCAGCTCCCCGGGGCGGGGCGTCCCGCGCACGACCGGTACCACCTCGTCACCGGCTTGGCGCAGCGCGGCGCACAGCGCCGTGCCGATCAGCCCGGTGGATCCCGTCACGGCCACCCGCATCGCCCCACCTCCCCGGTATCCTGTCGGCGCGCCGCTAGCTCAACTGGTCAGAGCAACAGACTCTTAATCTGTGGGTTCAGGGTTCGAGTCCCTGGCGGCGTACGGAACCACCGCCCCCGGTGGATCAGGCTCAGATCCGGGCCCGCTCCAGCACGTGCACCGCACACGCGGAGCCGAGCCCGATCACGTGCGTCAACCCGACCTTCGCGTCCGGGATCTGGCGGTCGCCGGCCTCACCCCGCAGGTGGGTGGCCACCTCGTAGAGGTTCGCCACCCCGGTGGCGCCCAGCGGGTGGCCCTTCGAGATGAGCCCGCCGCTCACGTTCACCGGGATCGCGCCGTCCCGCCACGGGCCCCGCTCGTCGATGAACTTCCCGGCCTCCCCCGGTGCGCACAGGCCGAGGTTGTCGTAGTGGATGAGCTCGGCGGTGGCGAAGCAGTCGTGCAGCTCCACGAGGTCGAGGTCCCGGGGGTCGACACCGGAGGTCTCATACGCCTGCCGGGCCGCCTCCCGGGTGAGGGTGTTCACGTCGGGCTGCACCTGGTCGTGCTCGGTCCACGGGTCGCTCGTCATCACCGACGCCGCGATCCGCACCGCCCGTCGCCGCTGCTCGTCGGGCAACGTCCGTAGCCGTTCCTCGCTCACCAGCACCACCGCCGCGGCCCCGTCGCCGGTGGGACAGCACATGAGCAGGGTGTTCGGGTAGGCGACCATGTCGGCGTGCATCACCTCCTCGAGGCTGAACGCCTTCTGGTACTGGGCGAGCGGGTTGAGGGTGGAGTGGGCATGGTTCTTCTCGGCGACCTTGGCGAACTGTTCGAACCCCACCCCGTCGTGCTGACCGGCGTACTCGAGACCCGCCTGGGCGAACACGCCGGGCATGAGCGTGGTGCCCAGACGGCCCTCCACGCTCATCACCGCCCCGTAACGCCCTGACGGGGTGAACACCTTCCGGTCGGCGCGGGCCGCGGCGCCGAGCAGCCCCGCCTTGCCCATCTTCTCCAGCCCGACCGCCAGGCCCATCTCGGCCTCCCCGGCCCGGATGGCGAGGTACACGCAGCGCACCGCGGTGGCCCCGGTGGCACACGCGTTGGCGACGTTGTACACGGGGATGCCGGTCTGGCCGATCTGCTTCTGGAGTCGCTGCCCCACCCCCGAGGAGGCCTCGGCGAGGTTCCCGGCCGCCAGCACGTCCATGTCGGCCATGCCCACCCCGGCGTCGTCGAGGGCGGCGAGCGCGGCTTCGGCCCCGAGGTCGATGAGGTCCTTGTCGGGGTAGCGGCCGAACCGGGTCATCGACGCCCCGAGGATCCACACGTCACGCTCCGCCATCGTCGCCTCCTCCGCCGGCGCCGGCGGTGTCCGCCACCGGCGCGAACCCGAACGCCACCGCTTCGGTGCCCTCGTCGTCGACCCCGGCCACCCAGGTGACCAACCGCACCGGCATCCCGACCCGCACCGCGGCGGGGTCGGCCTCCACGTCGCGCAGGTTGGCCTTCACCGCGCCGCCGCCGTCGAGGTCGACGACCACCGACACGTAGGGGACCTCCACCCCCGGCGCCGCCCGGTGCACGATCGTGAACGTGCGGACGGTGCCGGTGGTGGCGAGCGGCCGGCGGGAGAACGACCGGCCGAAGCAGCGGGCGCAGGCGTTGCGCCGGTCGAAGTAGCACGCACCGCAGGCGTCACAGCACCACGCCAGCAGACGCGCCTGGGCGCCGTCGAGATCGAGGTAGTCGACGATCGGTACCTGCGCTCCCACGGAACGCGAACCTAGCGTCCCGGCGCCGGGCCCGGGCCCGGCCACCGTCCTGCGGCCTTGCCCCTCCTGTGCCTCGCTACGGAGCCGGCCCGCCGCGCGGGGAACCGACTGGGGCGTACGGCTCAAGCCGGACGCCGGCCCGCCCGAAACCTCCACCATGGATGGGCGAGCGCGCCCGCAGCCCCGCATCCCGCCCGCCCTGTGGCAGGCGCTGGTGACCGAGGCGCTCGACGGGGTCGTGGTGATCGACCGCGCAGGCCGGGTGGCGGCCGCCACACCCCCGGTGGCCCGGCTCGTCGGCACCGACCTGGAGGCCCTCGTCGGCACCCCGGCGCTCGACTGGGTCCACCCGGACGACCGGCAGCGGGCCGCCGAGGCACTCACCGACGTGCTCACCGACGTCGACCGCCAGCGCCCCGACCTGGTGGTCCGCCTCGTACGCACCGACGGCACCCCGGTGGAGGTGGAGCTGGCCACACGGCCCGGCGACCCGCACAGCCGCCACGTCGAGGGGATCGTGGTCGTGGTGCGGGACGTGACCCACCGGGCGGTCGCCGAGCGGGAGCTGCGCACCGCCCGGGCCCTGCAGGTCACGGTGGAACGCGTCGCGACCCGGTTCGTGGACGCGAGCTGGGAGGAGGTCGACCCGGTGATCCACGAGGCGCTGCACCTCATCGGGGCGGTGACCCGCGCCGACCGGGCCTTCGTCGGCCGCTACGCGGACGACCTCAGCTCGGGCGGCATCACCCACGAGTGGTGCAGCCCCGGCGTCCCGTCGGTGCGGCACCTCGCCGTGAGCATCCCGGTCGCCCCGTTCACCCGGTGGACCGATCTCCTCGCCGGTGGGGAGGCGATGGTCGTCGACGACGCCGACGACCTCCCCGCCGACGCGCAGCCGCTGCGCGCCCTGCTCGCCACCCTCGGGATGCGCTCGGTCGTGATCGTGCCGATGCTCGGGCATGGACAGCTGCTCGGGACGGTCGGGCTCAGCCGGGCGGAGCCGGCCGATCCGTGGGGGTCCGAGACGGTGCGGCTCCTGCGGATCACCTCCGGCCTCGTCGGTTCGCTGCTCGCCCGGGAACGGACCGAACGCGCCGCACGTGACGCCGAGGCCCGGTACCGGGCGCTGGTGGAACACGCCTCCGACCTCATGCTCATCTGCGACCGGGACGGCGTGATCACCCACGCCGGCGGCCGGCGCCTCATCGCCTTCAGCGAGGGGTTCGGCGACGCGTTCGGTGACGCCGACCGGGTCCCGGTCGCCGCTCCCGCCGCCGCGCCCGGCCCCGGACCGTCCCCCCGCATCGTCGACTACGTGCATCCCGACGACCTCGACCTGGTGAGCAGCACGTACCGCGCGCTCGTGGACGACCCGGGCGCGTCACGCACGCTGGAGGTGCGCGTCCGGTCCGCCGCCGGGGCCTGGCTCACGCTGGAGGTCGTCGCCACGAACCATCTCACGCACCCGGCCATCGGCGGCATCGTCATCAACGCCCGGGACATCACCGAACGCCGCCGCGCCGAGGAGGAGCTGCGTGAGAGCGAAGCGCGGTACCGGTCGCTCGTCGCCAGCCTTCCCGGCGCCGTGTACCGCTGCCGGGCGGAACCCCCGTGGGACGACGTCTGGGTGAGCGAGGGGGTGGAGCAGCTCACCGGCCATCCGGCCCGGGTGTTCCTGACCGGTGAGGTGTGTTTCGACGAGCTCATCCTCCCCGAACACCGGGACCGCACCGACGCCGAACTGCAGGCCGCGATCGCCGCCCACACCCCGTTCGAGATCGAGTATCCGCTGCGGACCCGCAGCGGCGAGATCCGCTGG
>Ga0308410_1001417_pt1 | contig 13858 bp, 8 predicted proteins | sample HotsprOSTMatCore_FD_203467 | JGI IMG/M metagenome (GOLD analysis project Ga0308410, IMG submission 203467) | Hot spring phototrophic mat microbial communities from Octopus Spring, Yellowstone National Park, Wyoming, United States -... | ecosystem: Environmental > Aquatic > Thermal springs > Hot... | reverse complement strand
AAAAGAGTTCGAAACTCTCGGAATACTTAAGAGACCCGGGGCCTAGGAAACCGAGGCGTGACCTTCCCCCAATACCTTTTTTGGACCAAGGCGGAATTTCCCAGCCTGCTCTGGGACAAACACCAAGGCTCCAAGGACGCCTGTCACCCTGTCCCGCCATGCGGGTAGTCCAAACCATCCGTTGCCCCAAAATTCGAGCCAAAGAGGTTTCCGAGAATAACGCGTGAGAAGGATTGTGTCGGTTTTGCCCGGCACTCTCTCACCGAATGAAGTTTGAGGTAAACTGCCCGAAAAAGAAGGCCAGGGGCTGACGACCGGTCTTTACCCCTCCTTACGGGCAGAACCTACGGCCCGACCGGAAGGTATGCTTCAGACTGCCTTGCAGAAAGGGTACCCTCCGCCGAATGAGTTTCCAGCGAGCCAGTGGACAGGTAAAAAACGACAAGGAGAGGCCGAATGGCAAAGGCCTCAACCCGCGGGACGGAAACAAGTTACTGAGGAACTTGCCTAATCTATCAGGGCTGACAAACCGGCTAACTCCCAAAGTCGGAAGGGGTACTTCCCAAAATCGATAGGGGTACTTCATCCACGCCGATTTAAGACCCAAGAAACAGGACAGTTGATGTTTTTTCTGGCGGAAGCCGGTGAAGCCAAACTAACAGAATTGAAACGCTTTTTTCCGTTCCAAGGAAAACTAATATCGGCGTTGGAACCATTTGCCCCGTGCCAGACCGCCGATAAACTTCACAAGCTATCGATGAGGGAGAAAACATCGCTACCACATTGGGTGAGCAATTGCCTCGAAATCTCTGTCCAAAGTTAGGACCGAGTGGGGATAACGGCGATTAATTCGAGGCACGAAAAATTCAGGCCCAGCATAATAATGATCTCGGCAGTTGCGGGGCCAAACGCCACGATCTTAACGGATGCTCTAGGAATCGATCTTGACGGATGCTCTAGGAATCGAAACGGTTGAATTTAGCTTCCCCCGGGGCTGCCAACCCTACAAGGTGCGCGCGGGAGTCAACTACGGCCTCGGCACGCAATGATCATTAATTTGGTGAACACATGTGTTACAACTTTTTGAGCCACCGAATTGATTGAACTCCCGTCATCGGGTGGAGCAGTCGCCGGGGCGGGTGCCGCAGATCCCTTTCTCCCCCGGGCCAAAGAGTGTAACCAACACAAGTCAAGGGTTTTGTGTGTCGGGGGGAGTTCCGGCCGGATTCTTCTACGACCAAACTGAGCACGATTGTGAAGTAGTTGATACCCGACGGTGCAAACCAAGACCAAGGAGGCGGGAGCTTCCAGAGATTTATTGCCTCCTACGGTCAGTTAGATTTATTGCTTCCTACGGGGGAAACTTATCGCTTCCTACGGGGGAAACCGACAGATACTCCCTTAAAGTGATTTGGCACGAAACAGGGTTAGGCAATGAGGCCCGAAACAAGCGTGAGATTGGGTTCGGCCCGGAATCACGCGGCGACTTTTGGGACATTGCAGCCACGGCAACTTGAGAACCGCAAAATTGTCCCAGCGGCTATCAAAAAGATTAATTTCTCCCGTAAGTCTGCAAGCTAAAAGCCACAACCTAAAGAATTTGAGGGGCGGAGCTAACCCGGGAACTTACAGAGTATTACCGGTAACTAAACTTGAGCCACCGATGTCGAACAGGTCGGGATATTGAGGCGTTGTTCAGCTGTGAACTACGGCTGCTAAACCAAATCCTCCTGAGAAAGCGGTTGATTCCCCAAACAAAGGGGGAATTATTTGTGTGTCTGGTGGTTGGAGCGGTGGCTATCCAGAACCTCTTTTGCCGGAAACATTACGAAATTGATCACGCAAAAAACCATAGAATGCTGGTAAGGTCTCCAAAGCGGGTTTTCTGCCTGAAGGGGATTTCAGGAAAGCCTAAAAACGGGATCTTGCGAAAATCTTAAATGCAACAGTTTTAAAGTGTTTGGAAACGGAAATCTCAAACCGGCACGCTGAAAACGGGAGCCAACGCGTGGGAAAGTACAAACGTGGTTCGGAAGTTCCGCAGCGGGTCATTTCAGACACTGGGGCAGACGCCATTAGAAAAACCAGATCAAGTCAGTGGTTTGCTCCTGTGCGTTCTGCGGTTCTCCGCGGGTTAGCGGTGATCTTGCCTCCTCTGATAACCGTTCTTGTCGTCATTTGGGTGTTTCAGCTTGTTTCCATCTACATTTTCGAACCCATGCGGGCAACCACTCGCGAGGTTATCATTTGGCTAATCAAAGATATTCGCAGTGAGGAAGACATTTGGGCACAGGGTCGCCAGCCGCCAAATCCGGCAGATCGGCTCAATCCAATTCGGGATGGGGTGGTTTACCAACGGCTACCGGACGGGGACTATCTGCCCAAAAGCGTATATGACCGGCTGTTGGCCTTAGGCGTCCCACGAAAGGAACTAGTAACGGCAGAAGCAGTCTATCGAATTTATGTGGACAGGGTATATTTGCAGCCGTGGAAAACCGCACTGACCTTTACATGCCTCCTTCTGCTTGTGCTTTACTTTTTGGGGAAACTGATGGCGGCAGAAGTGGGGCGGCTGGTTTGGACGCAGTTCGAAGGGGCCATGATCCGGCTTCCTCTGATTCGCACAATTTACTCAGCGGCGAAGCAGGTCAGTGACTTCCTCTTGTCGCGACCCCGGATTACTGCTTCCCGGGTAGTAGCTGTGGAATGGCCGCGAAAGGGTTCCTGGGCTCTGGGATTTGTCACCAGCGAGGGAATGCGGGATGTTCAAGACGCAGCCGGGGAACCGATTCTTACTGTCCTTGTGGCCACCTCTCCCATGCCGATGACCGGCTTCACGGTGCAGGTCAGGAAAAGCGAAACTATTGATCTGGGGATTTCCTTAGAGGAAGCCGTGCAATTCATCCTCAGCTGCGGAGTGGTGGTTCCTTCAACTCAAGCCATCCCGCGACCTGTCTCGGCAACGGGGGAACTGACTTCTAGCCCAATAACCGATGCTGCCCAACCGGTACCATGATCCGAAGCCCTTGAAAAAGCTAAGGTGAAGCGTTTTCTACTTTTCCCAAGCTTGTATGCCCACGGATACCAGACTCGCCTGCCGTCGTCTGGGACTCGGAAGCTTTTTCTGCTGCTCTCGGCTCAGGTTAAAACACTGCTCTGTAGCAACGTTTGGAACTGCCGGAAGGTGTCCAATCCCGCCTCTTCGCTGCTCCTTCGCCTGCAAATCCGAGCTCTAGCCCAATCCCCTTGGAGAAGCCAAAATACTCTGGCATAATCGAGGACGTTATGCTTGGGATTGGTCCAGCACCGATGAGGAGACGAGACCATGGAGATCAAACTTGTCTCAGACGACGGTGAAATTCTTAGGTTAAAAGTTGCATCTAAGATAATTCGGTATGACCCGGCTCCTCCCCAAGACCCACTTGTGCGAATTGGCGGCCGTGATGTTTACAAGCGGATCGTATTGCTCGACCTTGCGGAGAGTGATTTTGTGGATTCCAGTGGGCTTAGTTGGCTTTTAGTGGCTCACAAACGATTCTGCGAGGCCAACGGCAAGCTTATCCTTCATTCCGTATCCCCCGGCGTTTCGGAAACGATCAAGATGATGAGGTTGGAGCTGGTACTTAATTTGGCACGAGATGAATCGCAAGCCTTAGAATTAGCCCGGAAGGCGGAACAATGAGCGAAGAAGCACGTTTCACGCCAGTAGAACCTTTGCATGTGGAAGGGTTGGATACCGATCAAGCGGTCTTACGCCTAATCAGCTATGCAGCTAACCTTCGGGCTAGCGACCTTTTTCTTAACACGGAGGAGGCCAGTGGTACTATTTCGGTGCGGCACTTAGGAATCTTGAAACCGGTGGCAAGCGTTACCCGAGCAGAAATCATCCGCTACATCAATCACATCAAGGCGATGGCGGGAATGCCGCTGGATCAAAAAATGAGACCGGCAGACGGCCGCTGGGTTTGCACCTTAGAAGATGGGATCAAGATCGACCTTCGGATTAACACCATCCCCACTCTTTGGGGTGAGGACATGGCAATCCGTCTCCTAGAGTGTGAGGCTGGGTTGCTTCAGCTGGAAAACCTCGGGTTTCACCGGCGAGTTCTGGACGACTTAATGTTGCTCCTGAGTACTCCCGCAGGCCTTTTCCTGGTAACCGGGCCTGCCGGGGCGGGAAAGACCACCACTTTGTATGCTTGCCTCCACTACTTGAACGATGGGACGCGGAAAATCAATACCATCGAGGATCCTGTGGAGCTTGTACTCCCGGGGATTCGTCAATCGGAGGTTCGTCCCAAGATCGACTTAGATTTCCCCGAGTTACTCCGCAGTGTCCTCCGCCAGGCCCCTGACGTCATTATGATCGGGGAAATCCGGGATCCGGTCACAGCGGAAACTGCAGTCCATGCGGCAAATAGCGGACACCTTGTATTTGCTACTTTGCACGCTCCGGTGGCAGCCGGAGCTATTAATTCCCTGCTAGCTTTGGGCGTTAATCCCCATTTCCTTGCTGCTTCGATGCTCGGTGCCCTTTCCCAGCGATTAGTCCGGCGGCTTTGCGACCAGTGTAAGGTGGCTTACGAATTAACCGGGGCTCCCCATACTTTCGAAGAAGTGCGTCGTTGGCTTGAACCTGGCCAGGGGGAACACATATACAGTGCCAAAGGATGTCCGGCTTGTCATTTTGAGGGATTTGTGGGCCGGACAGGTGTGGGCGAAATCATCCGGGTCACGCGGGAGATTCGGGCACTGATTTTCGAGCGGCGGCCCTTGCGAGAAATCCGACAGCAAGCAATCCGCCAAGGAATGTTGGACCTCCGCCGGGCCGCCCTCCTGAAGGTCGCCCAGGGGGAGACCAGCATGGAAGAGGTGTTGCGAACTATCCCCACAGAACATCTTTTGCCAGAGGAGACAGACTGACTTCCCGGGGCAGCTGCGGCGGGACCATCTCGTTTTGAGTTCCCACGGTTTTTTTCCACGAAATACTCTACCGGACTGGAGCATATTTGCCATAAGTCGTTAGAAGCTGAAGAGTTACAAATTCATACCGCCCATTAGTGGTGACGATGCCATCGCGAACTGAACCTGCCCACCATTTCAACGATTATGGCAAGCGTTACCCGGGTTTGCTCCGTTCCGGTAAGTATTCTCCATTCCGGTAAATGGTCACTTTCTTCACTTTGCCTGAACTCTTGTTGGATTTTTTCCCCACCGACTGGAAAAATCAGTGTCGAAGCAGGCAACGATTTACCAAAATGGGGTGATCCAAAGTGTTTCGTCATCTCTATTAGAGGGCCTGAAGCTTGCGACTGTTAATAGTCCAGAAACCCCAGAAGAGGGTATTAGTGGGTGACATCCAAGGGTTAAAAGAGCCATCCCAAATTTAGCCCAAACGTGTTGGCGTGTGACGGGGACATTTGGAGGAAGAGTTCCTGCATATAAACCGGATACAAAATAGACGGAGATGCCAACGTGCACCATTGGATCTCACGGAAAACAAGGGCAAATCTCTTTCCAAGCTGTTGGGAGCTGGCCTTTCTCACGATATTGATTTTGGAATTGATTGTTGCTGCAGGACCGATAAAGGCTGGCGAGGATCTTGCCGCCCTTTTGCGAGATGTGTCTGAAATTGCAGCCCCCGGGGTTCCCGGACAGTTGGCCGTTTTTGGAAAGGATGCATTCGTTGTAGTGACAGGCAACGGCGGAAGTCTGGCGGTCCCGGTAGTGGCTGCTGCTCGGTGGGGAAAGGCCCGAATTGTTGCCTTCGGCCATGATGGATACTTCGGGGCGGAAGCAATCCGGACCGCCGACACAGCCCAGTTTTTTCTTAACGCGATCAAGTGGTGTGGTGGTCCGCCGGTGGCAGTACTTGCCGCTCACCCCGCCGTCCACGAGTTGTGTGTCTCCCGGGGGTTCCAGTCGCGGTTGGTCACGCCAGCGGAACTCCCAAAGGCCCTGAGAGGTGCTCGGGTCTTTTGCGGTCAGCTCTCGCGGATTCCCCAGCAACTCCTGCCTGATCTCGGAAAGTTCCTCGAAAGTGGCGGAGGAATCATCGTCGCCGAAACCGGATGGGGTTGGCTTCAGCTAAACCCCGGCAAGACTTTGAACGACCTTCCCGCAAACAAGCTGTTGGGCCGAACGGGGGTGGTTTGGACAGACGGAACCATCCAACGAACATCTCCGCAGGGCTTCGATGCAAAAACTCCAATTTCTGAGCTCTGCCATGCGGCGAAGGCTGTCGAATTCCTGAGCCGCTATCTCCACAAGTCCCAGTATCATTCCTCGGCGTCGCCCCCTTCGAAGAGCAACCGCTCGCAGGAGGCCGAAAACCTGAACATTGAGCAGGCCCTTTTCTCTTTCCAACAAGCCCTACGCTCTCTACCTTCCGAAGAGAAATGGTTCTGGCAAAAGGCTGGCGAACTGGCAGATGTAAATAAGCAACCTCGGCCAACAGTCGATCGCCCGGTTACCCGCCTCATGGTCGAGGAACGGTTGCGAATGATCGCGTTTGCTCACTGGGTTCAGCGGTTATCGGTGGACGAAATTCCCGCCCATCCAGCAGATTTTCCCGGAAGCGTTCCTCGTTCTCTACCCCGGAGGACACTTGCGGTCTGGCTTGATCCCGGCAAGCCCGGATGGCAGAGCACAGGCTGTTATGCCCCTCCCGGAGAGGTCATCTCCATCAGCCTCCCGAAAGATTTGCAACCTCGGGGACTCGTAGTTCAAATCGGTTGCCACACAGACCGGTTATGGCACCTCCAGCGCTGGACGCGAATGCCTTCCGTGGTGGTGCGTCAGGCGGTGGCTGCCCCATTCACTCAGCTAGCCAGTCCTTACGGAGGTCTGATTTACTTCGAGTTTCATCGCCCAGAGCTTCGGGAGCCGGTTACCGTCGTCCTCTCGGGTGTGGTAAAAGCACCCAGATTTGTACTAGGGCAAACCTCGCCGCAGGCATGGAAGGAGATCTTGGCCAAACCGACCGCCCCCTGGGCGGAGTTTGAGTCCTCCAAGATCGTTCTCACAGTCCCTACCGCCTCGGCTCGGAAGGCTCAGGATCCGGAAGCAACTTTGGCCTTTTGGGACCGGGTGCTCGATGCTTGTGCGGAGCTTGCTGCAAGGGATCCTGAGCGACCTCGCCCCGAAAGGATCGTGACCGACCGGCAAATCAGTGCGGGCTACATGCATGCAGGATACCCTATCATGACCCACCTAGACGTGGCCGATCTGCTGGTGGCACCGCCCACCCGGCACACCGACCCGCGCTGGGGCTTGTTCCACGAGATAGGCCACAATCATCAGGAATCGGATTGGACGTTCTCTCAGGTAGGTGAGGTAACGTGCAACCTTTTCAGCGTCTACGTACTGGAAACTGTCTGCGGCATGACCGACCGAACCGCCATGCATCCGGGACTTCGCAATAGAGAGCAGCGAATTCAGGAATACTTTCGGGAAGGCCCCTCTCTCGATCGGTTTGCTCGCGATCCTTTCTTGGGATTGATCCCGTATCTCCAACTTCAGGAAACGTTTGGGTGGAAGGCATACAAGCAGGTCTTCGCATCCTATCGGAACTCGCCCCCGAAGCCCCGATTAACAAACGACCTTGCGAAAATCGATGAGTGGGTTGTGCGATTTTCCCAGGTAGTCGGACGAAATTTGGCCCCGTTCCACCGGGCTTGGGGATTGCCAGTATCTGCAGCGGCCGAGACTAAGGTTGCTCACTTGCCGGTTTGGATGCCTCCTGGATTCCCACCGGCACATTAATGCTGGCGTGGGTCGATGCCGTCAAAATGCCTTACAGCCGGGCACCCCCGAAAGCTCTCTTTGCCCTCGAACCGAGATCCCCAGGGCATAGTAGGAAGGAAAAGCAGGGACCGCCCACCAGTAATCTCCCCTGCTCCCAACCCCTGCCTCCCGAGATCCGTGACTGTCCTGGGGTTTTGCACGGATTAGAGCTAACCTTTTTCCCAGGGAAGGAAGAACCCTCACAGGGAGGTAATACCCTGGAATCAGCTACCGGTACCATGAGGCGACCGAACGTTGGCCGTTCGAACACAATGCCGGGCTAAAACGAAGCACCACAGGCAATTACCGCCGGCCTGATTCTGAGAGGAAAAGGCGTTATACTACATATGGGCTGGGCGAGCAGACCGAAGCTCGCCGAAAATCGTTGTTCGCCAATAGCTCCGCCCATCCAACAGGAGTGTCTCTCGATGTGGCCGCGAAAACGTTTCGACATCCGCATGACGGATATTGCTGCCGGAATCTTTTACTGTCTGAAACCGTTTCCCGCTGCCCAAGCCCGAGAGCAGTTGGAAAAATTTTGGGCTCCTGATGGAGATGGATTGGCTTTTCTTTCTGTGCGGAGCGGCTTCGACGCCCTTTGGGAAGCCCTCAAGCTCCCGGAAGGAAGCGAAGTTCTTATCACGGCCGTGAATATCCCGCATATGGCTGAGATCATTCGTTTCCATCGACTAGTGCCAGTGCCTGTGGATCTCGACCTCGAGCGGATGGCCCCGCTTGAAGACTTACTTCCGAAGTTGCGATCGGAAAAGACCCGGGCGGTGGTCGTTGCTCATCTTTTTGGTGGCCAAGTAAGAATGGAACCTATCCTCCGGTGGGCAAAAGAAAACGGCCTACTGGTCATCGAGGACTGTGCTCAGGCATATTCCGGCCTCCATTACCGAGGGCACCCGGAAGCCGATGTTAGTATGTTCAGCTTTGGTTCCATCAAGACCGCTACTGCCCTCGGAGGTGCCTTATTCCGGATTCGAAATCCGCAACTTGCCGCCCGGATGCGGGCTGTCGAGCAAAGTTGGCCCGTGCAAAGTCGGTTGAAATATTTGCAAAGGCTACTGAAGTATGCATGGTTCAGCGTGGTTTGTCGGCCGGTTCCATTTGCCCTCTTTGTTAGCACTTGTCGGCTCATGGGTTACGACTACGATCACATCATTCACTCAGCTGTCCGAGGATTTCCCGGCAATGATTGGCGTCAAACGATCCGACACCGGCCGTGCGGTCCCCTAATGCTCCTGCTGTTGCGACGGTTGAAAAGATATGACATGGGCCGGCTTGCCCAGCGAGCCGCGAAAGGAGAAATGCTCTTAGAGCTGCTTTCCCCGCATGTTTTCTGTCCGGGGGCGAAAGCGGAGAATCGCACACACTGGGTCTTCCCAATCTTGGTGGACGATCCCGTGGGGGTGACTGCTCGCCTGCAACGGGCCGGCTTTGATGCCGCCCGGACCCATAGCCTTGCGGTGATCGATGCTCCCCCAGATCATCCCTTGGCTCCTCCCCTCGGCGAATCCAGGCGACTTCTTCAGCAACTAGTGTGCCTGCCGATTTACCCGGAGATCCCAGACCGAGCGATCCGTCAGATGGCCAACGTGGTTCTGGAGCCCTACCACCCCTCCCCTGTATTTATTCCAAAGACGCACCCTGTTGGATGATAAAGGTTCAGTACTGTCGCTGAAAAGGAAACCCCTCCCAAAAGTGACAAACTCAAGCTAAGGAACCTGAAAGTGGCCGCCCGAGCCCGTCAAGCTTAAACGACGAAACACTTCTGCATCCACCGTGAAAGCAACGTGGCGGACGCTTCCGTCAGCCATGCAAAAGTTTACCCCGCCGGGATGACTGGAACCGAAAAACGGATGCCACTGGCCCCATCTCCTCCCCCCAAGATCCGTGACCACTCTCCAGCTGCCATCCACCCGATGGGGAGCTGAGCTGTCCGGAATTGGCGGAAGCCCATATGCCAATCCGGAAGAATTCACCGCAGCCCCGAACCGTACCACATCCTCGTCCCACCCGGCGTTATTCCACCGCTCGTTATCACCCCCGTCGTTACCATGCTCAAACGGATGAAGTGCTTTTTCCCCTACCAAAATCGTGTTGGATGTTCCATCTTTGATCAGTTCCAGCCGCGTCGTTTCAAAGTCGGTCATCTTAAACGGCCCTTTTTCCCCGCGGCTCCCTGGATCACGGATCCGAGCGGTGCCTCGCTCCCCGGCATTTCCGACATAGTCAGACCGGTAAAACAACCCGGAGCCCAAGGGTATCGGACTGCGACGGGAAGGACAGTAATAGACAGCAATGGCTTGCTGGGCCACTCGGTTCTCCCCCGGATTGAACGTGGCACGGTCGGGGATAGGGGGCGGGTCCTCCTGAGGAGTGGCCAACTCGTAGACAGCTTTAGCTTCCAAAAAAGGCAGAATAAAGTACAACCAACTGAAGCCTTTGTGCGTTCGAGCCCGGCAGCACCAATCGAACGGATCGATTTCCTCTCCCTGCACCCGATGATAACCATCTCGAGCACCGTTAGGTAATTGCCCATAGACATCCTGGAAATGATGGCAAGCCAAGCCAATTTGCTTAAGATTGTTGCTGCACTGAGCCCGGCGGGCGGCCTCCCGGGCTGCTTGAATTGCCGGAAGGAGAAGGGCAACTAAAATCCCCACAACGGCAATCACTACAAGCACTTCAATAAGAGAGAACCCCCCACGGCGGTCAAAAACCCGCACCCACACACCTCACCTCTCCGAGCGAAAAAGCCGTCCTTCCGCAAAGATACCTGTACGAAAGAACGGGAATCCCACACCTCTGGACGCAGGGTTATGGCGGCCATTCCGGAGTCTTCGGCCGAGCCATTGGCCCCCCCGGCATACTGACCCGGATAGAAAGCTACCTCCCCTCATGCTTCGGACAAAAGGGCAAGACTTAGCTAACTCCCGAGGCCACGATTCCCGTGGTAAGACTTCCATATCCCTCAGCAGTATTTTCCGCTTCCATCCGCACCTCAAGCGACATGGCTCCTGCAAAGCCAAAAAGCTGCCCACTCCCACCCACGTTCGGGGTGGGCAGCAATTCTTTCCGGCCCAGAAACCAGATGCCGCTTACCGCTCCCAACTATATGCCGCGAAGACCAAGCGCCAGACGGCCAGCCTGGTCCCCGCGGTCCTAAAGCCCTTTAACCTGGACCGCTGCTTGAACTCGCCCGGTCCACCGTCCGGACAAGGCGTACAAAATTTAGAATCCTGACCACATCCCCTTGGGGACCACGACCACGGGGAAATCCCTTGGGGTCTCCTGTTTTCGGATCAGACCGTTGAGCCCCAGGACCGTGAATGTCAATCGGTTCCCGAGAAGCTCCTAACGGTGCGAAGTACCCAAGTCCCTCTCCGAAACATATGTACACAGCATCGGCACCACCGCGTCGCACCGACTCGTGAGTTGTGGAGGTCCAGTAATAGGGGTAATCCTTTCTACCGGCTTCGTTGATAATCGATGTGCACTGAAAGATATCGGCGATCGCAGGGGCACCCGGCTCCTCCTGTGGACGCAAATAATCCACAATGCTTTGGAGTTCCTTCGCATTAGGAAGTCGCCAATCGGAATACCCCAAATGTTTGCTTCGGTTCTTTTGCTGAGCCCACTCCAAAGCCTCACCCCACGTCATTCCCTTCCCGCTATCACCCTTCTCCCACATCAGGCCAGTCGCTAAATCCGTGATTGTGCCGTCACCGTTGTCCACAAGGCGATTCTTTCCATAATCCGGGTTTCCGCGGACAAAACGCACCGTAAACTTCTTCCCAGAACCCCCCCGTTCAATCACCGGATAGCTTTTAATCCTTCCGTCCGCCACGTTTAGGCCGTAGACAAACTGCTGGCCACGAAATCGCCGGAGAGTGCCCGAGAGAAGCTGGGTGTCGATGATTCGCGGTCCGTTAGACCCGTATTGAAAATCGAACAGAGGATGAATAAACGGCCGAGCACCTTTCGGGACTCGGCCCACGTCGGGCCCACTCGGGTCCACCCCGGAGAAAAGCACTAAAGAGTATAACTCTTTAATCGTAGGCAGTCGCCAATCATCGAAACCGGCAAGTCTGCAGGTATCAGCCGCCTTTCTCGCCTCTTCCAAAGAAACCACCCGATATCCCTTCTCCCACATCAAGCCCGTCACCAAATCGGTAACCGTTCCATCACCGTTGTCCTGATAAGCAGGTAGGTTTCTCCGGAAATGAGCATCCTGGCCGAAAAACGCATCCCCAATTCCGGGCTGCTCGATCTCTCCAAAGTTATCAAAAAATCGCTCCTGACCGGTGTCCACAACAGGATAGGTCAACCCCAGGGAGGATTTTGGCATCTCGCCAACAGAGCCGGCTGCCCCAAAAGCCAATGCCAGGCCTCTGATACCTCCCTGGCAGCAAAGATAACATGCACCTGCCGAGACAAAGATCCGCCGGGAAAACCGCGTGAGTATCATCTTCGCCTCCTCATGGTCCCCCGGAATACATGTGGAAATCTAGTACCATTGCCATCAAATCAAGCGTTCCCTACCCACGTATTTTTTACTCGGGCAATACGACCCGTAAAAGCCCCAAGCATCAACTCAAGGTGATATTCGATTTTTGTTAGGCTCCACTTGGCCCCAAGCTCCCAGGCGTAGCTGCAACCGGGGACACAAACACTTTCGAGGATGCCTCCCCTCTTATCACCCTGCCATCCGATGCGTCCAAGCCCTGCCAGATACAATTCGTTCATTCACCGCCTGTGCGTAAGTAGCACACAGTGTACCAAAGGACTGGTTGCCCTTCCGAATAAAGCGGGGAAGAAAAAAGCTGGGTGGAAAAGCTCGGTCAGCAAAAAGAGGCGGGATTAAGCGGGACGTAAAACGGCAGCCTGCAAGCTACACCACTACGCTGCCTTTTGGCTTACTGAGGAAACGAAGGCATGGCGGGCAGGAATCGCAATCCGTTGCGGCGAATACTCCGGTACAAGCTCCTGCAAAAGCTCGATAACCCCTTCCCCGTCTTCGTCGGCTACTTCTTGGAGGGCACCTAAAGCCGCCGTAAGATCCGGGGGCGTCGGCCTTGCACAATCGGCAACCAAAATCTTGGGATGTCGCGTCGGGGTTAACTTCTCCTCAGCAAAAGACAACTCCTCGGAAAGTTTCTCTCCGGGACGGAGTCCGGTGAACACAATCTCGATATCCTCTCCGGGCCGAAGTCCGGAAAGCCGAATCATCTCAATGGCTAAGTCCAAAATCCGCACAGGCTCACCCATCTCTAGTAGTAGAATTTCACCGCTGTTTCCCAAGATCCCAGCCTGGATAACAAGCTGAGCGGCTTCCGGGATGGTCATAAAATACCGCATCATCCGCGGATCGGTGACAGTGACAGGTCCCCCCGCTGCAATCTGTTGTCGAAATACTTGTACCACGCTTCCATTGGAATCCAGCACATTTCCGAATCGTACGGTAACCCATCGTGTTGGAAATCGATCTTTCAGCGATTGCACGTACAACTCGGCAACACGCTTGCATGCTCCCATAACACTTGTTGGATTGACCGCCTTATCAGTCGAAATCAACACAAACGACTCTGCTCCGTAACTCGCAGCAGCGTCAGCTACTTCTTTTGTGGCAATGATGATATTCTTAACGGCCTCTCCTGGTTGAAGCTCCATAAGGGGAACGTGTTTGTATGCCGCTGCATGAAAAACAATATTTGGTCGATATTCAGAGAATATTCGTTCTAAACGACGCCGATCCAAAACATCGCCTAGCAAAACCCTCAGATCGCTTCCGTCCGCTCGGGGGGTCAATTCATGCTCGAGAAAAAACTGGCCCGTTTCCGATCGGTCAAGCGCTACCAAACAAGCAGGCTGAAATCGCAACACCTGGCGGCAGATCTCCGAGCCGATACTTCCCGCACTCCCTGTAACGAGAACTACTTGTCCGCTTATCCATCTGCCGATTTCTTCCAGCTCAAGATTAACCGGCTCACGATGAAGTAAATCCTCGATCGCCACTGGTCGTGGACGTATCACCACCTGCCCAGACAAAATCTGCTCGTAACTT
>Ga0308410_1001416_pt1 | contig 13864 bp, 17 predicted proteins | sample HotsprOSTMatCore_FD_203467 | JGI IMG/M metagenome (GOLD analysis project Ga0308410, IMG submission 203467) | Hot spring phototrophic mat microbial communities from Octopus Spring, Yellowstone National Park, Wyoming, United States -... | ecosystem: Environmental > Aquatic > Thermal springs > Hot... | reverse complement strand
AAGCGAGCTGTAGGGCATAGCCGCAGAGGGTGTGACCCAGTTCCAGGGGTTGGGGGGCATCCTTGAGTGTCTTGCCCACGAGCTCTTGAGCCAGATAGGGCACATCTGGACAACCTCCTCCCGAGACGTTGACTATCATGCCCGTAGACTTCTCCACAGTGATTTTCATGTTAGCTGCCCTCACCATGATATATCCGCCCAGCTCCTTCACATGAAAGAGCCCGACAGGCGCCAAAAGAGGACTGTCCACAGGCACAGCTTCCAGAGGCTCGAGTTTGGCCTCTCTGAGAATCCTCAGGATCTCGAGTTGCGACATGAGGGGATACTCTATGACCATGTCGCATCCTGTCTGAATCTCCGGTGGGGGGCCCATGACCCTCACTTCCTTTCCCTTTGCCCTGAGGAGCCTCTCCGCCCGGATGACTTCTGTCGTGCTCCTGAAGACCAGGATACCCTTCCCCATCCCCCCTTCGTGTTGGGGAGCCTTTTGCTTCGTCTCCTTGCCTTTTCGCCAAAACCTCAATTCTTTTTCTCCAGAATCATCCTGTAGCCGTCCTCAGTCTTCTCCTCCTGGGCCACCTCCCATCCCTCCATGCGAGCTGCCCTCGAGACATTCTCTCGGCTCGTATCCGTGTCAACTAGGACCTCCAGGGTCCCCTTAGCCAGCTTCTTCATGTTTTCCATCACCAGGAGGACTGGCTGTGGACACGAAAGACCCCTGGCATCTATAGTTTTGTCCGCCATATCCCAACACCTCCCTTCAGGATCGTCTCAAATTGGTAAGGCCAATGAAAAGGCATATCCCCATGGCAACTGCCAGACCTGCAATCCCATTGGGGCCTACACCCTGAGGCGAGCTAGCCAGACCGAAATCGTGGGCAATAGCTGCCCCTATTATCATTCCCAGCACGAATACCCCCGCATCGTTATCCCCCTCTCCTGCCATGAAGAGTTGCCTTCCCGGGCAGCCCCCGGCCAGGGCAAAAGCGAGACCCGCAACCATCATCCCACAGAAATTCCAGAGGTGCTGGGAGTGGGCCACGGGCTGCTTCTCGAAGCCGGGATGGAATTGCCCGAGGATCAGATTGACCACCCATGCCACAACAACCAGGGCCACCATTCCCGAAAACAGATGCAATTGCCGAAAGAGGATCAGGTCCCTGATACCCCCCATGGTGCAGAATCGACTCCTCTGAGCAAGAACTCCGATTATCAATCCAGCAGCTAGGGAGACCAATAGGGGAGCCCTCGCTGCCCCTGGCCCTTGGAGACTGTAGAAAAGGATCCCGCTTGCAGCCTGGCCCTCAACTGGAGGATAGGCGAGCCTCAGCACGAGAAGCCCAGCCATGAGGAGGGGGATCATGAGCCCCACTGACTTGCTCTGGGGGGAGCTTCGTCCGAGGGAATAACCCCCTCTGAAGAAGAGCGTGCCGATCCATATCCCCGTTGCAAGCCCTGCCAATCCCAAGATGGCATTGCCATCCCCTCCGGCCAGTCTCAGCAAGGCCCTCCAAGGGCAGCCCAGGAATACCAGGGCTCCTATCATGGCGCACATTCCCAGGAAGAATCGGGCGACCGGAGCGGAGCCTCCCCTTGGCCTGAACTCCTTGAAGAGGACAGCTGCCAAGAATGCTCCGAGCACGAACCCCAGGATCTCTGGCCTGAGGTACTGGACCACCCCAGCCCGATGAAGGCCAAGGGCGCCTGCTATGTCCCTTTCCATGCAAGCAACACATATGCCCATGTTGGCTGGGTTACCCAGTTTCTGGAGCAGGGGAGCGATAACCCCTATGGAGGCCCCCACGAGAACTATTCCCCATCGAGTCGCGAGAACATTGCCTTTCATTTCCACCTCCTCATCGGAACTCGGCAATCTGGATTGGCCCCTTCGTATCCTGGCCTCTCCTCGAGTGGTCCATGAGCCTCTTCATCGTCGCAGGGCCTGGAGGCCGGCCTGCGAGTCGAACGCAGCAGGATGGTTGTCAGCCATCCCCAAACGGGTTTGCAGCCCGCGGGGAGCACCGGCTCCCTTCACCGGCCTCACGCTCTACTCCCACGTTCTTCCGCCCCGCTCCCCCTCCCCGAACACATATCTGCACCGCGCTCGCCGCTAGCGATCTTGTCCAGAAGGAGCAGGGCTGCCCCAATTGCTCCCATAAGTTGGGGGTGAGAAGGAATGAGTATCTGATCCTCGAGCTCCTCGGCCAGCAACTTCCTCATGCAGGGGTTGAGTGCTACTCCTCCCGTGAAGGCTATGGGCATCGCTGGGGAGACCCTTCGAACCATGCTCAAGGCTCTCCTGGCCACAGCGACGTGAAGGCCGAGGGCGATTCTAGATGGCCTTTCCCCTCTCGCCATGAGGGAGGTTGCCTCGCTCTCTGCAAAGACTGTGCACATGCTGGAAATGTTCGAGGCTTCGTCTGCCTCGAGGGCGAAGGCCCCAAATTTCTCGATCCCCATACCGAAGGCCCCAGCCATTATCTCTAGAAATTTCCCAGTCCCAGCAGCGCAGCGATCATTCATCTCGAACTTTATCACCCTGCCGCCATCACCCAAGGCGATGCACTTGGTGTCTTGACCTCCGATGTCCAAGACACCCTTTGCGTTGGGAAACATGTGATGGACTGCCCTGGCATGAGCCAATATCTCTGGAACCACCGAGGCCTGCAGAATCTTTCCCATGAGGTGGCGTCCGTAGCCTGTCGCCTGGATCCTGTCGACCTTTAACCCATCGATCAAAGCCAGACATTGCTTTGAGGGGTCGAAGGTCGTATCTGCGAGCCGAACATCGACGATTCTCCCGCATTCATCCATCACTACGAGCTTCACACTCCTCGAGCCGACATCCAGCCCAACCACTCTCATTTCCCTAGAGTCCCTATGAATGCCTCAACACGATTCTTGAGGATCTCCACATCTTCCATGGAGTAATCAGTCTCGATCTTGAGCACAGGGATTCCCTCTTTCTCCAGAGCTCTCTCCACCTTGAAGGCCTCTATGGTATATGGGTCGCAAAACTGGAGGGAATAGTGGATCACTCCATCCACTTTCAGATCCTTTGCCATCTTCACCACGTTCTCGATTCGTTCGTTGTTGGGAGTGAAGCACGCACAGTCTATCTTCATGTAACGGTCCACTATGGACTCTATCATCTCTTCCATGTTTTTCCCTTTTTCTGAGACGAGATCCCGTGTATTCCTCACTCCAATGCACGACTCCTCGCCCACTATCACTGCTCCACTCGATTCCACGATATAAGGTAGCTTCCAGTTGGGCACAGCCATGGGACACCCAGAAAGCATTATCCTAGGGGTGTCCTCGGAAACCACCCCCTCACCTCTGGCTACCCGGCCTTCCAGTTCATCGCAAAGTTCCCCTATTTTCTGGGTAAAACGCTGGGGATCGTCGTAGAAAGAGATTTGGTTGACAAGGAGAGCGTCTCGCCCAGAGATGGGAGTTGGAATGGCCTTCCTCAAAGAATCGAGCCTTTGAAGAACTCGCCTTCTCGCATTGAGCATCCTGATCGCATCAGATAGAGAATCAGGAGTGATTTTGTTTCCTGTTAGCTCTTGTACGCGGTCCTTGAGCCTCAAGACCTCCTCCTTCCAGAGAATTCTGTCCCGAGCCTCTTTCATCTGGGGAATCTCCATCACGTATACAGGGCCAAATTCTCCCAAAAGCTCGTAAGCCTTTTTCTTTCCATCGCAAGTGGTCTCTCCTATCACCAAATCGCAAGATTCAAAAAACGGGCAGAGTCTCGCCAGCTTGAAGCCCATAAATGACTTGATCAAGGCACAAGTATTTCTAGGAAGGACTCTCTCGGCTGCCTCTCGACCGATGTCCGCACCCGCACAAAGTCCCACACATATTCCTCCTGCCGCCCAGATGAGCTCTTCCGGAACGAAGATGCAGAAGGTCCCGACTACTTTCTTGCCTCGAGCTTTGGCCTCCTGAAGTTCCTTTATCCTGAGGCCGTGCACCTCCGAAAGGACGAAGTCGAGGTATTCGGCCCCTCTGAGCCTCCCTTTCTGAGAAAGGTAGATATCTCCGTAGAACTTACCGAGGACTTTGAGAAGGGCATCGTGCGCCTCCAAGTCCAGACCTAGCTCTTCCCACATCTGTGTGTAGTCGGATCCCATCTGGCATGCCTCCTCCGAGTTGTGGACACCCAGCCAGTGTCGACTGGGGATAAAGGACTTGCAATCGAGGATATTATAGCCTGCTAGATCGCAGCTGTCAATTTGCTTAATCGCGGATACGAATGCTAGGATTCATACAATCATCGACCGAAGCGTGGCCCATCCTCGACAGAGTTTCTCCTTACAGGCAGGGACAGAGGCTCTGCAGGCCTTCTGTGATCTCGGTTATTTGGGTCACTTCTCATGCAAGCGGGCAGGTGTGATTCCCAAATTCCCATTTGATCGGGAAAAAAGGAGAGAGCTTCCCTCAAAAAAATCGCTCCCGGGAAGGAGAGGGTCCTCCCTTCCTAGCCACAATCCCAGTGCTCACAGGTACAAGTGGCCTCGAGGCCCAATCCCCCCTCGATCACACGAACCCTATTCTCAGAGCCGGCTTCCCCTCGTGCTTCTTCTTCTGGAGCCTCTAACCCAGGACCCTCAGAAACTCCTCTGCTCAGCCCACCTGTCTGAAGATCCTTTGTGTTTTCTCGTCAACTGTTACGACGGGTCGGAACGGATATCCTCTCAGTCACCTCTCCTCAATGCCTTTTTCCCTCCCGAGCATTCCAGCGAACCCATCGAAAAGGCTCTTGTAAAGCACCTCTTGGAATCCCACCTTCTTCTCAGATCCCTGAGACGATTCCGATCTTCTAGTTCCTCTGAAAGTAGCTACTGCACTGACCTTGCCCTTCCTGGCTCTCTTAGCTTCCAGATCGTAATCTTCGTCATCCTCATCCTCGTCATCCTCGTCGTAGATGTAAAAAGTCATGGCCAGTGAAATCCTGCCGCTTATCGTCGAGCCATTCTTGCTCTCATTTCCGCTGAAGACACTCTTGGTCACCGTGAACTCAGCTTCATAATCCAACTCCTCGATGAAATCTTCGAAGAAGTATTCAAGCTCCTCAGTGTCTATATTGACCCAGAACTTCCTCTTCCTCTGAACCCAGGTCCCCTCCATATCCAAGGAGTAGAAATCACCGTCCGAGGAAAATGTGAACATATCCTCAAAGGGAATCGTGTCAGTCTCGGAGTGCCCACCTATCGTGACTTTGACGGTGAGAGTGCCAGATACCTCCCAAGTTCCGACAACCGAGCAAAAGGCCCCGGAGGAAAATCCCAGGAAAAGCGCTGTAGTTCCAAAGATAGCGAAGAGTCTTCTCCCCATTCGGAATCCCTCCTTCCTTCGTGGTCTTTAAAAAAGCCTTTGACGTATGGCTCAATTAAAGACACGAGCTTCTCGAGGTGTCAAGCATTTTTTGCTCAATTTCTGAGTTTCTGTGCGAGAATTTTCTCCCCGGGTACAGGGCCATCCTCTCGGCCCATCTCTCAACCCTTTCTCGCACAGGAATCATCGAGCTACCAAATCCTTAAGGCTCGATTGGAATTGCCCTCTCCCATTGGATCCCAGAGCAAATTCGAGCTGGCCAAGCTGTGAAATTCTCTTTTTCTGGGGTTGGCCCAAAAATCATGCCGACACATTTGATCACCCACCTCGGATCAACCCTCGCTCCCCCTTGCAGAATCGTGCACTCTTTGGGAGGGGAGCTTTCGTCTGAAGCAGTCCCCGAGTCCATTCCAAGCTCGAGCGGGTGCAACAAAAGGGCCTTTCTTGGACAGGCCACAAGTTAAAGAGTGCCGGAGGATCTCGCACGGAAACGCTCCTTCGCGTTCTTGTCGAAAGATCCTCTAGACCCCCAGGGTCGACCATTAAGCTGGTCTAGAAGGCAGCCCCTGCAAGACCTTTATCGAGGAAAAGTACCCCAGAGCAAAGTGGCCATGAAGATCGAGACAAAGAGTGCCTTTGGGTCATCTTGTCCTTGACCAGATGTGCTCGATCGCCTATCATGCTCCGAGAAATTCCAAAGGGAGTTCGAGGGGATCATGTTGCCAAGGGCCCAAAAGAGGTTTGCGAGGAGAACTCTCTGGGTTGGGATCCTGGTGGGATTAATCCTTGCTGGATGCACGGGATCCGGTGTTCAAATGGTTTATCTCCACTTCAGGCCCACGGGGGAAATATCTTCTTTCCAGTCCGCCACGGTCGCTGTTGCTCCTTTCCAAGATATGAGGAGTGCTCCTCAAATCATCGGAAAGAGGATAAGGGTAGATGGAAGCCCAGAGACCATAATGCTCGGTTCCCCTAATACGGGAAAGGACCTCACTTACATCGTCACCAGATACTTGGAGGCCAAGGGGATGAAGGTGGTTGACCTTCCCTCCTGGAGGCCAGAGCCGGAAAGCTTGAAGGACCTTCCACCCGGTGTGCGACTTGCAGTGACTGGCAAGATAGAGAGCCTGGATGTGCAAGCAGACTCCAACTTATTCAGGACACTTGTCCGCTATAGGATAAGGCTCACCGGTTACTTGGGTCTTCCTGACAGGGGAGAAGTTCTGACGAGATCAGTGGAAATAAGCCCACAGAGAACAACTGCCACCTTCGATGTGAGGCAGATCGAGGAAGACCTCAACGGGGCAATCATGGAAGCCATAGGGAGGCTTTTCGAGGGAGTCCTATCCCAAATTTGAGACCCCAGGCACGCAACCAGACTTCTCCCAAGATTACATGTCCTGGCCCCTTAAGGTAATCCGAGCAGCGAGGGAATGTCTCGAGAGGGCTAGCCCATTCGTTTCCGTAATACAAGGTCGGGAGTGGATCGAGGATCCCAAGGGATATGGCAAGTGGGCAGTGCTTCCTGCCACTTTCAACCCCCCTACACTAGCTCACGGTGAAATGGCTAGATGGGCTCTCCAAGAGGGACAATGCAGAGGGGTTCTCCTTCTCATCGACCTGAGGCACGCGGACAAGGAAGCTCCGGAAGCCCATCTCCTGGATCGTCTCATGATGGCCAAATTGGCATTTCCTCCTGAGGAGGGATTTTCCCTGGGCATTTCGAGCCACGGCCGCTTTCTGGACAAGGCCTTGGCCTTGGAAGCGCTCTTTGGAGAAAAGCGAAGTTGGTGCTTCATCGTGGGATCCGATGCCCTCCGGAGGATCCTTCAGCCTATCTTTTACACAGATCCCCGAAAGGAGCTCGAGACCCTGTTTCAGATGGCTTCATTCGTTGTCTTCAGAAGGGCTGACGAGATGATTTGCGATGAGGGGGTATTTCCCAAGGCAAACCTCCTGTGGAAGGATTTGCCCGAACATTTGAGGGGTCTATCATCGAGCATGGTCAGGCAAGCCATTAGGGAGGGGAAGGAGTGGAAGATATGGGTCCACCCAGCTGTGGCGAGTTACATAGAGAGGAATAGCCTTTACAAGGATCCCTCCCTTTGCGCGATGAGGTTGATGAGGCTCCAAAACCTTTTCCAAAAACATATTCTAAAGAAGAATTAAGAGGGCTCTTTCCCCGGCCCATAAAAGAGACGAGGCGACAAAGAGGAGCTCGCCTTTGGCAAGGCAGGCCACACTCTTCAGGATTTCTCGAGGATGGCTCGAGCCTTCGCCATCTAACGGAAGATTAGCCAAGGGACCGTCATTTTCGCCCCCAGATCGCCCCCCGCTTCCATACGGGAAGACTAGAACCTATGGGCCTCCAAGGATTCTCAGTCATGGGAAAAAAGATCGAGCGAATTCGAGAAGGTCATTTCCCCCCTCACTCAAGGGGCCTTGCCCCGAGATCCTCGTGCTATAGGAACTCGAGCCCCCCGGCATTCAAAAGGCCCACCTGCCCGGAATTGTGCTCACCATCCGCACTCTTCTGGGAAAAGGGCCTCCGGACCATCCCACTGGGGAGCTCCACGTGGTGGAGGGCAGCGGCGTTTCACCTGACGGTTTTTCTGCCCGCCGCACCCCGCCTTCCAGAGACTCCCAGATATGGGGAGCGCCAGTTTGCCTTTTTGCCGCGCCCTACCCAGAGCGAAAGAGAGCAGTCACAAGTGTTGAACCAACTCCTCTTTCGCCAGACACTCCCTCAACGCCCCCAATCATGGCAAAGACCCTTCTTCGCATTGCTTCTCTCTGATCCATGTCATGTCCCCTCCCGAGCCCAGGCCACCACATTTTTGTTGACATGCCCTCTGGCCAGCGATACCCTCCGGGGCGGGGAGAAATGTCCGGAACCTTATGATAATGCTTGGCGAATTCGGCGACGGCCCGAGGGGAAAACTCTTAGGGGCGGGGAGAAAAGCGCCGAAGCTCCACGTCTTGGATCATCCGTTCTCGAAGGAAGCTGATGGTAGACCTCCTTGCACTACGATATAGCGTCCCGACGGACCTACAGGATATGCTATGGCCCAACATTTGGGACGACTCAAGTACCCAAAACCCTGCCGGCTAAGGGGTTAAGTTCGACCCTCCGCCACGGCGGATCGGCCTCGCCGAGCGCTCGAGGCCAAGGTTGGGCCCAATGAGAGCGAAGCTCCTCAAAAGAATGATTGGAATTAGGAAGGGGGAAAACCTAAGGAACGAAGAAACAGAAAAGTTCTACGTCGTAAAACGATTACAGGAAAACACCGTTCTTTTGGAATCTAGGAATGGAGAAGGAGAAATACTGGTAACTAGAACGGATATCAAAACTATGTACACGAAAACCCTCGGAACAAAGCTCCGCAATGTTTTTAGAGCTCCTGTTTTCTGGATTATTATTGTATCTGGTCTCCTATTTTTTCTCTCGGTATATCTCTACCTCGAGGCCGCCGGAAAGCGTAATGACGCCTTTGAGGCGCTTAGCATTGCGGCACTACAGCTTCTAGTTATTGCATTAGTTCTGCCTTTGCAATACCATGCGGCAACTTGGATATACAGACTATTGCGCGCAAAGTTGCCCAGTCTTTCTCACAGTCTTATTATTCGGATTAGCATTGTATTTTGGTTACTAGAAATCGGCTTTGTATATCTCGCTTTTACACTTCATAGCAGTGTCTGGGATCTTTTTGTCGCGCTCACTATCCAAATTTATTTGCTTTTGTCATTCTCCGTAGGACTTTGGATCTACAAATTAATTGTTTGGGCATCCAAGAAAATTTGAAACGAAACGATCTCTGTCCTTCCTACGGGGTTCCTTTTTCAATTTACGGTTTAGGGTTTCAGGATTGCCTGAGCGAAATCAGCAGCGACCATCAGGGGTCAGCAAGGTGTGCTGTACCCCTTTGTCAAGACACTTTTTAATGGTTTAAATCCCCTTCTTTTGGCCTAGGCTGCTACATCCGATTCGCGCCTCGGGTTCTTGGCCTTGCGATCACCCGGCCTCTCCCAGTCTAGAACCTGGTGAGGCCTCTGATGGTTGTACTGCTCCATTCACACAGTGATCGATTCACGAGGCTCTCAGATCGTCTCCCAGTCCCGAGTCCAGATGAGCTCCACCTTCGGCCTCTGGATAAAACGTTCGGCCAACGCGTTGCCAGCAAGAAGCCCCCCACAGGGGCCAACGTGTGCTCAATCCCCCAGTAGTGGCCAGATCCGTGAAGGCCCGCTTCAAAACCCCTGCCCCATGGAGTGCTCGATACCTTCCAGGGCCACCTCACGCCACTTCTCCACCGTCTTGGGGGTCCACCCCAAAACGGAAGGCCACCTGGTCCACTGAGGCCTTGCCCGGTAGAAGCTCGACCACGGCCTCCTTGCCCTCATCGACGCTTCTTCGCCCAGGTCGACCACGACGCACCCCAGATGGGTCCTCTCTCTTGCTACGCCGCGCTCCGGACCCAGTTGCCTTCATCACCTCTACAGCTAACCTCCCATCCATGACCCATCCTCCCCCTAGTCAGAGGGGATTTTCCTATCACGAAGGTGTCAACCCCTTCAAGAGGGACAGGGTAGGCAGAGTCAGAAAGCCTCCATTGTGTCCATCGTCCGGGACCTGATTGAGAAGGACAGACAGGAGTGGACGAAGGAAAAAAGGGAATAGGCGGTGGGAGGTAAACAGCCCATGCAAACGCATGAAGAGCTTAAGGCGATTCAGGAGGCCTCCCAGCGGCAGGCTTTGCCTGAGCATAAGCGGGTCTTCAGCGTCTACGAGAAGATCCGGCGGCGGGTGCATAACCTGCCCGATCCCACGCAACCTCCGCTTGGCTACGATGAGCACAAGGCGTTTGATCGGGTGTTTCCCTATATTCGTCTACCTCGCCTCCATCCACCGAACCACGGCGACACGGTGATCTTCAACGCTTCGGAGCTTCCAGCCAATCAACTGATTCTTCGCGACAACCTGCAAGTCCTGCGCACCCTGCCATCAGAGTGCATTGACCCCATCTACATTGACCCGCCTTTTTTCTCAGGTCGCACCTACAACGTGATCTCGGGCGACACCAACGAACTGCGCACCTTTTACGATATCTGGGAAGGGGGATTGACTCCTACCTCATCTGGCTCAAAGCCCGGCTCTAGGAAATCGAGGCTAGTGCTCAAGAAGACCGGCTCCAACTATGTCCACTGCGACTGGCACGCCAGCCACTACATCAAATGCGAGATGGACAGGATTTTTGGGTATGACAATTTTAGGAATGAGATTGTGTGGGCGTATCGGGGCGGTGGAGTACCGGAAAAAGACTTCTCAAGAAAGCGCGATATAATCCTACGGCACTCAGAAAGCGATAGCTATTACTTCGATGTAGATTCTGTAAGAGTATCTTACTCACAAGATAGCGCTGAAAGATTGAGGTATGTTGCCAGGTCATTCAGACGGTCAGGAACTTATGACACCTACCGGCCTCACGAAAAGGGCAAGCATCCTGAGGACTGGTGGGATATACAGCCACTGGTGCCGTCCGAAAAGCGCTAGCGGATTGGCTGTCCGACGCAGAAGCCAGAGGAATTGCTTGACCCTATCATCAAAGCCTCCTCCAAGGAAGGCGATGTGGTTGCTGACTTCTTTGTCGGTGGCGGCACAACCTGCGCCGTGGCGATGAAACTCGACCGCCGCTTCATCGGCTGTGACTCTCCCCGCGCGGCCATTGCGGCGGCGCTGGAGAGGCTCGTCAAAATCGGCCAAGCGAGGAGCAGGGTCAGAAGCGACAGTTCAACGGGAGGCGCGCCGGCTCAAGAGAAGCTCCAGATGCCCGGTGCGGTTTCGAAGGTGCCGAACATCGAGGTTTCGTACCTGGGCCTCTATCCCTTGGACAGGTTCGAGCACCTATCGCAGGAGGATTTCGTGGACTTTGTCCTCACCTGCTACGGGGCAAGCCGGAATACGGGAGGAGGTGTTGCCCACAGGTTCCGCCCGCCCGGGTAGAGCGAGCCGATCCTGGTGGGTCTTGCTAATTCCGAAGAGTCCATTGATGCGCGCAAGGTTAAGGAGTTCTTTGACGAGATCGAATCGCGCCTTGAGCCGAACAAGCCGATTCGTGCCAAGGTCCTCGGCTGGCGCTTCAGCCGTCAGGTGCAAGAGTATGTGAAGATCCTCCAGAAATATGTGGAAGACGACGGCTCACCTTTGATTGGAATTGAACTGATTCCCCTGCGTTCCACTCGCTTCCGGAAGCGGATTCTCCAACGGTATAGGGATATGGAGGATGGCGACTTCTGTTTGCGCTTTCCAGAGCCGCCGGTCATCGGCGATATCCGCGTGAAGAAGGTTGGGCCCCTCGAGTACGAGTTTGAAGCCGTGGATGCTATGTCCACCAACGAGGATGAATGGCTGGTCAACTGCCAGTGGGATTCTGATTATCAAGTAGCTCACTTTGTGGCAGACAGGGATTATATCCTGTCTCGGCAGAGGGTAAAATCCAAGGTGCGGGGCGCTGGCGATCGGTTTGAGGCGATCCTCATCGCTTGGCATAAACTTGCCAAGTTTGGGACTTACACCGTCGCCTGCAAGGTGCAGGATAAGCTGGTGGGAGAGACGGTCTTTTCTAAGACGGGGGTAACATGAGGAGTCTGGATGGCTGATCCGATCCGCAAGTATATCGTTACTCCGCATGCTGTGGACCAGATGAAGCGCCGTGACATTGATGAGACCGTTCTTGAAAGAGTATTATCTGCCCCCGAACGACGCCTGCCGGTGCGACCGGGGAGGGATGTGCTTGAAAGAGTCGTTGATTTCCATGGACGCTCTTACTCGTGCGGGTGATCGTGGATGTGGACCGGATGCCCGTGGAAGTGGTGACCCTGTACTGTACGAGCAAAATTGAGAAATACAGATAACCTATGATCCAAAGACAGATACGCTGACCGTGATCCTGAAGGATGACGTTCCCGTTAGCGAAAGCGACGAACGGAAGCCGGGCGTGATTCTGGATTATGACGAGGAGGGCAATCTAATTTCTCTGGAGATTCTGGATGCCTCCAAGCGCGTCACGGAGACGCGAAAGATCGAGTTCCAAATGGCTTAGAGGCAGGGGTCTCGAAGGGTGCATTAGTTTTTCAAGCCACACGAGGCCAATTTCGGAAAGTGGAGAAAGGGCGGATACATTGGGATACCCGAATACGGCATAACATTTCTCAAGTACCTGCGATCGCCGCGGTTTAAGCCCAAACTGAAACTGTGGAACCAGCGCTAGTGGGAGAAGGTGCAACTTGAGGTGATTGAACGGTGCGTCTATTCGTTTGAAATCCTGGGCGAGAGAGACCTTCTCACCAACGTCGTCACGGGAGGCGGGAAGACGACGGCCCTCGCCGCGATGATCGCGTATCTCATGATCGTGCATGACCAGAGAAGGTTCCTCGTTCTCACGCCCAACACCCTCGTCCCTGAGCCACTGGTGGACGAGTTCCATCTCGTTTCTGGAAGTTACATCTATGAGGTCCTCCCCTTCTTTTTCAATTCCTTCGACTGCTGAAAAGCGGCGCGAGCCTTCACATCATGGAGCCGCCAACAAGCCTGGCCGGCATCCGATCCGGCTCCATTATCCTGGGCAACATTCGCCAGATTTATGAGCGCACCGCCAACTGGAAAGTTCTGATGGAGAATGTCGAGTCGCTCTGCATCTTCAACGACGAGGCCCACAATACCGAGGCGAAGCAATACAAAAACCTGATCAACAAGCTAAAGCCCTAACGATTCTTCCGTCTGGATACCACTGCAGCACCGGATCGGCTGGACGGCCTTCATCCGGACAGGAAGATGATTTCTGTGTACACCATCCCCGAGGCCATGAGGGACAAGATCATCTAGGGGATTGTGGTATTTCACCTCGATGTGAGGAAACTCAAGGGGTCCTTTGCCCTCGGGGAAGTTTGGGCAGAGTGCGGCTTGGTGGTGGATCATGGTCTTGGCGCTCAACCTCAACGCAGTGATGAAGGGATTGGTGCTAGGGAGGTCATGGGTGTCAAAGAGGATGAAGGCGATTAGGTGTCATTTGATCAGATTGCCTGGGCGGGTGTTGGAGCGTTCTCGCCCGTTGAGCATTCGGTTGGGGAGGGGGCATCCTTGCTTTGGATTGCTTGTGGATGCCAGAACGAGGATCAATGAGCTGGCCTTGGAGCCGTCCGGTTAGAGGCAATCCGCACTGGGAAGCTAAGCAGGTAGTCGGATCAAGGCAGAGGTGCGTCCTCACAGGGACCCATCTGGGAGCTAAGGGGTAATAAAGGCGGCCCTCTGACCCGGCCAACAGCCCCTAGGAAGCCAAATTCACCCCCAAACCCCCTCACACCCCTCCCTCTGCAAGGTAGGCGGTGGATTTCGGAGGATATCATAACTTTCATTCGCCTTGTCGCCTGCTTAGAGTGCCTAACGGCGGAGCTAAGGGGTTTGCGCACAGCGGAGCACGGCTTGGCGGAACGCAGCGTGATGCGCAAATCCGCTTGAGCGAAT
>Ga0308410_1001415_pt1 | contig 13867 bp, 11 predicted proteins | sample HotsprOSTMatCore_FD_203467 | JGI IMG/M metagenome (GOLD analysis project Ga0308410, IMG submission 203467) | Hot spring phototrophic mat microbial communities from Octopus Spring, Yellowstone National Park, Wyoming, United States -... | ecosystem: Environmental > Aquatic > Thermal springs > Hot... | reverse complement strand
CGGGTCGGGGTTTTTCTTTTCTCTTTTGCAACTTGCTACGATCGATTTGGCTTGTTTTGCTAGATTTCCTTATTCTCTAGATTTCCTTAGCTGATAAGTAGCTTGATTCGCTTAATTGATAAGTAAAATAACTGATCCACGGGTTCTATCGCCCGGTTTGCCCGGCCCGATTGAGAACGAATCCAGAGCCCGTTCGTCAGCAAATGCTTTATTACATTCGATAGAATCATGACATAATTGATGGAAATTAACAAGGAAAACCTTCCCGGGCACACAGCTCCTTTCTGCCAGCGGATAACCTCTACTGAAGTTTTCTTACCCCGCCTGAGAGCTGATGGGGAGGTAGCTTGTGAGTTGGGCACGATTTGTCATTTCCGCAGAGTAGTTTCCCCGAAGTTGAGGCAAACTCGGGGGAATTGGGAAAACCTTTCAGAACAGCCATAGATGAGCGATGTTGAAATAAATGACGATCCCAGTACAGTCCACGAAAGTCGCCACAAACGGGCTCGAAGCAAAGCCGGGATCGAACCCTAAGCCCCGAAGGACAAGCGGAAGCATGGCACCTACCAGACTTCCCCACAAGCATACGCAAGCTACTGCTTGACCAATAGTCAGTGCCAGGAGCCATCGATCGGCATTGCCCAATACCGATTCCGGGGTTAAAGCCGCCCGTACCAATCCGATCATGCCGAGCGTAACCCCCAGAGCCAAGCCCATCAGCAGTTCGTGCCGTAAAACACGTGCCCAGTCGCGAGGAGTTACCTGCTGAAGGGCTAGGGCTCGAGTCATAAGAGTGGCGGCCTGAGAGCCGGAGTTTCCCCCCGTCGAAATCACAAGCGGCACAAAGAGGCTCAGGGCAATTACAGCGGCAATCGCCTCTTCGAAGTATGCCAACGCTGTGAACGTGAAAAGTTCTGCAACAAAAAGGGCGGCAAGCCAGCCCACCCGTTTTCGCCACACTAGAAAGAACGGTGCCTCAAGCACATTTTCGATAAACGGGGTGATACCACCCATCCGGTGGACGTCCTCGGTGGCTTCGTCGACCACCACGTCGATGATGTCATCGTGGGTGATGATCCCCAGAATGCGGTTTTCATCGTCGACCACCGGGATGGCCAGCAGGTCGAAGCGTGCCACTTTCCGGGCGACTTCTTCCTTGTCTTCCAGGACGTGGGCTGTGATGAGAGAGGTTTCAGCCAGTTGGCGGACGGGGGTCTCCGGCTTTCCCATCGCCGACAACAGCCGTCGGGCTGCCACCACCCCTTGCAGATGGTCTTGATCATCCACGACATACACATAGTAAATCGTCTCCAGTTCTGCTGCTTGGCGGGCAAGGGCTTCTAGGGCCTGGCGAACGGTCATCTCTCCCGTGACCTTAGGAAACGCGGAGGTCATAAGAGCCCCCGCCGTGTTTTCCGGGTAGGCCGTCAGGCGGAGGATATCGCGGCGGTCCTCACTGGGAATTCGAGCCAACAATGCCGAAGACAGGTCCGAATCGAGCGATTTCAGGAGGTCCACACGCTCGTCCGGCGGTAAATTCGCCACGAGTTGGGCAGCTTCTTCCGAAGGAATTTCCCGGAGAATCGCTTGTTGTTTGTCCGTGTCGAAGTAGGTGAAAATCTGTTCTCGAAGAGGACTTTCGGCGTACTGAAGGACTTCCCAAGCCTCTTCGGGCGTTAGACCTTCCATAAACTCGGCGACACGCGCGGGGTGGATTGCGGTGCAAAACTCTCTCAGCCCCACCTCATCTTTTTGGGCGAGCATTTCGCGAAGCTCCGGGAGGTACAGAGTGTTCACCACCATCAGTTGTGCCTCCAGTAGGGATCTCGTGAGAAACCAGGCGAGTATTTGGAAAGAACATGGTGCCGGAAACCTCCCAATTTTATCTCGCAGGGCAAGGTTGCACAGGAAGGATCTTTAACGGGGGGTAAAGGTCCTTATTGAGGACGCCGAAAGCGGTGCACAATTGCAGGTGACAATTTTACCAGATGATTTTTCGTTAAATCGGACTGGTATACTCGCCGGGATGCCGCCGCGGTCAAACCAACGCGAAAAGTGTCCGGAGAGGGCGGTTGTTCCCTCGGGAAAAAGCTCCCGATAAGCCCGGTCCAAAGTGACTCAGACGGCTAATAGCGATGGTGCGGAAAAAGTCGGTTGCTAGTGCATGTTTGCATCACCGCGGATGGTCGGCTTTCCCTCACCGGGGAAAAACCTTCCTTCACCCGGGGAAAACCTTCGTTCACCCGGGGAAAGTCGTTCGAAGAGTATCAGCTCCTCTCAAGTCCGACGGGGTGACTAGCTGCCACAAGTTGCGGTTTTCGTCGCAAAGTGTGGTTCACGGGGAACGGTGGAAGCCTCCACAAGGTAACGGAAGGTTTGAGTGGTTTTAGCCATATCCATGGTTTTCCCCGGAGGCGTGTTCTTAAGTCCTTACCGACCGTCTTCCAAAATCTTTACCGACGTTCCCAAGCTCAAGCCAGGATGATCTACAAGGGTGGGATGGAACAATCCATTCCCCATAACGTTTTTCGCTGGCCCTGGTTTCCTAGAACCGGTGATTCTGACAGGTTCGGCAGCCAATTTGCCGGCGGATTCCCGTCGGAAGGGAGTCACTTCGAAAGCCTAGCCTGCGCTAGGCGGAGAAACTTCTCGAGATCGGAGTGATTGACCTACCTAGGCCCAAGAGGATAATAAGGCCTGGTGAGGTGGGGAAGGGGTGGTGAGGTTTGAAATTCGTTGGGGCAGCCTTTCTTGCCGGCAGGTTAGGGGAACGTGGTGCAGGCGGATCATGAAGGGATCGGAGGGTGCAAGCGGGGGTGTTGCGACATGGGTGTAACGTTCTGAGGAATCACCGATTGAGGAGTTTGCCGTCAAGTGGTGAGGGTATCGTTCGCCAGTGGTCTTCGATTTGGATCGGCTTTGGCATGGAGCATGAGGTTCTGGATGGCCGAGTCGGCTGTCTTTTTTTAGGTAAAGGGCTTTTTCATGATAGGCAGATTTTTGACCAAAGATAGTGTTCGTCGCGAGAAATTGTCCTGGGGAGAACTTGCTTGGTACTCTTCACCGCAGGACGGAGGCCTAAAACAGCTTGTGGTCATCGAAGTTACCCTTTTGCCGGGGTGCGGACATGCGTTTCATTGTCACCCCACTCAGGAAGAAGTGATTTATTGTTTGAAAGGGGAAGTGGAGCAGTGGATAGGGGAAGAGAAAGCGGTTCTGCGGGAGGGAGACGCTGTGATCATTCCGGCAGGCGGTGTTCATGCTTCCCTCAACCGAGGTGACAAGGAGGCGGTGCTTTTGGCAATCATTGGGCCGGCCGCCGCTACCGAGTCCGGGTATTCCGTGGAGGAGTTGGCGGAGCAAGAACCTTGGCGAACTCTTTGGACCCGCCAGACAACTTGAGCAAGCCTGGTTGCAGATTGGGATTGTCCACGTGGGTTTCCCCCAAGTTGGGCTGGGATGGAGTGGCAAAGCTCATAATCGGGTCGTCGGTCTGGAAGTGGCCCGGACAAACCGGTAACTTCCTAACCGTGCAGTCGTTTGCAAAAAACCTTGCACCGGGTTGGGTTGGCGAAGAAGTTACCTCCGCAACTAATCAGCATCCGGGCGGGTCTGTTAAGGGAGATGGCTGCAGCACCGGTAACGGGTACCAACCGGCCCTTTTCCAAGGGATATTGGATGGATTTGGTCGCCGCCGGAAGATTTTAAAGTCTCGCTTCCCCAGACTATTCAACAGCCGGGGTAGTCCGATAGGGAAGGAAATCCAGATGGTGCTTCAAGGGAGGAATCCTCGAATTGTCGGCAGGGCGTCGGTGGTTGGGAAGATTTGCATCTTGCCGAAGTTAAGCAATAATGCCGGAGGCTAAAGCGGTTGGGGCCGAAGTTTGGGGTCTCCGAGAAGAACCCTCGTGTGGACCTGGCAGAAAGACAGGATAAAGGCAATCGGATGCCGATTCGTGGATCGAGTTGGCCGGGATAAACTGCGAGGATAAAGATCCCCAAAGCTAAGGACACGGATTATGGCGGATTCGCCGGCGGCAGGGGATAAGCCCTTTTGCGGGCTGCGGCCTGTGCTGCCTGGCCGGCTTTCCAAGGAAAGCCAGCGCGGATGTTCCGAAGACCGGTGATCGAATGGATTTGGCGAGGATGATGGTTGTCTGGAGGCTTTTTCAGAATCTTTTGGGGCACAAACGATGGAGGAAAAACTCGATTACACGTACGAAGACATTTCCAAGATGATTGATCATTCCCTGCTTGCACCGACGCTCACGGACACGGAGCTTGAGTCCGGGTGTCGGCTGGCAGTGCTTTACAATGTTGCTACGGTCTGTATCAAACCGTACTTTGTGCGGCAGTGTGCCGAGCTTTTGAGCCCCAGCGATGTTAAGGCAACCACTACGGTGGGGTTTCCCCATGGGGGGCATGCTACGCGGATCAAGGTGGCCGAGGCTCAGGCTGCTATTGAAGATGGGGCAGAGGAACTCGATATGGTGGTCAATATTGGGAAGGTCTTAAGCGAAGACTGGGCTTATGTGGAGGGCGACATTCGAGCTGTGCTCGAAGTGGTTCGGGAACATCGAAAAATTTTGAAAGTAATCTTTGAAAACTGTTATCTGCAGGATTCTCACAAGATCCGCTTGTGCGAAATTTGTGGGGAATTGGGTGTGGACTTTGTTAAGACGTCCACCGGCTACGGGGACCGAGGAGCCACAGTGGAGGACGTCCGGCTGATGCGTGAGCATTGTCCTCCGCACGTTCAAATTAAGGCAGCCGGAGGCGTGAGAACATTAGACAATCTTTTGGAAATGCGGGCCTTAGGGGTGACTCGGGTAGGAGCAACTCGGACGGTGGAAATTCTCGAAGAATGCCGCCGGCGAATCAATCAGGCAAAGCGAGCGGAGTAGTTCTTAAATGTGATTCCCCTTCCGATTTCGTTTCGTCCTGGGCGGATTGGGGTCTGGAAAGGTTTGGAGAATTAGCCCCACCCCCAGTCGGTGGCTACCTGGACCAAAAACCTATCACGATGGTGGGTGCTCCTTTTTCGGGCACCGGGACTGTTCAGAGTCTCCTCTGTTTCATTTGTGGCCGGAAGAAAGGTTGCTTCCAGATTCTCTGTTGCCGGCATCCGCGCGCAAGCTCCCAATTGAGCGGAGGTCGGACGGGAAGCTCTCTGGTGGTCAGACGGAAAGGGTTGATACGGCGGATGGAAGGTCGTACTTGCTTGCGGCCGGTAAGCCTTGGGGAATGGGCCTTGGGAGATTTTTTTCCCCAGGCCTGCGATGAGCCATGAGCAGAAGGTCTTAAGGACAGGCCTGCCTGGACACGGAGTCCTTTGAGACAGTCTTGGCAGCTGGAGCTTTAGAACGAAGCGATACCGCAGGCAAACAAAACACCATCCCGGTCGGGGTGGCACAGCCCCGGAGTAAAGTTATTATGTGGCTAAAGCTGACTTTCCGCCAAGGCCTTATCGCTGGGCAGCAGGATCGGTTTGCTCGTCGGACCAGGGACCGGCCAACGACTGCCACTCCGGCGGTTGCTGCCGGCTAAAATTTGGATCCTTGTTCAGCGGATCCCACCCCGGAATTTGCCGTGGAGCCGACCGGTTTCGCGACAAACTTTCCCAATGGGCGGCATATTCGGGACCACTTTCTTTTGGTTTACGAAGCTCCTTGTCCCATTCGAATACCTTCCCAGTCCGGTAACTCATGGCTCCCAGGAGGGCCGTCACGGTGGCTGCTGCTCCCACATCCGGCGGGTTCGTACAGAGTCGAGGATTATCCTGCCGAATCGCTTCCAAAAAATTCTCCCAATGGGCCTGCGTGTCATCCTGCGGACGGGGAGCAGCCACGTGTTCCCCTTCCCATTGGAATGTGCCGGTAATCTGTGGCCGTTCGGGAACCCAATCAAAGCCATCGGCTGCCAAATCGAACTTCACGGTCCCAAGGAATCCGCGAATGCAATGCTCGAAAGGATAAGCGTTAAGCATGGTAGCAGCAATAAGAAGCTGGACACCTTCCTCGTAATCGGCGACCAAGGTCGCCGTGTCGGGGACCTCTCTCCCATCGTACTCCATGAAAATTCCGCCGCCGGCCACCACACGCCGAGGGAATCTCAAGCCGCTGGCCAGCAGCATCCACGTAATCCGGTGAACGAATAGGTCGCTGAAAATCCCGTGGCTAAAAGCCCAGTAACATCGCCACTGGGCATAGTAGGCTCGGTCGAACGGCAAATTGGGGGCCAGTCCCTCTTCAACACCCAGAAATTTTTGCCAGTTTATATTTTGGGGAGTCATGTCGCGGGTGAGCTTATAGTACCGCCATTGGCCAACCCGACTGTTGCGATAATACTCGGTTTGGATTTGGACAACCTTACCAATCCGGCCTTCGCAAAGGAATCGATAGGCTGCCTGCCAGCGGGGGTCGCTGGCCCGCTGGACCCCGACCTGGACCACTTTCCCGGTCTTTTCCCATGCATCGACCACAGCTAGGCTTTCGTCGATAGTGTGGGTCATGGGTTTTTCGCAATAAACATGCTTGCCGCTGGTCAAGGCGTCGAGTGTTTGTCGGGCGTGCCAATGATCGGGAGTAGCAATGCAGACGATGTCGATGTCGGCCTTTTCTAACAGCTCGCGGTAGTCCTCGAAAACCAATGGTGCTCGACCGGTGGCCTTTTCGATGCGTTCGTAAGCCCATTTGCGGTGGAGGCGATACACATCGCAAACGGCAGCGGCTTCGACTTGATTGGTTTCTTTTTGAAGGGAAATCACAACCCGCAGGTGGGTATTTGCTCGCCCGCCTGTACCGATGAACCCTACCCGAAGCCTTTCGTTCAGGTTTCGGGCTGGCAGAATCGAGGGAACTGTCACCGGGCTGGTCAATGCACCGGCGAGCCCAGCGGACGCAAATCTGCCCAGGAAGTTCCGTCTAACTATCCGCTTTTGGGGGAAAGGAATCTCTACCATGGAGGGGCCTCTTTAATTTAGGGCAGACCGTTGGGGTCGCGGGGCAATTCCCGGGGATAAGGGGGCACACATTTGGGCGGAAGGGGCTGACCGTACCGGGTCGCCCAAGCCTGTCGTTCTGCTTCAGAAGCATAATATCGCAGCCAAACCTCGGGATCCCCATCCGCGGCCGAGCAGTCCCAATGGATGTAATGGGTTGCTTGCTCAAGCTTTTTCTCTCGCGAGGGGAGAATGTGCCGATAAATCAACGTATAAAGTTCGCGGTCGGAAAGATGATCCGTGAAGTCGAGAACAATCCGTTTTTCGTAAAGCCGATAGATCAGGTCCCAGAGAATTTCATGCAGTTGCTCGTCGGTGAGCGTGTCCGGCCGGGGCGGTCGCAATTCTGGGTCGAACCATTTATAGATGGGCAACACCGGGGCCATTTCCCACGCCAGCATCGCCGCAAGGTACTCATTCTCGACCCGGATGGGCCAACGGAGCCCGTTAACCCGACTGATCGCTTCATCAAAATAAGGCTCGAGCTCTTCCCGAAGCTCCGCATTTCGCAGCAGCTCTTCCACATCTTCAGGTCGGGGTCGGTTGGGTCGACCACGCGCGCTCATGATGGCGGATTCCCATTACGCTCTTGTGAACACTCCAAGGAGGTCCTTTCCGCCTTTTGACCCTTCACGATGCAACGTTTACTCCATGCCCGTGACTAACTAGGAGCCCCTGTGGACAAGGCCGGAGGGAGCATCCACGAGTTGTGTCCCCATTATCGACTCTACTTAGCTCTGCCTCAGGACACAACCCTCCAGAGGCTTCAAAGCTTGCGAATTCCGTGGGCCTGGCCTGACACATCCGGTAGGACCCACCAAATTTCCCCGCCTTGGGCATTTAGGCCCTCAGAGCTTGACTTTTCCCGGTCTCCGGTCTTTGCGGGAAGAGCTCGTAAGTCGTCTTACCGCCTGGCTCAAACGGCCGATTTCCCGCTCCGTGGGGCATGAGCGATTTGGTGCCCTCGAGTGCCTGCACTCCTCCTGCGGTAACGTTGCTGGAGTGGCAGACCGGCCGATTTCTTCACGGCTAGCCGCTGGCAGCAGTGACCCCCTTTAACCTGGAGGAGCAGTTGAACATAGGCGACATTTACGACTCCTACCGGCCAAGCACTCCCCTGTGCCGGCAGGTGGAACGCAATCGTGGGGCGACTTGTCGACGGAACCGGCAAGCGGGTACAGGTTTTGGGCAGGATTACCTGGATAATTTCGGTTTGGGGCAATCTGGGAAAGTTAGGGTCCGGCGGGGTTTTGCAAAATTTAAGCAGGATTAGCCAAAGCCGGGGGATAAGGGCCTTCCGGGATTCCCAGTGAAACAGTTGGCGATTGGGCTTGCATATTCCGGGGGGAAGGCTCCACCGCTTTGGTCGGCCCAGAAGCTCAGCTTCTAGAGAGTGCAAACCGCATTTCTTCGAAAAGCCAATCCGGTTTCTCCTCTTGGCTAAAGTCGTAGGGGTTCTGTCGTCGATATCGAGAGTGAGTGTCGTAGTGACAAGCCCGAAGGCACGGCTTGTTGCCCGGTGAGCGGATTAACCCGGCAGATCCAACACAACGACTCGGACCGACCACTCAGGAGGAACCGGGGAATGAGAATCTGGGCCCGATCCCCAAGGGTTTCGATAACACTGCTGGGAGCTTTTTTGACCACGGTGGTGGTTGTCGGTAGCGGGTGTCAGGTGGAAATGGGCGGGCAAACTTTGCCCAGTCCTTATTACATGCAGGATGACGTGCAATATTTTGCTCCCGGTCCAGAGTTCCGTTTAGCCCGGGAGGCTGCCGCCCTTAAGGAAGCGCGCGGTGAGGTGATCCCAGCCCCGGCTCCCATGGGTGGAGGCGGTGGGCAACCGGCTCCCGGGGGTGGAGCAGCGGCTCCCGGTGGTGCTCCGCAGGTCCCTGGCGGTGGCCAACCGATGCCGGGAGGGCCAGAAGCCGTCCCAGGGGGTGTCGTGCCGCCGCAGTAGGAGCCCGGCTCCCCGAGCCGTCCGAGGCTGGGAGGGAAAATTGTGGGGGGCTTTCAGCCGGGGGGACCACAGGCGGGAAGCCTTAGAATCTGGCATCCTGGCGGGCCCCAAAGGGAAAGTTCGTCGTTTTCTTCCTTTAGCTGAAGCTGCATTTTCCCTGTTTCCCTGCACAATTGAGTTTTGCTATAAGTTTCCCAAATCTTGAGGGCCCCCGGTGCGATAGAGAATTCCATTTGCCGCCGCACGCCCTCCCTAGGCCCCGGACACCCTTGATTGGCCTGCCGTCCGGGGCCGAATTTTTTTCAAAGAATTTCGCCTTAGCCGTTGGAGCAAATCTCGCCAAAAATTTGGACTTGTGCGAGGGAAGAATTTGGGCCGGAGTGCCTGGCCGATCTGCCAGAGCCCACAGTTGTGGCTTTACCCCTTGTCGCAACGGAATCGAAGGATCAATCCTGCCCCAAAAGAGCTGAGATTGAAGGATAAATCTTGTCACGAAAGACCCGAGATTGAAAGCCTTTTGTTAACGGAGATTGGAAGCCTTTTGTTGAGGTGGTTTTGATAGCGGCTTTCCACGGTATGGTTTGCGAAATTTGGGGCCAAGCAGTTTCTCCCCTCCGACCAGGAACCGAAACCTGGGTGGCCTGGCTGCTCATGTGGATAGGGTATTCCATTGTCGTGGGCCTGGTGGGCCGGGCTATTGTCCCTCTCAAAAAACCATTAGGTACTTTTGCGACTCTGCTCCTCGGCATGGTCGGAGCAACTGTAGGTCCCATAATTGTTCAGTTTGTCTATGATCGAGGATGTATATCTCCCCTTCGACCTGAGTCATTCGTGGGTGCCGTGGGGGTAGCCGTCCTCCTCTTGTTGGGTTATCACTTAGCCCAGCCTCCTCGTAAAAGAATCGGTTCTGATCGGTGATTGTGAAGCCACTTATCGGGGGGGTTCCCATCTCGAGTTTATCGGAGTAATTGCAACTTCATTGTCTGGAATCTAGCTGCACCTGCATTCTCTGGTTGGAGGAGCTCGTTTCGGGTGCAGTCTCTCGGAGGATCCTGCACTACGGTTTTATATTCAGGAAGGCAAGGAGCCTCCATTACGGCTTTTTATATCTAAGAAGGCAGCTGTGTGGGAGCCATTACCGAAAGCTCTGGGTCATTGTTCCAGCAGGGGATGGCGGGTAGCGGACCGAAAATTTCGGGCGAGTACATCGCGGAACCGGGAACTCTTCGTGCATGATTTTTTCGAGGTGTCGGGTGTTCCTGAGTTCCAAAGATCCCTTCTGCTATGTAGTTTTTAGGGGCGAGTATCACTCCAGCCAAAAGGTAATAGACTATCATTCCAGCCAAAAGGTAATAAAGGTAATACCTAAAACTCTCTCGGGCGGCAGGAGGCCTGCTCACGGGTGCCCTAAACCCCTCGCGGAGTGCTGATGTACTCGGACTCTACCACGGGTTGCATTTCCGGCCGCCTGCAAGCGGGTCTTATTTAACGGGCCAGCTGTCCCACAGTCAGGGGAAGTTCTCGATTTTGCATTGATTTCCCTCTTCGTGTCGCCTTTTCCTGCCTCCTTGGTAAAATCCCTCGAGGATCAAACCGGGAAGATTTGACCACTTCGTCCGATTTTTCTGGACCGAGGATTGGCTACTCCCGGGGAATCGAAGATCTGGTTTGGTCCGGGGGTTGGTGAAGCTCTTTTGTGGAAGGCCCAGGAAACGAGGGCAATGCCTGTGTCCGGATACCTAGTCAGCACGCCGACAACGGAATTAGTTTTCACTATGGACAACGGTTTTTCTGGTGGCCACCCCAAGTGGGGGAATACTTACAACTGGCTCTCCTTATCTTGGCTAGTGGTTTTTTGGCTTACCTGGATTGCCGGTGGGGCGGGGGGAATTTTCGCTAGGGAGTTTCGAGCCGACGCTTTTATCGGTCGACCTTTTGGTGCCGGGGTTGTTCAGGTGCCTTTTCGGGAGGACCCTTCGGGGCTGACGGGAGCTTGGGGTATCCAGATTAAGGAAGAGCAAGGCCGAATCCTTTATCCGGTCGTGCACGTGCCCCGTGGTCTCTCGGTGGTTGAATTCGGTCGAAGGATTCTGGAATCCTCCTCCCGCCCGGCAGCTCAGATGGCAGCCAGCTTTCTCAGAGACGTCACGTTTATCCGCGTATATTTTCTTTTTACCGGGCATGGTCCCCTTCGGTTGCGGGTTTCGAGCTCCCACGTGTACGAAGCTGCAGTGGAGGCCCGAACCGACGAACAGGAATTCCGGAGGTGTCTTCGGGAGTGGTGGGAAACTCTTGGGGAGTGGGACCGACCTTTAATGGTCGGTTTGCCCGAGGAAAGCTTGTTGGGCGAATTTATGCCCTATTTAGAATGTATGCTCGGCCACAGGTTAGGGCTTCCCCGGATGTCGCCAAGGGAGGATACTCCGGAGGAGTGGATCACCTGGGTGAGGGATAGTGAACGGGTGTTGTCACGCCCTGCCGTGGGATCGATGCTTCGCTCCGCATGGTACTATCGTCGCCACTACACCCCCAGTTTGGCAACGGTGATCGTCGAAGATCCGGGTTGGGAGGATCGAGGGAATCGCCAGGAGCGGAAGGAAGAGTTAACTCCGCCGGCTCGCTTTTTCGTCGAGCCGATGGCTTTTCGCGTGCCGGCTAAATGTTTGTACCTGCGTTTTGGGAGCTATGGAAACTTTGTGTGGTTTCAGGATTTCCTGGGGCGGATAGGAGGCGACTGGCAGCATTTGATTCGCTTGCAGCGATGGGATCATCCTATTTCACGGCAGGTGGAGGATTCTCTGGGGTTAGAGCGGACACTTCTCGCCCGGGTAATGGGCCCCATGGTGGTGGAGGATGTCGCTCTGCTGGTTGGGGATCCCGATTTTGCAACAGGCGGAACTTTCGGCTTGCTATTTAAGGCCCGAAACGATGCTCTCCTGTCAGCCGATCTAGGCCGACAGCGGGCTCAGCGATTGAACCGCGATCCCTCATTAAAGGAGGAGACTCTCACCATCGAAGGTCGTCAAGTTTCGTTTTTGAGCTCGGGCGATGGGCGGACACATTCCTACTACGTGGCCGAGGATGGTTTTCACCTGATCAGTCGGTCCCGGCGGCTGGTGGAGCTATTTCTTCGGACCAAGGAGGGGAAAGGTTCGCTTGGGCAAAGTCCCTCCTTCCTGAAGGTTCGTGAAAAGATTCCCGCCGATTTGGGCTCTACTGTGTTCATTTATGCAGGTCCCGAATTTTGGGAAAGTTTCTTAGGGCCTCGAGTCCGCATCGAGCTGATGCGGCGGTACCAGGCGTTGGCGGATATCCGGCTGGTGCAGCTGGCCCTCTTGGCATCCGAAGCAGAGGGGCTCTGTCTCCAGTCGATCGAGGCTCTTGCAGAGAAGGGATTCCTCCCTCCGGATTTTGGGCCTCGAGCCGACGGCAGTTCTTGCACGTTAATGGGCCGGGAGGTCCGGGACAATCTCCGAGGTAGACCGGGTACCTTTCCCCCCGTTTGGGATCTCATGGCCAGCTCGGCGACCCCGGCGGAGTGGGCAGCCTACCAGGCCTTTCGACAGCGAGTTGCAGCCCTTGGGTGGGCAGGGCAGCCCGTGGCCATTTCGCTTCGGTGGCAGCCAGGGAGTGATGCCAACGATCGACGCGATCGGGTTGATTTTCAAGTTTGGGCTGCTTCTGCCGGACAGGTTATCTCGCTTTTCGGACAATCCCTGGGCGAGCCTGTTAAAGATCGGGTGGTCCCCCTGCCGGAGGACGTACTGGCGGGGGAACTGGTGGGAAGGAACCACCGGTTCTTCTGGGGGATTCGTGAGTTGCGACTTCCGTGGGATTGGGACGGGAATTTCCGGTGGGGAGAACTTTTGGGTTTGCGGGATTGGTTGGTGGGCTATTGGGGTGAAATTACTGTTTCCGGGGAACAGAGTCCCATCGGTGTTAGCCCGGGTATTGGCAAAGAAGTGCCCGGAGGACCGGAACGGCACGAAACCCTCAGGAGGATCCTGCCGCGACTCCGGGGAGCCTTGGGTCGGGCAACAGGAGATCCCGGATTTCAGCGGACCGCTTGGGCCGATGGACTGCCCACACGGACATATTCCGCGTTTCCTCGTTTCATCAGGATGTTCTGTTGGATGTGCTTTCGGGCTTTCGGCTAGAGCCGAGCCCGGTTCCGGCTCAGTTCCGACTGCATGTGGCGGATCTCTCGGGACGGCCCATTGCCGCGGGTATCAGTCGCCTCGTGTATGCCCGAGCTTTTGGGACCACGGCCAATCACCTGCGGCTTTTCGAAAGCCTGGAACAGATGTTTCGGTTACCTCCGGGAAAGGGCAGGGGGGTAGCAGAAGAGCTTCTTGGAGGAAAACTCGTTTGCCCGTTGGGTGGGGATTATGTTTGGATAGAGGGACCGGGCGGAGGTTGGACCTCGACGCGACTGGCGGGGGGTCAGAGGCACCGATGGATGGACGATCCGCCGGCGAATTTTCGGGCACCGCCGCTTGATTGGTTCCGAGGCTTGGAGTTGCACCTCCGAAGCGGCGACGATGGCTGGGTCATCGTGGGCACGGTCGGCATGGAACTTGCAGGAAATCCAATTCGGGTAGAGGATCTGCGAGAAGGGCCGATGAAATAGGCATCGGCGGGGACATGAAAGTTTCGAGAATAACCGGGCAAGAGAGGGGGCAAGAAGATTCCGGGCAAGAGAGGGGGCAAGAAGATTCGGGGTTTTTCGGAACGAAGGGTTAGATTCCCTTCCCACTGTTGGCGGGGAGATCTCCGTAGAAATGTGAGGCCTCCAGCCACGGGAATCTCCCGGGCGAGGTGGTAGTTCCGGGCATGTCGCGACTGCGTTTTCTCACACAGGCGACGAGTAGAAACGGCAAGTAGAGGGGCAAGCTGAAGAAAGTACA
>Ga0308410_1001409_pt1 | contig 13930 bp, 6 predicted proteins | sample HotsprOSTMatCore_FD_203467 | JGI IMG/M metagenome (GOLD analysis project Ga0308410, IMG submission 203467) | Hot spring phototrophic mat microbial communities from Octopus Spring, Yellowstone National Park, Wyoming, United States -... | ecosystem: Environmental > Aquatic > Thermal springs > Hot... | reverse complement strand
GTCACTACAGTTCCCCGGAAGTCGGCAGTCGTTTTGGAACTTCCTTGCTCGGTCCGCTCCTTTTCCGAGGCTGCAGGGGTACCGGCGAATGTGGTTTTGGGCAAGCTCCTCGGGCTGGGGGTAATGGCAAACATCAACTCTTCTTTGGATCAGGACTTGGCCGAACTCCTTGCGGCCGAATTGGGCATCTCCCTGCAAATTCGTGCGGAAGTCGATCCCGAGGAAAAATTGCGGGAGTTGTACGACCGGCCCGATGATCCGGCCCAGCTAGTCCCGCGGGCTCCGGTGGTGACCTTCCTTGGCCATGTCGACCATGGAAAGACCTCGCTCCTCGACCGAATCCTCGGGACCGATGTAGCCTCCAGGGAACGGGGAGGCATCACGCAGCATATTCGCGCCTATCGAATTTTTAAGGATGGGTGTCCCATTACCTTTGTGGATACCCCGGGTCATGAAGCCTTCACCGCAATGCGGGCGCGCGGGGCTCAAGTGACTGATATCGCTGTACTGGTGGTAGCCTGCGATGATGGCGTGATGCCTCAAACCGAGGAAGCCATTGCCCATATCCGGGCGGCAGGAGTACCGATGGTTGTGGCCTTGAATAAGATCGACCTTCCTGGGGTGAGCCCGGAGCGGGTGTTGCAACAGCTGGCCGGTTTGGGAATCTTGCCCAGCGAGTGGGGCGGCGACGTAGAGGTGGTGAAAACCAGTGCTCTCACCGGAGAAGGAATCAACGAGCTGTTGGAAGTGCTCCTTACCGTGGCCGAGCTCCACGAGCTGAAGGCCAATCCCAATCGACCGGCGGTAGGGGTATGTTTGGAGGCTTCGGTCCAGGCCGGCCGCGGGGTGGTCGCTAAGTTATTGGTCAAAAAAGGCAGTTTACGGGTTGGGGATGTGGTCCTTTGTGGAGCTGCTCACGGTCGGATCAAAGCAATGTACGACACCTTGGACAGCTCCAAACGTTACGAGGAGGCGGGGCCAGCCACCCCTGTGGATGTTAGCGGTCTGGACCTCCCCCCAGACGCAGGCGAACGCTTCTACGTGCTGGAGGACATCTCCGAAGCACGACGAATCGCCGAGGAGCGTTCCAAACGCGATCGCACCCGCGATTTGGCTGGCATGCGGACTCACCTGTCTTTGGAGGAACTTTCTGCCCGCTTGGCTCAGAAAGAACAGGTGGAAGTGCTCCACCTTATCCTCCGGGCGGATGTGCGGGGTTCCTTGGAAGCCGTCCAGAAAGAGATGGCCAAACTGCAGCATCCCGAAGTGAAAATCGAGGTCCTCCAGGCCTCGGTGGGAGCGATTACCGAGGCCGACGTGGAACTTGCTCACGCTTCGGATGCCATCATCATCGGATTTAATGTAGCTCCCACGGATCGAGCTCTAGCTCTTGCTGAGCATTACGGCGTGCAAATTCGCCGTTACGATATCATTTACGAGTTGACCCAAGACCTCAAGGCTGCCTTGGAGGGCATGCTGAAACCGGAAATTCGTGCAGTGGAGCTCGGCCGGGCCCATGTCCTCAAAATCTTCCATATCAGTCGCGTGGGAACTGTGGCAGGTTGTCGCGTGGTCCAAGGTGTAATCACTCGCGATGCCCGGATGCGGGTCATCCGCGACGGCCGGGTCATCGGCGATTACCCCATTCAGTCTTTACGTCGCGAGAAAGACGACGTCCGCGAGGTTCGCGAGGGATTCGAATGCGGCATCAAGCTGGCCAACTTCGACGACGTAAAGGAAGGCGACACTCTGGAAGCTTATCGCCTCGAAGAAATTCAACGCCGACTGGAGTCTGCCTGATCCTAGCACCGTGGGAGAACTGTCCGCAACCTCCCCTCTGTCTGCAGGTGATCGCTTTACTGTAGAAAACCTTTCCCTCCAAGCCAGAACTATGTGTCCCCAAAGATTCTTACAAGAGGAGGGATACCAATGACATTTCCTGCCGGACCGACTTCTGGTGGTGAATACCGACCGGATCTACAAACTCGTCGGGCATTAAAGGCAGCGGAAGCTATCCGTCATGTGGTGGGGATGGCTATTCTCTCCGAGCTGAAAGATCCTCGGATCCGCGATGTCACCGTAACCTACGTGGAAGTTTCGCCCGACCTCCGTCACGCCAAGGTGCATGTGTCGGTGATGGGAAGCGAGGCCAAGCAACGCCTGGCCCTTCGCGGCCTTCAACGGGCTGCCGGCTATTTGCAAGCGAAATGTGCAGAACGCATCGATACCCGATGGACCCCCAGATTGGAATTTGTGTTAGATCAAGGAGTGAAGCGGTCCATCGAAATTTCCCGTATCCTTCAAGAGGTCTTTACGGAAAAGGAAGAACCAGGCAAGACCCAGCCAGAGGCAGAGGAGGAAGCGGAAGAGGAAGAAGCGGAGGATGAAACCGACATGGCGGATGATAGCCAGATTGACGATTCCCAGATCGAAAGCGAGCACACGTAGCATGTCCACCAGAGGGAAAAAATTCCATTCAGGAAAAATGGTTAACGCCCAAGTTCCCCGGGTGGACTTTGTGTGTTTGGGACCGCCAGGTTTATCAGGGTAACCTTTGTTCGATTGGAGGCCAGAAAGATTAAAGGCCAAGTTGTTTATTAACTTGCCCGCTTGGTGCCCGAGTATCGTGGCCCTGGTATATTCTTCGGAGTTTCTAAGCGATTCCTCAGAGCTTCCCCAGCGAGCTCCCCCGGCCAAAAGGCCTGAGGCAACCCCAACGGCCGGAATTGAGATCGCGATTTTTGTCCGGGCTTCTCCCTTCCCCGGAGCTTTGCTTCGGGAGGTGGAAAACCTTGCCTGAAAAGGAGAGGCCACTGAGGGTGGTTTCTCTGGCCGGCAAGCTACAGAAAGAACTGCCGGATTTGCCTGGGCTTAAGCTGAGAACCGGGATTTGTAACTCAGCACATCATATCGTTGCATCCAATCCGTCATATGGAGAAAACAAACGGCATCATGAGCAGGCAAGCAGTTTTTCCGAGGTCGACTCCCCGGGTTCCCGCAATGAAGTAGCAAGAGGAGCGGACCGGTGGGACGTGGGCTCGATCGAGGTGTCGGCTGGGTGTTCGCGAACAAATTTCCAGGCCCATCACAGGTGGCCGTTGCAGAGCTGGAGCTCATGGGGTAAGAGACCGGACAATAGTTCCATGAGAACAACCAAAAGGTTGAAGTTTCCGCCGAGCTGCTCGAGGCCCTTACGGTTTCCGGAATAGTTCCGCACCCAGGGCAGCCACCGAGAGGTGACAATCGGATTTAGCGGCCGGCCACTTCGACGAGCTAAGATACCTGGATTTCCGCCTCCACGGTGAGTGAAGGACTTCGCGGGAAAGGATACCAACCAATGACTAGTTCTCACCGTACAAGTCGGTTTGCCGATCTTTATGAGATCCTTCAGCGGCATTTTCGACCAATACTTCCCGATCCCACCCGTTCAGTCTTCGAGTTACTAATATTCGGATGTTGTCTTGAGGATGCCCCTTACGAGCGGGCAGAGGACAGTTTTGCCCGTCTTCAGCAGGACTTTTTTGATTGGAACGAAGTGCGGGTAAGCACCGTCAGGGAGCTTTCGGAAGTATTTTCCGATCTCCCCGAACCGGGCGAGGCAGCCAATCGGGTCAAGCGAGTTTTGCAAAGTATCTTCGAGGCCACGTACTCGTTCGATCTCGAAGGATTACGAAAACAGACCTTAACCCAAGCAGAGGAAAGCCTTCGAAAAATCGACGGAACGACTCCTTTCACGATTGCCTACGTTTTACAATCAGCATTGGGGGGGCATGTCATCCCCCTGGACCGATCGACGCTGCAAGTTCTTCAGCTACTTGAGCTAGCCGATCCCGAGGAAATTAAGCAAGGTGTGGTGGCCGGGCTCCAGCGGGCTGTACCTAAAGCCAAAGGAGTGGAATTTGCGTCCTTGTTGCATCAATTGGGAGCGGCCTACAAAGTCAACCCTTTTGCCCCGGGTATCAGGAAAATCCTGTTACAGATCGATCCCAACTGTGCGTCGCGACTACCCCAGCGACGTAGCGTTGGGGAGGTCTTGGCGGCCGCGGCCGCAATTCAGGCTCAAGAGGACCAGCGAACCCGAGGCCGACGGGGGCGGCGACGGGGGAAAGCTTCGGCCGCTGCCCGCACCCCGGCATCCAAGAGTGCTTCCGATACTCCTGCGGAATTAAACCCACCGAAGAAACGGGGACGACCAAAACGCTCTGCTCAAATTCCCCCACAACAAAGTGGTGCTAGCGGAGGGCGGGAGCACTCCGGGGCTAAATCGGCAAGCAAAGAGGAGCTTAAAAACGGGGATCGGTGAATCCCCTCCTTAAAGGCAATCGGGGTACAGGCATACACTTGAACGGATGACTCCTAAACAACCTTAGGGAACAAGGTGAGAAAACCCGCAAATTGTTAGGATTTCTTAGGGGCAATAGGGGTCTGCTCAAGCGGGTTTGGGTTCCCTTAAGTACTGTAGAATCCTGCAAAACAACGCAGGGAATCCTGGGACCGAATCTACCCAAGAGGATCTTTGAATCGCGAGCCACTCTGACATGAACTTCACGAAGAAACGGCCATCCCGGGGGCATATTCCCCGAACAATCTTTGCCGCTCCTGTGAGGCAAGTCACTTTTTTCGTTTCGTTTCTTGTGGGCCTTTGCGGGTCGGCAAGCGGGTTCGTGGTCTCGGCAGCCGAGGTTCCCGGGCAGATCTCTGGCGTGGTACTGGCCTCCATGGAGGTGGAAGAAACACCGCTTCCGTTTGTGCCGAAAGAAGAAGCCTCGGAAGAGGAGTGGGACCGAATTGAGAGCTTGGCCCTCTTTTCGGCAGGTCGGTTGCTGGAACTAGAGGGTCGGCCAGAACTTGCGTTACGGCGGTATCAACGGGCCATTCGTTATGATCCCACCGCCGAGGCCCCTATGGAGGCAGCCCTCCGCCTAGCCATCCGTCTCGGACGATTGGAGGAAGCAGCTCGGATCCTGCGAGCCTACGGTCGGCCTGGCGGGATCGAGCTCTCCCAGCTTCTGCAAATCGGGCTGTATCTGGTGCACCGAGGGCAATACAGCGAGGCCGCTCAAATATTGGAACTTGCAGCAGCCCAGTCGTCCAAAATCCCCACACCGACGGGGGTCGTAGCTCTCCATTTGGAACTCGGCCGACTATATTATGTTGCCGGCACCTACGACAAAGCCGCAGCTCAATTCCGAGAGGTCCTGGCTGCCCTCCGGGGGGAAGGTGCTGTGCGGCTAAAGCCGGAGGAGAAGAACTCTTTGATGCGTCAGCCCGGCATCACTTGGAGAATGATGGGGGGAACCTTCCTCCGGACTAAAGAGTGGGACATAGCGGAGTATTGTTTCCGGGAGGCCCATTCGGCCGAACCCAACGAGGCACTCCTGAAGTTCGACCTTGCTCGGGTTTCGGCAGGAAAAGGTGACTGGGTGACTGCCGAGGCTGCTTTAAAAGAGTACCTTCAAGCCGGCCGAGACAGTGAGGGTTTGGAGCCCTACCAGCTCCTCCGCGAAATATCGCGAGCTCTCGGTAAAGAAAACCAACTTCTTTCTCTGCTTTCCGAACTGCATACCGCTCAACCTCATAACCTCCCCCTTGCTCATTCCTTGGCGGAAGAATACTTCCGACAAGGACTACTGGAGGAGGCTGACCGACTGGCTGAAGAAGTCCTCGCACAACGGCCGACAGCTGAAACTTGGCGATTGTTGGTGGAAATCCGGTTGAAGGGTGGTCGGTGGCAGGCTTTGTTGAGGCTTCTTGGAAAGCTGTCTGCCGAGGGAATCCCTCTGGAAGGGGTCGCTCCGGAATTACGAGAAAAATTAGCCGCTTATCCCGTTCGACAAGAACTGCTGAAGGCTCTTGAGTCGTTTTCTGCTTCGGCAGGCGACCAATCCGAGATTCTTGGTGCCAAGGCCGCTCTGGCTCTTCTTGCTATCACAGCCAAGGATTTCGCCCCAGCCGAAAAGCTCGTGGAAGATTTAGCCGGGGAACGTTCTGAACTATTTCTGGACACTCTGCTAGAGCTAACATTCGCTTTGGCAGAAGCCCAGGAATATGACAGGGCCTGCCAGTTGCTTTCGTCGGCCCTTTCCAACATCCGGAACCCAGAAGAAATCCCGATCCTCCGGTACTACTTGGCGGGCCTGTTGGCCCTAGCCGACCGCACGGAGGAAGCCCTCCTTACTGCTCGGCAGGCCGTTGAGGCCAACCGGGATAATCCCCGCTTCCAACTCCGGTTGGCTTCGATTAATCTGCACGCAAAACGCCATGCCGAGGCCGCCTCGGTTTACCGCGAGCTGTTGGAACGGTGGGAAGGAGACCATTCCTCCTCCGAGGTCCGGCAGGTGATCCGGGAGACAAAATTGGCCCTTTCTCATTTAGCTTTGCTGGAGGACAAATTCGAGGAAGCTGTGGAATGGCTGGAGCAAGTGCTCGACGAGTTCCCGGAAGACCCATCTGCACTTAATGATCTGGGTTATATTTGGGCGGATCGTAACATGCGGTTAAAGCGGGCCTTCCGGATGATTCAGAAAGCGGTGCAAGCCGATCCCAACAACCCCGCCTATCGTGATAGTTTAGGTTGGGTATTGTTCCGGCAGGGTCGGCTGGAGGAGGCCCTTACCGAGTTGGAAAAAGCTGCCCAAGCGGAACCAGACCCAGTAATTCTGGACCATCTCGGAGATGTATACAAAGCTTCAGGAAAGGTCCCTGAGGCCCGAGAAAGTTGGCAGCGGGCCCTACAGAAATTCCTTGAACAAAATGACTCTGAAGGGGCAGAAAAAGTCCGAAAAAAACTGGAAGCGGCGTCGGAAACTTCGCAGTAACCGTCTTCCTTGAAGACTCCCTTTCCTTCAGTATCTTCATCAGCTTGGTCCCAGTCGGTGCCCCCACCCTCCTGCCTTCGGAACACCTACAAAACCCAGGCTCCAAAGCGGTTTCCCCCACAGGGGTCCCAAGAGTGGGGCTCCGCCTTGGTCAACCAAAGCCTTGGAAAGGCAAGGATTCAACTCTATCATGGAATTAGGGGCATGTTTAACCCCGCGAAATTACAGAGGCTGCCCAGGGGAGAAGGTGATCCCCCCAAGAAGCTCGCTAACGGCCGAAAGGAATGCCGGAAACCGAGGCAGTGGATGTGGAAGGCCAAACGTGGCCAAAGGCCACATATCTGGTAGGTACGAGCCCGCGAAAGTGGCATATTTAGACCATACTGCTGTGTGAATCGGGCCCAGGTTTTTGGGGTGGGGACGACCCGGCGGCGAAGCCGCCGACTGGGCTTTTTTGGGGCTCATTTCCGGCTCAAGTGGGCGAGCTTAGCCAAGGAGAAGGGGCTAACAGTTGCTTTTTTCCAAATATGTCCCGGATCGACGAGGTAGCCTGCGGAAGCCGGGGCAGCTGTCGCAGGAACTAAAAAAGTCTATGGGCATGGGAAACCACTTCTCCCTGAGTAATTTTTTACCTTTCCGGGGAGAGGATCCCAGGACCCTGCGGGAGCGGAAATTGCCTCGGGCTTGACAGGCGAGTAGTGCCGGTCGGAGACCCCGGCAGGGATATCGTTGGACAAGAAAGGGCCGGAGAAGGGCTTCCGCGGTAACAGCTGGTGAGGGGGTTTTCTCGGCAAGAGTTGTTGCCGCAAGGAATTAGACTGGGGAAACCTCGGCTTTTTTGGGTTGGTGATCCAGTCCCGCTATCCCCGTAAACCTGACGTGTAAGAAGGATCAAGAAATCAAGGGACATAAAAAATCGGCGAGAAAGCAGGCAAGGATCCACACGAGGAAAGTAAGGTAAAAAGGCAAGGATCCACGAGGAAAGTAACAGGGAAGGGATCCACGGGGAAGGTAAGAACGAAAGGATCCACGAGGAAAGAGAGAGTCATCCTGGGAAAAAAGAGAATCCGTATAGGGAGGTCTTCTCATGGCTGGCCATTCCCATTGGGCAGGCATTAAGCACAAGAAGGCTTTGGTCGATGCAAAACGCGGTAAACTTTGGAGCAAGCTATCCCGGGCAATAATAGTGGCCGCGCGCGCCGGGGGTGGAGATCCAGAATTCAATCCTCGGCTGCGCGCGGCAATCGACGCAGCCAAGGCTGCCAGTATGCCCAAGGACAACATCGAACGTGCCATCAAACGTGGCACAGGCGAACTGGAAGGTACTAGCTACGAAGAAGTGATCTACGAAGGATACGGCCCCGGGGGAGTGGCTATCCTTTGCGAAGCACTCACCGACAATCGTAACCGGACTACCTCCGAAATCCGGAAGTGCTTCGAAATGTATCAAGGGAAGTTGGGCGGGGCGAATTGCGTGGCCTGGATGTTCGAGCGAAAAGGCCTTTTCCTCTTCGACGCCAGTAGCGTGAACGAAGACCTGGTGATGGAGGTCGCCATCGAAGCAGGGGCCGAAGACGTCCGACGCTCCGGCAATAAAATCGAGGTGGTCACCGCACTGGAAGATTTCGAAAACGTCAAACAGGGTTTCCACCGGGCAAATATGCACCCGGAGCTGGCTCAAATCAGTCGGATCCCCAAAGAAACCGTGGAGCTGGACGCAGACACAGCTCGGAAGGTCCTGAAGTTGATTGATCGCTTAGACGACCACGACGATGTTCAATCTGTCTCTTCCAACTTCAATATCCCCGAAGAAGTGATGGCCGAGCTTGAACGGGGAGATTAACCCTGAAAAGTAGGCCTGAGGCCCCGGAATTAAGGTAAAGATAGTAAAGTTGCACAGACCTCGGGATGCACCCTCCGGGTGGGGTCTGCGGGGGTAGTGCCGAAGGAAAAGTGGCTCTGCAGCTCGCCTTATCCGGGCCTTAAGCCGTGGCTCCCGGTGGAGGTGCGGTACTTTGCCTCATCTCGGAGGAGAGTAACCCCAGTCCGAAAAAGTGGCATGAGGGGTGGGCCGGCACCCCGATCATCGGATAGTTAGTAACAAAATGCTACAATTTGTGGTAAGGATGGGGGTTTCTTTCCCACTTCCTGCGGGCACATCTTTTGCTAGCGGGAAATGGGGTACGGGCTTGGCCGAGCTTCCCTACATCCAAGAACTCAATGCCCCGGTCTAGCGAGCCACCGGACGTTCGGCATCCCTCCTTTGGGTGAGGGAAGGTTCAGATTCCCCCCGGAGTAGGCAATTATTTCCGGAAGCCACGGCTTCCTGTGAGGAACTGGTGCCGTAGAGGCTAACCCTTTATCCGCAAGAGGGCCTATCCCCCAATAAGGATTCCCTGGCTTGCGTGCGGTCCCGTTTCGGAAAGGAATGATCCCATGAGGATTGCCGGAGTCTTCACGGCGGGCGCGCCTTGCCACCGCTCGAAGTGGCCCGTATTCCTTAGCTGCGGCACCCATCTCAACTTGGGGTCGCTAAGGCCCGGTGGCTTTGTGCGGCTTGGGTTTAGGTCCCTCTGCCTGGTAGGGATACTCCTTGCTTTTTTAGGAGAGCCAGCCCCAGCTCAGACCCCAGTTCCTCCTCGGAGTGTTCCTTCGGCACGGTATTTCGCGGCCTTCGACTTACTTTTAGACGGCGAGTATCGCGAGGCCCTAAAAGTCTTCGAGGAGGAAAGCAGAGGGGCAATTCGGACTCCTCAGGCCAGATGGATCGACTCCATCTGTTACCACACCATGCAGGGAGAGTGCTGTTATGCCCTGGGACTGCTGGATGTGGCCCTATCTCATTACACGGCAGCCATTCAACTTTACCTGAGTTATCCGGACTTTTTGATGCGAGTTCAGTTTCCGAAAACTCTGGGACCGGCTTCTTCTCAGAATTTTCGGCCCTGTCCTTGGGGGGCTTCGAGCCGCCGCAGCGTGCCCGCCCAGTTCCCCACCGAGATGCTCATCGGTGTGGGGAGGCTGAATAATCTTGAGGTGCTTCGGCAAGGGGGAGTGGTGCAGCTTCCGGAGTTACGGCCGATCCGGGTTCAGGAGGTGGTGAGGACCCTTGCCTGGGCCATTCGCCGTCGTACTGAATTGCTGGGGCCGCTCACGCCTCACGATCGCCTGACCTCGGAATTGCTGGCGGTTTTAAGTCGTAGCCCGGCACCGCCCAACCATTGGTCTCAAGCTTGGATTGACGTCCCCCATGCCCTGGCACTCATAGCCGCCGGAAAAGCCGCAGAAGCCATCCCGCTTCTGAATCGGTCTTTGGTGGTCCTTGGTCAGTACGATCACCCTTTGACGCCAATGGGACTACTGGAATTGGGACGGCTGGCGTTGGCCCAGGGAGAGCTGGATCGGGCGGCCAGCTTTTTCCACGATGCCACAGTTTCGGCCTTTCAGTTCGAGGATGGGCAGCTTTTGGAAGAGGCGTTCCGTCATGCGGCTCTGACTCATGTGCTGGCAAATCGGCAAGGAATGCTTCCCAGCCTGGAACCGGCCCTCCAGTGGGCAAAAGTTCAGGATCTGAGAGCTCTGCGCGCGGTGTTGCTCCTGGCCATGGCCGAACAACTTCTCCTGGCCGGAAAAACGCCAGAGGCCCTTGCTCTCCTTAAAGAGACGGAAACCACCATGGGACGACGGGAAATGGCCGAGGGCCGAATCGGCACCGACTTCCGCTATCTCCTAGCCTGGGCGGAGTACCAGCGGGGAAATATCGCTGCGGGAGATACCTACCTGACGGCAGTGCTGGATTATCTGAAAAGGGGATCCTTGTGGTTATTCCAGATCCGCCAACTGGACCAAGAATTTATCGCCGGCAGGGTAACCCCCCAGGGACCAATCTCCGCCCGAGCGGCTCTGGAAATCTACAGCCAACTGTTGCGGGATCCCGAGGCCGGCGATTGGACCTATCGGCCGATGGAAGCTTTGGCCGTCACGGCCATTCCCCATCCTCAATCTTATGAGCATTGGTTTCTTGTGGCCCTGATGCGGAAGGAACCCGAAATCGCAGTAGAAATTGCCGATCGGGCTCGCCGGCATCGCTTCTGGAGTATGCTGCCGCTAGGGGGCCGACTACTTGCGTTGCGTTGGGTGTTGGAAGCCCCCGAAGATCGCATCCCTGCCGAAGCAGTGCTCGAACGCCAACAGGCCCTCGTCCAATTTCCCGTTTACGAGGCCCTTTCCCGACAAAGCCGGGCCCTGGTGACCAAGCTTCGCCAGGAGAAATTGGTAAGCCCAGAAGGACTGGCCAACAAAAACAGAGAACAGCAACTTGCCGAGTTTGCCCGGCTGGCACTTCTCCAAGAAGCCATCCTTCGCGAGATGTCGGTGCGGCGATTGCCGGCGAGCATGGTCTTTCCCCCCCAACGATCGTTTCGGGAAATCCGAGATCAACTTCCCCCGGGCTCAGCCGCTCTGATATTCTTCGCCACCGGTAGTGATCTGTATGCATTCCTCATGACACGCGAGCAGTACGAGCAGTGGAAGATCAAGTCTCCCGAGGCTGTCGAGCGTCGACTAATCGCCCTCCTGAGGGCTTGGGGCCACTACGAGGCCAATCGGGAACTCCCCATCAAAGAACTCACTTCCACCGCCTGGCAAAAAGAAGCGGAAGGACTTCTCCGGAGCATTGTGGAAGGTTCTCGAGCGGATCTGATGGGGGATTTTCCCGAACTTTTGATCGTGCCCGATGGCGTTGCCTGGTACATTCCTTTTGAGGCGTTAGGAGCCGTTCGGGAAGGACGTTTCCGCAGCATTATCGAGACTAAGAATGTTCGCTATCTGCCGGTGCTTTCCTTAGCTGTGCCTGCCCAGAGGGGCCGACGGATTGCTCCCACCACTTTGGTTGTTCAAGGTCGTCTCCATCCTCAAGAGCCCCAAGAGACCGCTCACCAAGTGTATGAGAACTGGTCCCGTGGACAGCCCGGTTACGTCGCCCTCAGCAAACCGATGCTTGCTCCAACAAATACCCTGAAAACGTTGATCGACCAACTTTTGATTTGGGATGACCTTCGCGGAGACCAACTCCAGCCATTAGAAGTTCCCGTGATCTCTCTGTGGGGCAAACAACCTGGGAACAAGTTGGCCGACTGGCTTAGCCTCCCATGGGGTGGGCCTGATGTCGTGGTTTTGCCGGGCTTTCACACCCCTGTGGAAAGCGGATTACGACGGGATCGTACCCTGCCTGCAGGACGGGAAATCTTCGCCACGGCCTGTGCTCTCATGGGCACCGGTTCGCGAACCCTCCTTTTAAGTCGGTGGCGAACAGGAGGAAACATCTGTGCAGAGCTGATTCGCGAGTTTGTCCATGAGCTTCCCTTCAGCCCAGCAAGTGAGGCCTGGCAACGAGCCGTCACCCTCTCCATGACCTGGCCGGTCAGGCTGGACTTGGAGCCGCGGGTTGCCCGGGCCAGCGACCAGGAAAGCATTTCGGCAGGGCATCCTTTCTTCTGGGCTGGATATATGCTCCTGGATTGTGGATTACGACCGGAGGTCCCGGAAGAACCCGCCGAACCCCCGGCCGTGGAGATGGTGCCGCCAAAACCCCCGGAAGCACCTCCTGCCCCGCCGGCGGCCGAAGACCAGGCCCCGTAAGAGTCACCGCTTCCTCGCCAAATGTCCCTTCAAGTCTCACCCAGAGAGCCCCCTGAGACCCTCTCCGTGGCCAAGGGTGCCTCTGGGATGACCGGTTCTTTCGTGCCTTTAATGAAACCCTTCCTGGGTAAGGTACCGCCTATAAAAAATTGCTGCCGAAAGCAAAGTAATCCACAAAATCCTGCCGGAAATGTTGTCGAAAAGCTGAGCCATTCCATCCCGAAAGGCTAACACTTAATTGGTTGATTACTCTCCAGTGTGCCTTCGTGGCCAAGGCGGCTCGGGGAGGTTTTTCCAGGTTCAAAGGAGTCTTTTTCCAGCTTCAAAGGAATTATTGAGAGGTTCCTTGTCAAATTAAATTTGTGCTTCGTCAGAAGAGAAAACCTGAATTGGAGATGAAGCATTTCTGCTTGAGAGGGCGGAGACGGCATGTGCCCGAAAAGAGCCGCAGATCTCCCCAACCCAAAATTCTCGCGGTGAGGAACCACTAGGCCCACTGCCGACCAATCTCCCACCAGTCCCACCGCCAGCCGGCCCACCAATTGCCGCCGTCAGCAAGATCGAAGAAGCCGGAAACGGAACCCAGTTACCGTGGAAATCCCCCACGTTTCTCCGCAGCACAAATGGATTGTAGGACCGATTTTGTTGGGAGCGTGCAACCAAGTTTTTCGGCAAGATAGCTCCGGTGCCCACTAGAGCTTTCCGTGGCGGGCGAAATCCTGCCCCCGGCCTGATGGCCCAGGAATCATCCTACAAATTCTTCTTTGCAGCTTGTTCTCCTTTGCAGCTTGGAGGACTTGGCCCACTCAGACCGCTTTACCTCCAAACCGGTACCTGTAAGGGCAACCTCCGGCATCACACTTAAAAAGCCTGCAAAACTTCAAAAACCTCCAAAATTCAAGGCCCCAAAAGTTAAAACCCAGTTGGTGGATTACTTCGCAGTTTATAGGCAGGCATGTTTAGGCAGGTATCTTGCGGTGCCGCCGAATTTTCCAAAGATTCGAGGGAACTTCCCGAATGTTCCCCGAATCTAGACTATCTTCGCAAAGCAAACAGGCACCACCGCGAAAACAACCGCCGACTTTCATATCCCACCCTTTGGGTCGGTGAAAAATTTCAGTCCACAGGTTCGAAGCCCAGGTAATCTAATCCGAACATGTAACCGGGAATAGCCTCGGGATTTTTGCCCACAATTTCCACAGTAAGAACATTTTCTCCTGCCGGTAGATCAAAAACCCCAAGGGGAATTACAGGAGTATTCACTACCTCCGGATTGTAAAGATCGATCGGTTCCCCGGCTTTCTTTCCGTTCAGGTATAGTTGCACGATTCCATAGTCACGGGCTTTAGTAAGGACTACTCCCACCCGATAACGCCCAGCTTCGCGAACGGGAACAATCACTTGAAGTTTGTCGCCCGGTTTTGCATCCGTCCACCAAAGTTGATCATTGTTCTGCCACTTTCCGCCGCGGA
>Ga0308410_1001406_pt1 | contig 13938 bp, 11 predicted proteins | sample HotsprOSTMatCore_FD_203467 | JGI IMG/M metagenome (GOLD analysis project Ga0308410, IMG submission 203467) | Hot spring phototrophic mat microbial communities from Octopus Spring, Yellowstone National Park, Wyoming, United States -... | ecosystem: Environmental > Aquatic > Thermal springs > Hot... | reverse complement strand
GAGCAACTCATGGTAAACCTTCAAGTACAATACCTGGGCAAAACCCTTCCCTCGCCCCTCATCGTTTCCAGCTCGAGTCTCACCCAGAACGTGGACAGTATCAGGAAGTGTGCAGAGGCCGGAGCAGGAGCGGTGGTGCTCAAATCTCTATTCGAGGAACAGATCGAAGCTGACATCAGCCGGGAAGAGTATAACGGTTTAGACCGTCTACACCCGGAAGCGCAGGATTATTTTGAACAGATGGGAAGGCATCTAGGGCCTTCGGAATATCTGAAGCTGATAGAATCAGCAAAAAAAGCGGTAAAGATCCCCATTTTTGCCAGTCTGAACTGCGTCTCGGAGCCGTGGTGGATTCGATATGCCGAACAGTTGGCCACAGCAGGGGTGGATGGGATCGAATTGAACCTCTCCCGAATGCCTAGAAACCCCGCCGAAACTTCCCAGATGGTGGAAGATCGCCTGATTCGCATTGTAGAAAAAGTTACCCAACGGGTTTCCCTGCCCATCGCTGCCAAGATCGGTCCATACTTCACATCTCTCCTTCATGTGGCTCATCGAATGCAGCGGGCTGGCGTAAAAGCTCTGGTACTCTTCAACCGGTTCTATCAACTGGATATCGATCCGCATAATCTTCGTTTAGCCCCAGGATACCAGTTTTCCACCCCACAAGAAGTATACACATCCCTTCGGTGGATCTCGATCCTCAGTGGCCAAATCGAGTGTGATTTCTCCGCTTCTACGGGTGTACATGATGGGATTACTGCGGTAAAACTCCTCCTGGCAGGAGCTTCCACAGTACAGGTTTGCTCTGTTCTGTATCGAAAGGGAATCGGTGAGTTACGAAACCTGTTGAAAGGAATCGAAAGCTGGATGCAGGAGAAAAATTTTGCTTCTATAGAAGATTTCAAGGGAAAACTCAGCCAGACGGAGAGCGAGGAACCAGAAGCCTACGAGCGGCTCCAGTACGTGAAGGCCCTCACCGGAATTTCTTAAGCCTCTGAATAGGTCAGGACAAGTTATTTTCCCGCTTCATAGAGACCTAGTCTCAATGCCAGGTTTTCCTAGAATTCCTTCGACTGCTCGAATACCGCTCGCCCACGCCGCGGTGATGCCCCTGCTTGTCCCTGCCCCGTCACCTATCAAATATAGGTGAGGGAGAGCCTGGAAGTTAGGGTCGATAAAGGTAGGTTTGTTCCCATACAGTTTGATTTCGGGATAGTACATGATGGTACTGGGATGTAGAACTCCCGGGACGATGGTATCCAGCAACTTCATCGCTTTCCAGATGGCCCGCAGGATCTTGGCGGGGATCGAAAGGCTGATGTCTCCTGGAGTACAGCGTAACGTGGGTTCGAAAAAGTACAGATCCCCCGTAAAGGTTTCCTCGGTAGATCGTTTGCCTAACCTGAAGTCTCCTACCCGCTGCATGATCGGCCGTCCCCCTCCCAGGAGCATCGCCTGGAGGCCGATCATCTCCGCATACTTTTGTCCGCTGGCCAATGGTTCGGTGAACATGACCGTCTTTAGAAGGGCAAAGTTCACCAGGCCGTTCTCCTGTCGTTTGGTAGAATACGCATGCCCGTTCACCGAATAGTATGGCTCCCCATTGGAAGTATGGTACTTTTCCTGAACCACATAGGCCCGGAAGGCATTGGTACAGAAAGTCCGCACCCGATCGGGAAAGAGGAACTTGGGATCGTAGTAATCCCTCACGATAGGATACTGTTCGATTGTCGTTTCCAACCGGATTCCGATGTCTAGAATGTGGTCCATGAAAGGAATCTTCAATCTCCTCATGAGATCCTGCAGGAAGGCAAATCCCTTTCGCCCAGGAGCAATAACCAGATCCTCGTACCGATACTTGCCCTTGTCAGTCTGAAGGATTCGATCCTTCTGGTGTACCTCCTGGGCGGTTTCTTCCAGGTGGATCTCGACCCCTCGTTTCTTTAGTCGGTCCAAAAGCTCCTTGATCAGTTCGAGACCCCCATCGGTCCCCAGATGGGATTGACGGACCTCCAGTAGCTTCACCCCCAGTTTCTCTGCCCGCTTCAAGTATATAGAAAGATTCTTCTTTTCCATAAAACGAGGTTGCAATTCTTCGATCACTTCCGAGAGGTGTCGATTGGCTTTTTCTGGATCCCAGTACTCTTCCGGAAATCCGATGGGATAGGTGAAATTCATCTTGCAGTCGTTCCGCAATCCCCCTGTGGAATAGCGTTCTTTTTCGATCAGGAGAACCTTCCCCTCGGGCTTGCGTTTACAGTATGCAAATGCGGCTCCGAGCCCTGCGGGCCCGGAACCCACGATGACTAGATCGAACTTCTCCATGCAAGATAGAATACTACTTCAAGGGATACGAATGCTACTTGCCCAGTCGTTTCTTCACATAGTCCCGCACCTCTGAAACCTCCCGTGTAGATCCCGGCTTATGAGCCCAGTTTTTCAGGGTTCCTTCAAAATCCGCTTCGGTTAACGCAAAAGTTTTCATGAATTCATCTTTCGGGATACCGGAAAGCTCCGATACAGCTTTCCACGTATCGGATCCTTTGATTTCATCAGGATTGAACTGCCCCGTGTGCAACGTGATGTCCTGGATACTCTTCACACTCCAGGCAAATCCTCCTGCAAAGGTGGATACCCCAAGCACGAGACTGAAGATCCCTAAGGTAGCGTAGAGAACGACAATCGGGGTTACTCTCACTTTTCTTTTTCCTTCGACGAAGAGTGAATTCTCCACCGGACAAGCATTCACGCAGAGATTGCAGGAGATGCACTCGGAGGAAGTGACCTCAGATAATTCTGCCACCGGAATGTTCACCGGGCACACCCTGCTGCAGGCTTTGCAATCGATACAAGTTTTTTCGTTCCTCCGGATACGGAAGTACCCTGCCTTGGCCAATAATCCAAGGAATCCTCCCAAGGGACAGAGGTATTTGCAGAACACCCGGTCGTAGAAAACGGAACCCAGGAGAGAAAGAATCAGCACCACAAATCCCGCTAGGAGAGAACTGAACAGTTCGTCGGAGGTCAAATGCTGGTACGCAACCCATGGATCGTAGGGCCTGACGACAGAGGAATGGTAAACCGTTTTCCGAGGACTTTTTTCCCCAACCTCCCGAACAATTCCTGTAAAGTTCCCAGAGGACAAAGGTACCCACAGAAAGACCGCCGAAAGACGAGGGCTGTGATCACAGTGGCGAGAAGCAAGATGAAACTGCTCAAGGCTATTTTCTCCAGGAAACGTCCCGTTGCCAACACGGTGATGAGGGACTCCACTCCCCCAAAAGGACAGAAAGCATCTACTCCGGCAGGTCACCATCCTTGCGGATACTGGTGCAGAATTCCAAACACAGTCAGCAGGATCAGAATGAGGTGCAGCACACCCAATCGTAGATGATTGGCCACTTTCTGTTTTCTACGAAATTCTTTTGCGCTCATACATAACTCCCATTTCATATAGAGTTTCAATTCTTGACCGGGAAAGCCCTTTTCCCTACAATATCATCCTCGTATATAAAATTTCTTCATTCAAGAGCATATGTACACTCTGTGAAGATTCGGTGAAGAAGGAGGACACTTTGTACACCCCTGTGGATCCCAAACAGAATTTCCCCAAACTGGAAGAAGATATTCTTGCGTTCTGGGAAGCAAACGATACCTTCAAGCGTTCTATCTCGATACGGGAAGGATCGGATGAGTATGTGTTCTACGATGGGCCTCCCTTCGCCACAGGGCTACCTCACTTCGGGCACTTCGTCCCCGGGACTATCAAAGACATCATCCCCCGCTACCAGACGATGCGGGGCAAAAAAGTGGAACGAAGGTTCGGGTGGGATTGCCACGGGTTACCCGTTGAATACGAGATGGAGAAAGAGTTAGGCATCTCGGGAAAGAGAGAGATCGAATCCTTCGGTATCGCCAAGTTCAACGAATCCTGCCGCTCCATCGTTCTTCGGTACGTGAAAGAGTGGCGTAAAATCGTTACTCGAATGGGTCGATGGGTCGATTTCGACAACGATTACAAAACGATGGACCCGGATTACATGGAATCCATCTGGTGGGTGGTGAAACAGCTCTGGGAAAAGGGTCTCCTGTACGAGGGGTTCTACATTCTGCCCTACTGTCCAAGGTGTTCCACGGTGCTATCCAACCATGAGTTGAACCTGGGAGGATACCAGGACGTTCACGATCCCGCCATCACCGTCAAGTTCCGCTTGGCGAACGAACCGGACACCTATATCCTTGCGTGGACCACCACCCCCTGGACTCTTCCCTCCAACCTTGGACTGGCCTTTGGAGGCGAGATTGTCTACGTAAAAGTTCGAGACGGGAAAGAGCACTATATCCTGGCAAAGGACAGGCTTTCCGCGTACTACAAATCGGAGAAAGAGTACGAGATTCTCTGGGAAAAGAAAGGAAAGGAACTTGTTGGCCTGCAGTATGAACCTCTTTTCCCCTATTTCGCTCACTTAAAGGAAAAGAATGCTTTCCGCACCCTTCTAGGGGATTTTGTGAGTACCGAAGAGGGGACAGGGATCGTCCACATCGCACCGGGCTTCGGGGAGGACGACTACAAGGTTCTTCAAGGGACAGGCGTTCCCGTGGTGTGTCCCATCGACGAGGAGTGTCGGTTTACCGACGAGGTGTCGGACTATAAGGGGATGTTCGTAAAGGATGCGGATAAGTCCCTCATCAAACGGCTGAAAGAAGAACGGAAGGTTGTGAAGCACGAGCAGTACCTCCATGCGTACCCCCACTGCTGGCGCTGCAAATCTCCCCTGATCTATCGTGCCATCTCGTCCTGGTTCGTGAACATCGCCAAGATCAAGGATCGAATGATCGCCACAAACCAGCAGATCTACTGGATGCCCGAACACATCAAGGATGGGAGATTTGGGAAGTGGCTGGAAGGAGCACGGGAGTGGGCTATTTCACGCAACCGTTACTGGGGAAACCCCATCCCCATCTGGAAATGTGACACCTGCGGTGAACGGGAATGCATCGGCTCGCGGGAAGAACTTAAATTCCGTTCGGGAGTGTACCCTGAAGATCTCCACAAGCACTTCGTGGATGGCATTACATGGAAGTGTTCCTGCGGGGGGACGATGCGTCGAATCCCCGAGGTGTTGGATTGCTGGTTCGAGTCCGGCGCCATGCCGTACGCCCAGAACCACTACCCCTTCGAGCACAAGGAACATTTCGAAAAACACTTTCCAGCGGATTTCATCTGTGAAAGCATCGATCAAACCCGGGGATGGTTCTACACACTCCATGTGCTTGCTACCGCGTTGTTCGATAAACCCGCCTTTCTCCACAATATCACTAGCGGGCTCGTGCTGGCATCGGATGGGAAGAAAATGTCTAAGTCCGCCCGGAACTACACAGACCCGGTGGACGTAATCAACACGTATGGGGCGGAAGCGTTAAGGTTATTCCTCATGCGGTCCGCCGTTGTCCGGGCGGAAGAGATCCGCTACAACGATGAGGGAGTGAAGGAAACCCTTAAAACAGTGATCATCCCCCTCTGGAACGCGTACAGTTTCTACGTTACCTATGCGAACATCGATCAGATCTACCCCACCGGCGCACCGAAAGAACCCTCCAACCCTCTCGATCAATGGATCCTTTCGGAACTAGAACGGTTGATCGACGAGGTAACGAGGGAGATGGATCGGTACGATCTTGTGAGGGCCATCGAACCCCTGGTGGATTTCATCGACTTGTTGAACAACTGGTACATTCGCCGTTCCAGACGACGATTCTGGAGGAGTGAGAACGACTACGACAAACGACAGGCGTATGAAACCCTCTACTGGGTCCTGCTCACCTTCTCCAAAGTGGCCGCCCCCATCCTGCCCTTCATCAGCGAAGCGATCTACCGGAACCTCCGCTCTCCCGACATGAGAGAATCCGTCCATCTGACCGACTATCCGGTAGCCCAGATGGAAAAAAGAAACCTTGCCCTCGAACGGAAGATGAACTTCGTTCGCCGAGCGGTCACCATGGGGCGGGCCTTACGGAGTATGCATGGGATAAAAGTCCGGCAACCTTTGAAAGCTCTCCACCTGGTCACCAAGGATCCTGAAGAACGAAGAATCCTGCGGGAAATGGAAGACATCATTCGGGAAGAACTCAACGTGAAAGAGGTAGTTTTCCGGGAAAACGAAGAGGATCTGGTAGAGTACAAGGCGAAACCAAACTACCGGGTCCTGGGGAAAGCCCTGGGGAAAGACATGAAACGGGCAGCGGAAAAGATCGAAGCCCTCTCGTTCAAGGAGATCCAGAGTCTCCTGGAAGGTGCCACCCTGGTGATCGACATCGGTCGGGATCTGGAGATCACGAAGGATAGCATCGAAGTGCGAAGGATCGAGAAGGAAAACCTGAAAGTTCTCAACGAGGGCTCCTTGACTGTAGCCCTGGATCCGGAACTGACAGCGGACCTGAAAGCCGAAGGGATCGTGCGGGATATCGTTCGGGCCGTTCAAACCTTGCGGAAAGAGATGAATCTGGAGGTAACCGATAGGATCGAGCTTTTCCTCCATACCCAGGATCCGGATGTGCAGGATGCGGTGGAAGAGTTCCAGGATTACCTAATGAATGAAACTCTAGCCGTTTCCCTATCGTGGAACAAGAACGGTACCCAGCGTACCGCTCCCTGCGGAGATTCGACCTGTGCGATTGGGCTTGCCAAAGCCGGTTGAAAAACCTCATCGGGAGGAAGAGTACCCTGAAAGGTTCTAGCCAGCACCGAAGATCTCTCCTTGCGATCGAGTTCGTTCTTGCGCTCACTCTCTGGTTCTCTGGCTGCCAGACTCTACCTCGATGGGAATCCCAGAATCCCTGGGGGCTCTTCCCCCCCGATGCTCCCCTTTACCTGCAATTTTCTGTCAAAGACAATCGAGAAATCCTGGAGTCTCTTCTATCCAGTTTGGGTGAGCGCTCCCAGGCAAAGGGGAATGTACCGCAAGGATTGTCCTACTTCCTCGACCATACCTCGACTGTCTACTTTGCCATTCTGAGAAGTGACTCTGATGGGTTTCCTTTGCCACTGCCCTCCTACCGATGGATCCTTATCGGTGCAGGAGAGTACTCAGCCTTTCTCCTCCGCCTCTCTATGACACCCGAGGAAGGTTGGGAGACTAAAAAGATCCGCGCAGGAGAGTATTCTCTTTCCTATTATCAACACGCGAGATCCGGAGTACAGGTGGCCTTGCCGGATTCGCGCCTTCTCATGGTGTCCTCGCAATCGATCGAGTTCCCATTGAGACACTTCATTCTTCCCCCAACGGATTCTTCCCGGTATTTCCAACTCCCCATGGGGACATCCTCCCTTGGTCTCTATGTGCCGAAGGCTGGTATTCCTTTCCTTTCTACCCTTTTTAAACCTGCGGAACCCCAAAGCATGGAGGGGATCGAAGGGTTCTCCCTGCATCTTGAGCGAGTAGGACCGACGCATTATTCCGCAGAAGGATCGATCCTTTTTGGGAAAGAAGAACAAGCCAGATCCATCACCGTATTTCTTCGTCTAGCCCTGGCTTCCTGGTTCCTCCAACAGCGAGGGAATGGGATACCCTCTTCGGTACAAATCCGAAGGAAAGGAGCATCGATCGAGTTTTCTGGAATTCCCCTTCCTCTAGAAACAATTGCCCAATTCGTCGATTCCATGGTAGATAGAATCATGAGGATTCCCCCATGGTAACGATCGGAATCATGGACTACAAAGCAGGCAATATACGGAGCGTTCTCACCGCCGTGCGGTACCTGGGGGCGGAAGGAATCATCTCTACCGATCCCGAGGTCCTACACAAGTGCGACAAATTGATCATCCCCGGGGATGGGGAAGCGCAGGCCGTGATGGAAGTACTTCGCACATCTTCCCTGGGTGAGTTTCTCCTTCAATACTTTCGCTCGGGTAGGCCGATTCTCGGAATCTGTATCGGATGTCAAATCATCCTGGAGAGATCGGAAGAACGTTCTACCCCCTGTTTAGGGTTCATTCCGGGAGAAGTGGTGCGGTTTCCCCAAAAGCCCGGGTTGAAAGTGCCTCATATGGGATGGAATCAGGTACACCATGAAAACTCCCACCCTATCTTTCACGGAGTCCGGGAAGATTCTCCCTGCTACTTTGTGCACTCCTACTACCCTGTTCCACGGTTTCAAGAGCATGCGGCAGCCTGGACCGAGTATGGGGTACCCTTCGTTTCCGCCCTTAAGAAGGAGAATCTCGTGGCGGTGCAATTCCATCCCGAGAAATCCGCCTCACCGGGCTTGAAGATGATCGAGAATTTCATCTTCCGGTGTTGATACCGGTAAAGAGGAATGCAGGATGCTGCTGAAAAGAATCATCGTGTGCTTGGATGTACGAAACGGAAAGACCACCAAGGGTATCCGCTTCAAGGGGAACGTAGATATTGGGGATCCCGTAGCGATGGCCCGCCACTACTATGAGGAAGGGGTGGATGAACTGGTCTTCTACGACATCACCGCTTCTGCCGAGGGCAGACGATTGTTTCTGGACGTGGTGGAACGAGTTGCCGAACAGATCTTCATTCCTTTCTGCGTGGGGGGGGGAATCGGCTCCGTGCAGGATATGCGGGACACTCTTCTAGCCGGGGCAGAGAAGGTAAGCATCAACTCCCAGGCCGTGAAGAATCCCCGTATCATTCAGGAGGGGGCTTCCCGCTTCGGAAGCCAATGCATTGTGCTGGGTATGGACGCTCTGCGGGATCCTTCCCTGCCTTCCGGATACCGGGTAGTGATCAATGGGGGAAGAACCCCCACAGAACGAGATGCCCTCCAGTGGGCTCTGGAAGCCGAAAAGCTGGGAGCGGGGGAGATCGTGATCAATTCCATCGATGCGGACGGAACAAAGGAAGGGTATGAACTCACTCTAACTCGCATGCTATCGGAGGCCGTACAGATACCCGTCGTCGCTTCGGGAGGGGCAGGCAAGCCCGAACATCTGGCAGCAGTACTGACCACGGGAAAAGCGGATGCAGCGTTGGTCGCTTCCATGGTCCACTATGGGGAATACACGATTCCGCAGATTAAAAGTTATTTAGCAGGCCAGGGGATTCCTGTTCGCATCGACTAGTACCCCTCCCCCTGGATATTGCCGCAATCTTCCGCATTTTGTATATTAAAAGCAAACCGACTCTATACTTTCCGTACTAGAGGAGACAGATATGCCAAGCTACGATTATGAATGCACCGTTTGCGGACATCGGTTCGAGGCTTTCCAGAACATGTCAGATCCCCCGCTTACGGACTGCCCCCAGTGCGGAAAAAGGGTACGGCGGCTCATTGGGGGAGGAACGGGGATCATCTTCAAGGGGAGTGGGTTCTACGTAACGGACAACCGGAAATCCTCTACCAACGGTTCCAGACATTCTGAAAAGAAAGAAAGTACTGATTCCTCTTCTAAGTCCGAATCTAAGACTGATGTCTCTTCCAAGGAGAAAGTGGCTGTCTAATGCGCGGGGCAGCCACTAGATCTTTCTCTGTCAGGGTTCCCCGCTATCTACTTTCACACACATACGCTACTTTCGTCCCTGAAAAGGTGGTTTTTTCATGTTGGTCATTTATGTAGTTTACTATAGGTGAAGTGTTTCCGTTCCACCGTTGCAACTGCCGCTTCCAGCAATTCTTCTATTCCCAGGGTTTCCCAATGCTTTTGGAGGATGTAGGGGTTTGGCCGCGTTAGGGGGTGGGGGGGAGAAAAGAGAGAACAGCAGTCCTCATAGGGTAAGATGGAAATATCGTACGTACCGATCTCTCTAGCCTTTTCCATGATCCACTCTTTGTCCAGACCTATCAACGGCCGGAGCACAGGTAGATCGGCAAACCTATTGGTAAACCTTATACTTTCGATGGTTTGACTGGCTACTTGCCCCAGGCTTTCCCCGGTTATTAGACAGTGGAGTTTCCGTCTCGTAGCGATCCGGAAGGCAATCCTCATCATGGCCGCCCGGTTCATCAAGGTAGCCTCGTCCCAAACCCCTCGATCCCGAATGGCCACCTGAATCTCGGTAAAGGGGACTACGTGCAGGGTAATAGCACCGGTAATCTGGGCCAGGCGTTCCGAAAGGGATTCTACCTTCTTCCGGGCTTGTTCGCCCGTATAGGGGGGAGAATGAAAGTACACAGCCTCGATCACCATTCCCCGCACTCCCATGAGGAACCCCGCCACCGGCGAGTCGATCCCCCCAGAAAGAAGGAGCAGGCCTCTGCCGCTGGTACCCACGGGAAGCCCACGCAAGCCGCGTTCACTGTCGACGTAGAGATATCCCCTGTCACGGATCTCTACGTACAGAGTCCAATCGGGATGATGGAGATCCACAATCAATTCCGAATATTCCTTCTGGAGTTCCGCCCCCAAGGTACAGGCTATTTGGTAGGAAGTGAGGGGAAAACCCTTGTCCTCCCTTCTCGCCTCGACCTTGAACCGCTTTCCTCGCCCTTTCCGTAGTGCTATCCCACCTAACTCCAGGGCCTTTTGCACCAGCTGGGAGGGATCTTTTTCGCATCCTACAGTGGGAGCAAAACCCGCGATGCCCGGTGTGGTTCGGAGACATCGATCCACCTCCGCGCTGAATCCTTCTTCCACCTCAATGTACATTCGACCCGAACGATTCCATATTTTGAAAGGGATTCCTTCCAATTTCTTGTGGATACTGGATTGCAGGCGGTCTTCGAAAAATTTGCGATTCTTACCCTTCAGGGTAAGCTCACCGGGTTTGATCAAGTACAGTACCTCATTCATTTTGCTACCCGAAAGAGAATGGCGGTTTCCTGCAACAGTATATCGGCGAAGTTCTCCATCTGCTCTTCTGTCACAGTGGGTCCGAGGGAAACCCGTATCGACGAGAAGGCGAGGGATGAGGATACACCACTGGATTCCAATACTCTCGTGTCTCTCTTTTTTCGGGAGGAACAGGCAGAACCCGTAGAAACTCCGAACCCCCGTTCGTTTAGCACCCGTACCAGCACTTCCCCAGGAATGGGAGGAAAGGCGAGGCTTACGATGTAAGGTGAAAAGTTCGAGGGAGTGTTCAAACGAGCTTCTGGAAGAACCTTACACTCCCTGCACTTCTGGATCCTGGACAGCAGTACTTTCATCGCCCTCTCTACTTGCAACCGGTTCTGTTCCATTCCCTCTATCGCCAATTCCAGGGCTCGGGTCATAGCGACTATTCCGGGCACGTTCTCCGTACCCGGCCGCACCCCATACTCCTGCCCTCCCCCTGTCAGGAGGGAAGAGAGCGTTTTTTTTGTCAGAAGAATCCCCACTCCCCGGGGACCCCTGAACTTATGAGCGCTTACCGAAAGAGAGTCTATGCCCAGATCAAGAAAATGGACCGGGAATTTCCCTACCCCCTGCACAGCGTCCACATGGATATGGACCGGTTTTCCCTCCTGGGCACGAATCATCCGAACCACTTCCTCAACGGGCTGGATGGCACCGGTTTCGTTATTTACCAGCATGAGGGTCACCAAGGCTGTGTTCTTCTTGAGAGCTTCTCGAATTCTCTCGGGTTCTATGCGCCCGTCCTTACCCGCAGGAACCCGTGTAACATCCCATCCAAAACGCTCTAGGATACGGGAGGGTTCATACACCGAGGCATGCTCGAAGAGGGGGACTATAGCATGACCAGGGGAAGCTTTCAGTAGAAACGAGGTAAATACAATATTGTTGGACTCGCTCCCTCCGCCGGTAAATATCACCTGGTTCTCACTGGAGCCTAGAAGCTTCCCACATTTCCGTCGACAGGATTCCAACAGTTCCCTCGCTTCCAGACCCCAGGCATGGATGGAGGAGGGATTCCCAAAGGTTTCTTCCGCCACCTGTCTTTGTAGATTAGCTACATCGGGATGAATCGGTGCAGTGGCGGCCCAATCCAGGTAGAGATGTTTCATGCAGCCACCACTTTCTATTGAACGGTTCTAGAAACCCAAGCCCGCCATTCTTCCGAATTCAGGGTTTTTTCCAACACTTCTTCTTTCAGGTATCGAGTGCAGTTGTGAATCCGCAAGGTTGTTTCTGGATCGATGGAATGCTCCAATTTACAGGCGATTTCCTTCGCCTGCGCTTTAGGAAGTAGGAGAATGTCCTCCAGGAAAGTTTGCAGAACGGTATGCCGCCGAAGAATCGATCGAGCGACTGTATACCCCTTTTCGGTAAGACTAATGAAAGAGTTCTTCTCGTAATTTACCAGTTTCCTCTTTTTCAGATTCTTCACCGCGCCGGTAACCGAAGGCATCTGCACCGACAGAAACTCGGCTATATCCTTTACCCGGGCCACCCGATTCCGTTTCTCCAAGTGGTAGATCGCTTCGATATAATCTTCCAGGCTCTGCGTAAGGAGGTTACCGTTTTTCATACCTAATAAAATTATAGGTGTTTCACTCAACTTAGACAAGGTAGATGGGATCATGACATCCTTGCCATTCCCAACGGTTTTTCTGTACAATGGATCCATGAACAGAGCTTCCCTCCTGGTAGGGATCGATATTGGCTCTACCACTGTAAAGGTGGTTGTGCTAGAGCCAGAGGGACGGGAGCTTCTATATTCCACCTATCGCAGGCATTATTCGGCACAAATAGAAACCCTTCGCTCCATTCTGGAAGAACTCTTTTCCACCTTCGACACCCCCGTTCGAATTGCGATCTGTGGGTCAGGCGGCATGGAGATCTCCCAGTCTCTTGGCGTACCCTATGTCCAGGAAGTGGTAGCCAATTCATTTGCCATAAAAGAGTTCTATCCTGAGACCTCCGTGGCCATAGAATTGGGCGGCCAGGATGCAAAGGTAATTTTCTTCCGCAGGGAAGGAGAACGTCTTTTAACCCATGACATGCGGATGAATGGGAGTTGCGCGGGAGGAACAGGCGCATTCCTGGAACAGATAGCGGAGATTCTCCACATTCCCTTGGGGGAATTTGACTCCTTTGCAGAACGGGGGAAACATGTCTACGATATTTCTGGTAGGTGCGGAGTATTCGCGAAAACGGATATCCAGCCCCTGCTGAATCAGGGGGTTTCTAAAGAAGACATCGCTCTATCTGCCTTTCATGCGATAGCCAAGCAAACCATCGGAGGCCTCGCGCAGGGGATGACCATCACTCCCCCCGTGATCTTCGAGGGAGGTCCCCTCACTTTCAATCCAACCCTGGTGCGGGTGTTCCAGGAGAGACTCCATTTGGAGGATCACCAGGTAATCCTTCCCCGACATCCCGAGCTCATCGTTGCGATGGGGGCAGCCTTGGCCCTGCCGAAGCTTCCGGGAGTGTTGCAGGAAGGAGCACCTACCATTCACCCAAGCTGGGAACGGTTCCGCAGTGCCCTGGATGCACTGAAAGAACGGAATGCCTATCGACTGGAGGAAGAATCCGTACCCTTCTTCACCTCCGAAGAGGAAAAGGAAGAGTTCCAGCGAAGGTATGGATTCAAAGATTTTATACCACCCTCCATTCCCCCCGGCACAACTCTCGAAGTCTACCTGGGGATCGATGCCGGATCCACCACGAGCAAGTTCGTGCTGATAGACGAGAAGGGGAATTTGATCAACGCCTACTATGCCCATAACCAGGGGGATCCCTTGGGAGTGATCCACCGAGGTCTCGTCGCGTTGCGTGACACCTATACCAGCGAGGGGGTGAATCTCCACATCCGGGGGGCAGGCACCACCGGATATGGGGAAGTGTTATTCGCCAAAGCTTTTAATGCCGATTATCACACGGTAGAAACCGTCGCCCATGCGGAGGCAGCCCTTTCGATCGATCCCTCAGTTTCTTTCATCCTGGACATTGGCGGACAGGACATGAAGGCCATCTACATTCAGAACGGGATCATCACGGGCATCACCTTGAACGAGGCATGTTCTGCGGGTTGTGGGTCCTTCCTCGAAACTTACGCGGCCTCCCTAGGGGTGCCAGTGCAT
>Ga0308410_1001404_pt1 | contig 13946 bp, 13 predicted proteins | sample HotsprOSTMatCore_FD_203467 | JGI IMG/M metagenome (GOLD analysis project Ga0308410, IMG submission 203467) | Hot spring phototrophic mat microbial communities from Octopus Spring, Yellowstone National Park, Wyoming, United States -... | ecosystem: Environmental > Aquatic > Thermal springs > Hot... | reverse complement strand
CGCCCCGCCGCCACCCGCGGGGATCGCCGGGATCCCCTGGATCTGGATCGTGGCCGCGGCGGTCGTTCTCGTCGTGCTCCTTTGGACGTTGTTCGGGCGGTGAGAGTGCGAAAGAACGGTGCGGTCGGGGGGCCGGTGCGAGCCCGAACCGGTCGCGTTGACGCCCGGCGGGCCGGCACCTACGGTGCGATGCGCCGGAAAGAGGATGGGGCCACCACGCGATGCGCGGGCGCGGCCTGGCATCGAGAGGATACCCGAGGAATGGGAGGGTCGAGCGGATGCGAGTGTCGATGACGGTCAACGGCAAGGCGGTGAGCGGCGAGGTCGAGCCGCGCACGCTCCTGGTCGAGTTCCTGCGCAACCAACTCGGGCTCACCGGCACGCACGTGGGTTGCGACACGAGCCAGTGCGGCTGCTGCGTGGTCCACGTCGACGGCGTGTCCGTCAAATCCTGCACCATGCTCGCGGTCCAGGCCGACGGCGCCTCGGTCACCACGATCGAGGGGCTGGCGCAGGGCGGCAAGCTCCATCCGCTGCAGCAGGCCTTCCACGAGCATCACGGCCTGCAATGCGGCTTCTGCACGCCGGGCATGATCATGAGCGCGGCCGATCTGTTGCAGCGCAACCCCGATCCGACCGAGCACGAGGTGCGCGAGTGGCTCGAGGGGAACCTCTGCCGCTGCACCGGCTACCACAACATCGTGAAAGCGATCTTGGCCGCAGCGCAGACCATGCGCGGCATGGCCAAGGCCGCCGAGTGAGATCCCGGGGGAAGAGCGGAGGCTAGGATGGCGGAAAAGGGTATCGGCGCGCGCGTCCCCAGGAAGGAGGACCTGCGCTTCATCACCGGCCGTGGCCGCTACACCGACGACATCAACCAGCCCGGCCAGGCCTACGCGGTGTTCGTGCGCTCGCCGCACGCGCACGCGCGGATCAAGCGGATCGACAAGACCCCGGCGCTCGCCATGCCGGGCGTGCTCGCGGTCCTCGACGGCGACGACGTCAAAGCCGACGGGCTCGGCAACCTGATCTGCGGCTGGCTCGTCAAGTCGAAGGACGGCTCGCCCATGAAGATGGGCAAGCATCCGCTGCTCGCGCAAGAGAAGGTCCGCTACGTGGGCGACCGGGTGGCGGTCGTGGTGGCCGAGACCCCGGCGCAGGCCAAGGACGCGGCCGAGGCCTTGGTCGTCGAGTACGAGGAGCTCGAGCCGGTGGCCGACCTCGGCCGGGCGCACGGCGCAGGCGTGCTGGTGCACGAGGACATCCCCAACAATCTCTGCTACGATTGGGAGCTCGGTGACAAGGCGGCGGTCGAGGCGGCGTTCGCCAAGGCCCACCACGTCACCAAGATGGAGCTCGTCAACAACCGGCTCGTGCCGAACGCGATGGAGCCCAGGGCCGCGATCGGCCATTGGGATCCGGGCCAGGACGCCTACACGCTCTGGCTCACGAGCCAGAACCCGCACGTCCACCGACTCGTCATCTCGGCGTTCATCGGCATCGCCCCCGAGCACAAGCTGCGGGTCGTCGCCCCCGACGTGGGCGGCGGCTTCGGCTCGAAGATCTTCATCTACGGCGAGGAATGCGTCGTCCTCTGGGCGTCCAAGAAGATCGGCGGCCGGCCGGTGAAGTGGGTGGCCGAACGCTCCGAGAGCTTCTTGACCGACGCGCACGGCCGCGACCACGTCACGACCGCCGAGCTCGCGCTCGACAAGGAGGGCAACTTCCTGGCCTTGCGGGTCAACACCAAGGCCAATCTCGGGGCCTACATGAGCACCTTCAGCTCGTGTATCCCGACATATCTCTACGCCACCTTGCTCGCTGGCCAGTACAAGACGCCCGCGATCTATTGCGACGTCCAGGCCTACTACACCAACACCGCGCCGGTCGACGCCTATCGCGGCGCCGGACGGCCGGAAGCGAGCTTCCTGCTCGAAACCCTCGTCGATCAGGCGGCGATCGAGATGGGGATGGACCCGGCCGAGATCCGCCGCAAGAACTTCATCCCCAAGAGCGCCTTCCCCTACCAGACGCCGGTGGCGCTCGTGTACGACACGGGCGACTACGAGGCCTGCCTCGACGAGGCGCTCCGCCTCGTCGACTATGCCGGCTTCCCGGCGCGGCGGGCGGAGAGCGAGCGGCGCGGCAAGCTGCGCGGCATCGGCATCTCCTGCTACATCGAGGCCTGTGGCATCGCGCCCTCGGCGGTGGTGGGCTCGCTCGGCGCGGGCGTGGGCTTGTGGGAGAGCGCCAAGGTGCGCTTCACCCACACCGGCAAGGTGCAGGTGCTGACCGGCACCCACACCCACGGCCAGGGCCACGAGACGACCTTCTCCCAGCTCGTCGCCGAAAAGCTCGGGGTGCCTTACGAGGACGTCGAGGTGATCCACGGCGACACGGAGAAGACGCCGGTCGGCATGGGCACCTACGGCTCGCGCTCGCTCGCGGTCGGTGGCGAGGCGATCGTCAAGGCCTGCGACAAGATCATCGCCAAGGGCAAGAAGATCGCCGCCCATCTGCTCGAGGCTTCCGAGGCCGACATCGAGTTCAAGGACGGCAAGTTCACCGTCGCCGGCACCGACAAGTCCAAGACGATCGGTGAGGTGGTGTTCGCCGCTTACGTGCCGCACAACTATCCGGCCGGCCTCGAGCCCGGGATGGAGGAAGGCGCGTTCTTCGACCCGCCGAACTTCACCTTCCCGGCCGGGACCTATGTCTGCGAGGTCGAGGTCGACCCGCAGACCGGGAAGGTGGACATCGTCAAGTTCGTGGCGGTCGACGATTTCGGCAACGTCGTCAACCCGATGATCGTCGAGGGCCAGGTCCACGGCGGGCTGGTCCAGGGCATCGGCCAGGCCCTGCTCGAGGGCGTCCGCTACGACGAGAGCGGCCAGCTCTTGACCGGCTCCTACATGGATTATTGCATGCCGCGGGCCGACGACGTGCCGTCCTTCGAGGTGGTGACCTCGCGGGGCACCGCCTGCACCTCGAACTCGCTCGGGGTGAAGGGCTGCGGCGAGGCCGGGGCGATCGGCGCGCCGGCCGCGGTGATCAACGCGATCCGCAACGCGATCGGCGTGCGGGTCGAGATGCCGGCCACGCCCGAGCGGGTCTGGCGGGCGATCCAATCGAGCCCGCTCGCCAAGGCGGCCGAGTGAGGGGGAGGAACGGATGTACGCGTTCGACTATCATCGGCCGGCCTCGCTCGCCGAGGCGGCCCAGCTCCTGGCCGGCAACCCCGAGGCCAAGCTCCTGGCCGGCGGCCAGACCTACATCCCGACCCTGAAGCAGCGCCTCGCCAAGCCCGCAGCGGTGATCGACCTCGGGCGGATCGCCGAGCTGCGCGGCATCCAGGAGGAGGCGGGCGGGCTCACGATCGGGGCGACGACCCGGCACGCCGAGGTGGCCGAATCGCCCTTGGTCAAGCGCGTGATCCCCGCCCTCGCCGCCCTCGCCGAGGGGATCGGCGACCCGCAGGTGCGCAATTGCGGCACGCTCGGCGGCTCGATCGCCAACAACGATCCGGCGGCCGACTACCCGGCGGCGGTCGTGGGCCTCGGCGCCACCGTGCGCACGAGCAAGGGCCGCAGCATCGCCGGCGACGATTTCTTCACCGGCATGTTCGAGACCGCGCTCGAGCCGGACGAGATCGTCACGGCCGTCCATTTCCCGAAGCCCGAGAAGGCGGCCTACGCCAAGTTCCCGAACCCGGCGAGCCGCTACGCGATCGTGGGTGTGTTCTTGGCCAAGACCGCGGGCGGGGTGCGGGTCGCGGTGACCGGGGCGGCCCCCTGCGTGTTCCGGGCGACCGCCCTCGAGCAAGCGCTCGCACAGAGCTGGTCGGCGGCGGCGATCGACGGGGTGACGATCGACGCCTCGAACCTCAACAGCGACATCCACGCCCAGGCCGACTACCGGGCCCATCTGATCAAGGTCATGGCCAAGCGGGCGCTGGCCGCGGCCGGCTGAGCGGCTCGGGCCAACCGGGTCGCGCTTCGAGTTCACGCGCGCCGGGAAGGGGGCCTTCGGGCCCCCTTTCTCGTTTCAGGGGACCCGTGAGGCGATCGAATCGGGCGCGCGGCCGTCCGGGGCCTCCGCTGCCCGGAGCGGGACGAGCGGGAGCGCCCGTTCGATGACCGCGGCGGGCTCCTCTTCCGCGCGCCCGGGCTCGGAGCGCGAGCCGTCGAAGCGCGCGGCGAGCAGGGCCAGCTGGAGGCCGCCGATCCCGCCCGCGGCGTTGGCGAGCGCGTCCCAAGGGCTCGCCTCGCGACCCACGCTCAAGAGCTGCAGCGCTTCGCCGGCCGCCGCCGCGACCAGGACGAGCAGGGCGGGAACGGCGAAGGTTCGGGCACCCGCCGCCCGCGCGGCGAAGAAGGCGAGGGTCGCAGCCAGGCCCAGATGGCCGAGATAGGGCACGCTCTCGTGCCTGCCGAGGGCCTCGACGAGCGGCCCGGGGAGGAGGATCGCCAAGAGGTCGGGCGGGGAGAGGAGCAGGACCAGGCCACCGGCCGCCGCGGCGAGCGCGGCCGCGGCCCAGAGACGGTGGGGGGCGTTGCGGATCAGCAGAAGGGCGCCCGCGGCGAAGGCCGAAAACCAGGCGAGAGCGAGGGCGAGGCGCAGCGGGCCACGCCAAGGGGCCTCGACCAGCGGCTCGACCTCGAGGCGACGCAGCTCGAGCACGCCCGTGGCCCGCTGCAGGCGCACCAGGAGCTCGACCGCGGCAGCACCGGGCGGTGGGGCGAGGTCGGCCCGCACGTTCGTCCAGTCGCGCGTCGAGCGGGCGTTCAGCGCATCCTCGCGGCGATCGGGCAACAGCCGACCGGCGGCGTCGCGGCCGGCGAGGTGGATCCGCGCCGCCTCGACGGTCCGGGCTCCGCCGAACCCGGCGAACCGGGCCTCGGCGCGCACCCGGAAGGCCCGCACTTCCAGCTGGGTCGGTAGCGGCCGACGAAGCAGCACGTAGGGCTCGGCGCGCGGCGCCTCGAGGCGGAGGATCCCGTCGATCACCTCGACCCGGCCGCGGCCGCGCTCGACCGTCCAGCCGTCGAGCGGCGCCACCGCTCCGAGCCCGGGCTCGGGCGGCGGCCAGAGGCGGAGCGCGGGCCCGAGGGGCGCATGGGCGGGGAGGAGGGTGAAGGCGGCGATCGTGGCGAGGACGAGGGCGGCCGTGATCCCGGCCCAGAGCAGTGCCGTCGTGGTTGCCTGCCGGCCGCTCACGCGGGCCGCCGACCGAGGCGAGCCCGGGAGGGCGAGACCCGCCGCAAGAGGAGGCCCAGACCGCCGCCGATCGCCACGCCCAAGAGATTGCGGAGGGCATCGGACGGGTCGACGTCGCGCCCTTCGGTGAGGAGCTGGACGTATTCGGCGAGGGGGGCGGCGAGCGCCAGGGTGGCGAGCACCACCCAGGGCGAGACGTTGCGGACCGCGGCGGTCGCGAGCAGCGCAAGGCCCGCGAAGCCGAGCACGTGCGCGGTGTTGCCCAAGAGAGCGAGATCGAAGCTTTCGAAACCGAGGAGGCCCGCGAGCACGGCGAGGAGCCGCTGTTCGGTCGCGCTCGGGAGCACGAGGAGGACGATCGCGACCAGGGCGGCGAGGCCCAGGGCCGCCGCGAGCCGGGGCGAGCGGAGGGTGCGCAGGAGACGGACCAGGGTCCAGCCGCCCACGAGGATCCAGCCCAGGATCAGCCCGGCGCGGGCGAGGCGGAAGGCCGGTCGCTCGCGCAGCGGCAGGAGGGTGAGCTCGCTCACGCTCAGCCGACCGCTCGCACGGACGAGCTCGACCACGAGGGTGGCACCCACGGCCCCCGTCGGCAGCGGGACGTCGCGGCGCAGAAGCCAAGGCGCGCGGGTCCCGACGAGGCGGGCCAGATGCAGCTCGCGGTCGAACAGGAGCCGGCCGTCGGCGGCTCGGCCGACCAGGCGTAGATGGGCACCGCTCCGCCAGTCGCCGGCCGGCAGGATCGCCTCGCTTGCGAGCGTCGCCACGACGCGCAGGCCGGCGAGCTCCGATCGAGGCGCGAGGTGAACGTCGAGCGCGACGATGCCGCTCGGGCTTTCGCTTTCGAGCACGACCGCGCCGTCGCCGATCACCACCCGGCCCCGCCCCGGTCGTTCGCGGAGGCCGAAGCTGTCGAGCGTCGGCGGCTCCGACAGCGGCCGGACCAGCGGACCGCCGGGGAGCGGTTCGAGACGGATCATGCCCCATTCCTGCCAGGCGGTCGCGGAAGCGAGGAGGAGGAGCGCGGCGAGCAGGCGCAGCAGGGCCGGGTCCGGGCGGACCGCGAGCAGGCGGAAGAGCCACGCCCTCAAGCCGGGGCTCCGCACACGGCCCGGGGCGGCGAGGCGTCGCGCACACGCATGCCCTACACCTTAGCCGAGGCCGGGCCCTGCGTCAGCCGGTCCGTCCGGCCCGACTTGCGGCGCCGAGCGGCATCGTGTGTGATCCGCGCGCCGCGCCGCCCGGGTGTGGCCCCTCGCAGCCGAGCTCGCCGCCGCATGCCGCAACTTCCCGACTCGATCGACGCCACCCTGGCCCTCCTGGCGCGGGGACGCTACGTCGCCGACCGCCCGCTCGCCACCGCCCTGTTCTTGGCCTTGAAGCTCGGCCGGCCCTTGTTCCTCGAGGGCGAGGCCGGGGTCGGCAAGACCGAGATCGCCAAGGTGTTGGCGGAGACCCTCGACCGCAACCTGATCCGGCTGCAGTGCTACGAGGGGCTGGATGTCGCCGCGGCGGTCTACGAGTGGAACTATCAGCGGCAGATGCTCGAGATCCGGCTCGCCGAGGCGGCCGGGATCACCGACCGGGAAGGGCTCGCCCAGGATATCTTCACCGAGCGGTTCTTGATCCGCCGGCCGCTCCTGCAGGCCCTCGAGCCCGACTTCCGCGGCCCGCCGGTCCTCCTGATCGACGAGCTCGACCGGACCGACGAGCCTTTCGAGGCTTTCCTGCTCGAGGTCCTCTCGGACTTCCAGATCACCATCCCCGAGATCGGCACGATCAAGGCGCCGGCCCCGCCGATCGTGGTGATCACGAGCAACCGCACGCGCGAGATCCACGACGCCTTGAAGCGCCGCTGCTTCTATCATTGGGTCGACTATCCGAGCATGGAGCGCGAGCTCGAGATCATCCGGGTCAAGCAGCCGGGCGTCGAGGAACGGCTCTCGCAGCAGATCGTGCTGTTCGTCCAAGAACTCCGCAAGCGCGACCTGTTCAAGCTGCCGGGTGTCGCCGAGACGCTGGATTGGACCCGGGCGCTCACCACGCTCGACTGCCTCGAGCTCACGCCCGGCGTGATCAACGACACGCTCGGCACGCTCTTGAAGTACCAGGACGACATCGCCAAGATCCGCGGCTCGGAGGCGGCCAAGATCCTGGCCGAGATCAACATGAAGCTCGAGGGGGTGCGTCTCTGAAGGACGAGATCGAAGGGCCGGTCCGCGGCGGCAAGCTCGCCCGCAACATCGTCCATTTCGTGCGCGCGCTGCGCGCCGCCGGACTGCCGGTCGGCACCGGGCACGCGCTCCGGGCGCTCGAGGCGGTCGAGGCCGTGGGTCTCGAGCGACGCGCCGATCTCTACTGGACGCTGCACTCGGTGCTGGTCAACCGGCGCGACCAGCAGCCGATCTTCGATCAGTGCTTCCACGTATTCTGGCGTGATCCGAAGATCCTCGAGCGGATGATGCAGCTCCTCCTGCCGCAGCTCGAGACCGAGACACCGGTCGAGCGCGAGGAGGTGAGCCGGCGGGTCGGGGAGGCCATGGGGCCCGAGAAGCTGCCCGGCCGCGGCGAGGGCGAAGAAGAGCCCGAAGAGCCCGAGATCGAGTTCGACGCGGTGCTCACCTGGTCGGCCAAAGAGCAGCTCGCGAGCAAGGACTTCGAGCAGATGTCGGCCGAGGAGCTCGAAGAGGCGAGGAAGGCGATCGCGAGGCTCCGGCTGCCGATCATGGAGGTCAAGACGCGCCGCTTCACCCCGGATCCGAAGGCGCTGCGCATCGACCTCCGTCGCACGCTGCGCCGCTCGCTGCGCGGCGGCGGGGCGGCGATCGACCTCGTGCGCAAGAAGCCCAAGACACGGCACCCGCCGCTCGTCGTCCTGTGCGACATCTCGGGCTCGATGGCGCGCTACTCGCGCATGTTGCTCTTGTTCATGCACACCCTCGCGACCGATCGCGACCGGGTCGCGAGCTTCGTGTTCGGGACACGGCTCACCAACATCACCCGCTATCTGCGGTTCAAGGACGTCGACCAGGCGCTCGCCAAGGTCGGCGAGGTCGTGCAGGACTGGTCGGGCGGGACGCGGATCGGCGCCTGCCTCGAGGAGTTCAACCGGGTCTGGTCGCGCCGCGTCCTCGGCCAAGGGGCGGTCGTGCTGTTGATCACCGACGGGCTCGACCGCGACGCGGGCGAGGGCCTGGCTGCGCAGATGGAGCGGCTGCACAAGAGCTGCCGCCGGCTGATCTGGCTCAACCCGCTCCTGCGCTTCGACGGCTACCAGCCGATCAGCGCCGGGGCCCGGGCGATGATCCGGCACGTCGACGAGTTCCGGCCGGTGCACAATCTCCAGAGCTTGGCGGAGCTCACCCGCGTCTTGTCGGAGGACCGACCGCGGCGAGCGGAGGGGCTCTCGGAATGGGTGGCGGCAGCGGAGCGGAGGGCGGCATGAGCGAGGCGGAGCGGCTCCTGCGCGAGGCCCTGGCCTGGAAGCGCGAGGGCCGGAAGGTCGCGATCGCGACCGTGGTGACGACTTGGGGCTCCTCGCCGCGGCCGGTCGGCTCGATGCTGGTGGTGGACGAGACCGGCCGGATGGCGGGCTCGGTCTCGGGTGGCTGCATCGAGGGCGCGGTCGTCAAGGAGGCCAAGGCCGTCATGGACGGGGCGCCGCCGCGTCTGTTGGACTTCGGCGTCACCAACGAGCAGGCTTGGGAAGTGGGCCTCGCCTGCGGCGGCAAGGTTCAGGTCTGGGTGGAGGCCCTTTCGTGAAGCTCGCCCTCGTCGAACGGCTGCTCGCGGCGCGCGAAGAGGGTCGGCCCGCCTGCCTCGTCCGCTTCTTGCGGACCGGCGAGGTGGCGCTCGTGGTCGCGGGCGAGCTCGTCGTCGGGCCCGACCTGCCGGACGGGGTGCTCGACGCGATCCGCGAGGCCCATCGCCGCGACCGCTCGACGACGATCGAGACCGCGGCGGGTCCGCTGTTCCTCCAGGTCTTCAGCCAGCCGCTCCGGCTGATCGTCGTGGGCGCGGTGCACATCGCCCAGGCGCTCGTGCCGATGGCGGCACTCGCCGGCTATGCCGTGACGGTGGTCGACCCGCGCCGCGGCTTCGCCACCGCCGAGCGGTTCCCGAACGTGACGCTGATCGACGCCTGGCCGGACGAGGCGATGGAGAGCCTCGCGCCGGATTTGCGCACGGCCGTGGTGACGCTCACCCACGACCCCAAGCTCGACGACCCGGCACTCGACGTGGCGCTCCGCTCCGAGGCCTTTTACATCGGCGCGCTGGGCTCCAAGCGCACCCACGCGGCACGGCTCGAGCGGCTTTCGGCCATGGGCCACGGGCGCGAGGCGCTGGCGCGCATCCACGGCCCCGCCGGGCTCGACATCGGTGCCGTGAGCCCGGCCGAGATCGCGATCGCGATCCTCGCCCAGATGACCCAGGTGCTGCGCCGGGAGGGCTGAGCGATGGCCGAGCCGGCCGTGAAGGCCCGCCGCACCGTCGCCGAATGGCGGGCGTGGGAGGAGAGCCAGCCGGAGCGCTACGAGCTCCTCGGCGACGAGCCCCGCATGATGGCGGGCGGGACCGCCGCGCACAACGAACTCGCGCAGAACATCGCGGGCTGGCTGCGCGAGCGGCTGCGCGGCCGCGACTGCCGGACCTTCCTCGCCGACGTCAAGGTCGTCTTACCGAGCGGGCGTTGGCTCTATCCCGATGTGTTCGTGCGCTGCGGGCCACGGACCGGTCGGGAGACGGCATTCGGCGACCCGGTGCTCGTGGTCGAAGTCCTCTCGGCGAGCACCGCCGGCATCGACCTCGGGGCGAAGCGCTGGGCGTACCAGGAGCTCGCGAGCCTGGCCGATCTCCTGTTCGTCGCGAGCGACCGGGTGAAGGTCGAGCACGCCGTGCCGGTCGGCGACGGTTCCTGGCGCAGCGTGTTCTACACCGACCTCGAGCAGGTCGTGCCGCTCGACGGCCTCGGGCTCGCCTTGCCGCTCGCCGCGATCTACGAGGGGGTCCCGCTCGAGGGCGAGGCCGGAGGCGACGCGGCGGCCGCTATCTGAAAGCGACCGATCGCGCCCGATCGTCGCCTGGACCAAACCTCCCACGGCAAGTATTCTACTGCCGATTGCAGAGCGTTCGATGATCGACGGGGGACCCATGTCGAACGATCTGGCCGGGATTCTGGTCGTCAGCGTAGAACAAGCGGTGGCGGCACCCTATGCGGCCCGGCTCCTGGCCGATGCCGGGGCCCGGGTGATCAAGATCGAGCGCCCGGAAGGTGATTTCGCCCGCTCTTACGACGATTACGTCAAGGGCTTGTCGGTCAACTTCGTCTGGCTCAACCGCGGCAAGCAATCGATCGCGCTCGACCTCAAGAAGGCCGAGGACCGTGCGTTGTTGGAGCGGATCTTGGCGCGGGCCGACGTGTTCATCCAGAACCTCGCACCCGGCGCCATGGCCCGGCTCGGCTTCGGCTCGGGGGCGCTGCGGGCGCGCTTCCCGCGGCTCGTGACCTGCGACATCACGGGCTACGGCGAGGAAGGCCCGCGCAAGGACCTCAAGGCCTACGACCTCCTCGTCCAGGCGGAAAGCGGCATCGCCTGGGTCAACGGGGTGGGCGACGAGCCGGCGCGGGTCGGCGTCTCGATCTGCGACATCGCCGCCGGCATCACCGCGGCGGCGGCGATCTTCCGGGCGCTGTTCGCGCGCGAGCGGACCGGCCGCGGCCAGGGCATCGAGGTCTCGCTGTTCCACGCGATCGGCGATTGGATGAACGTACCCTGGATGACCTTCGCCTACGGTGGCTTCGAGCCGCCTCGGCTCGGCCTGCACCATCCGACGATCGCACCCTACGGGGCCTATGCCTGCGGCGACGGCAAGATGGTGTTGATCGCGATCCAGAACGAGCGCGAGTGGGGCCGGTTCTGCGCACAGGTCCTGGGCCGGGCGGAACTCGCCCACGACGCCCGCTTCGCTTCCAACACCGAGCGGGTCAAGAACCGCCTCTTGCTCGACGCGGTGATCGCGGACTGCTTCGCCGGGCGCGATCGGGAGACGCTGGTGGCCGAGCTCGAGGCGGCGCAGATCGCCTACGGACGGCTTTCGACGCTCGCCGACCTGAGCGTCCACCCGCAGATGCGCTGGCTCGAGGTGCCGACCGGCGTGGGGCCGGTGCGGGTGATCGGCCCGGGGGCGCGGGTGCGCGAGGCCGAGCTCGACCCCGGCCCGGTTCCCGCGCTCGACGAGCACGGGGCGGCGATCCGCGCCGAGTTCGGCTGACCCGGGCGGATCGGCCGCGCCGCTGCCGGATGACCCGGTGGCTCACTCCATCCGCCTGGCGAACGAGACCGCATAAGCCGCGGTGCGGATCGCGAGGATCGGATCGGCCGACGGCTCGAAGCCCTTGGCGAGATTGTCGGGGGCGAACATCAAGGGATCGCAGGCACCCTTCTCACCTTCCGCGGCGACCTCGCGGATCTCGAGCCGGGCGACCTCGACCTTGCGGCGCTCCTCGGGCCAGGTCTTGGTCGGATCGTCCAAGGGATCGCCGGGCTCGGCGAAGTGCAGGGTGACCCGCCAGGCGGCGGGCCCCTTGCCGACGCGCTCGCGCAGCTCGGCGGCCAGGAAATCGTCGCCCTTCTGCTCGAGTTCCTTTTCGCTCAGACCCACCACCCCGGCCTCCGGCGCGAAGCTCCAGCGCACCGGTCGGCGTTCGCCCTTGGCGTCGGTGAGGTAGAAGGTGTTGATCGCCCAGTAGGGCGTTGTGGCGTAGCTCGCGGTGATCGGCGCCTGCGCCATCCAGGCGGGCAGGACCTTGGTGTCGGGGTGGGCGTCCATGAAGGCCTTGGCCTTCTCGGGGTCGGGCTTGCCGGTCGCCGGATCGGGTGCCCGGGCGCGCAACAGGCCGAGGAACGTGTCCGGGTCCTTGGCCTGGAACACGGGTGCCGAGAGCAGCACGAAATCGTGCTCGCCGCCGCCCGGCAGTTGAACGCGGAAGGCCAGGCCGCGCGGCGTGCGGCTCTTGTCGGAGACCTTGGGGTTGCCGCCGGCCATCGAGAAGCGGGCGACGACCGGGGCTTCGCCGGCGAAGAGCGGGCTCGGCGCGAGCTCGCGGCCGGCGGCGGTCGGGATCCACCGCCCGGCGGCGCACACGCCCTTGGCGTGCGAGGCCCTGAGGCCCTTGTGCCTGCCGAAGACGGCGTTGAGGGCGTCGACGAGCGCTTCGGGCGTGGCCTCCGCGGCGGCGGGTGCTGCGGCGCCCAAGAGCAGGGATCCGGCGAACAGCAGGGTGGCGAGCCGGCTTCGCATGACGGTTCCTCCCCGATCGGTCACGATCGCCGGCGTAAAATGATCGAAGCTGGAGGGATTTTAAAGAGGGCGGCACATGGGGGCGGGCAAACGCCCGCGCGGGGCCGTGCCAGATTCACAAACTACAGACCTTCTGGGCGAAAAGGGCGAAGGAGTCGCTCTGCGCCCGGGGTTTCCCACAAAGGGCCAGTTCGCGCACTTTCCTCGCGATGCCCGGTGAGTCCGACTCGGTGTAATCGCGAACCTTCGAAGTGCCATGTGGTCGCAGGTCACGGCGAAGTATCTCCTTGGCATTCGCCAGCTTGCCTACGTCCTCCCCGTTCCGCGTGAGGCGACGCCAACCGGGCTTGTAGGCTGCGACAGCGTCGGGGAAGAGATACCACCAGGTCTCGAGTTCGAATGCAGGGGTTGCGGGAACCACACGTGTCGGTGCGAGGGCCTTCCCGGCTTCCTTCTCGATCCTTTTCGACTCCGACAAATGAGCGGGTTCGACCGCATCGCAATCGCGATGCAGGATCACGGCGTGCACGTGACGGAGCACACGCTCGGTGCGCACGACGCGCGCGATGTCGGCGAACATCTTCTTCCGCTTGGCAGCGGCGGCACCACGATCGAGGATGATCGGCCGCCGTCTGGTCTCGACGTGGAGCTCCGACTTCAGGCATTGGACCAGCTCGGCGATCGCCTTCGAGTCGTTCTCGCTTTCGCCGAAGACGAGAACCGTCTTCCGGTCAGGCATCCGGCACCCCGCCGAGCGTTCCCGAGAACCACAGCTCGCCGAGGCGCAGCTCGCTTACTTTCATCGCCCGCGCGAGCTCTTTGGGATCGCGGGCAACGATCCGCGTGCAGCCCTGCTCGACGTCACGCTCGAAGATCCGCAGCTCCTTCGGCTCGAGCCGGTTGACCAACGCGGGCGAATGCGTCGCGACCAGGATTTGGGTGCGTTCGCTCGCCTCCCGCAGCCGCTCGACGATGCGGTCGAGCGCATAGGGGTGAAGCCCGTGGTCGATCTCCTCGATGCAGGTGAGGGCGGGCGGATCCGGATCGTGCAGGAGCGCGAAGAGAGCGAGTGCCCGGATCGTACCGAACGAAGCGGCGGAAAGCGGTGTGGATCCCGGCAGACCCCGCTCGCGGATCCGCACCTCGACACCTTCTTCGGCACCGGCGATCGGGCGCAGCTCCAGGCCTTCGAAACCGGGGAGCACGGTCGCGACGTCTTGTTCGAGTATCGCGAACGTCTCCGGATCCCGCTCGCGAAGGTCGGCCAGCACGTTGGCGAGGTTGGCGGTATCGGCCCGCAGGCGCTCGCCCTTGCGGCGCGGCGCCGGACGCCGCGCGGCCCGGTCGTCGATCTCGACCACACGGAAATTCTCGAGGATCGAGGCGAGCCGCTCCACCTGCGGAGCCTCGTATTGCTCTCCGAGCTT
>Ga0308410_1001400_pt1 | contig 13956 bp, 8 predicted proteins | sample HotsprOSTMatCore_FD_203467 | JGI IMG/M metagenome (GOLD analysis project Ga0308410, IMG submission 203467) | Hot spring phototrophic mat microbial communities from Octopus Spring, Yellowstone National Park, Wyoming, United States -... | ecosystem: Environmental > Aquatic > Thermal springs > Hot... | reverse complement strand
TAAGATGACCGCGCAAAAGCAAACGACACACCGCCCTGTTTCAGCGTATGCCACTCAACGACCGGGTTATACGCGCTGACATCTACGCCAAGAGCGTAGTTATCGCGAAATGTAGCCATGCCCGCCTCCTGCTTATTCGCCCAAACGTGCCCCAATCAGCCTGTCAATTACTATCTTCAGCGCATCATAGAAAATAGAAGCAACACCGCCGATTGCCACACCAAATACGCCTGCGCCAAACCAGTACTGATAAGCTGCCTCTGGCGGCTGGTTATAAGCAAAATAGCCAATACCAACCAGCAAGCCAATAGCGAACGACGAGAACAGCAGTGCATTGCCTCTTAATGCAGGCTCACCATTGTTGTCTTCTATCCTCTTGAGCAGCTCTACCAGAACAAAAACCACAAAGAACAGTGGAATTCCCTGCACTGAAACATTCAAAACATCAATCATCTTGACCTCCTCATTTTGTAAACGACCAGATTTTGTATACAGCCGAAATCCAAACCCCTATGTTCGTGATGAATGTAGAAATGACTATAATCAAAACTTTGTTCCAGAATGCCCTCCTTTCTTTTTCAGTCTCCTGTTTTTCTTCAGCCATGCAGTCAACTTTATGCTCAACAAGCCTCATTCTTTCAACGATACCTGATGTACCGTTACCCTCCAGAATACGCATAAGCCGCTCTTGGGATGCCTCAAGCTTATCAATCTTTGTGAGGATTTCGCCAAGTAATTGTTGTTGTGTTGGCATCTCACACCTCAAATTTTCAGGTATGTTTTAGCCGCGATAATCGCACTTTCCGGATTCGGCAATTCCGCCGTCCAGATAATCACTGTTGGATTGGCATGACCGGCAAGCATCTTGTCAACCATTTTTCGCTTATATTCGCTTTCAGCTCTTTTCACTCCACCGTGCCAGTATTCGCCGTGTATGAACACTGGTGTAGGCAAAGGTGCGGTATAGACCAGAAAATCAATAATCTGCCATCCCCGTACCCGTTTCATGCCAATACTGTACTGGAAAATGTAATTTATCTGCAGATAGTCAAGCGCACGCGCGAACCAGTACTCCTCTTTAGAGTCGGGCATAATTCCCTGAACAAGACCAATTTCAATGTCTTGTTCGCGTTCATAATTAATGCTGTAAACAGGCTTGATAAGCTTCGGCTTTCGCCCGCGCCTTTTCAGGTGAAACAGATAAACATCGCTGGAAGATATAACCGACATCCTACACCTCAATCAGCGTAATTGTGCCGATATAAACCTCCGAATCCTCCTCGTCTGGAGTACCCTTGATTGGTGCAGTCGGTATTGGATTGAGGAACACAAGCCTGTTATCATAATCAGTATACACCGACCGCATGACAAGCGGCGTAAGCTTTGCAGCCCACTCATCAAGCTGGTCTTGTATATCATCAATCTTGTTGCCAATTAAATCAACCCCGCTGGTACGGTACTTGATGGCATAAGCATATTTGACTGTTGACCGTCCAATCGCCTCAACAACTGTAGCCCGTATTTCAGGCGTAACAGAAGCATCCTTTGTCTGCGAGCGCAGCCTGTAGCGCAGACGCTTGCCGTTTACGGCGATTTTCTCACTGAAACTCACTTCGCAGCTTGGCGATTTATCAAAAATTCCCGGGAGCGGTGTCCACGTATCATCATTGTCAACCTGATAATCTGCCTCAATCCATGTTGTCGTCCCGTCAACGTATCTGCTGATTACCTTCAGCGAGTTGTAGATTTTCTCAATATCCACCATACTGGTACTGTAGTAGCCTGATACAAGCACCGATTCATGTGTGTATTTCATGTTTGGATTCATCAACGGATTCAGCGATGTTGATGAAAACGGCAGCCACACCATGCCGTTATTTGTCAGTATCCACAATCTGTCAAGTCCGTTTCCGGGTAAAGCCTGATACTCCATCGCGTAAATTCTATCGCCCGGCATGTGTGTTCTGTAAAGTTCATGCCATCCGCTTCCATTATTCACAAACAGACCGCTGTATCCTTCACTGCCGGCGTCAACGGCAGCAAGAAACTTTCCGGGAAGCCCGGTCATGCAGCTTACCACACCGCTGCGTTCTTGCGGCAGCCCGTCATCTCTGTTCATGCCCACATCATCAAGCTGCTGGTTGTAGTACCGCTCAATACCGCTGCCGATGTTGAAATACAGATAAACGTTGTGCCTCAGAGCTGCAATGCCGTTTGTATCCATCATCATTGTTCTGATTTCACTCAATGGTATTTCGTCTAAAACGTAGGCTGAACCCGTATAAGCAAGCGTGTAAATTGTACCCTCACAAAGTATCCACAATGCTTTAGTTTCGCTGCCGTATTCAATCATACGGTTGATGTTTCCGTATTGTGAATGCAATACAGTTGCTGTTCCAAACGTCAGATTTGTCCAGTATGCCATAGATGCATTTGACAGATTGATTCTGTTATGTGTGTCATACACGGCGCGCCACATCTTGACACCGCCGGTTTCCCGCACAACACAAAGCTTGTCCGCCTTATTAGCGCCGTCATCCGTCCATTCATAAGTGGACGTTCCGTTGTTGTTATACCAGCGCATTCTGCGGATGTTGTAGTTCTGCCCGCAGGCAAAATAAACCGCGCCATAAGATACAACAGGAACATCTGTAACAGTCACAAGACCATGAGACGAACCCTGTTCAATACGCCAGATATTTGTGTCATAAATTACATATTCAGTGGTGGTGTCGTGTGTTTCACCCCACGCCTCATCTACAGTTAAACTTGTCGCATCATTCGATACAATTGTCCTATATGGACGCTTTTCGTAAGCGCCCTTTCCCGCTATGATTCTCACTTTCGCCCCAGCCCACTGGTTAGTTCTCCACGATTTTGATGTATCAATTAGCTTTGTGAGCTGCCCGGCATTGGAAACCGCCACGCCGCGGTCACCATTAATATAGAACCTTACAAAATCAGAACCGCCCTGTGTTCCAGACAAAACCATGTACATGGCATGTTTGTACTGAAACATGTAAGACCTTTTAATTACAACTGGCTGATAAACAGGATTGGGAAACTCGCTGCTTGGCGGCGTGAAATTAGCGCGGTATTTTGCTTCACCAATAACAATACGGTACTCATCAACCCAGCCATTAAGATATTCATTTGAATAATTGCCAAACCGGCCGATGGACAACGTGGCCAGTGACTTGTTTACGACAACACCCGCCACGCTCACGGACGCATCCTGCGTACCGTTAACGAATAGTTTGAGAGTATTGCCGTCTCTTACCAGAGCAACGTGATACCATGTGTTAGCCGCCAGCGCCGTCGCCCCTGTAACTGCATATTGTGTAGTGCCCGATGTAACATAGGCATAAATCTTATTTGCTGTAGTTATACTCATTGAAAACGTATATGTATTGTTCACGCTCCCGGTATAATTACCCTGCCCTGTAATGTACTGTACTATACCGGTAGACGCCAGACGAAGCCAGAATTCAACAGTAAACTCTTTACCACCAAAATTAATATCGTCTACTTCGCTTGTTGTTATATAATTCAAACTCGTTCTTACACACAAAAGGGAAGTTGTCCCGAACTTCTTTTGTACACTATCAAGCCGCGCGCCGTTGTGTGCTGTCCACACCCGTTTTGTCTCATCTACAATAGTTGTAGAACCATCAGTATCGTTAAAATGCAAAAGAACCTTGGTGTTTCCAAGCCCGGAAGACGCACCAGAAACGCGGTAGTACAGGTCATTGGCCGCCGTCCACGCAATGCCGTTGCTTGAAACATACGTATTAGCATTTGTACTGCTGTCCGAAATGCCAATTTTCCAGTGATTTTTGCTGTTTCCGCTGCTTGACGAAATAACCACCCAGTAATAATCATTTACCGTCAACGCAACCGCATCAAAAGTGAAGCCGTAAAATACGCTTACAACATCCGTGATTGTGCTGGTGTCAACAAATGCAGAAGCCTGTAGTGTACCTATCGAACCGCTGTTATCCGAATATAACTTGCAGTCAAGCTGTCCGGCTGGTGTTCCGTATCTTTTTATCCATACATCTACCCGTGTTACTACAAGCGTAGAACTTCCGCCTGTGTATTTTTCTCCAAGCTTGAACCGCACCGCAACATAATTTACCGTGTCATACAAATCAAGCCAGTTTACATTTCCCGGTAAATAACCATCATAGTAAAACAAACTGTCGTCAGCAGTATATGCTGGCTGCTCCTGCGCTGCATGGATAAAGCGCCCGCTGGTGGTGTCAGCACGAATACTGTCGTAGTACCGTGTTATGTCATCATTGAAATCCTCACGTCCACGCCCGCCAATGAAACTTTCCTGTGCAATAGGGGTCCATGGGGGCTCACTATCAGCGTATTTTTGTGACCCCGTTGACGTTTTCATGGCCGTTCTTTCGATGGGAGAACGCGAGATAGAAAGTTTGTTAGCGTTTCCGCCGCTGTCTACAAGAACCAGACCAACTGTTTTTTCTCCATCAGATAATGAGACGTGATGCGTTGGTGTTCTCGCATCAGGTGAAACAAGCACAACGCCCATGTTACATCACCCGCAAACAAATTTCACGCGCAGGCACCCGGTTATACATTGTCCGCCTCATACTGTCCGCGCGTGCTTCGTAAATTTTAGCTTCATTCAGAAGCTCGCCGGCAACCTGTGAATCCTTTTCAAACTTCTGGATGTAATTACGCCACAAATAAACCGCGCCGGCATAGCGCACATACTCAATAGGAATAGACGGGCTCAACTCGCTGCTTGTGTCAAGTTCGCCGTGAGCGGCAGCATATGTAAGGCGGATTTTCTTGCCGTCGTCCGAAGAGAACAACCCGCCGTAAATTGTCAGCGTCCCGTCAGGTTTTTCGCGCCAGTATCTATTGCGGACATACTCATACGGGCTGGTGTCATTAGACGCAATTTCTACAATCCGGACATCCGAAACCCCCGCTGGCAGCGTGTAATCCATACTGTCAATGTCAACGGTCAGCGATTCATTTGTCCTCGCAACCGGAATATCTTTGATGACAAAATTCACCGCACCAGTAAGAACGTGTTTTGGAAAGCGGTTGTCTGCAAGGAAATAAGATACCCCGCTCGCTGTTTGTGTCGAAACTGCTGGCGAGAAAGTCACAACACCATCAACAACGTTGATAACGCGGAACATGCTGCCTGCATATGTGCCGCCTGTAATCCAGAGTGTGCCGCCATCATAAACGCCGGCCTGTGGACTGAACGGCAATTCGCTGTCAACCAGCGTGTTTGTTGTTCCAGTGGATGTTGTTACTCCTGCATATGTGCGCGTCACAAAGCGCGCCAAATCAAGGGTCAAATCAAACAGTTTTGCCATCTGTATTTACCCCTGCAAGCAAAAGCACAAAGGGGGGAGCATGATACTCCCCCCCCTTGTGTTACCACGATGTATACCGTCCAGCAGGAACAATGCCGATTACGGTGTTCCCAAAGTTCGGCGAAGTGCCGCCGACAGTCGCATGGTAGCGCAGATATTTGGCGTTCGACTGAATAGTCAGGTAGTACCGTCCGGCGGCAGTAATTTGCGGAAAAGACGCGTAATCCTGCCATGTGGAATTGTCGTCCGACTCCTGAATCTTGACAGTCAGCGTCGGACTGGTACCGGACACAGACGGAACATACACCTCGACAACCCGTGGCACAAGACACACACCAACATTCACACCCGCGGCGCTGGTTTCGCTGGAGCTCAAAGCAGACGTGCCGTCGCGCAGAAGCAAGTTAGCATCAAAAGCCATCTCACACCTCCTTATGCGGCAATAACGCCGTACAAACGGGCAACGGAACGCGGATTGGATACTGCAATGCCAACCACCCAGTCAATGACCGTGCGGTAGAAAACGCCGTCATTGAGCAGCCCGAGGTCGTTGACCTCGAGCGGATATTCCTGCCAGCCCGTCAAAAACTCGCTGCCAAGCTTTACAGCATAAATGGACGTAGCACCTCCGCCAGTCAGCGCACTGCCGTTTGTGGTTTCCGCGTTGCCAATGATTTTCGTGGTGTCATCGTACTTGAAACCGGCGTCTACAATTGGAATGCCTTTGTAGGTGTAAAATTCTCGTCCAAGGTTGTCCCTGGTAGTATCCAGAATGCCAGACTGACGGAATGATGACCAGATTCGCATCAGCATTGTATCATTGCAAATCAGCATGTCGCACGTGTGCCCATAGCAGGCATAAATAAGCTCATCCAGCTTATCAAGAAATTTCTGGATGTTTGTGGACAGGTTGGATGCATTCGGGCTGATGTCCAGTCCGCCGCCGGCAATCCGCTGTGAAGACGGCAGGTCATTCATCACTCGATAAAACAAACCAACCGGGCGGTCAGCGTCTGTTGGCAAGCCATTAATGAACGCATCCGTAAAGTGCCGTCCGATGGAGCGGACAGTCATCTGTGTCCAGTAAGTCCGCGGGTCATAAATCGTCTGCGCTCTGTTCTTGATATACACTTTATCAACGTCAATGTAATTGCCGATGGAGAATGCCTGTTCTTCCACCATGTCAGGCGCAGAAGCTTTTGATGAACCATGGGTGCTGTTAACCTTACGCCATGACAACGACGGCATACCACCCTCGCGAATCACTTTCACAGAGAGCGTACCGACATCTTGAAATGGCAGCATGTCCATAATCTTGCTGTCTTGCTGCAAAACTTTGGCAACAGCAGCTACAAGCGGCTGCGGCGAAAGAGCATAATCAGCAAGAGTCAGAGTAGCCATTTTAACCTCCTTATATCATTGTTTATCCCTTTCCCCTGAAGTATTGTTCCAGTATTTCGGCGGGACTCATTGAAGCCCATACAGGCTTTGTCCCGGCAGAAACACCTGCCAGCGCGGGGACTCTCGCCGGCGTTCCCTCTCTCTGCTTTCGGGCCTTGTAGGCCTCGATTGCCTGTTTTGCGGATGACAGATACTCAAATGGAGTGTTGCCCTTGATTGTTCCGAACTCCGGGTCTTCAGGCGTGATTTTCACACCCTCGCGCGCCATCATTCGAAACGCCTCAAGAGTATATGGGTCAACCTGCTCAGGTTTTACCCCAAGTTCTGTTAACATCCGCAATGCGCTGGCTGTCTCATCGTCCACCTTCCCGGTCTGCTCAACGACGGGTTTTTGGGCAGCGTCACCCGCTTGTGTTTCAGCAGCCTCTTGCCGCTCGGTAACTGGCTCGGATTCTTCCACCTCCACCAGAGCTTTAGCCTGTTCAGGCGTCGCTTGAATACCGGCTTTTTGCAAAGCGGCAAGCTTGGCATGTATTTTACTAGCCACTCTTGCATTTTGCGCCTGCAATCGGTCAGCGAGTTTCGCCAGCGCTTCTTCCAACTCTTTTTTAGTAATGTACTGATGTTCAAGATTATCAGCCTTTTGTTCCACATCACTCTGCGATTGTGGAGGCTGACCAGACGGCTGCCCGCCGCCTGCATCTTGCAACACCTTGTCTCTCTCTTCCATTTTATCACAACTCCTTTCTATTTCAACACCATATTTACCGAATCTGCAAGCATTTTGCAGAATTCCTCAAATGATAAGCCGTCGCCCTTGCCGTCATATTGCTTGTACAACCGCAGCAGTTCAGCTTTTCCTCCGCGCGTAAGCTGGCTTCCAAGTGAAAACAGTAAGAGCTGATTAGCAAGCGGCGGATTCATGTCGTTCATTGCCTGTTCAACAGACATTTTCGTCTTCATTTTCTCAAAATACGGCTCAAGTTCCGGGTGTTCCTTGCGGTAAGTGTCCTTCCATTTCCAGTACTGTTTTAGATATGGGAACTGCGCGAGGAATGCCTTGCGTGCTGCTCCCGGCGGCAAAGCGTAGTACTGTTCCTGTACCGCATTGATATTCGGGAACATCTCATTCTTTGCTCTGGTATACTCGTCAATTGCTTTCGACAGTTCGGGTGGATAAAGCTCAACAGGCGGTATCTCGTTATAACCGGCAGTTTGCAGAGTTTCAGGAACATAAATGTTCATAGCCCTTGCCCATTCTGCCAGTGTTTCAACGGACACGGCGCCAGTATTGCGCGTGTTCTTGTCCAGCATGATCTGAACGAAATCATCCCCAAGCGCTTCTACCACAAGACGCCTGTTCGCTTTATCCAGCGCATAGTAGCGGTCATAAATCTCATTAACAAGAAACTTGCGCAGTCTGTCTTCAGGTTTGTCATACAAGGCTATTCTTGCTTCATATTCGGGATGCCTGTCAAAAAACTCTTGCAGCGCTTTTTTATTTCCATTCCTGACTTCACGCCATGCCTTATCGTACTCCTCCTTCAAGCCGCGCTGGCGCAGCTCGCCAACAGACAAGAGCTTTACAGGAAACACAGATTTAGCCAGTGCGGACAAAACATCTATAACTCCACCGCCGCCTTTGGCCGTTTCAATTGCTCCTACGCCAGAATAAGACAACGCAATTTCCTGACGCGTGCGCTCAACTGCCTGCTCATAAACCGGTCCCTTTCGCTCAATCATTGCTCTTACTGCATCCTCGGGCTTTATCAGCCCTTCCGCAGTCATGGAGGCAAGATTGCGGTCAATGTAATAGTCACCCCACTCCCCAAATTCGCTTACACCAAGCTTTTGTCTTATCAGTCTTTCCGGGTAAGCACCAAGACCTATGATTTTTCCGATACTCTCAAAACGCGTTCCCTTGAGTGCCGATTCATAAGCCGCCGCCATCTTGGTCACGGGAAGAACATTAATCTTTTCAGGTTTACCCTGTGCCAGCCAGTATGGCAGCGTGAAGTACAAAGCAGGAGAAGACACCATAGAAATGAAGTTCATCGGGTCTCCGTACTCATCATCAAGTGTCATTTCTGCTCTGTCAACCGCTTTCTTCCATGCCGGCCCGTCACGGCTTGCAAGCGCATTCTCATACTCTGCCCTGCTGATGTCTCCTCCCTCGTACATCTCACGCAGTTCAGTTTCAGCCTGACGCATCAGTGCGCTCTTGCTCCTCATCATGTTTGTCAACGGCGAGCCAAAAATTTGTTCCGGAATGAAAAGGTACGAGAACGGGTCATAATACAATCCGCCCTGCATCCATGAAGGCAGGAACGGCATAGAGATTCTTACCTTTCCCCTCATTCTTTCCGGTATGCCGCGCTGCGCAAGCTTTTCTTGTTCCTGCCGCAATCTCGCATATGCGGCATACCATTGCGGTTTATCTATTGCTCTTGCCGCCCATTCCATTATCGAACGCGTCAGCCAGAACTGATAAGGAAAGACTATGTTCAGATAGCGGTCAAAACCAAAAGTGCGGCTGTAGTTATACATCGCCTGATCGCGCATCTGCTCACCATACTTGACAGCCGCATAACGCGCCTCGTTCATCTTTGGCTTAACTTCTTTGTCAACCCACGAACGAACAGAATCCTGCATTTCCACAGGCAAATCAGCAATCTTTACGCTGCGCTTTCCGCCGCGGTAAAGATTGTTACCAACCTCTGTTATAAAGTTTTCCAGCACCGCGCGGTTGACTTCATCAAGCATCAAGCCCTGATAAGGTATTCGTGTACTGTCAGGCGGAGCGGTATTTTGCGGGTCAACCTCCATGTCAAACAGCATTACCGGTTTGTGTTTTTTCGGTAGTTTCTGAACAGCAGCATCATAAGTTTCTCCAACACCGTAAGATGTCTGAACACCATCGTAAGTCCGCCCGTACAGGCGAATCATCTTATTCTCGAGCGTATCAACAATCTGTTTACCAGCTAGATTGGCGTTTTCGCCGTCCCTGACACCGACTATGAAGAAAGTTTCTTCTCCGCGGTCAACTGCGTAAACGTCTTCTTTAAACCTGTCGTAAAGAGCATCTGACACAGCAATCATGACCTCGCGCAAACCGCGCGGCGCAAACATCTGAACAATGCCGTCTGGATTATCAACACGTACCGCAACATAAGTCTTGTATTGACCAGCATTCTGCTTCAGTGCTTTCTCGTTACCGACAGCGTAAATCGTGTGGTGTTTATCCAGCCATTCCTTTTCTTCAGCCGTCAAGAGGGTTTCCAGCTTGTAGCGGTATGGATTTTGCGACGGCAGCGGCTCTTTGTCATTCTGGAGTTCAGCTATTCTTTCAGCAAATTGAAGGCTTTCCTTGATAATGTTCTGCTGGTACGAACCAAGCACTTCGCGCGGAAGTGTTCCCTGCGACGTATACAGATGACGCGAAAGTTCAGCTTCCCCGCCTGCTGGAAATCCTATATTCCGAAACCATGCCTGCGCCGGCACATACGGGTGATGTCCAATCCAGAAAATGGTTTCTTTACTGGATACTCCATTCTGGATAAAAGCGTGCTCAACGCTAAACATCGGTTCATCTTTGCGGCGGACTGCAATCAACTCTTTTCCGTCATATACCTCAATGTCATACGGCATTCCGTACCTTGTCATTTGCGGCGCATCAAGTACTTTTTCCGTAACAGAGCTGCTAAGCAGCTGCAGCCCTTTAGGACGCGACAATGTAGCAGGAGCGTTGTAGTCTACTGGAACATCAATCAAATCAGCAAGCTGCCGGGTATTCACGATAACTTTTTGAGCATCTTCTGCAATCTCATGCAGCGGACGATATTCTTCAGGTGTCCAGTAATAGCCGTCCTCTTTCTTAATCAGCGTGCCGCGCAGTCTACCAGACTTAATCATCGTTTCAAATTCGTTCTGTACTTCTTTGTGTTTTGTTCTGGGCTGCTTGTTTTCCTCGTCAACTGCTTTTTGCAATTCCACAGCGGCTTTATCAAAAATACCTGCCTGTTCCTGAACGCCGGAAGGCTGTTTTGCTTCTACAGACATCGTCTTTGCCAAATCAGCAAAACCCGGCAGCATTGCAATTTGCATGTCAGCACCAAGCTTACCACCGGCAAAGCGAATGTAATCCAGCGCCTTGTTTACAATTTCACTGGCAGTTTCTTCAGAAAAGACTCTTGCAATGGCACGTGTAAGCAGTTCCTCTTTTTTCGGACGCGTGACGATTTCAGGCATAAGCGATTCTTGCTGAATCGGCTGCGCCTCAATTGCCATGCGCAAATACTCATTGATGACATCCTTGACAGGCGTAAAAACTTCCCGCCCGTATTCGTCAATCAATTGCAGCAGAATAAGCTGCTCATATGATGGATGCATCTCATCAAAAAGAGAAGGCGTTTTCAGCCACTCGCCGACTTTCTTGCCGCTCTTACGTATCTGATAGAACAACTCAACTGTATCGGACAAAGTATCTGCGATAGACAGCGAAGGTTCTTTCAACCCTTTTGCTATTTCAGCCTCAAGCACAGAAATTTTAGGCAAAAGCAGATAAACCGCACTGCGCAAATTGTTGACGTTCTCCATTATCGAGTTTTCGAACAGTTCAAACAAACGCAGGCCGCTTTCAGCAGGAAATGCTTTCAGGAACATTGCTCTGGTTATCCTTTGAATTGCCTCCTGCGTGGGCTCACCTGTATGAATACCGCTACCAACAATAAGTTTCGCTCTCTCGTTTTCAGGAAAAGCGGCAAGCAAAGCATCAACGACTTCCCGGTTGGACGGCGCTTTCAACACTGCCTCTAGAGACGTATCCGTATCTGGAACGACAAGTTTTTGTATTGTTCCCGTCGGTATCAGCTCTGCATCAAGTTTTGCCTGCTCTGCGACAGAATATTGCATTCCTCCAGCGCTCTCATGCACAAATACCGCTCTGTCCTCCGCATCAGGCACATGTTCACGGACAAGCACCACTGGAACATCACTGTCCTTAACCACGTCAATGTCCGCTTTTGAAAATCCAAGCTCGTTCATCTTCTCAATCAGCGCTTTTCTGTAAGCCTGATACTGTTCGGGATACAAATCGCGGGCAAGACGCAAAGCCATAACGCGCCCGTTCCCATTTTCAACAACACCATCCACACCGACTATAGGCGCGCCTTTGTTCAGACTCATGAAGTCATCCAGCAGCAAAGACGGCGTAAGCTGGCTGGCAATCTTCAGCACTTGTGTTTTATATGCCAGTGCGTCCCTCATACGCTGCTGAAGTTCAGCAGGATAAGCCGTGTTCGTTGTAAAGTCCGTGTTATGAGAAACTATAACCGCATCAAGAGGAACGACTTTATACCGAAAACCGTACCGCTTGCTGGTAACATCAGAAACAGCTTCCGTTGTTTTTCCTGCCAGCAGGCTGCCATTGACAAGCGAACCACCATGATAGTATGCATATCTGGCATTCTCATAATCATCCCCAAACATGTACTTGCCAAAAATTCCATCCCACTCACTTCTAACGCGCGGCAGAACAAGCCCGATTCTCTCAACCACACTGGCAAGCATAGAAGCAATTTTTGCGAAAATGACATACAGACGCGGCGGAACAAGGACGCTCGCCTCGTCTTTTACCCAAGCCGTGAATTGATTAGCAAAATCTTCAGCAAAGCTGATGTACTTCTGGCGCAGCTCATCATCCATGTTTCTCCTGCCGCGGAGAGCATCAATAATCGTATCCGCTCCGCCTTCTGTCAAATACTGTCCAAGCAGGTATTTCAAATCATCATCCGCGAGATTGTACATCAGTACATGTCCCATCTCGTGAACAATGGTGGACAAATCGGCTTTTTCTCTGAACAAAACCACTGCGCGCCGCCCGGCTTCGTCAATGGGAATCGTCATTCCTTTTGCTAAGTCAGGAAAACCAAGACCGTTCTGAACGAACTTGCTTGAAAACTCATCCGGGTCATTGATGTCTGATATAACCGTCAAGTTTTTAGCTATCCATGTGTTTATGCCATTACGCACATTCTCAATGTCGTTTACATTGGTAATCAAGCCTTCCCTGATTGCCATCATTTTGGCAGCGTGTTCTATAAAAGCTGCGCTGGCTTCAGCTTCCTCTGGAGAAAGCTTTTTCAAGCTTCGCAGGGAAGCTTTAATCTCGTCCATCGTCTGACGCGCGTAAGCATCTGTAAGCCGTCTTGATACAGATGTGCTTATCTCTTCAGCTTCATTAGCATAATCAATAACCCGTTTCACTGCCGCCGCTTGCGGCTTTTCTTTCCCGGCATTGCGCCATTCGACCGCCTGTCGGATAACATCAGGCGGTATTTTTGTCCAGCTCTTATACTTCTCCGCCTCTGGCTGCGTTTCGGCAAGATATTTGTTGACAATGTTCACAAGATGTTTCTCGTGATTAATGTCATTTTCAGACATCCAGCTGCGCCATCTGATGAACGCAGCTTGAGCGTCCATTGTGTCAATCAAGCTTTCGTCGAAACCGAGAACATCATGAAGCAGACCGCGCATGTGGGACGTAATACCACTGGTTTTTTCTCCTGCGGCAGTTTGAGCAGAAGGCGGACGGCGCAGGTTATTCGCCGCATCCAGCGCCTCCGCAGGTGTCATTCTGGCAATGTCTTCTTCTTTCCAGCCAAGTTCTGTCAGCAAAGTACGCACGCTTTGCGGCACTCTTGACGGCAGCTCTTTTTTGGCACGAGCTGCTGTCGCAGGTGTGCTTATCATTTCATAAGCGCCATCGAGTTCTGCGCGGATTTGCGCAATGCGGTTTGCAAGATGATTCCTGTACAGTTCGGACTTAAACCGATAAATCTCATCTGCGCTCATGTTTCTACGGCGCATTTCAGCAAGTCCATCCTCTAACTGACGACGCAAGTCTTGAACAATGTCATATATTTTGCTGCGCCACTGCAAAGCCGCATCAGCATTACCGCCCATGCTTTTGACAATACTGGCAAACTCCTTGTCGGCTTTTACCTGTAGCCTGTTTGTTTCATCCCACGCCTGCCGCATTACATCATTGATGCTGTCCTGAACAGCACTCCAGCGGCTGATATACTCTTCTACAGAAGACGCAGGTTTTTCCTTCTGTTTGTTGAAAAAGTCGCGCAGGATCCGCCGTTTCTCTGCGTGTGCTTTTTGCCATGTATCATGCTGCTTTTTGATG